>OHKJ01000898.1_pt1 | contig 12830 bp, 10 predicted proteins | sample 1568791 | NCBI WGS metagenome assembly OHKJ01 (sample SAMEA3879584, study PRJEB24766) | human gut metagenome | biome: human-associated habitat; feature: feces | place: USA | collected 1985/1987 | reverse complement strand
TTTTTTGCATTGACCTGCAGCTCAATGGCGTCCATATTTTTTTCCGCCTTTAATCCTTTCAGAAAATCAAACATTTTATGTCCAACACCGGCTCCCCGATATGCTTCGTCCACAGCCATCCGGTCCACAAAAATAAGATCACGGGTGGTATGCGACGGACCTTCCACATGCTTAAACATGATCTGGAGGATCCCGATCACCTGGTTCTTTTCGTTTTCCGCAACGAAGAACGTATGGTCCTCTGCGGCCTGCTGAAACTCTTCCATTGCCATAAGATGACTGGTATGTCTGTAAATATCCGGTCTCCATTCCACATGCATATCCTGTACCTGTGAAAGTATTTTTACAGCTGCATCGTAGTCCCGGGCCATGGCTGCCCTGATCTGAATCTGCATGATCCTCCGCTCCTTTTATAAAGTTTTTACGGATCCGTGAACCCTGTACGCGCCCAGGTCTTGCCGCCATGCCGGCCGCCGGTCCAGGGAAAGCTCCTGCGCTGCAGGGCAGGTACCCGTTGGGATCATTTTAGCATAGGGAAAGGGGATTGTCCATGGAGATGAGCCGGAGGAAGGTGGATGGCGGAACTGTTATAATTGACAAGGGTAAAAAAAGGAATATAATAAAAGAAAGTTCTGGAAAATCCAGGGAATCGAGGCGTATCAGTATGTGGCTGTTTTTTGCGGTGCTTTCTTCGGTATTCGCGGCTCTGACATCCATCTTGGCCAAGGTAGGGATCGAGGGGGTCAATTCCAATCTGGCGACGGCGGTGCGGACGGTCGTTGTGCTCATCATGGCCTGGGGAATGGTATTTCTCACAGGGGGACAGTCCGGGCTTTCCAGTATCGGGAAAAAGAGCTGGCTCTTCCTGATCCTGTCGGGCCTTGCCACCGGGGCATCCTGGCTGTGCTATTATAAAGCCCTCCAGATGGGAGACGCGTCCAAGGTGGTGCCCATTGATAAAATGAGCGTTGTGATCACACTGATCCTGGCGTTTGTGTTTCTTCATGAGAGCGTTACGCCGAAGACCGTTCTGGGCTGTGTCCTGATCGGTGCGGGAACGCTTTTGATGGTGGTGTAGAAATCGGGCATACAAAGGAAGGGAGGAATCTGGATCATGATCTATGAGGGACAGATCTGCCGGGGACCCATGGAACGGTCCTCATTTATGCTGCCAGTGGCTGTGGGGTGCTCCTATAACCGCTGCCGGTTCTGCAATCTGTTTAAGCATCTGAAATACCGGCAGCTTCCCATGGAGCAGGTGGAGGAGGAGATCCTCCGGGTACAGGCCCTGGGAGGCGACCCGGAAACCGTATTTTTAGGGGATGGAAACGCCTTTGGCCTGGAGACAGGCCGCCTGCTGGAAATTGCCGGGAAGATCCGGCGCTCCTTTCCTTCCTGCCGTTCCATCAACATGGACGCGACAGTGACCAATATCCGGCTGAAAAGCGATGAAGAGCTGAGGGCTCTGGCTGCGGCGGGAGTGGGTCATCTGTATCTGGGCATTGAAAGCGGCCTGGACGACGTTCTGGGGACCATGGAAAAGGACCACACCCTGGAACAGGCCTATGAGCAGATCCAGCGGCTGCGTGCTGCGGGGCTTATTTATGACGCCCATATCATGACCGGCATCGCCGGAAGAGGGAGAGGACTGGAAAATGCAGAGGCCACGGCGGAGTTCTTTAACCGGACCAGACCGGAGCGGATCATTAACTTTTCTCTGTTTCTGATGGCCGGAACACCGTTATATGAGGATGCGAAGGCCGGACGTTTTTTTCCGGCCAGCGAGCTGGAGAATCTGGAGGAGGAGCGGAGGCTTTTGCAGCTTATGGAGTGGGAGGGCCAGCGCGCGGCCTACGATGGATTCCACGACTGTATCACCTTCCGGGTCCGGGGAAGACTTCCCGGGGAAAAGGAGAAGATGCTCGGAAAGCTGGACGGAGCCATAAAAGTGTGGAAAGAGAAGGAACCGGTCTTTGCGTGGGCGGAGAGGATACCGGACGCAGTGATCCTGAAAGAGTGACTGGGCGGTATGAGAAATTATCAGAAGGTTTGACATAACCGGTTCTGTTCATTATAATAAGTACAGATGCAGCCATCGCCTGCCGCCCGTTCTGGGGACAGGCGATGTGCCATATTACAGGAATAAGGAGCAAAAACTATGACATTTACTTACCCGGCGGTATTTACCCCCCATAAAAACGGAAAGGGCTACCATGCATTTTTCCCGGACCTGGAGTGCTGCGAGGCAGACGGGCCGGATCTGGAGGACGCCATCGAGAACGCCAGGGATGCGGCCTGCAACTGGATCACCGTGGAGATGGAGGAATTTGACAGCGATCTTCCATTTTCTACCCATGTGGAGGATATAAAACTGGAAGAGGGACAGCTGGTGAAAATGATCTCTGTACGGATCAAGCTTCTTCCGGATAACGATTAAGTTTCCGGACGCCGTATATAGGGCGGCCGAAGAAATAATGACACGCTGCAGTCCCTGCCTGGACCGGGAGGAGGCTATACTGGTCTGCGGGACAAAAGCCAGAAGAAAGAGAGGTATGGTTTTGAAGAAAAAGATCAATGTGTTCGACTATGCGGGAGACATCATGAAGGCTCTGGATAAGGGAGTCCTTATCACCACAAAGGCAGACGGGAAGGTGGATTCCATGACCCTGGGCTGGGGGACCCTGGGGATCGACTGGTCCCTCCCTGTGTTTACGGCTTATATCAGAAAGAGCCGCTTCACAAAAGAGCAGCTGGAGAAGAATCCGGAGTTTACCGTGAATGTTCCTTATGGAGCGTTTGATCCGAAGATCCTCGGGGTATGCGGCTCCAAATCCGGCCGGGATATGGATAAGGCAAAGGAGCTGGGACTTACGCTGGTGGATCCGGAGGTGATCTCTGTTCCGGCGGTCAAAGAGCTGCCGCTGACACTGGAGTGCCGGGTGGTCTGCGTGGAAAAACAGGATACAGATACCATGCCGGAGGAGATCTTAAAGGAACATTATCCCAGTGAGAAGCCGACTCCCTTTGGCGGTTCCCTGGAGAATTACCATTACGCCTTTTATGGCCAGATCGTAAGCGCATATATGATTGAAGACTAAAATGATATAGGGGCAAAAGGCCGATCCATCCAACGCAGGCCTGCCTGCGGGAGGATGTCTGAACTTAAAATGGAACAGGATAAAAACAGGAGAAAAAACGATGAATGTAAAAATCTATAAAGAAGCAGTCCCGTCTTTTGATGCAGCTGTGATCCCGTTTTCTGATGAGCAGCTTCTAAGTACAGAGCTTCCGGAGGTGATCTCCGGTCCGGTGAAGGCTGCCCTTTCTGCTGGCAAGCTGGCAGCCGCCTGCGGCTCGGTTTATGATCTGAATCTGTATCTGGATGGTTCCTTTAAAAAGGTAGTCCTGGTTTCACTGGGAGATGGAAGCTCCACCAACCGGGAGGTGTTCCTGGCCTTTGCAAAGGCATTAAAGCGCTGTAAGGACGCGTCTGCGGCCGTGACGGAGATTTTCCTGGACAATGCGGCGGAAATCACCCATGATCCGGAAATGGCCAAGAAGATCATGGAGCTCCCGCATCTGGTTTCCTATCAGTTTAACCATTACCGGTCGGTTCCGGTGGTAAACGGGATGGAGGAAACGGCGGTAGTGACTTCCGCCGCTGGTATGGAAAGGCTTGCCAGGGAGGCTGCCCATGTGGCGGAAAGCACCATGCTTGCCAGGGATCTTGTGAACCATCCGTCCATGTTCATGGATCCGGAGCAGCTTGCAAAGGAGTGTGAGGCCCTGGCAGAAGAGCTGGGCATCGAGGTCCAGATCTATGATAAAAAACAGGCAGAAGAGATGAATATGGGGGCGTTCCTGGCCGTTGGAAGAGGATCCGCGGCAGAGCCCAGGCTCATTGTCCTCCGCTATAAAGGCGGAAAGGAGGAGGAGCCTCCGGTGGCCCTGGTGGGCAAGGGGATCATGTTCGATTCCGGCGGATACAGCCTGAAATCCAGGATGGAGACCATGCATGGAGATATGGGAGGCGCAGCAGCAGTGATCGGAGCGATCCGTGCCATCGCGCTGGAAAAGCTTCCCGTAAATGTAATCGCAGTGGTTGCTGCATGCAAAAACATGATCTCCGGTGATGCATATGTTCCCGGTGATATTTTATTTTCCATGAACGGAAAGAAGATCGAAATGCTCAATTCGGATGCAGAGGGCCGTCTGACCCTGGCGGACGCACTGACCTATGCGATCCGGAAAGAGAACGCCGGTTCCATCATCGACATCGCCACTCTGACAGGGGCTGCCCAGGGAGCAGTGGGCGTCAGGAGCTCGGCTGTATTTTCCAATGATGAGGAGCTTTACGCAGAGGTGGAAGAGGCTTCAGAGCGGGCCTGCGAAAAGATCTGGCGGCTTCCGCTGGATAAGGAGCTTTTCCCTGTGATCGAATCTGAGGTGGCAGACATCCAGAACAGCGCCCAGGGAAGCACCATGGGCGGCGGCGCCATTGTAGCGGGACTCTTCCTCCAGGAATTTGTGGAGGATCATTCCTGGGTCCATGTGGATATTGCGCCAGTCAGCTGGGAGTCAAAGGATATAGACTATTCCATCAAGGGCGCCACCGGCTACGGCGTGAGCCTTTTGTATGAGACAGTGAAGGTAATGGCAGAATAAAGGCAGATCCCAGAGGGGGTGCTGCAGAAAGAGGAAGACAAAAAGTGAGTCCCTCCGATGCAGCACTCTCTTGATTTTTAGATTCGCAATAGATGGGCGCATATAGATTCCACATTATGGAAAAAATCCCGTATTGTAGAAAAACACAAGAAGAAACAAAGAAATAAAAATATAGTTATGCAAAATGCTCATAAAATTTCAGATTAGACTTGACAAATCTGGGCAAAGAGTTCTATACTATTGACAAACAATTATCGAGTTATGGTAAAAGTGAAAACACGGACTGGAGCCGTGTTTCCATTTAGCCCTGGAGGTTATACGAATAACCAAAACAATCTGGAAAATATGGATGAAACGAAGAAAGCATCCTGGGAAAAGGGACAGAAAAAGCCACCGGCATGGAATGGCGGAGGGCAGTGAGAGAGCCGGATCAGAACCGGGTGGAGTCCCCATGAAGGAGGAGACATTCAAAATCCTTTTCTGGAACGGGCGCATCCTGAACCAGAGATACCATCAGCTCTGCGGCATAATACCCCATCTCAAATAAGGGGATATGGATGGACGAGATCTGCGGATACACGTTCAGCAGAAAGGGGGACGATGCCAGACAGATATGCTTAATGGTCTGGGGGACCCGGAAATCCTTCTGGAGCAGACATTTCTGGGCCAGAAGCCCCATTCTCTGATTGGGAGTAAGGGCGATGTCAAAGGTATGATCCCTCAGATAGCTGCTGATGGGGACTGTGATCTCTTCATCGGGGCCGTTGACTGTGGTGGCACAGACAATGCGTTTAAAGCTGCATTCCGGATAGATATGCCGGATCGCTTTAACGATCAGATCATATTTATTATGGGGATGCAGATGGTTGATGGAACGGGTGAAGTAGCAGATCTTTTCGAGATTGTGATCCCGGCAGAACTGGATACAGTCAAAGATGACCCGCTCAAAGGCCTTTTTCTCGGCCATACCGGGACAGGTCACTCCGTTTTCGCTGATGATCACGTAGGGGATGCCGTTTTTCTCCAGGGCTTCGGTCTCGATGGTCTGGTTATCAAAGGCCAGAAAGATCACGCCGCAGATGATATGGGAGTAATAGTAGCGGAGGATTTCTGTACTTTCCGGATCCCGGCTGTCACTTAAGAGAGTCAGGGTATAGCCGATGGAATCCAGGTGGGTTTTGATCCCCTTCAGAGTTGGGCCAAATCCGGCATTGTTATAGTTGTTGCCTGGAACGAGCCCTACGGAAGTACAGTCCTGCTGACGGATATTCCGGGCGGATGCATTGGGAAAATAGTTGAGGCGTCTGGCAGTCTCTAAGATCTCCTGGCGTTTGGCCTCGCTTACCCGCTTCCCTGCGGTATTGTTGACGACATAAGAGACAGTGGCCTGGGATACGTTGCACTCCCTGGCGACGTCTTTGGCTGTGATTCTTTTATGGACATTTTTTTTCATGGCGGATACCTCGATTCTGGTGCCGGAAAGGGAAAACAAAGTGGGAATTTAGAAGCTATTGTATCAGATAAGAAGGAAAATAGCAATGGTTAAACGTATAATCAATAAAATGGGACGCAGATAGAGAAAAAATCCCGATGAAATACGCGGACCGGAGCTTAAAAAAGATAACAAGGAGAGGATGTATATGAAAAAAAGGATGCTTGCGGCAGCCATGGCAGCAGTTATGGCTGTATCTCTGGCCGGATGCTCTGGCGGGGATAAGACCACAGAAACGCCTGCGGGAAAAGCAGGAACAGAAGCAGGAAAGGAAAACAGCGGGTCAGAGATCGAGAGAAAGGAGTACACCCTGGTCTATGCGGCTGAGCTGGCCCATATCAACTATTTAAAGTCCTCCCTGAGCACCTGTACCAGGTTTACGGAAAACTACATCGACGGTCTGGTGGGCTTTGATAAGTACGGCGTTGTAAAGCCGGCTCTGGCCACCAGCTGGGAGGTTTCTGATGACGGTCTCACCTACACCTTCCATTTAAGGGAAGGCGTCAACTGGTACACCTGCGACGGAGACGAATATGCGCCTGTGACCGCCAACGATTTTGTAGCTGCGGCCCAGTGGCTTTTGAACAAGGACAATGCCTCCACTACCTCCAATATTTTCTATAACGTGGTGAAAAACGCAGAAGCCTATTTTAACGGCGAGATCACGGATTTCAGCCAGGTGGGGATCAAGGCTGTGGATGACTACACACTGGAATATACCTTAGAGCAGCCGACTCCGTACTTCCTTAAGATGACCGCTTATGTCTGCTTCCTGCCGGCCAACGGCCAGTTCCTGGAGGAATGCGGAGAGGCCTTCGGCACCAGCGCGGACACTATGCTGAGCAACGGCGCTTATATTCTGACCACCTTTGAGCCGGAGAGCCGCCGGGTACTGGAGATGAATGAAAATTACTGGGACAAGGACAACATTTTTATTTCCCGGATCAACTACAACTATAATAAAGAAGCAAAGACCCTGGCTCCGGAGCTGTTCCTCAGAGGAGAGGTTTCCGAGGCGGATATTCCGGCTGAGATCTTAGACGAGTGGATGGCAGACGAGGAGCGGAAGAACATGATGATCAATACGCCGCCCAGCACCTCCAGCAACTTCCTGGGATTCAACTTCGAGCCCATGTATGAGGAAGAGTATGGACCGGATAACTGGTTAAAGGCAGTCAACAGCGAAAACTTCCGTAAGTCCATCTATTATGCCCTGGACCGGGAGGCCGCTGTCATGACCAGCTATCCTTACAATTATGAGGGACAGATGCTGAACACCATCACCACAAAGAATTTCGTGGATGTGAACGGTGTGGACTATACCCAGCTGGAGCCCTTAAAGGAGCTGACCAATACAGACCAGCACCAGGAGGACAAGGCTCTGGAATATAAGGCTGCAGCCCTGGAGGAGCTTTCTGGGACCGTGGATTTCCCGGTAACGGCGGTAATGCCGTACAGCACCGGAAACCTGGGGCTTACCAACCGGGTCCAGGTGGAAGAGCAGCAGCTGGAGGGAGTTCTGGGAACCGATTACATCGACGTGGTCTTAGTACCCTATCCGCCCACCAACTATCTGAAGGAATCCAGAAGCTCCGGCATGTTCTCCTTAATGGAAATGGGCTGGGGACCGGACTATACGGATCCGGCCGGTTATGTGGAGGTCATGACCTCCGATACTTCCATCGGCACCAAGTACAGCCGTCCCTATCTTGCAGAGGGATTAAAGGATGAAAACGGAAACAGCATTTATGAGACCATGGTCAACGCTGCAAGAGCAGAGACAAAGGATATTAACCGCCGGTATGAGCTGTTTGCCGAGGCGGAGCAGTATCTGATCGACCATGCTCTGGTGATCCCGCTTTACGCATCCGGCGGCGGCTACCGGGCTACTTACCTGGATCCATTCTCCGGAGACTGTACCCAGTTTGGACGCAGCATGGATAAGTTTAAAGGAAAAGTCGTTTTAGACAAGCCCATGACCCAGGAAGAGTACAAGGCCGCTGAGGCAAAATATATGGAAGAGAGGGAGGCAGCCTTAAAGGCAGCAGCCCAGGCAGAGTAGCAGGAAGGACCGGAAAAGGCTGCATGTTCTGCAAACGGTATTTTTTGCAGCAGCAGTCCTTTCCGGTTTTTATGAAAAGGAGGATCATATGAGGAAAAAAGTCGCAGCATTATTGACCGTATCTTTACTGGCCGTATCCCTGGCTGGATGCTCCGGCGGCTCAGATAAGCCCGCATCGGGCGGGGAAGCCCAGGCAGAAGAAAAGAAAATGACTGAGTATTCCACCGTGTATACGGCAGAGATCGATACCTTAAACTACTTAAAGACCACCAACAGCGACAGCATTGCCCTGTTTTACAACATCCTGGATGGACTGGTGGAATTTGACCGGTTCGGAGAAATGATCCCGTGTATCGCAGAGAAGTGGGAGGTTTCTGACGATGAGCTGACCTATACCTTCCATTTAAGAGACGATGCCAAATGGTACGACTGGAAGGGAAATGAGGTAAGGAACGTAAAGGCCCAGGACTTTGTGGACGGGATCCAGTGGATCTTAAATAAAGACAATGCGGCCAGCACCAGTAAGACGGTCTATGATGTGTTAAAGAACGCCAAAGCCTATTATGACGGCCAGGTTACGGACTTTTCCCAGGTGGGCGTAAGAGCCGTGGATGACCAGACTGTGGAATATACTTTGGAAAAGCCCACTCCGTACTTCTTAAAGCAGCTGTCCTTCCCCTGCTTCTTCCCGGTAAACGGAGAATTTATGGCAGAGCAGGGCGAGATGTTCGGTCTGGACAAGGAAACGACCCTGTACTGCGGCGCGTACCTGCTGACCAGCTTCGAGCCCCAGAGCGAGCGCGTGATGGAAGCCAATCCGGATTACTGGAACAAGGACATCATCTCCATCGGCCGTTTAAATTATAAGTACAATGCCGAGGCAAACTCCATCGGAGCCGAGCTGTTCTTACGGGGCGAGATCAATGATTTCGCACTTCCTGGAAGTATTCTGGACGAGTGGATGAACGATGAAGAGAAAAAGGAAATGATGCGCCCAAACAACCTGACCAATATGTCCTATTTTATCGGATTTAATTTTGACCCTGACTACGACGAGCAGTACGCCCCCGGAGACTGGAAGACCGCAGTGAACAACGAAAATTTCCGGAAATCCCTGTTCCATGCCCTGGACCGGGAGGCTGCGATCCTGACCGTGGAGCCCTATGATCCCCAGAGCAAGCTGTTAAACACCTTCACCAGAAAGAATCTGGTCCAGGCAGACGGCGTGGACTACACCATGATGGGCGGCCTTAAGGCCTATACCGAGGGTGATTCCTTCGACGAGGCAAAGGCAGTGGAATACAAGGAAAAGGCCATGGAGGAGCTTTCCGGCCAGGTAGCCTTCCCGATCCAGGTGCTCCTTCCCTTCAGCACGGCCAAGGTGGACACCGGAAACCGGATGCAGGTCATCGAGCAGCAGATGGAGGGCGTCCTGGGAACGGATTACATTGACATTATCCTGGAATCCCATCCATCCACGGGCTTTTCCAAGCAGGTAAGGACGCCCGGCGCCTACTCCATTATGGAAATGGGCTGGGGCTCCGACTTTGCAGACCCACTGGGAATGATGAATCCAGTCCATACAGCCGCTCTGGATGAGAACTATATGACCGTCAGCCAGTGCCAGGATCTTCTGGACGCAGACGGCACGAATGTCTTTGAAAAGGCCCTGGATGAGGCGGATGCGGAGACAAAGGACTTAAAGAAGCGCTATGAGATGTTTGCAGAAGCGGAGACCATGCTCTTAGACCATGCAGTCCTGATCCCCTTCTACACCTCCGGCGGCGGCTATAAGGCGTCCTATCTGGATCCCTTCTCCGGCTACACCAGCCAGATGGGAAGGAATGGAGCCATCAAATTAAAAGGCGCAGTGATCTTAGACGAGCCCATGGGCATGTCCGATTACCCCGCCGCACTGGAACAGTATGAGAAAGACCGGGAAGAAAGGATGAAGCAGTAAATGTTTAAATACGTCTGCAAACGGCTTCTGCAGTCCATGGTCACTCTGGTCATCGTCGCAACAACAGTTTTCCTGCTGCTGCGGCTGATGCCGGAGGAGGGATATTTTGCAGAGGGATATGACAAAATGGATGAAGCGCAGATCGAGGCAGCCCTGACCGACATGGGCTTACGGGATCCGCTTCCGATCCAGCTTAAGAACTTCTTTGTGGGCCTGCTCCACGGCGATCTGGGAAAATCCATCGTTTTCCGTCCCAAGGTGCCCATTACAAAGATCATTGGACCGAAGATCCCGTATTCTCTCTACTTCGGTCTGGCCTCCATTGTGATCTCCCTGGGTCTGGGTATCCCACTGGGTATGTTAATGGCCCGGTTTAAGGGAAAAGCTGTGGATAATCTGGGCTCTGCCTATGTGGTCGCCATAAAAGCGGTGCCGGCGGCCGTATACTTCCTGTTCTTACAGCTTTATGTGTCCAGCGCCCTGGGCGTGCCCATGCTGTTTGACGAGAGGAAGCCCGTCAGCTGGATCCTTCCGGCGATCTGTATGTCCTTAGGAGGCATTGCCAACTATGCCATGTGGATCCGCCGGTATATGGTGGATGAGTTAAATAAAGATTATATCAAGCTGGCCCGTGCCAAGGGGCTGAAAAATTCCCTGGTAATGTCCAGGCACGTGATCCGCAACGCCTTCGTTCCCATGGCCCAGCAGCTTCCCACCAATATTTTAATGACGATCTCCGGTTCGATCTACGTGGAATCCCTGTTCTCCATTCCCGGAATGGGAGGCCTTCTGGTATCGGCCATCCAGCGCCAGGATAATACTCTGGTCCAGGCCCTGGTGCTTATCTACTCCTGTATCGGAATCCTGGGACTGTTCTTGGGCGACCTTCTGATGGCCCTCTGCGATCCCCGGATCAAACTTGGAAAGAAAGGCGGTGGAAGATAATGGGAGCAATGAAGAAGATTGAAAACATGGAGAAAAATCTGGAAAATTTAAGTCCGGACATGTTTACCTTTGCGGAGTATGACGCAAACGCCGCAGAGCGTACTGGATATTCCAACTACTCCTACTGGGCTTCCACCTGGAGAGTATTCACAAAAAACAAAGTGGCAATGTTCTTCCTGACCCTGCTGATCGCTCTGATGGTGTTTACATTTATCCAGCCCTATCTTCCGGGCCAGAAGAACCCCATAGAGGTCTACTTAAGCGAGGAGACTGGAAAGCAGGACAGAAACCAGCCGCCCAGCGCCGATTACTGGTTTGGAACCAACTCCATTGGCCAGGACTTATGGGCCAGGATCTGGAGCGGTACACGTACCTCTCTGTTCATCGGCCTGGCCGTGGGCCTTTGGGATGCCTTTATGGGTATCATCATCGGCTCTCTCTGGGGCTATGTGAGAAAGCTGGATGCGGCGATCACGGAGGTTTACAATGTGATCCACAACATACCGAGCTCCATTATCCTGATCCTGGTATCCTATTTGTTAAAGCCCAGTGTGGGCACCATTATTTTTGCCATGTGCTTAACGGGATGGCTTCCCACGGCCCGGTTCATCCGCAACCGGGAGTTCAACCTGGCTTCCAGGTGCCTGGGAACGCCTACTGGCCGGGTGATCACCAAGAACCTGCTGCCCCAGGTGATCTCCGTTATCATGATGCGTGTGGCCTTATCCATCCCCCTTGCCATCGGCCAGGAGGTGTTCCTGACCTACATCGGGCTGGGACTGCCCATCAGCATCCCGTCCCTGGGCAACCTGATCAATGAAGGACGTATCGTTATGATGAGCCCGTCCCTCAGATACCAGCTGATCTTCCCGTCCATCATCCTGTCCCTGATCACGATCTCCTTCTACGTGATGGGCAACTCCTTTGCGGACGCGGCGGATCCCAGAAACCATGTATAGGAGGTGACGGACCATGTTTGACTATAAAAACGCAGAAAAGATCCTGGAAGCAGAGGATGTGGTGGTGAAGTTCAACCTGCGGGGAAAGACCCTGACCGCCATCCGCGGCATTTCCATGGAGCTTTATAAGGGAGAAAGCCTGGCCATCGTAGGCGAGTCTGGCTCTGGAAAATCCGTGTTCACCAAGACCTTCATGGGGCTTCTGGACCAGAACGGCTGGGTGGACTCGGGCTCCATCATTTACAGCGGAGGAAAATACGCTGGAAAGGGCGTGGACCTGGTCCCCATGAAAACAGAAAAGGAATGGCTGAACATCCGGGGAAAAGAGATCGCCATGGTGTTCCAGGATCCCATGACCAGCTTAAACCCCTTAAAGACCATTGGAAAGCAGATCCAGGAGACCGTGGAGCTGCACCAGAACTTAAAGGGCGAGGAAGCAAAGAAAAAGACCATCGAGATCCTGGAGGACGTGGGCATTGCAGAGCCGGAGCGGAGATATAAACAGTATCCCCATGAGTTTTCCGGCGGCATGCGCCAGCGGGTGGTCATCGCCATCGCCGTGGCCTGCAATCCGGAAATCCTGATCTGCGACGAGCCCACCACGGCCCTGGACGTGACCATCCAGGCCCAGATCTTAAAGCTTTTGCATAATCTCCAGGAAAAGTACCAGCTGACCATCATCTACATCACCCATGACCTGGGCGTGGTGGCCAATGTGGCAGACCGGATCGCGGTCATGTACGCCGG
>OHKJ01000895.1_pt1 | contig 12856 bp, 10 predicted proteins | sample 1568791 | NCBI WGS metagenome assembly OHKJ01 (sample SAMEA3879584, study PRJEB24766) | human gut metagenome | biome: human-associated habitat; feature: feces | place: USA | collected 1985/1987 | reverse complement strand
ATCTCCGACCCTGTTTTCGCCTGAGCTCCGATTTCGGCACCGGATATAAAGGTTTCGCCGTTAAAGTTGATATTGGATTCATCGTCCGACCAGGCACCGATACCTGTCTGCGGTATAATCGTCGTGCCGTTAAAATTAATCTCCCCTGCATATTCCGCAAGGGCCGCAATAGAGCCTTTATTATCGATTGTAATCGTACCGTCCGTCGTTAAATTAATCGTACCACTTCGGGTTCTTACATTAGACTGAAACCAATCTTCGGCATTGTGACCGGCATTATGTAGGTAAATCGAACTGCCGGCATTCATATCGATACTGCCGACGCGGGCATACAACAGCGTTCCCGTTATTTCTGTCGATAGTTTAACTGAATTGCCGACCTCAATCTCTACCGTGCTGCCGGGCGTCGATGAAATCATGCTGGTGAACATGGGGTCGTATTTCGGTGCAATGGCTTCCACAGGCAGCCCCTGTGACATGAATTGAAGATCATGGCCTTTAACGCAAAGTGAGACCGACCGTCTACCATGGTCATGCGCTGCAGATTGCCCTGAATAGATTGTGCTTCTATTTTAAAATCTGAACTGTGATCTAAATTAATTGCGACCGGATTACTTGCCCGCTCTTCATGGAAAATAATATTCCCTTTAGCCGTTATAGACGCCTTGCCACCATTATCCACACCAATGGGCGTCGCATTTATTATGCGGTTATAAATAATATCGTTGCCCGCATTGATTACGGCATTGGCATTCGATACATACAGATTGGGAATATAGGGCTCACTATTGTTCTTATTAAAGACAATATCATGACCTGCGTCCATTTGAAATTTTGCACCATTTCGAAAATCCAGCAGATTGCCGGACACATTATTCGTTAAAATAATATCATGGCCGGCACTCAAATTCATCTGATTATTGCCCTTTATGGAGATATAAGGCACTGATTTCTCATGGGCTGATTGGGTCAGTACAATATCCTTGTTTGCCTGTAAACTGATAGAATTTCCATTTCCAACACCACTATAGACAATGGGCTTGTAATTAGAAGACGCTTTGATCGTATCGGCATTATGAATATTTAAACCGGTGTTGTTTTTCGAGATATAGAAAATATGCGCTCCCGAATCGATAGATAAGGAATGGCCGTTCATATCCAAATCCAAGGTTCCCTCATCGCCTGCGGAACCGTCAAAAATGTAGGCCTTGTTTTCAATATCCGTCCCCTTTGAAACGACGAACACATCTCCCGATGCCGCAACCTTCTGATCAGGACCAAGGTTAAACAGTGAGTGTTCTTCTTTCAGGTCATAGTCTCCTGAAATCATGTCCTCACCGACGGGAGAGACAGCCCCGACACCGGCATAGATGGAACTCAATAAAGCCCCTAATACTAACGCACGTAATAACTCTCCTTTAACTTTTCTACAACTCATACTGACCACCTCATTACAACAACAACGGTTTCCCGTTCAACATAATTCATAATACGCTCATAAATAGTATCGTTTATTGTCTGTCGTATGTATAAATTATCTCATTTATATATCTATTTTAAGTTTATTATATATTTATTTCAAGTCGTATATATATTTTCCCAATGCCTCATCTATAATAGACTGAATTACTCTATGACAAACAATCATCTTAATGTCCTCCAGTAAGGCTGGTCAATTCGGTTAGCCTCATACATACAAAAACTCCTTCACGGAGGTTCATCAGACTTCCATGAAGGAGTTTCTTTACTCGATATAAATTTGAATCGCGAATAACTTACGACTTAGAACTTCCAAGAGATACCGCCGTTGAATTCCCAATCGTTGCTGTAGGTTCCGCTGAATTTGCGTTCAAATTCAAACCATACGCTGCTGGCCGGGCTCAATTCTGCCGTGAGACCTGCACCTAAGTCGTACCACGTATCCTTGCCGTCACGGTTGTAATCGATTCGTTCCAAGCCGTCGACAGAGGTAAACTGCATGCCGCCGTCACCGGAGAATTCATGAAGGATGTCGCCTTTCACGTACCAAGCCGTCTTTTCATCCAGCGTGCGGCCCAGGCGGAAGCCCAGGCGGCCGATGAAGCTGTTGACGCTGTCTAAGTCGTGGTTGATACCGTCGCTGCTGGTATAGGATTTGCTGTTCATATGAGTGTATTGCAGCTGAGCCTGGGGTTCAAAATACCAACCATCCTTCATATCGTAGGTTTGTCCCGTTTCGACACTGGCCTGTTGGTACCAGGTTCCGAAAGAGCTGTCCGACTGGTCGCCATTAACCAAGAAGGTGTGGCTGTTGCCCATGACCTTGCCGATCCTGCCGACGACATCGACGTACTGACCGTCATTGCCAAGCCAGGTATGATAGAGGGAACCGGCGTAGCGTTTGTATTTCCCGTTTCCGTCAGCAAAAGAATCGCTGCTGCGAAGATAGGTAAATACGGCCCCCTGATGGACCGTGCTGCCATCGTCACGAGTCGTGACAAAGTCCTTGCCCAATTCAAAACGGTTGCTGTGACCGGAATAGGAATCGCGGCCTTGGTGTGCATAGGTCGTGCGGGCCCACCAACCGTCGGGATCGGTATTCATCTGGCGAACGTCGCCCATACGCTTATTCAGGGTGTCGACGTCGGTGACCAGGTCATACATGATCTGCGAATTGATACGGCCCGTTTCAACGATAGGACTTTCCGTATAGCCGACGGTGCCAAAGAACCAATCCGTCGTCGTATCTGAGGCAGCTCTATCAGCGATGGTTGCGTCCGCATCGGTCGTATCCGTTGTCGCCGTCGTTTCAGAGTTTATGCCGATGATATAGTCGTATAAATGGCCTTTTTGTACGTTGCGCTGGGTGATTGGGCTGGTGAATACGGCATCGCTGTTGGCCAAGGTGGCGAAGTAGAGGCGGTCATTGACGCCCATAGCATCGAGATGCATAGAAGCTTTGTCACTTACCAGGGCCTGTGTCCCGGTCGCACTGTCCGTAACCGTCAGGTAATCGCTGTTATCGGTCTTTTCTTTTGCTCCGCCGTTACTGTTCCAATCGAGGTCCATGACCATGGTGCCCGTACCGGATAAGGTCTGGGCCGTAAGGCTGGTGCCGGTACGATTAGCGTCACTCAGATTGACGAAAGAATCATTTTCAAGATTTGTCAGCGTACTGTCACCGGTTACGTTCCAGACAGCACCGTTTTTCAGGGCGATATTGATGTGTGGCGTTTCGTCGACAGGGGGATATTGCGGTTCTTCCTCATCACTGTCATCGTACGCTCCATCATCGGATGCAGAGGTATCGTCTTCTACATATTCATCATCATACGATTCTTCGTCATCAACGTACTCTTCATCATCACCGTACTCTTCGTCATCGCCGTACTCTTCATCTTCGTATTCTGCGTCCTTAATGGGATATATTTTTTCAACATTCTGCACTTCCGTCGTACCCGTGAAAGATGAATTGGCCGTATCAAAGAGGACATCGATCTGACCATTGATAGCTTGCATATTCCCCTTGATGACCTTGTCTTCGCCGGCAGCCAAGGCTTGGATGTTCCCTGCCGAGTCCGCATAGAAGGCATTTTCTTCGGCGTCAATATAAAGCCCCTTATTGAAGATGATATCACCATTATACTGTGCTTTAGCGCCTGTATTTACGGGATTCATGGTTACAAAATCGTTAAAGGTGATTTTTGATGTTTCTTCATCCCAGGAATTCATCCCCATTTTCGAATCCGTTGTTGACCAAGCACCGATTCCGGCACCGGATAGGACTGTTTTCCCATTAAAATTAATATTCCCCAAAGACTCCGCATAGGCGGCAGTCTTCCCTTCACTGTCTACGGTAATCGTACCGCCTGACGTCAAATCAACCGTCCCATCCAGAGCGCGAATGGCAGCCAACGAAGCATCGTCCGCCTGACCCGCCGAATGCAAGTAAATCGAATCGCTGGCATTCAAGGTAACATGGCCGCCCCAGCCATAGGCATAAAGCAAGGTATTCGGTACGCCGACGGATACATGAATGTCCTTATCGACCTGTAATTCAACCTTACTGCCATTATCCGACACAATCGTACTCGTTACGGCCGGGTATTCTGCTGCAAGCTCAGACACGTCTTCCCCTGGGGCATCCCAATAAATGTTATGAGCCTTCACCAAGACCTGCGAAGTATCATGAGCATTCACCATTTGCTGCATATTCCCGGTAATGGTCTGAGCTTCCAAAGTCAAATTAGAATTATTTTGCACCTTCGTGGCATAGAGGGCGCTGGCGACACTGGATGCCTGCTCACGAAAATTAATGTTGCCCTTGGCCGTGATGACGGCTTTGGCATAACGGTACAAATCGATGAAAGGGCTGTATTTATAGCGGTTAAAATTAATATCGTTACCGGCTGTGATAGTGGTATCAGAATAGTCCTTTAAAGACAAAAGCGAGAGACTTGAAGCAAGCTGAGGATCGTTATAACTCTGATTGAAGGTAATATCATGACCGGCATTCATTTGGAGTTTACCGCCCTCAGAAGGGTTATGTCCATCATCAACAGTAATCATATTGCCTCTTGAATCATTGTTAAACACAATATCATTACCGGCCTTCATAGATAATTGATTGTTGTCAACTGTTGCCAATATCGGATTATATGTAAAAGCGTCATTTTTATTGAAGCTTATATTATTATTGGCCTGAAAATTGACAGAGCTCCCATTTCCCTCAGCAATGGCTACAAAATTATGATAATCAATATTCCCTTCAATGTTATCGGCATTATGGATATTTACGTTCGTATTATCCGTGGTTAGATGAATTCCCTGCGACTTAGCATCGATGGCTAAGGAATGACCATTCATATCTAAATCTAAACTACTATTCGCATTATCGCGGCTATATATAATAGGCCAGTTGCTTTTTTCCTTAGAAATAACAGAAACATCAGACAAAGCCGTAACCTTTCGGTCTCCATCAAGTTCATAGAACCGATCCAATGCGCCAAGCTCATGTGTCCCTTCAATGGTATCGCCGTTCAAGACATAGCCGGCCGCTGCCACCCCAAAATAAGACGTGCTCAATAAAGCGCTCAATACCAAGACACGCAATAACTCGTTTTTACGTTTTTTACCACTCATACATACCACCCCATCATAACAAATAGCTTCCTTTTTTCAAGGTAATTCATCACATACTAATAAATATTACAACTTATTTTGTCTGAATTATGTATAAATTATCTCATTTGTAATCATATTTTAAATTTATTTTAGATTGATTTCAAGTATGTTGTATGTCTTTTTAATGCGTCATCCGTATTCGACTAAAACCATCATGATAAAAAATCATTTTAATTTCTTCAATCAAAAGCGCATTCCGCGCACAAAAAAAGCGACTTGCTACAAGCAAGCCGCCTTTCTGTAAATAGGGTATTTTAGATTTTTTGGGACAATGATCGAGATTGATTTCGCCTAGACCCTTCGTCCCATGGCTTCGGCTTCTGCTAATTCAGGATGGCCGGTAATGGTGCCGTCTTCCAGGGTGCCGCCGGCAAAAAGGGTACCTTTCAGGCTCGCTTTGTCAAAGACTTTCAGCCAGCCTTTCAAGCCGCCAATGGCGTGTTCCGGCGTATCGGGCGCCGTATCTTCTGCCGCCGTCAACAGGTAAACGTCGCGGAAGTCATACTCGGCCTTATAGAGGCAGTTGGTGCGATCGAGCAGGGTCTTCATTTGTCCGCTCATTTCGTAATAATAGATGGGCGTGGCAAAGACGACGACGTCGGCATGACGAATCTTCTGCACGGCATCTTCGGCGTCATCGTGGTTGACGACGCAGGACTGACTTTCAAGACAGCCCCAACAGCCGATACAGAAGCTGATTCTTTTACCGGCGAGAGGGATAAATTCTACCTCATGACCGGCGGCCTCAGCCCCTTTGGCAAAGGACCGGGCCAAGATGTTGGTGTTGCCGTGAAGGCGCGGACTGGTGCCGATAATCAAAACTTTTTTCTTCATGTTTCTCTCCTCCTAAAGGGAAATAATCAGATAGCGCCCAGGGAGTCCCGCATATGTCGCAGGCCCTGTTCACCGTATGTATCGTACACGGCCTGCAGGCGGTCGATCATCTCCTGCTTCCGGGCCGGTATCTGTCCGTAAATCGCCGTAATGATGGAGGCATTGGTGGCGTCGATGAGGGTATCGATGGTTAAATCCTTCAAAAATTCCTTCAGTTCCAAGATCCGTTCCCCCTCCGTCGCTTCCTGAAATTCACCGCTGCGGACATCCTTCATGAGCGGCGTATCCGGGAAAATCGTAAGACCGGCAATGAGAATGCGGTCGGGATGGAGCTGATTGAATACAGCGGCCGTCTTTTTCGCATGGTCTAGGCCATAGCCCTTGCCGCCGAGGCCGCTCAAAAAGATGACTTCGTAAGGCATGCCGGCCTGATCCATCTTGGAAAGCTGAGGCACGATTTCATCGGCATGGTAGCCCTTATTCATGTAAGTCAGAACCTTTTCATCCCCCGATTCGACACCGAAGACGATGCCTGAATAACCGAGGTCCTTCAGTTCCCGCAGCTGATCGGCCGTCTTGTTGCGCAGGCTGTTGACCCGGCCGTAGCCGCCGATGGTCTTGACGAAGGGCAGGTACTGATGGATGAGTTCGGCAATGCGCTTCAATTTCTCGAAGGTCAAGAGGAAGGGATCGGCGCCCTGCAGCCAAATGCGCGGGAAGGGCACGCCGTAACTTGCCATTTCCTTCAAGTCTTCGACGATTTCCGATTCCGGCGAAACGGCAAAGGGAGCATCCTTATAGTAGGTGCAGAAACGACAGGCGTTGTGGCTGCATCCACTGGTAACCTGTAAATAAGCACTGTTGGCTTCATACGGCGGACGAACGACATTGCTTGCAAAATGCATGGTAAATTTCCTCTCTTTCTCTAAGTTAAACGGCTCTCATGCTGTGGCGCCAGCGCGCCAATTCGGCTTCCGTCTGTTCATCGAACTGATCGATTGTCTTGTCGAGGGCTGATAAAATCTGTTCTTTTTCCTGAGGCAAGGTCACTTCAAAGCGGACGCTGCTGGTCGACGTGCCGGAGTTGATCGTAATGGGAATCTTCAGCTCGGCAATGAGGGTGCGGATTTCTTCGATCCGTTCCTTTTCCGTCGCTTCCGTCCATTCGCCGGCCTGCATCTGATCATAAAGCTTCGTCCCCGGCAGGACCGAGACGTTGGTCAGCATCATGTAGTAGGGATGAATCTGGTTGAAAATCTCAGCCGACTTCTTGGCGCTTTCGACGAGATTGCCCTTACCGGCCAGACCGCCGAGATAAATCATACGATAGGTAATGCCGGCTTCATCCATTTTCTTGCCGGCGTCCAAGATATCCTGTGCCGTATACCCTTTATTGACGAAAGACAGGACGTCATCGTCCCCCGTTTCGATACCGATCATAATTTCATCGAGGCCGTGGGCTTTGATGTTCTTAATGTCTTCGACAGATTTCTGTTTGAAATCGGAAATCGTGGCATACGTCGAAATGCGGGCATCGGGATAATATTTTTTCATCAGGTCCCAAACGGCAATCTGTTTTTCCGTACTGAGGACGAAGGGATCGCCGCCGGAAGCCCAGATACTCTTGGCATTCGGCCATTCGCGCTTAGCTTCTTTCAGGTCCTCTTCAATTTGGGAAAGGGGCGCCACCATGAAAGGCGTGTCTTTATAGAAATTGCAGAACGTGCAGGCATTATGCGAGCACCCTGCCGTAACTTCAATGAATAAACTATCCGCATCAGTCTGCGGTCTGATAATCGGTCCGTGAAAATGCATGATAAGTTTCCTCCTTTATAATTCCGAGCCCCATGCCGGATTGCGCAGCATGGCCCGGCCAACGCCGATAAAATCGGCCGTACCTTGATTCAATAATGCTTCCGCCTGAGCCGGCGTCTGTACCCCGCCGGTCAAAATGACGGGCAGGCTCACCCGTTCCTTTACGGCCTTCGACATATCGGAAAACCAGCCCGGTTCTCGATGACCGGGACGCATGAACATCCCTAAACCGCCGGACAAATCGAGGAGGTCGATACCGCTCTTTTCGAGTATCTGCGCCGCCCCGGCCGCATCGTCCAGCGTACTGCCGCCGACCTGATAGTCACTGCCTCCGAGACGGACGGCAAGGGGAAAATCGTTACCTACGGCCTGACGCACTGCCGCGATGATTTCCGTCAGAAAGCGCAGGCGGTTTTCAAGGTTCTGCGGCCCGTAAGCGTCGTCCCTGAAATTCGTCAGCGGCGAATAAAACTGATTGAGCAAGTAGCCGTGTGCCGAATGGATTTCCACACCGTCATAGCCCGCTTCCTTGACGCGCCGTGCAGCCGCAGCAAATTTTGCTTCAAGCCCTTTGATTTCGTCGATGGAAAGAGCCCGGCTCCGTCCGCCATTGCCCTCTAAGGAGCTGGCCGAAACCAATGCTTCCCCGGTCACACTCGGTGACGTATTAGCCCCGGCATGACTGATTTGAGCAAAAATCTTGAGATTCGGATTGGCAGCATGAACGGCATCGGTCAACTGCCGCTGGGCAGCCACCACCTCGTCAGAAGCCATGGAAAGTTGGTGTGAATCGGCCATTCCAGCCGGATCGACGTAACTGTGTTCGGTAATCAAAAGGCCTGCCAAGGGGTTACCAGCCAGCCGCCGATAATGGTCTATCGTATCGTTTCCGGGAATTCCCGAATCTGAACTCTGTGTCGCCATAGGCGGAATGACCAGTCGGCTATATAAACGGATAATACCGCGTTGAAAAGATTCCTGTAATGTCATATGTTTCCCTTCTTTTAAATCTATATTTCTAATATTATAGATATTAAATTCCTAAGAAAAGGGCCAAGGCTTTCAGTCTTTTTACCTTGTCCGCACTTATATTATATCTATTTTTGCCTATATGTCAATCCATCAATTCGTTTTTGTTTTCTTCACGCTCTCCCCTTTTTGAATCAATCGTCGTATAATAGAGTCAAGAAATCCACTTTTTTTGAAAGCAGGTGATCCACATGAGTACCAAAAATAGAAATGAAAAAGCCATTACGGCTGCCGGCAATCCGGCTAAACCGACAGGCGAAGCCGGTGAACAGATGCTCGCCCGCATGAATGAAAGCCACGGCCCGCTCACGGCTTGGGGCCTCTCCCACTTCGCCTGGCACGGCGATGAGACCGTCCTCGATATCGGCTGCGGCAGCGGGGCCAACCTCAAACGCATGAACAGCCACGTAACCACAGGCCATCTTACAGGCGTCGATTACTCCGAGACCTCCGTCCAGACATCACGCCAGACCAATGCCGAAGCCATAAAAGCCGGCAAGATGGACATTTCCCAAGGCTCCGTCGAAAAACTCCCCTTTGCCGACGACAGCTTCGATAAGATTACGACTGTCGAGAGCTTCTACTTCTGGCCCGATCCGCCGGAAAACCTGAAAGAAGTCCGCCGGGTCCTCAAAAAAGACGGCACCTTCCTGCTCATCGCCGAAATCTACGAACGGCCCGACCTCAGCCCGGCCACCCGGGAAAACATCAAACACTACAACCTCTACAACCCGACGCCGGAAACCTTCGAAGATATCTTCCGCAAGGCCGGCTTCACGACCGTCACCGTCCACATCGAGCCTAAAGAAGGCTGGATCTGCGTCGAAGGAACAAAATAATATCCGCACATCAAAAAAGAGAGTATCCTCCTGGCCCCGCCCATGGTGGATACTCTCTTTTTCGTATATCAGCCTACATAGTTTCGATGAGGCATTCATGAGACTTCGTTTTTTTGTCATAATTGATGCCGACGAGGATGACTTTTCCGGCGTAGTGCTGCAGGGCATCGGCGTAGCCTTTTTTCTTGACTTGACTGATAGCCGTCTCGGCATCATGATTCCATTTCAGTTCAACGACTAAGGCCGGTTTATCCCCATGCTGCGGCCGCGGCACGAAAACCAGGTCGGCAAAGCCTTTTCCGGCAGGCATTTCACGAACGATATTGTAATACCGTCGGGCACTGTAAAAAGCCAGGGACAGTGTGTAACTGAGGGCATTTTCATCGTTGTACTGAATCTGACTCGTTTCCACATGAGCCTTTTCTACGCCGGAGGCCACATCCTCAGCCCTGCCGTCAAAGACGGCTTGGAGCAGCTCATCTGACGCTCTTACGGCCTGACTGACGGGCTGCCAGGCGTCGCCTTGCTTGGTGGCATTGACGTATTCCTGTAAAACTTCGTTATTAGGAATAAAGACTTCTTCCCCCTCGCTATCATACCCGAGGTAGCCGAGGTGAACCAAGAGAGTCATGACGTCATCGGCAGAAGTAAAGGTCGTCATGTCATTCTGGAAGGTCCCGGTATTAATTTTTTGACGGCCGCCGCCCATCATCTTGACGACAGCATCGCGCAGGCCGTCTTCATTCAAGTCAATATAGGCCTGCAAGGCCTCGTACGTTTCGGTCTTATTCCAATAGCTTCCGAAACGGCCGTTAATCATAGCATCGACGACGCTTTTCGGACTGTAAATATGCGCAACTCGTGGAAAAGCATAGCCATCGTACCAAGCCCGGCACTCTTCAAAATCCATGCCATAACGCAGGCAGAGTTCCTTTGTTTCCCCTTCCGTAAAGCCGACGAACTGTGCCATCTGATCAGGATGTTCCATGGAAAATTCCGTGAACATATTGAGGGCCGAGTGCGTCCCATATTTCTTAATCGGCAAAATCCCCGTCATATAAGCCAGAGCCACGTATTCCTTGTCTTTCAACAGATTACGTAAAAAATCGAGATACAGCCGCTGAGCCTCTTCATCATGGGGATACTCCCGGAAAATGCAATCCCATTCGTCCAAAATGATGACAAACTGCCGTCTCGTACCGGCAAAAACGTCGCCTAGGGTATCGGCCAAATGAGTATCGTCAAAATAATCGATGTCGGGGTAAGCCCGGCAGATTTCTCGGATGACGCGAAGCTGCATCCGTTCTAACATATCCTCTATGGATAGGCCGGCACTCAGAAATTCCTGAACATTGACTTTTATGACATCGTAACGGCCGCACTCGTTCAAGCCGTCAATTTGGCGGCCTATCTGTAAGTCCTTAAATAAAGAGCCTCCGTCTTCCGAAACGCCATAATAAGCCGCCAACATATTAGCCGTCAGCGACTTGCCAAAACGCCGCGGCCGGCTAACGCAGACAAAGCGCCGCTCCGTATTGACCATGCGATTCAGGACAGCGATCATCTCGGATTTATCGACGTAGATTTCCGAATTCAAAGCCATGCGAAACAACCCTGACCCGGGATTCAAATACATGCCCATCGTCTGCCCTCCTTTCCTCAATCATATTCGATGCACATCGATTCTCACTGCAATCGATGGGATTATCCTTATAATATACTATATGCCTTTATTTTACTACTTTTGCGTAGTATTTTACTACCTTAAGTGGTATTCTGTAACTTTTATAATTACGTATATATTTCCTTTCAAGCCATAAACAAAAATCGGTACCGACCTCTCCGTCGTGTACCGATTTCCTTTTTCTATATAAACTCTTTTATCAAAAGCTATGTCTCATTCCAAACCTTACAGCGTCCCTCTCCTTGCCGTCCGCTGAATCCGTTCGTGGCTGGCGTTGGTAATGGCATCGTCCAAGATGGCAATCATCCGCTTTTTATCCTTTTTCAAGACGCCGTCGATGCGGACGGAATCTAAGGGATGGAGGGCCCAGAAGTAGGTATCGGGAAGTTCCAGGTGTTCCAGGAAGGTCTTTTCTTCTTCGAGATTTTCTCTCTCTTCGGCCGGAATGAAGATTCCTTTTTGAATGTCTTCGTCGAGGTTCGTTCCGGCAAAGGCCGACATGGTGTTGACCAAGATCTGAGTCGGCTTGATTTCGTTTTCAAGCTTGGCCATAGCCAGGGCGTTTTCTTGGCCTCGACCGCGGCCGCCGGTGCCCAGCATCAATAAATCAGAATGGCGGATGCCGACGGCGTTGAGGCGCAGACACTGCGTTCGGATTTCTTCGACGGTATAGCCCTTATTTAAATAGTCGAGGATGTCCGTCAGACCACTTTCGATGCCGATGTAGAGGTCATTGACGCCGGCGGCCTTCAAGGCCTTCAAATCGTCGTCACTCTTATGGGCAATATTTTCGATGCGGGCATACATGGTAATGACCTTGACCTTGGGAAGGTACTTCTTGATGACGTCGATGCGCTCGATCAGGTTCTTCGCCGACAGGACAAAGGGATCGGCGCCGATGAGATAGACCCGTTCCAAGTCTTCCATCTGCCAGCCATAGCGGTCTCTGGCACCTTTCACATAAGCTTCGACGTCTGCCGTCGGCCACATGCGAAAGGGAACGTCCTTGTACATGCTGCAAAAATGACAGCTATTGTGGCTGCACCCTTCCGTCAGGGGAATCAAAAAGGTATTGGCCTCAATGGGCGGCCGGTAGACAGTTCCGTTATATTCCATAAGTATCACCTCTTATCAGTATTCACCGGGAGCGCGGTAGCCCTGAGATGCGTATTCCGTCCGAAAACGGCGCAGGGCCGCTTCTCCCTGATTGTCAATAATCTCTTGAATCCCGTCGATGAGCTCCTGCTTATGGGCCGGAATCTCCGTCCGCACGTGGAAGGGCACGGAAATGTGACTGGACTGGAAAATCGTGTCGTTGGTCAAGGCTTTCAAGAATTCCTGCATTTCCTGCAGCCGCTCGACTTCGCCGGCTTCTTCATATTTCCCGGCACGGGCCAAATTCCATAAGCCCGTCTTAGGGATGAGGACCAGCGAAGAAATATCGATCATAGACGGATGAAGGCCGTCATAGAGGGACGCCGTCTGAAGGGCA
>OHKJ01000885.1_pt1 | contig 13082 bp, 10 predicted proteins | sample 1568791 | NCBI WGS metagenome assembly OHKJ01 (sample SAMEA3879584, study PRJEB24766) | human gut metagenome | biome: human-associated habitat; feature: feces | place: USA | collected 1985/1987 | reverse complement strand
GCCGGCGGCTACCGGGTAAAGCATCGGCAGTGTCGCCGCCTGGAATTTAGGCTGCTGGATATTTTTGAGCTTGGCCAGCTCGATATTGCTCAAAACAGGCGATTCGGCCGAGATCTGCCGGCAGCTGTCAGGCTGCGGGTCGATCAGGTTTTTCTCCGGGCCGATGCCGCTGGTCGTATCAGTAAACACTTCCTCGCGAATAGCGTCTATAGGAGGATTGGTGACCTGGGCGAAAAGCTGCTTGAAATAGTTGTATAAAAGCTGCGGTTCTTCGGATAAAACGGCCAGTGGAGCGTCGTTGCCCATCGCCCCCAGCGGATCTATCCCCTTAGTAGCCATTGGTTTTAGAAACTTGGTCAGGTCTTCCAGCGTATAGCCAAAAGCCAGTTGCCGTCGCAGCAGGGTTTTGGGATCGGGCTTCGGCAGCTCGGTAGTGAGCTTGATCGCATTCAATTTAATAAGATTTTCGTCCAGCCATTTGCGATAGGGCTGTTCGGTAGCTATTTTATGTTTGATCTCGTCGTTGCCGATGATGCGGCCTGCTACAGTATCGATGACCAGCATCCTGCCCGGCCGCAGACGGTCTTTTTTGACAATGGTCGCCGGATCCAGATCGACGACGCCGACCTCGGAGGCCAGAACGATCGTATCATCCTGAGTAATGTAATAGCGGGAAGGCCGCAGGCCGTTGCGGTCCAGAGCGGCGCAGATAGTGCGTCCGTCGGTAAAGGCCATGGCGGCAGGTCCGTCCCAGGCTTCGATCAGAGAATTATGGTATTCAAAAAAAGCTTTCAGATCCGGATCGATATGGGGATTTTTGCCCCACGGTTCGGGAATCATCATCATTACAGCATGCGGCAGGCTGCGTCCCGACATGACAAGAAATTCCAGACAGTTATCGAACATTCCCGAATCAGAGCCGGTTTCGTCGATGATAGGCATGATATCTTTGATCTTGCTGCCCCAGAGGCTGTTGCCGCACATCGTTTGGCGGGCGCGCATCCAGTTGATGTTGCCGCGCAGGGTATTGATCTCGCCGTTATGCATCAGATAACGGTAAGGATGGGCGCGTTCCCAGCTGGGAAAGGTGTTGGTGCTGAAACGGGAATGGACTAAAGCCATTGCTGTTTCCATAGAACTGTCCTGCAGGTCAGAATAAAAAGAACCCAGCTGCTCCGTAGTCAGCATCCCTTTATAAACGATAGTCCGTGAAGACAGGCTGGCGATATAAAAATACCTGCCGCCGCGCAGCCTGCCATAGCGAATATGATTTTCGGCCTGACGGCGGATGCTGTACAGCTGCCGTTCAAAGGCATTATCGTCGATGCTCAGCCGGTCGATGACCTGCGGGCTGGCCTTGATAAAGACCTGCGCCATGAACGGCTGGCTCTGGCGTGATTTTTCACCCAGTACCTCCGGGTCGACTGGTACGTTACGCCAGCCTAAAAGTTCCTGTCCGTTTGCAGTAACAAGCTTTTCAAAATGACGCTGGGTGTTTTCTCTCTCTACAACGTCAGGCGGCAGGAACATAAAGCCAACGGCATAATGGCCGGGCTGCGGCAGTTCGATATCGAGCTTGGCACATTCTTTGACCAGAAAGGTGTGCGGCAGCTGAAGGAGGATACCCGCGCCGTCGCCGGAATTCATATCGGCGCCTTGTCCGCCGCGGTGGTCCATATTGCGCAGCACCACTAAAGCCTGCCGCAGAATCTTATTGGATTTACGGCCTTTGATGTTGGCGACGACACCAAGACCGCAGGCGTCGTGCTCGAACCAGGGATCATAAAGCCCCTGCTTGGGCGGTAATGAAGTATACATGTGATTTTCCCCTCTCAAAGCAAATTATATCTATATACAAAACTGCAAGTTTAATTATAAAATACGCAAAAAAGAAATGCAAATTGTATACATTATATTTTAAAGTCTTTGACAAGCGGAATAAAATACTGTAAAAATTAAACAAAAACAGCTTGCAGCAAGTCAGCAACTGTAAAAAGACAGAATATTGAAATGTTTGTGAAAAATCAGTAAGAGCGGCTTTTGCACTATACAAAGTTTATTTAATAGTGTAATATTAAATACTGTAAGGCAATGAATATTGCAGATAGGGGAGATGAAGATGAGTAAGGCCGAAAAATTTGATGAATTTTTAAGTTCCAATAATATCAATTGTTTTTCAAAGGAAGAAATCGATAACGAAATGCACAGCATCGTTTATCGTGCCCATATGGAAGTCAGCAGTCAGAATCTGCCGACGATGATCGTGCTGGACGACAGTATCTATACGATGATCCAGGTGCGCGTTGCCGCTGGCGTTGTCAATGCCGGCAACCGCGAAGGCGTTTTGATGCATATCAACGAGCTTAATAAAAAATACAAGGTTTTTAAATACTATGAAGGCGACAACGGGGATATCTGCCTTGACAGCTGCATCACTACGACTGACGAAGGCTTTGAAGCGCCTGTTATCCACACAGTGATCGATGTTATTTTAAAACATCTGGTAGAAGAATACCCTGTCTTGATGCGTAAAGTCTGGGGCAATTAATTTATAATCATAAATAGCAATGAAGCTGTGAGGCCTTGGGTCCCGCAGCTTTTTTGTAAGGAGGAGCAAACACAGTGAACAAGTTCGGCTTGACTACTGAAGAAGCGAGCAAAGCATTATCCGAGCAGGGCAATAATGCCCTGACTCAGCCCCCGCGCGAAACCTTTTGGGATAAGCTGTGGGAGAATTTTAAAGACCCTATCATCCGGATCCTGATCCTGGCGCTGTTGGTCAACGTAGTTTTTGTTTATATGGGGCACGGCGACTGGATCGAAACGATGGGTATTTTTCTGGCCATCATTCTGGCGACTTTTGTTTCTACTTATTCTGAGTACAGCAATGAAAACGCTTTCCAGAAACTGCAGGAAGAAGCCAGCCGTATCCGCTGCAAGGTTTGGCGTGACGGCGAGCCGGTTGAGCTGCATATCGATGATATCGTCGTCGGTGATGCGGTAATTCTGGAGGCCGGTGATAAAGTTCCGGTCGACGGTATCTTACTGGACGGCGATGTGAAGCTTGACCAGGCGGCCCTAAACGGCGAAAGCAAGGAAGCCCATAAGCTGATCGCTCCGCCCGATTTTACCTGGGGCGATGGTACTATCGATTTTCTGGACGAGCATAAGCTGTTCCGCGGCAGCGTCGTTGTCGAGGGGCAGGGCATCATGCAGGCCGTTAAGATCGGCGACAGCTCTATCTACGGTCAGCTGACCCAGGAGCTGAAGGATGATGAACGTGACAGCCCGCTGAAATTAAAACTTAAGGGACTGGCGCATCATATCAGCCAGTTTGGTTATGCTGGCGGTGTGCTGATCGCTTTGGCAGTCATGCTGCATAAAGCCTATCTGTACGGCGATTTCGGCGCTTATTTTGCTAATACGCCGCTTTTGCTGTCTGATCTGGTGCAGGCTGTTATCCTGGGTATCATCATTATCGTTATGGCGGTGCCGGAAGGGCTGCCGCTGATGATCGCGATCGTTTCGTCGCTGAATATGAAAAAAATGCTGCGTGATAACGTACTTGTGCGGAAGCTGGTCGGTATCGAAACTGCGGGCAGTCTGAACCTGCTTTTTACCGATAAGACAGGCACGATCACAAAGGGCAAGCTGGAAGTCGTACGGTTCATTACCGGCGACCGTCAGGAATACCCTGCGTTTGACGTACTGCCTGCAAAGCTGAAGGCCTTTACTTACCAAAACGTTGTGCTCAATACCTCGGCAGCCGTTTCTGACGGCGCTATGGTCGGCGGCAATATGACTGAGCGGGCGCTCAGCAACTATGTAGGCAGCTACCGTATGGAAGAAATGCTGCACCGTGATAAATTTATTCCTTTCAACAGCGCCAATAAATATTCTTGGGCGGCAGTCAGCGGTAACGGCGAGCGTTACTGCCTGGCTAAAGGCGCTCCGGAAAAGCTGATTTTGCAAACCAGCCACTACTGGGATGCGGAAGGCAACCGCCAGCCGCTGACCGAAGAAATGAAAAAAACACTGGATGACAGAATGCTGGAACTGGCAGCAGATGCGATCAGGATGCTGGCACTCTGCACCTATGAAAGCGATATCGAAGGCGATGAGCTGCCGGCAGACGGACTGACGCTGGTAGGTATTCTGGGTATTCGCGACGAAGTCCGTCCCGAAGCGATCGAAGCGATTGCTGAAGTTCAGGATGCAGGGGTACAGATCGTTATGATCACCGGTGACCGCCGCGAAACCGCGGTAGCGATCGCTAAAGACGCAGGCCTGCTGCAGCGTCCGAATGAGTTGGTCTGGACCTCGGCTGAGCTTGCGGAAATGAGCGACGAACAGGTGAAACTGGAGCTGCATAAGCTGCGCGTAGTAGCCCGCGCCCTGCCGATGGATAAATCACGGCTGGTGCGCCTGGCACAGGAGATGAACCTGGTAGTAGGTATGACAGGTGACGGCGTCAACGACTCGCCCGCACTCAAAAAAGCCGATGTAGGCTTTGCGATGGGCAGCGGTACCGAAGTTGCCAAAGAAGCCGGTGACATCGTAATTCTTGACGATAATTTCCTCAGTATCAAACAGGCGATCTTATACGGACGTACGATTTATAATTCTATCTGTAAATTCATCGTCTTCCAGCTGACGATCAACTTCGTAGCACTGCTCATTGTCTTGTTAGGTTCTGTGATCGGTACGGAACTTCCGCTGACTGTAACACAAATGTTATGGGTGAACCTGATTATGGACACTTTTGCTGCTTTGGCCCTTGCTTCCATTCCGCCCAGCGAAACCGTGATGCTTGAGAAACCCCGTCGAAGCACTGATTTTATTATCAGTAAGGCAATGCGGTCTAATATATTAGGTGTAGGCTCCATCTTCCTCATCGTACTGCTCGGAATGATTTATTATTTCGACCACAGCACGGAAGGTATGGATATACACAACCTGACCATTTTCTTCACCTTCTTTGTCATGCTGCAATTCTGGAATCTGTTCAATGCCCGTGTATTCGGCACTACCGATTCGGCATTCAAGGGACTTTCCAAATCGTATGGTATGGAACTTATTGTATTGGCTATTCTTGCCGGACAATTCCTGATCGTACAGTTCGGTGGAGCTGTATTCCGTACGGAGCCGCTCAACTGGCAAACCTGGCTTCTTATTATAGGCGTTTCGTCCACGGTGTTATGGGTTGGAGAACTTATTCGCCTTGTTCAACGTAGTATTCACAAATGAGAAAATAATGAAAAGAAAAGGAATAAAAAACCTTCTTATTGATTTGGGCGGTGTACTTATCAATCTCGACCGCCAACGTTGCATTGAGAACTTTCAGAAATTAGGGCTCCGGAACGTGGAGGACCTACTGGATATCCATAATCCGAACGGACTCCTGATGCAACAGGAAAAAGGATTGATTACACCCGCCGAATTCCGTGACGGAGTTCGTCAGATGATAGGCAAAGCAGTGAGCGACACACAAATAGATGCAGCCTGGAATAGTTTTTTAGTAGACATACCGACACACAAACTCGATTTATTATTAAAATTACGTGAGAAATATGTCGTCTATTTATTGAGCAATACTAACCAAATCCACTGGGACTGGACATGTATTCACCTGTTTCCCTACCGCACATTTAGGGTGGAAGACTATTTTGAGAAAACATATCTCTCTTTTGAAATGAAAATGGCCAAGCCCGAACCGGAGATCTTCAAGGCAATCATAGAGGATGCCGGTATCGAGCCGAAAGAAACACTCTTCATCGATGATTCCGAGATGAACTGTAAGGCAGCGCAAAATTTAGGAATTATCACTTATACAGCAAAAGCAGGCGAAGACTGGAGCCATCTTTTCAACAGCAAATAATTTTAGAGATATGCAGATTATACGTGACACATCGGCTATTAACCCGGAACCCAGTGTAGCTACCATCGGTTTTTTTGATGGAGTACATGCAGGACATCGCTATCTGATTCAGCAAGTGAAAGAGATAGCCGCCGCCAAAGGTCTACGCTCTGCATTAGTTACTTTCCCCGTTCATCCCCGCAAAGTGATGAATGTGGATTACCGTCCGGAACTTCTGACTACCCCGGAAGAAAAAATAAGTCTGCTTGCAGACATCGGGGTAGACTACTGCCTGATGCTTGATTTCACCCCGGAAGTTTCCCGGCTTACCGCCCGGGAGTTCATGACACAGCTGTTAAAAGAACGCTATCAGGTAAAATACCTGGTTATCGGCTATGACCATCGTTTCGGGCACAACCGCAGCGAAGGCTTCGAGGATTATGTACGCTACGGAAAAGAAATTGGCATAGAAGTGATCCGCGCCAAAGCATATACCAGCAATATAGAAATAGAGAACGTACCCAATGTTCCGGTAAGTTCTTCCCTGATCCGCAAACTTCTTCATCAAGGAGAAGTAGACCTGGCTGCCGACTGCCTGAAATATGAATATTTCCTGGACGGAATAGTAGTAGGCGGCTATCAGGTAGGCCGCAAAATAGGTTTTCCAACGGCCAATTTAAGCGTGGATGATCCTGATAAACTGATCCCCGCGGATGGTGTATATGCCGTATGGGTGACATTCGATAAAAAGACATATATGGGGATGCTGAACATAGGTGTCCGCCCCACGATTGATAATGGGCCCAACCGGACCATTGAGGTGAATATCCTTCACTTCCATTCGGACATATACGATAAATTCATCCGGCTTACTTTTGTAAAACGGACGCGTCCCGAACTGAAATTCTCCAGTATCGACGAGTTAATAGTGCAACTCCATAAAGATGCAGAAGAGACGGAAGCTATTCTTCTTGCCAGCAAGGCAGGCAGTAACAGCAGAGAAACAAAATAAATAATACAATAACCGAACAATAATAATTTAAAAATAGATTCTTATGCAAAAGTCATTTATGAGCATCTCTTTGGTGGTAATAGCTATTTCGATGTTAGCTATGTTTATCTATAGTTTCTTTACAACTAACTAAAGACCAATGAAAACGGCTATCAAACTGATATTAATAGACCTTCTCATTGCGCAGATTGTCGCCCCTATCCTGATTATGATTCCCTGTACAATCTATTTGTTAGTCACCACAGGAGATTTGGATAAGGTTGCTCTGACGCAAATGATTATGATTCCGGCCCAATTAGCCGGTCAGATTATGATGGGTATTTATCTATGGAAAGCCGGCTATATCAGTAAAAAGAAAGCGACATGGTTGCCTGTATCAATGCCATTCCTAATTTGTAGCGGGCTGGCTATTCTCACCGCTGGCTTTCTGGTATCTGCACTTATGGGACTGCTAGACTGGATACCCAACATCATGGAGCAATCTTTCGACATTCTCCAATCCGGTTGGGGCGGTATTCTTGCAATAGCTATCATCGGTCCTGTACTTGAAGAAATCTTGTTTCGCGGAGCAATCACCCGCGCTTTACTTCAACAATACAATCCGACTAAAGCCATTCTGATTTCCGCGCTTCTGTTCGGCGTCTTTCATATAAATCCAGCCCAGATCCTTCCCGCATTTCTGATCGGTATCCTGCTGGCATGGACTTATTACAAAACAGGCAGCCTGATACCTTGTATACTCATGCACGTGCTCAACAACTCGCTATCCGTATATCTTAGCATCAAATATCCCGAAGCCGAGAATATGGATGACCTGATTAACGGTAGCCCGTATCTCGTCGCTCTGGTCGGTTCAATCCTGCTACTTATCTGCACCATACTGACCATGAACAATCTGACTTCCAGAAAGCAACTATAAAAAAAGGGAAGTTTTTCACTTCCCCTCTTTTGCTTTGAATGCTAGTGCATACATTCGTATTTGTTTCACCATCGACAGCAAACCATTGCTACGCGTTGGTGACAGATGCTCTTTCAGCCCAATCTTGTCTATAAAATAAAGATCTGTATTCAAGATTTCATCAGGAGTATGTCCTGAAAGGACTTTAATCAATAAGGCAATAATTCCTTTGACTATCAAAGCATCACTTTCCGCTTTAAAAACGATTTTACCATCTACATCATCCGCTTGAAGCCACACCCTACTTTGGCATCCCTCAATCAGATTTTGTTCCGTCTTATATTTTTCTTCAAGTGGTTCCTGCTCATTTCCCAAGTCAATAAGTAGTTGATAACGGTCCATCCAATCGTCGAAGTCACTGAATTCTGCAATCACTTCGTCCTGTAATTCATTAATTGACATTATAAATAATTATTTAATCCTGTTATTTCTCATTATAGATCACTTCCAATACCGTCTGGCCTACTGCTTTCAACGTATTCTTATCTATATGCTCCATATTGTCATTGACGGTATGCCATGTCGAAGTAAAGTCACCCTCCTGATTATATGGAATAATATCGATTGTTTTAATACGTGCCAAGCGATTAATGAACAGATGGTCGTCGGTAACAAATCCTCCGTTACCATCCATGAACGTCTTCCCGTTGCCAATCTTCTTCGCCGCTTTCCAGACTTTCTTATTTATATCGGGAGCAAATTCTTCAGAATATCCCTCTTTCATAAACACGCTACCTTCACCGCCCACCATATCGAGCAGGATGCCAAAACGTGCATTATATCCCTGTACATGAGGATTGCGTGCCCAATACTGTGATCCGAGACACCAGAATTCCTCTTTATGCTGCCCCGTATAGAACTGCGGCGCACCATAATCCTCTGCATCCAGCAAAATAATATCGATACCTAACTCCGGTTGTTGCTGATTGACCAAGCGAGCTATTTCCAATAAAGCCCCTACACCACTGGCACCATCATTGGCACCCAAAATCGGAGTATTATGATTCTTCTCGTCAGGATCGTTATCAGCCCATGGACGTGTATCCCAGTGTGCAAACAGAGCGATTCGTTTTTTGCTTTCCGGCTTATAAGAACCGATAATGTTTCTCGCTTTCAACAGAGTTCCGTCATAAGCAATTAAATCTGCATATTGATTAGTCACTTGAGCACCGAAAGCCTCCAACTGACCGGCAAGGTAATTGCCACAGGCAACATGTTCTTTTGTATTAGGAACACGAGGCCCGAAATCTACCTGATTCTTTACATACAAATAAGCACTATCCGCATCAAATTGAGGTACATTCACTGCTGTCTCTTCGCTTTGTTCACTCGTACTATTTGCCTTATTACCTCCTCCGCAAGAGAATGCTGATAATAACAAAAAGGCACTCATTAATACTATCATAGTTTTCTTTTTCATCGTCCTTTCATCTATTAGGGCTTCAAAATTAGTTATTTTCATCACAGCATCGTTCAGATGGAATGGTTTATTAACATATAAACTTCAGTTCCACATTTTTCTTTCCGACCACAAGTTCCACTTTTGCGCCGTTTATAAGCGGCAGATTATGAGTCACGTGTCCTACCGGAAAATTAAAGCAGACCGGATAATCATACTCTTTTACTAAATCCGCCAAAGCTGCATACAATTCCTTACCCAACGAACAGTCTTCTTCATATTCCGTAAATTGGCCGATAATCAGTCCGGACAGTTTTTCAAGTACGCCTCCCAATTTCAAATTATACATCATACGCTCGATGGCATGCGGACGTTCGCTGACATCTTCAATAAACAGTATCGTCCCTTCTGCCGGAATATCGTATGGAGTTCCCCGCAAGCCGTATGCTACCGCCATATTACCACCATGCAAAACGCCTTGTGCAATCCCCTGCTTATTCAGTTTGTGCTTCTCGCACGTATAAGAAGGGATATTTCCAAATAAGATATCCTTCAGATAGTTCGTACAAAGATCATCTTCCGGTTCTACCGTAAGATGACGGGCCATCAACGAATGTAGGGAAGCATATCCATTTTTCTGAAACAGATTGTGCAACGCCGTTATATCGCTAAAACCCAGTAACCATTTCGGATGTTCATGAAAAGCCGTAAAATCAATTTTATCAATCAAATGTACCGCCCCGTACCCTCCGCGACTACACAGAATAGCTTTCACCTCAGGGTCGTCCATCGCGTCCTGCAAATCTTTCAGCCGTTGCCTGATTGTTCCGGCATATCTCCCGGATGAACTTCCGGCATATTTTCCCATAGCCACTTTCAAGCCCCATGATTCTATCCGTTTCTTGGCTCCTTTCAGAAATTGTTGGTCTATCTTACTCGAAGGTGATACAATAACCACTTTATCACCTTTCTGCAAAAAGGGAGGAAATTGAATATCCATATATATTCTTATTTAATTGACTTTCGTTGATAAAATACCAGACTGCCCGGATGCATTTGTTTTCATCTGCAAAAATACAGGAAAAAACGGTTCCATGCACATCCAACAGTCAAAACAAATGAAATATAGCAAAATGTTACATAATGGATGCATTTTTTCGGGTTATAATCGTTATTTTTTCAATCATTTTTCTGATATTTGCTAAAAATCTAACGTTATGGAACCTATTCTAAATTTTGCCCAGCTAACGGCCCATCTCAAAAAACTAAACCATAGAAAACGAATTGCCGTGGTCTGTGCCAACGATCCTAACACAGAGTATGCCATCTCTCGTGCGCTGGAAGAGGGAATTGCAGAATTTCTAATGATTGGAGATTCTACAATTCTGAAGAAATATCCCACGCTCAAACAATATCCCGAATATGTAAAAACTATCCATATCGAAAATTCGGACGAAGCGGCACGCGAGGCTGTCCGTATCGTTCGCGAAGGGGGAGCCGATATTTTGATGAAAGGGATTATCAATACAGACAACTTACTGCACGCCATACTCGACAAAGAAAAAGGGTTGTTGCCGAAAGGAAAAATCCTCACGCATTTGGCAGTGATGGAAATTCCTACTTATCATAAACTGCTTTTCTTTTCGGATGCTGCGGTCATTCCGCGTCCCACGCTACAACAACGCATAGAGATGATTTGGTATGCTATCTGTACCTGCCGCCACTTTGGCATCGAGCAGCCTCGTGTCGCCTTGATTCACTGTACGGAAAAAGTGAGTGCCAAGTTCCCTCATTCATTAGATTATGTGAATATCGTAGAGCTTGCCGAAGCGGGAGAATTCGGAAATGTGATTATTGACGGCCCGCTGGATGTACGTACTGCGTGCGAGCAGGCAAGTGGTGATATTAAAGGGATTGTATCTCCTATCAACGGACAGGCAGACGTATTGATATTCCCGAACATCGAATCGGGCAATGCATTCTACAAATCTGTCTCCCTGTTTGCAAAAGCAGAGATGGCAGGATTACTGCAAGGTCCTATTTGTCCTGTAGTACTTCCGTCACGTAGCGATTCCGGCTTGTCCAAATATTATAGCATTGCGATGGCATGCTTACAAGTGTCAGGAGATTGCGAGTGCAGAAAACAGGCCAGTCAGGTCACCAACTCATCATTCTAAATTCACCATTCAAAACTCACCATTCATGAAAATACTGGTTATCAACCCCGGCTCTACTTCTACAAAGATTGCGGTTTACGAAAACGATACTCCGTTGTTTATCAGTAATATAAAACATTCCGTAGAAGAGCTATCCGCTTTTCCCGAGGTAATAGATCAGTTTGAATTCCGGAAAAATCTGGTATTACAAGAATTGGAGAATAATAAGATTCCTTTTTCTTTTGACGCAATCATCGGACGCGGAGGTTTGGTGAAACCGATACCGGGCGGAGTGTATGAGGTGAACGATGCCATGAAACGTGATACAGTGCATGCCATGCGTACCCATGCCTGCAACTTAGGCGGATTGATTGCAGCCGAACTGGCCGCTTCCCTTCCTGATTGCCCGGCTTTCATCGCAGACCCGGGAGTGGTGGATGAACTGGAAGACATAGCCCGCATTACAGGTTCTCCGTTAATGCCGAAAATTACCATCTGGCACGCCTTGAACCAAAAAGCAATTGCGCGGCGTTTCGCCAAAGAACAAGGGACGCAATACGAAGATTTGGATTTAATCATCTGCCATTTAGGAGGAGGTATTTCTGTCGCAGTCCATCACCATGGAAGAGCCATCGACGCCAACAATGCGTTGGACGGCGAAGGCCCTTTCTCACCGGAACGCGCCGGCACACTTCCTGCCGGTCAACTGATCGACCTTTGTTTTAGCGGTCAGCATACCAAAGACGAATTGAAGAAACGTATCTCCGGACGTGCCGGATTGACTGCTCATTTAGGTACGACCGATGTGCCTGCCATCATCCAATCAATAGAAGAAGGAGATAAAAAGGCGGAATTAATACTGGACGCCATGATTTATAATGTTGCAAAAGCGATAGGCGCCAGTGCTACTGTACTTTGTGGGAAAGTAGATGCTATTCTCCTGACAGGAGGAATCGCTTATTCGGACTATGTGGTTTCAAGGCTGAAAAAAAGAATCTCTTTCCTGGCTCCCATCTATGTTTATCCGGGAGAAAATGAAATGGAGTCGTTAGCTTTTAATGCCATAGGAGCATTGAAAGGAGAATTGCCGATACAAGTTTACAAGTAACATAAACTATTGATTTATCGGTTTCATCTTATTTTACTCCACACTTTTACCTGCTATCTCCTTATTTATCAGTTCTTCAAGAATCAGGTGAGATGGATGAACCGCAAACCTTGTAGTAACATTTATGGTACTTATTTCTTAAGAAAGAGTTACTTCTTCCAACAAGGCAAGCTCCCAGCTACGCCAAACAATAGTAATTAACTTCAGTTCACCTTTCGCCTTGGCTTCTGCCACCAGCTCATCTTCACTATAACGAAGTAACTGTTCGCGCGCCTCATCAGCAAGGGCACGTATTTCTTTTTCCGAAGCACCGGCTTTTGCATATTTCACCTCAAGCAGATAGGTGAAAGGAGGAAGTACGGGAACCGACAGACTAGGTTTGAAGAAGAAATCTGCAAAGCCTTTATTCAATTCGTATTCCGGATAAAGTTGATAATAACGATACATTCCTAAATAAGCAAGCAAGAAGCCTTTAATGTGCGCTTCACCTTCAATATATTCACGGATACGGCTTTGCTCACGAACAGCGTTGGCGATAAAATCGAACAAAGGTTTCCAATCTCCTCTGAAAGCCATATTCTCAAATAAAGCA
>OHKJ01000856.1_pt1 | contig 13477 bp, 10 predicted proteins | sample 1568791 | NCBI WGS metagenome assembly OHKJ01 (sample SAMEA3879584, study PRJEB24766) | human gut metagenome | biome: human-associated habitat; feature: feces | place: USA | collected 1985/1987 | reverse complement strand
AGAAACAAAACCTATTTATGTTTTTTCGAGTGTCTACTTGACGGGTAGCAGTTCAGTTGTTGGGATGGTCTTTCTTTTTGACAGTATAAAAAATATACCCAGATCAGTTTATCCGTAGTAAATATATAAAAAGTGCATTCTTTTCGTTTTGAGAATCTTATGGTATACTTAAATGGTCAAGATTTAAATGATACAAATAATCAAGATAATGAAACATATACTATGACATGGAAAGGATGATTCCCATGAAGATTGCTGCAGCCGATATTTTAAAAGCCTTTAACTTCAGACACGCTACGAAGAGCTTCGATGCATCGAAAAAGGTATCCGACGCCGACTTCAACACCATTTTGGAAGCCGGCCGTTTATCGCCGAGCTCCTTTGGCTTTGAACCGTGGAAGTTTTTAGTCATTGAACGCCAGGACATTAAGGATAAATTATTTCCCATCGCCTGGGGAGCCCAGAACAGCTTGAAAGGGGCCAGTCACTTCGTAATCCTGCTGGCTCGCAAGAAAGTCGATACCTTGTACAGCTCTCCTTACATCACCCACATCATGCGCGACGTACAGCATTTGCCGGAAGATGCGGAGCAGGGGAGAAAAGCTGCTTTTGAGGCCTTCCAGAAAGACGATTTCAACTTACTGGAAAGCGATCGGGCCATCTTTGACTGGGCCAGCAAACAGACCTACCTGGCACTGGCTAATATGCTGACGACGGCAGCCATGCTTGGTGTCGATTCCTGCCCTATTGAAGGTTTCAATCGCGAAAAAGTGGAAGCCATGCTGGCTGACGAAGGCCTTCTCGACACGGAACACTTCGGCGTTTCGGTTATGGCCGGCTTTGGCTATCGCAACGAAGAACCCCATGCCAAGACGCGGCAGGCCATGGAAGATGTCGTTACCTGGGTAAAATAAGGTAACCCATTCCTCAAAGGCATAAAAAAAACGGCAAGAAATGCAGACGATATCTGTCATTTCTTGCCGTTTTTGGTTATGCTTTTTTGGCATATTCTACGACGGCTTTGGCAAAGCCGTTTAAATTTGTCGTCTTGATGGGAAGGCAGGGGCAGCCCATATCTCTGGCGGCGGCCATGGCCCATTTGACCAGATCGGTCTGGCCTTCACTCAAGTTGATGACTAAGAGGGTGGAAGCCCGCAGGATTCGGTCGTCGCCGGTATAGCCGCTGAGGACGGCAGCCGTCGGGAAGCGGCCCTGCCATTCCGGCGTACCGCCGGCCAAGGCGATTTGGCGTCCGGCCAGGAAGCGGTCCAAGCTGTGTGTATAGTCCCGCTGGGTCATGAAGGACGGCAGTTCGAGGCCGCGGTCTTCGGAAGGACGCTTGGCTTTTTTTTGTGTTGCAGCGGAAGTGTCCGTAGTCTGCGGGGCGGTTGCCGGTTCGGCCGTTTTCCCCGGCTTTTCTGTGGCGGTCCGTTCTGCTGTTTTTATCGGTTCCGCAGAGGTTGGCCCATCGCCGGATGCCGCGGGAGCCGGCGATGTTTCTGAAACTGATGGTTGTGTCGGCGCTGTCGGTTTTTCCGGTGATGCCGTTTTTTTCGTTTCCGTTGCCCGGGCCGGTGCCGTCGAGGCTGTCGGATCCGCTGCTTTCGAAGGTGACGGGGCGTCTGATTTCACCGGCGTCGAGGCGGTTATCGGCGCTGACGGGTTTACGGCTGCATCGGCCTTCGGTACGGCTGCCGAGCTTGTCCTTTCGGGTGCTGAAGCAACTTTTTTTGCCAATTCAGGATTTGCCTCATATTTACGAAGGGTCTGACGCAGGGTCAACAGCTCCGATACCTGAATGGCGGCTTTTTCCTTGATCCGTTCCGTGTACTCTTCCTGTTGGCGGAGGGTCGCTTCGTAGTGCTGAAGATCTTCTTGGCGACCGTTTCGTTCATCTTCCAGTTCTTGACGCAGTCGTTCCAGTTCAGAAAGAACGGTTTTGCGGTTTTGCGATTCGAGACGAAGCTTCAGGAGTTCTTCCCGATCGGCTTCCATTTGAGCTTTTTCCTGGCGCAGCCGGAGGAGTTCTTCTCGTTCTTCGCCGGCAATCATGGCCGGTGTCTTTTCGGCGTCCGCCCGGCTGTCATCGACCCAGGGGCCGTCGTAGATAGCCATTAAGTAGATGCCTAAGGATTGGGCGGCCATGTGTTTGGCTTGTTGGATATCTTCAAAGACATCGCTCAACCCGACGAGTTCATCGTCTGTCTTCAACATTAAGAGGTCGATCATGCCCATGTAGGAATCGTCGCCTGTCGTCTGGGCTGTGGCATAGCGTTCCAGACGAATCGTACCGGCATAGATTTCAATGGCATTTCGTTTCGATGCGTAATAGGTATTGATGAGGAGACGGTCCGGTGTCCGTTCGTATATCCGCAGGATCATGGCTTCTTCCCGCTCCGTGCCGTTATAGCGGATGAAGGCCTGGCTTTCGCGCTGCAGTAAGGTATTTACCAATCCTTGCGTACGATACCATTTATCCCAGATCTCTACGCGCTTGGCCAAACGCAAATCTGCCGTTTTACAATGGGTGGCAAAGTCAAAATAAGGGTCGTTGAAAAATATATCTCTTGGCCGCAATTTGGTCATCATAATCATCCTTTCTTTCTATCTATTCATTATAACGTTTTCTGTAACGGATGTAAAAAATATTCTTCAGGAAGTGCGGAGGCGAACGGGTACGTCGGAATTTTTTTAGAAGGACAGAACTCATGTTTGCTATACCAAAAAAGAACTTGCAAAATAAAGGGGTTTGAATTATAATGAACCAGTAAATCAAATAAAGAACCATCAAGAGACGACGGAGGGACTGGCCCTATGATGTCGCAGCAACCTTCATAAGTGAAAGGTGCTAATTCCAGCAGTCTTATACTGGCAGATGGGGATTGGAAGCCCCTCTCATGACAGTCATGAATGAGGGGAATTTTTTTTTAAGGAGGAAACCTCATGGTGAAAAATCGTGAATTCTTTACATCTGAATCCGTAACCGAAGGGCATCCGGATAAAATGGCTGACCAAATTTCTGACAGCATTTTGGATGCCATTCTTGCAAAAGATAAAAATGCCCGCGTTGCTTGTGAAACCTTAGTGACCACCGGGATGGTCCACGTCGTCGGTGAAATTTCGACGACGTGCTATGTCGATATTCCGCACATCGTTCGTGAAACCATTCGTTCCATCGGTTATACCCGTGCGAAATACGGCTTTGACTGCGATACTTGCGGCGTCTTGGTATCCCTCGATGAACAGTCGCCGGATATTGCTATGGGCGTCGACGATGCCCTCGAAAAGAAGGAAGGCAATACGGACCAGTTCGACACCATCGGTGCCGGTGACCAGGGGATGATGTTCGGCTATGCCACGAATGAAACGGATGACTACATGCCCCTGCCTGTTTCCTTAGCGCACCGTTTGGCACGCCGCCTGGCCAGTGTTCGTAAAGACGGAACGCTCTCTTATCTCCGTCCGGACGGCAAGACCCAGGTTACCGTCGAATATGAAGACGGCAAACCGGTTCGCATCGATACCATCGTCATTTCGGCGCAGCACAGCCCGGAAATCACGCGTGAACAGATTGAAAAGGACCTCCTCGAATTCGTCATCAAACCGGAACTCCCGCAGGGCTTATTCGATGATAAGACGAAGCTCTTCATCAATCCGACGGGCCGTTTCGTCATCGGCGGTCCTCAGGGTGACTCCGGTCTGACCGGTCGTAAGATCATCGTCGATACCTATGGCGGCATGGCTCGTCACGGCGGCGGTGCTTTCTCCGGGAAGGATCCTACAAAGGTCGACCGTTCGGCCGCTTATGCCGCTCGTTACGTCGCTAAGAACGTCGTTGCTGCCGGCCTTGCCGATAAGTGCGAAATCCAGTTGGCATACGCCATCGGCGTAGCTCGTCCCGTTTCGATCCACGTTGAAACGTTTGGTACGGGCAAAGTCGACAATGAAAAAATTGTCGGACTCATTGAAAAGAATTTTGACCTTCGTCCGGCTGGCATCATTGCCATGCTCGACTTACAGCGGCCGATTTACAAACAGACTGCTGCTTATGGCCACTTCGGCCGCAACGATCTCAACCTGCCTTGGGAACAGACCGATAAAGCGGATACGCTCCGTAAAGAAGCCGGCTTATAATTGAGATGCAGAGACTGCCGCAGGGACGGCAGTCTCTTTCTGTTTTTGGGCGTATGCCCTCGGACGGCAGCGACGAACTTCGGCTGCAGCCCTGATGAGGAGGTATGTCCGTGATTGCTGAAATTATCATTAATACGACGGCCAAACGGTTACAGCAGACCTTTTCGTATACCGTGCCGGATCACTTGGCCGTTCGCGTCGGAAGCCGCGTCATCGTTCCCTTTGGCTTTCGCCGGGAAGAGGGGATTGTCGTCGCCCTCCATGAGGCGCTGGACGAACCGGCCGACTTTACCTTAAAGCCCATTGAGGGCCTCCTGTCATCACAGACCGGATTTCGGGAGGAAATGATTGAAACGGCCCTTTGGATCCGCGACTACTACGTCTGTAATCTTTCCGATGCCCTGCGGTTGTTCATGATCGACAAGCGCGGCCTCGTCCGCCGGGAAGTCCTGTCCCTGGGGCCGACGCCGGCGACGACGGCAGAAGGCCGGTCGGTTCAGCTCTATGTCGCCGATAAGGGCAGGGTGGAAAAAGGAGCCCTCGGCCGTAAATTTGGTCGTGACCTCGTGTCTCGTCTCTTAGCCGAAAACGGTCTTTGCAGTGAGAGCTTTTTAAAGAATAAGATTGCCGATAAAATGGAGGACTGGCTGGTCTTTGAAAAGGATGACCTCGATGGTACTCTTCACGGCCGGCCGAAACAGCAGGCCTTATTGGCGGAACTGAAGGAAAAGAAAACGGCGCCGGCTGCCTACTTCCAGTCTCAAGGCTATACGCGTGACCTCATGCGCCGCCTGGCTGCGACCGGCCTTGCCCGTTGGGAGCAGCATCCGGCAGGGACGACAAACATCCTGCCGACCCTTGAACCGGATGAAGCCCTGCCGCTGACGGCGGAACAAAAAGATGCCCTCCATGTGATCGAAGGCGATGAAGGCGGAAACACCTACGTCCTCCATGGCATTACGGGCAGCGGCAAGACAGAAATCTACATGCAGCTTGCCGAGAAAGTACTGGCTAAGGGACAGCAGGTCATCGTCTTAGTGCCGGAAATCGCCTTGACCGGTCAAATCGTGCGCCGCTTCCTGCGCCGTTTCGGTGACGATGTCGTCGTCATGCACAGCCAATTGTCCCAAGGCGAAAAACGAAATAACTGGCTGCGCATGCAAAACGGGACCAGTCATATCTGTATCGGTGCCCGATCGGCCGTCTTTTCGGCGGCCCGGTCCATCGGCCTGTTCATCGTCGACGAAGCCCACGACAGCTCGTATAAGCAGGATGAGGCGCCGCGCTACCATGCCGTCGCCGTAGCCCGGAAACGAGCGGCTTACTATGGCTGTCCGGTCATCCTCGGCAGTGCGACGCCGGCCTTAGGCGATTATTATAAGGCCCTTCAAGGGGACTACGTCTTGGTGGAACTGAAAGAACGCGTCGGCCACCGCCCCTTGCCGGAAGTCACCGTTGTCGATATGAGGGAGGAATTGGCCCGCGGCAATTACCGCGTCGTATCCGATCCCTTGTACGAACTCTTGAATGAAACCTTGGCAGCTCGTCAGCAGGCGATCATCCTCCTCAACCGGAGAGGGTATTCGACCTTCGTCATGTGCCGTAAATGCGGCTATGTGGTAAAATGCGATACCTGTGACGTGGCCATGGTCTATCACCGCCAGTCGTCTTATTTGAAATGCCATTACTGTGATGCCGAAAAGCCGGTGCCGACGGTTTGCCCGTCCTGCGGCAGCAAATACATTAAATTTTTTGGCAGCGGCACGGAAAAGGTGGAGCAGCAGCTCCACGAGCTCTTCCCCGAGGCTCGTATCGTCCGCCTCGATCAGGACGAGCCGCAAACACAGCGGCGACCGCATCATCGAAGCCTTCCGCCGCCATGAATACGATATCCTATTAGGGACGCAGATGGTCGCTAAAGGCCATGATTTTCCCGGAGTCAGTGCCGTCGGCATCTTGTCGGCCGACAGCCTGCTCAACCTGCCGGCTTACTGGGCCGGCGAGCGGACCTTTCAGCTCCTGACCCAGGCCGCCGGTCGGGCCGGTCGCGGCGACGTTCCCGGTCGCGTCGTCATGCAGACCTATGCGCCGGATCACTACGTCATCCAATGTGCAGCCCGCCAGGATTACCGCGCGTTCTATGATCAGGAAATCCAGTTTCGTAAAGAACTGGCCTATCCGCCCTTTCAGGAAATGACGAAGATCCTGGTCAGCGACAGCGACGAACAAGAAGTCTGGCGCAAGGCCAACGACGTGGCAGCGGCTCTTTCGAGCTGGAATAAGGATCACGGAGAGACGGTCATCGTCATCGGTCCTTATGAGGACGTCATCAAAAAGATCCGCAATAAATATCGCTTGGTCTTGTCGCTGACGGCGGCAGACCTGGGACCGATAAAGAAAGGGATGCGTCAGCTTCCGGCCTGTTGGCAGACCGGTGTCGTCATCGATGTCGACCCGTCGATGTAGCAGATTTTTAACTTTTTTTAAACATTTTTGACATAAAAGCCTGTGTGATGCCACACAGGCTTCGCTTTTTGCAGGGCTTTGCCGGGTCTATAGAAAAGGGAAGCATTGCTGCCCCGGGCCTTGTATGAATCTGATATAATAGAAGTGTAAGGATTCTCTTTCTCACTCTTGGTGACGGTTAATTTGAATTCTTACAGTAGCCTTTTGGCTCTTTTTCCGCTATAATAAGACGGATAAGCGTTTTACTATAACAATGAGGTGAAAGATATATGGCATTACTCAAAATCATAAAAGCCGGAGATCCCGTCCTGAAAGCGACGGCAAAACCGGTTGCAAAAGTGAATAAACATATAAAGAAAATTCTCGATGACATGGCCGAAACGATGTATGCAGCCGACGGCGTCGGCTTGGCGGCGCCCCAGGTCAATGAATCGCTGCAGCTCATCGTCCTCGATGATGGCAACGGCTTGATTGAACTCATCAATCCGGAAATCCTTGAAATGTCGGAAGAAACGAACATCGATACGGAAGGCTGTCTGAGCGTTCCCGGCTACTACGGCAAAGTCCAGCGAGCTTCTAAAATCAAGGTCCGCTCCTTAACGCGCCACGGCAAGACGGTTATTTATGAACCGGAAGGTTTCTTGGCCCGCATTTTCCAGCATGAAATGGATCATCTCTACGGCCATTTATTTATTGAAAAAGCGACGGATTTACAGAAAGTAGGGGAATAATGGAGAGCTTACGCATCGTATTCATGGGAACACCCGATTTTTCAGTTCCGGCCTTAGCACGTTTGGCCCAATCGCAGCACGACGTGGCGGCCGTCTATACCCAGCCGGATAAACAGCGGGGACGAGGGAAGAAGGTGACCTTTTCGCCGGTGAAGGAAAAAGCCGTCGAACTCGGGATTTCCGTGTTCCAACCCGATTCTATGCGAAGCGATGAAGTTATTTCTGAACTGAAAAGCCTTTCTCCGGACGTCATTATCGTCATTGCTTACGGCAAGATTTTGCCCAAGGCCGTTCTTGATATCCCAAAATACGGCTGCCTCAACGTTCACGGTTCCCTCTTGCCGAAGTATCGAGGAGCTGCGCCCATCCAGTATGCCATCAAAGAAGGCGAAGCTGAAAGCGGCGTTACCATCATGCTCCTCGACGAAGGGATGGATACGGGGAAGATGCTGAAAAAAGCCGTCATCCCCTTAGATCCCAAAGAAACGACGGGCACCTTGTTCGATAAACTGGCATCTCTGGGGGCCTCAACCTTGATGACCGTCGTCGACGACCTGGATAACTATGAACGAAATGCCATCGCCCAGGATGAAAGTCAGGCCACGTATACGGCGAAGATCACAAAAGAAGAAGCGGCCCTCGATTGGAATACTGATGCCGTCGTCTTAGAACGGTTGATCCGGACCTTGGATCCTCACCCCGGCGCCTATACGGTGTGCCGCGATAAAAAGCGGCTGAAAATTTGGGCGGCGGACGTCGTCGAAGGGGCGGATGCCGTGCCGGGAACGGTCATTGCCGTGACTAAAAAATCCTTTACCGTCCAGACCGGAAAGGGCGCTCTTCGCATTACCGAAGTTCAGCCGGAAAGCCGCAAGCGTCTGATGGCGGCCCAGTATCTGCAAGGGGTTACGCTGACCGTCGGAGAACCGTTATAACCGGCATGCCGCATGCATGGCCATACGTTTTATTTAGGAGGATTCATGAACGTACGTGAAGTTGCCTTTCAAAGCCTGCTGACCATTTGCAGGGATGAAGGGTATAGTAATATCGTTGTCTCGAAGGCGATACAGGCCCATAAATTTTCTGATCGGGATCGGAGATTTTATACGGAACTTGTTTATGGGACCCTGCGCTGTCTTAATTATTTGGACTGGATCATTTCCCAGCTCAGTACGCGCAAATTAAATAAGCTCGATCCGGTTTGCCTGGCCATCGTCCGCTTGGGGCTCTATCAGATTTTTGGCATGGATAAGGTGCCTGAATCGGCAGCCTGCAACGAGTCGGTCAAGATGGCGACGAAGTTTGGCAATAAGGGCATGGCAAAATTCGTCAATGCCATGCTGCGAAACAGCATTCGCAACCGCAATTCCTTCGTCATTCCGGATAGGGAAAAGGATATGACAGCCTACTTGGCCTTGACCTATCATCAGCAGGACTGGCTCATTCGCCGTTGGCTGAAAGATTACGGCCCGGAGGAAACGGAACAGCTTTGTCAGTATTTCGATACCATCCCGCCTCTGTGTCTTCGGGCCAATACGACCCGTACCAGTCGGGATGAGCTTCTTAAAGACCTCATCGAACAAGGGATTCAGGCTCGTCCGACGCCGGTTTCGCCGGACGGCATCTACATCGAAGGTCACTTGGGGATTCACGAACTGGAGTGCCTTAAAGACGGGCGGGCCATCATTCAAGACGAACCGTCTCAGCTCGTCGCCCATATCGTCGACCCTCAGCCCCATGAACTGGTCCTCGATGTCTGCGCCGCTCCCGGCGGAAAGACGACCCATTTAGCGGCTATCGGCGGTCCGTCGTGTATCGTCTACGGCGGCGACATCCATGAACATAAATTGAAATTGATTGACTATAATGCCCAAAAATTAGGCCTTAAAAACGTCCGCACCCTCTTGCAGAATGCCTGCACCATCGGTCAGAAGTACGGCGGTCGGGCAGACCGGGTCTTGATCGATGCGCCTTGTTCCGGTCTCGGCGTCCTGCGCCACAAGATCGACCTTCGCTGGCGCAAGCAGTTGAGCGATCTTCGTACTTTACCGGCCCTGCAGCGTCGCATTTTGGAAAGTGCATCTCAGTGCGTGAAGCCCGGCGGCGTCTTGGTATACAGTACGTGTACTCTGAATGATGACGAAAACAGCGGCATCGTCAACGAATTTCTACAGAAGCATCCGGAATTCCATGTTGAAAACGCTGCGGAGAAACTGGCCGTTCCGGGACATGAAGGCCCCTTTATCCAGCTTCTTCCTCAGCGTGACGGCATGGACGGGTTCTTCATTGCTCGCATGAAGAAGGAGTCTTGATATGATGAATCTATTCGATATGACAAAAAAAGACCTGCAGGACTTCCTCGTCGCCCAAGGGATGAAAAAATTCCGGGCCGATCAGATTTTTCATTATATATATAAGCAGTCGATTTTTTCCTGGGATGACATGGTGCTCCTTCCGCAAAAGGATCGGGACCTTTTAAAAGAAGTCCTGCCTATTCAGATGCCCGACGTCGTGTCGCGCCTTGATGCTCCGGACGGACGGACCGTTAAATTGCTCTTGCGCCTTAACGACGGGCAGACCGTTGAAACGGTGCTCATGATGCACGATTACGGAAATTCGATCTGCGTTTCGTCGCAGGTCGGCTGTGCCGTCAACTGTGCCTTCTGTGCTTCGGCGAAAAACGGTTTTGTCCGCAATCTGTCGGCCGGAGAGATGGTGGCGCAGTTATTGGCTTTCCGTCAACACGTGACACCGGAGCTGCACTCCATCGTCATCATGGGGACAGGAGAACCGCTGCTCAATTACGACAATGTCATCGCCTTCATGAAGCTCATCCACGAAAAGGATACCCTCTACTTAGGCTATCGCAATATGACCTTGTCGACGTCGGGCATCGTGCCTAAGATGTACCAATTGGCGAAAGAGGGGATGCCCATTACCTTGGCCGTATCCCTCCACGCTCCCAATGATGCTCTGCGTCGTCGTATCATGCCGATTACCGACAAGTATCCCCTCGATGCCGTCTTGACGGCGGCCCATCATTATTTTGAAGAGACAGGCCGGAAGGTTACCTATGAATATATTCTCATCAAAAATCTGACCTGCACCCATGCTTGTGCCAAAGAACTGGCCCGCCTTTTCAGTGGTAAAAATATTCTCATCAATGCCATTCCCATTAATGACAACTATGACGTCGGTCTCTATCGGCCTGATGATAAGTCAATCAGTGAATTCGTTACCTACCTCCAGCGCCACGGCGTGCCGGTCACGCTGCGCCGGGAAATGGGCAGCAAGATTCAGGCGGCCTGCGGCCAGCTGCGTATAAAACGTGAAAATATTTGACAGGTGACAGGGAATATGATATGAATTAATGTGTACCTATAACGAAACACCGTGAGAGGACGTGAGAATTTGGGCACATACGGTGAATCCAAAATCGGCCTGGTTCGGAAAGTAAATGAAGATTCTTTTTATATCAGCCATGAGCGAAACGTGCTGGCCGTAGCCGACGGTATGGGCGGCTACGTCGGCGGCGAAATCGCCAGTAAGACGGCGGTAGAAGCCATTGCTTACTATTTTAAGAACTTTAATTATGCGGCACCGGTGCAGATGGAAAAAGCAATTCAGTATGCCAATTCCAGCATCATCAGCAAGACCTTGATCGACCCGTCCCTAAAGGGAATGGGGACGACCGTTTCCATGGTGACCCTGGCCCGGCATATGGCCTTTTGGGGCCACGTCGGAGACAGCCGCATCTATCTATACCGGGAAGGAGTCTTTTCACAGATTTCTGTCGATCATACGATTGTTCAGGTTTTACTCGATAAAGGTAAGATTACAGAAGAAGAAGCGCTGGATCATCCGCAGCGCCATGTACTGACCAGAGCGGTCGGTGTCGACTCCAATCTCATCGTCGATACCGGAGCCTTTGAAGTACAGCCGAATGACCGTATTCTGATTTGTTCCGACGGCTTGACCTCTTTCATTGGTAAGCCGGAACTTTGCGATGCCATCGGCGACTACGGCCGGACAGAACGGGAGATCATCAACGATCTCTTTGACCAGGTCTATGAAAATGGGGCCAAGGACAATGTCACGGCAATTTTAACAACCATATAATCGGGAACGACTATGAAAGTGGTGGAATAGTTAAAAATGATTGGTCATATCTTAGACAATAGATACAAGATATTGGAAAAAGTAGGCACAGGCGGCATGGCCAGCGTATATAAGGCCCAGGATATTCTCCTGGATCGTATCGTCGCAGTCAAGGTGCTTCATGCAAAATACGGCGACGACCACGATTTTGTCGTTCGTTTTCGGCAGGAAGCGCAAGCGGCTGCTAAATTGTCCCATCCCAATATCGTCAATATATACGACGTCGGCTACGATGAAAATGTCCATTACATCGTCATGGAGTTTGTACGCGGCGAGACGTTGAAAGAGTATATCGAAAAACACGGCCATTTGCCGATCAATACGTCGATACAGATTGCTTTCAATATCGGCGAAGCCCTTGAAAACGCACATGCTAACGGCATCGTCCACTGCGATATTAAGCCCCATAACATTCTGGTGACTGAAACGGGGCGTATTAAGGTCGCAGATTTTGGCATTGCCCGGGCTGTCAATTCCGTGGAAAACAGCGATCGCACCGTTCTCGGTTCGGTTCATTATTTTTCGCCGGAACAGGCCAGCGGCGGTCATATTGATGAGCGGACGGATATCTATTCCCTCGGCGTCGTCATGTATGAAATGATGACCGGCATCGTGCCTTTCGAAGGGGATACAGCTATCAGCATTGCCTTGAAGCACGTTCAGGACGACATTCCCTTGCCGACGAAGTACAATCGCCGCATTCCCCGGCTGGTCGAACAGGTAATCCTAAAGGCCATGTCCAAGAATCCCGACGACCGCTTCCAGTCGATTGGCGAGATGATGTCTGAACTTCGCTTGTCTCAGGGCTTTATCAACACCAATGGTGCCCGTCCGATTATCAGTAAGGGGACGTATAACTTTGGGACTCAAAAAATCCAGCCCATAAAGGAAAAAGAGCTGCCTGAAGAAGCGCCGAAAAAGAAGAAGAATATTTTTACTCGTTTCATGGATTCTATCAGTAATCATTCCCAAAAGACGATCATCATCGGTATGCTCGGTGTCTTTCTCGTCGCCTTCGTATGGGCCTTCTTTTCCTTTGGTAATTTTTGGAGCACTGAAGATATTACGGTTCCGAACGTAACGGGGAAACAGGTGGAAATAGCCCGAAAAATCCTCAAGGATAAAAAACTTGATGTATCGGTCAAGGAGGTAGAAAGCGAGGAAGTCCCTGTCGGCGAAGTCGTCGCCCAGACGCCGTCAGGCGGTGCCGTCGTCAAGGCCAACCGAACGATTTACCTGACCGTCAGTAAGGGCAATAAGGGTGAGCAGGTCTTAATGCCGGATCTGAGGAGCCTGACACTGGAAGAGGCTGAAAGCAAGTTGAAAGAAATCGGTCTGTCCGTCGGCAAGGTAACCTATAAAGAAAGTGCTCAGTATGCCGACGGGACGATTATCAGTCAGAGCCCGGCGTCGCCGAAGAAAGTTGACAAGGGGACGAAGGTCAACCTCGTTGTCTGCCGCAAGAGCGAAGCTGAAAAGGCTGCTGAAGCGGCTAACGAAGCTCCGAATACAAGCGGCATGACCCTTGAAGAAGCGGAAAAAGCCTTGGAAAGCGCCGGCTACTCCGTCGGCTCCGTCGCCAACCTCGATGCTTCGAAAGATAGCTCTCAGGCCGTCGTTACGGCTCAGGCCGCAGGAGAAGGCAAAGTGGTCAATCTGACCGTCGAATATCCCGGCAGCCAAAACTCGCAGTCGACCGGCTCGGACGGCAGCGCCAATAACCAGGAACCGGCCGGTACGCCGCACTACGGAACGGTCAATATCAGTGTTCCTGCCGGCGCTTCGAACCAGCACGTTCAAATCGTCGTGTCCGATGATAATGGTTCGCGCGTCGTCTACGACCGCAATCAATCCGGCGGCGACAACATTTCAAAGAGCGTCAGCGGGACCGGTAAGACCCGGGTCAAAGTCTATATCAATAATTCGCTGGTACAGGATTAATATATCTAAGGAGGAACATGACAAAAGGACGCGTCATCAAGAACTAT
>OHKJ01000850.1_pt1 | contig 13633 bp, 16 predicted proteins | sample 1568791 | NCBI WGS metagenome assembly OHKJ01 (sample SAMEA3879584, study PRJEB24766) | human gut metagenome | biome: human-associated habitat; feature: feces | place: USA | collected 1985/1987 | reverse complement strand
CGCGGCAGGTGTGGGCGTTTGTCGGCCACCATTACGCCGAGGCCGCCGTTGTAGAAATCAACCAATTAGCGCAATAACACCATGCAAGAGATACATTTACAGTTCCCTAAGCCCGGACAGTGGAACGAATTTGTTATGACCGCCAGATTTCCAGACAATAACGGCTTTGTACTCTCCCTCTGCTATACACAAGCGGATATACCCGCCGACCAAGCCCCGGCCTTGAAAGCAGCGGTGGCCGCGATCGCCGGCATGGACGAGGACTGGCAAGCGGTGCAGGTTTGGGTGCGGTGCAACTGGGTATTCCAGGCGCCGACTGGAGATGCAGACAATTACCAGTCCACAGAGGCGGTGATCCTTACGGTTGAGGCCGTCAATGCGGATGGTGGGCGCCGGACATTCACGTCTGCGGACTACCCGGAATTCATCATCACGGACCCCGCCGCCGTGGCATTTTTCAAATACTTCACCAATAACAACATAATCATATGACTACTAATAATCAATGCAATCATGCCGAGGCGATAGCCAAGGAAATGTACAACATGTACCAATCCGCCATATCCCACGCCCCGAAAGAAACGGGCTGGGAAGATGAACCGGCCTATGTCAGGCAAGCGTGGTATCACGTCGCAGACCAGGCCCTCACCATCATCGGCAAGCACGCCGTTGAGGACATCAAAGACTATCTCGGCATCAAGGCTTCCGGGGCTTCCACCTGGTGGAAAAAAGCTCTCCTGGCTTTGGCTTCCGCCGCTGTGGGGATGCTCGGCTTATCTCTCTTCCAGGGCTGCGGGCACTCCGTAGACGTGACGCCAGGACGCACCGAGGTCTGCAAGGACGGTTCCTGCCTCGTCATTGAGCAGGGGCATATCTCCTATTCCCAGGCCCAGCCCAAGACGGAAGTTGAGCCCGTGGTGCAGGTAATCCCCAGCAAAAAATAACCATGTGCAAACTCTCCGAAGTACCGGCGCGTTTCCTGGATTTTGCCAAGGCTTCACCCATGCTTGCCTGCGTCATGCTGTCGTTGGTCATTTGCGGCGGGGCGTGCTGGTACATCGGAGATGTCATGGGACATCACAACGACCGACTTTGCGATCTGATGACGATGCAGACGCAGGCCCAGGTAGAGACGGCAAAGGCTATTCAGCTTCTTGCCGTCAGAATAGAGAATATCGAGCGGAAGCTTGAAAAATAGTCAACTGTAAAGTTTTTCTTACAAGTTCATACATATTAATAACCAATCAATTAAAGGAGAATACCCAGGAAAATAGCCATTGATATAGGCCATGCCAACAACACCGGAGCCCGTGGAAACAGGCTTGAAGAACACGCCGTAGCAGCGACGATTACGGAACGCCTCGCGCCTATGCTCAGAAAGCTGGGCGCCCAGGTGGACGTAATTGACTTTCCGGCCCAGAGCAACACGGACGACCTGAACGCCACCATCAAGGCCGCCAACGAAGGCGGCTACGACTTCGGGATTTCCCTGCATTGTGACTCATCGGATAATGTGCAAGCTCACGGCGCCCATGTGTGCTTCTATCCCGGGAGCGTTAAGGGAAGCCGGCTTGCCATGTGCATCGCGGAACCTCTTGCCCGGCTGCTCCCAGGACGGGACTGCACGGTGTTGGCCCGTCCGGGGCTGGCCGTCCTGAAAAGGACGCGCTGCCCGTGGGTGCTGTGCGAATGCGGCTTTATCACCAATCCTGAAAATGCCGCCCTTATGAAGGACCATCCCGAAGCCATTGCGGAAGCCATTGCGGAAGGAGTGAAGGCCTATTCCAAGCTGTAGACGATCATGATCTACGAGGCCCCATACTCCGCATGGTACGTTTCCGGAGCCGGAAACACGCTCCAACTCCTCAACCTCTGGGATGCCACGCCGGAGCCTCCCCGGTTCGGCGGAGACATAGAAGTCTTTGAAACGTCCCTGGTGGACGGCACGAGGGCTTTTGCGGAAGGATTGGGGTCTGCCGTAGAACACCGCACCTTTGCCTTTTACCGCTGGTTTAAGGACTACGAAGAAATGGCCAGGTATCAGGAAAACCTGGCTGTCTGGATGGCAACCAACCAGAACGGCACTCTGTACATGCAGTTTGCCGACCAGCCTCAATGGAGATTCACGTCCGTCCTTGCCGGCTACCAATTTGAAACGGAGAACTTCATTCCTCCTCCGTCGCCGGAAGACGGTTATTTGTGCCTGCTGGTATCCATCAACATGACGCTCACGGACCGGGTTCCCGACAATTCAGCCTGGGTGTTCTCCGTGACTCCTTCCTCGGTTTCCGTCCCGGCTGCCGGCGGACAATATGCGTTCTCCGTCGTCTCCTACTTCAACCCGGGCGAAATCGGGCAGGGCTGGAAAGCCTTTGAGAACGACGGCATCTCCATCTCCAACATCATCAACGGCAACAATGGCTCCTTCCGGGTTACAGTGCCTCCCAACGAAACTACGGAAGAAAAAAGCATTTATCTGACAGTTTCCCAGGACGGAACCGGAATCGCTCCTCTCATTGAGATCACCCAGGCGGCAGCCACGCCCCAGGAGAAAACGGTGGGCTCTCCCGTCTTCCTGGAAGGGGATCCTGCCAAGATTGCCGCCTTGGGAACATTTAACTGGCGGCAATACCGGATGAAGTGGGGAGAACAGGTAGACGGTGATCCGCCGCCGGCAGCCTCCATCAAATCCGTCACCGTGGCCCGCGGGAGCGCCAACAACATCAGCGCTGCCCTTTCGCTGTACGTCCTCAATGAGGATGGGTCCACCACAACGCTGCTGGCTACCAGCAACGCCGCGGTTAATGACGCCGCCAGCCGGCAGGCGACATTCACCTTCCCGGCGCCGCCCAAGGTGGAAGCCGGGATGCAGCTCATCTTCCAGCCCGGCGCCGTCGTATACACCAAAATTGAGAATATCACGGCCTACGATTGGGGCGGCATTGCCTATCGGCCTTATCCGGCTGCAATCACCACGCCTGCCGTGATGCCGGCCATATCACTGGACATCGAATACATCGGATAACAACACCTTTTTAACATACCACCAATCATGACTGACCAATCCACTCAACCTGAAAACGGAATGGAACGGCTTTTCGGAGAATTCGCCGAAGCCTGCCTCAAGAACCCCTCCCTGGACCAGGCTACGCGAGCCTTGCGGGAAAGCGTCTTTGCCGCTGCCGGACAAGCCGGCGTCAACCCTTCCGAAGCCTTCGGCATCATCTTCCGGGATATGATGATGCTTGAATACTTCCAAAAACGCGTGGACGACGCCCGCGCCAGCCTCGCGGACGGGAAACTTCCTGCTTTCGCCCTCGAAGAAGCCAACACTCAACGATAACCCCCCACCAATATCACCATGGCTACCAAGAAAGAAATCGAAATCAACCTCAAGTCCACGCTGGATGGAAAAGGCGTGGAAGAAGCAAAGCAGAAGATTGACTCCCTGAATAAATCCACAGACCAGCTCGACAAAGGCAGTCAAAAGGCGACCAAGAGCATCAAGAACATGGGGCAGGGGATGCTGCAGGTTGCCTACTTCATGGATGACGTTCAATACGGCATCAAGGGCATCCTGAATAATATTCCGGGCCTTGTAATAGGCTTCGGCGGCGGGGCGGGCCTAGCCGGCGCTCTCTCCCTCGCCACGCTTGCAGGCGCGAAGCTCTACGAGTGGCTTTCCTCGACGGAAGAGAAGTCAGTTGATTTGACTAAAAAACTTGAAGAAGAAAGAGAGGCTTTCAAAAAGTTAAAAGAAGAAGTTGGTGAAATTTCTCGGCAAAACAACAATGAACAAATATTACGGGCGGCAATAGATAGTGCAAAAAAAATAGCTGATTATCGTAAAGAAGAAGCTAACGCATTAAAATATTCTTTGGATTATCGTAAAGAGTTGATTGCTTTAGAATCTGGAATTAATGACGATGAAGCAGAGATCGCCCGCCTAAAAGTAGAGGAAGATTTTGCTAATGGGAAATTAGGTGAAGGCGCCGAGGCTGAGCGTCGAAGAGCTCGCTTGTTAGAAGGCATCGAATTAGATAGCCGCGCAAGAAGGAGAAATGAAAGAGAAGAATCAGCAAAATTAGATGTGTCCGACGCAGTCAATAAGAGAATTGATGCAGCTCGTACCGCAAGAGAAGCTCAAGAGTCACTCCAAAATGCAAAATCTAATTCTTACGATATCATGTCTCTTGAAGAAAGAAGGGCGTCAGAAGTTTCTTTAAGTGAAATGAGAAAATCTTTAATAAATGATTTATATGGAGCTTTAAAATCGTATAGAGATAAAGAAAGAGATTCCGGAGCCTTACGATATAGGAATGTAAGTGATAAATCTATTTATGATACAGCTAATGAGTTTGTAAATGGAGAAGAAATTTCAAATAAATTGGTGTATGCATTGCTCGATAAATACCGACCTAGCGACGCAGAATCTAGAAGAGCAAAAATATTTGATATTCAAGGAAACATAGAGAGAAGTGACATTTCTCTTCAGGATAAAGGTTTTAATTTGGGTGATATGACTTTTGGAGATGGAGGTTATTTGAATGCCTATAAATCTTATGCTGAAACCGTAGAAACTCTTGAAAAAGAATATGAAGAATCGGAAAAGTCTTTAATATCAGCAAAGAATGATGAAGAAATAGCAACGCGAAAGCTATCTGATGTAAAGAGAAAAAACGCCTCGGAAGCCGCTGTTGATATACAACGCGGTAGGACGTCTCAAGCTCAGGAGAGAAGGCAAATCCGTGAAGAAACAGAAAAAGAGGATACCGAGAATGAAATCGAAGGCAGAAAAAAAGAAATAGAAACCAAAAAAGATGCTCTGAAGAAGAATAAGGATAATTTTTCTGCTGAACTGGAGCGTTTAGTTGTTGCTGCAGGGGAGTCTGCCAGTGAGCAACAGAAAGCGATGGTTAGAGCCGCTTCGGAGGCTATTCGGAATCAGGTTAAAAACGCCTCGGCAGATGGAATAATTGACTCAGCAGAATATACACAAATAGGAGTTGCCTTTAGAGATGCTTTGAGGCAGCAAGGAATTCAAAACACCTCAATTCTGAATGGACTTACCACAAATATGAAACAAGCTCTTTCCCTTGTTAATCAACAAGCGGCAGAATTAAGAGTTCAGCAGGCACGAATCGATCAGTTAACTCGAGAGCTAAAACAAGCTCAAAATAATATTGGAGGATTACGGCGCAGAAAACATTGAAGAAAAATTATCATGATGTATGATGTTGCCATGAAATATTTCTACTTCTGCGGGAATGTTGTCAAAGGCCCCATATCATTCAGGCAACTACAAATTTTAATTAAAAATCATGTCATAGGACCTGAAACATTAATTTGCGCAGAAGGAACAAATAAATGGTTCAAGGCTGATGAATTACTAAGGGAAAGCAATAAAACAACTTATTCTACTAAGAAACTTCCAAATCGCAAAGAAAGTAATTCTTTTCTTTCCACAGTCCTTATATTTCTCGCAACCCTATCGATAGGAGGGGGCTTCATTATGGGGATTGTAAGTTTTGAAGCAGGGTTAATTGGTATTGGAATGGGTTATATTCTGGGAGGTGCCGTAGTGGCTGTACTTTGGTACACGCTGTATATTTTACTTGCCAAAAAATAAATAAAGCCGGGAAAAGAGATTGTCAAAGACAAGCAAAAAAAACAGTAGCCTGAAACACAGACAGAAGAATATTGTCAACAACCAACCAAATTCTCAAGCAGCAGGAACCATAACATTACCATAGATGACTTGCTGGCTCTCAAGCCATCAAGCCTCACGCACGATCAACAGAGCTTCTCCACGTCCACCATTACGGCAGTTTACCCCGTCAGGACGCTTGGGGAAACTTTGCCGTACAAGCAATTCGATACCGTCACCATCTCCCAAAACGGACAAGTCATCCTAGTGGGGCTGGTGTCCAATATTGAAAAAGTATACAGCGGCAGCCAGCGGTCCTGGAGGATTGTTTTTTCCGACCCCTGGTATTACCTCGCTAATTGCTATGCCTTGGAAAATGGATGGCAGCCGACGTTCGGGCTTTTCCCCCGTAAAGGCGTAGAGGGTATTATTCCCAAGGTCAACCTGAGCGGCGCTTTGTCCAGCGTGCTTGACATGGCAAAGCACCACCCAGCCAGCTATGAGCTGCGCATCAGAGACGACAAGCAGCTGATACCGTGGAATGCATCCTGCGACACTCTTCAAAGTCTGCTGCAGTCCATCCGGCGCTGGTCTCCGCGTATGGTCAGTTATTATGACTATACGGGAGAGAAACCGAAACTCATCATTACGGACTACGATTCTCTCGACCCTATTTCCCTGCCGCTGCAACCCTCCGCCACAGTCAAAAGCATAGACGTATCACTGTCACCGCGAGGCGACCTTGTTCCCCCCTGTGTTGCGATTGTGGCAGAATCTACCGGCAGTTCAGGCTATCGCGTCTCCTACCTTTCCAAGTACCCGTCGGACGGCGACCCTACGCTGCCGCATTCGATCGTCTATCGCGTCTCCTCTGACTTTTATTTCTCCAATTACAATGAGTCAGGCGGTTCCGCTTCCGAACCCCAGCCCGTAAAGACTTCCAGATCCGGCAGCTTGGCTTATCAGAAGATGATTGTCAAAGGGCGCCGCATTGACGCTGCGGACATGATCAACAGCTTTTGGGCACACCATTTCCCGTGGATGAAAGACATCCCGGCAGGGCAGCTTGTGACCTATTCCGACCGGGTCGTCACTCCCAAGGCATGGGAAGGCACGGAAGAGGAAAAACCCAAGGGGTACGACACCACGGCAACCGCATACGAACTTACAGACGGGCAGATTCACACAAAATCCCTGCGCCCTAAATGGTGCAATACCACCATCAAGCAGCGTCTAGCCATTCCGGAAAATGCCCCGGCCAAGTGGAGAGAAAAATTTAAGAACATCGGAGTAATTGGAGGAGGAGACACGCCTTGTTTCTGGCAGGAATTTTCCGTGGACCTGGTGACACTCGACCGCCCCAATGCTACCTATCCGATTGACGGCATTTATAACGGCGAACAGCCGTCAAACGATGAAGACGGACCCTCTACCGGACCCAATGACGGAATACCTTATGCCGACATAGCAAGAACGGTGTGGGAATCCATGCAGGAACTTCCCTATGACGGGTCTATCTCCTTTGCGGCTCGCGGGGGGGCTCAATACTGGCAATACATGGGGCGCCGTGTTTCCTTGCTTGGCGGCAATCCGGAATGGGAAACTATCAATACCATGGTGCAGACCGTAAGCCGTGACTTGCAGACCAACGTTATTGAACTTTCCTACGGCTCTCCGTCTCAACTTGGAATCGAAGATTTACTTGAGCTTAATGAAGTGAATGTTATTTCAGATGCCTCTTCCGCGTTGGAAAACATGCAGGGAGCGCCGGAACCAATTGACCTGACCTACGACCCCAAGCCGGAATCTCCGACCATTGGACAACAGATTACGACCGCCACCGGGTCTGAAGCTCCTGCGCCGGAATACGGCTTCCAGGTGCGCCTGACCAAGGACACAGAAGGAAACATCACCGATGCTCGCATCAAACCCGGCGCTCTCTACCTCAACGGCTCTCTCTTGGGATTCTACCCGACCGGAGACGGCGGCTCCGGCTCCTCCTGGGTGAAACTCCCGATGACCAGCGGGGAGGTCTGGATAAATGTCCACTTCGACCAGGACGCCAAGTTAACCAGCGCGGAAATGTCAGGCATACCGGGAACGGTGTACCCGATCATGCTCGCCCAGGAAAAACCCGGCGTCAACTTTGACTATGCTTTTCAGGTTGCCGACATCAACGAAGACCAGGTCACGCAATACGCCCTGGGCATGATCCAGATCCCGGTCTTCGGAGGCACCTTCTACCCCTACGGACCAGCTTAACCAGACAATACGATGATCAGAATCTATCTATTCACCTATGCCGGAGACGCGGATGAGGCGCAAGCCTGCGTCCGGTGCGCCTTGGCAGCCCTCCCTGAAGCCGTCATTACCGTGGCGGACGATGAGGCCGACCCCGTACCGGAACGCACCAGAAAGGCGCTTCTGGCAGCCGGAGCGCGGTATCGTCAAACCAGCTTCCCGCGCTACGGCAACCTGCGCGGTCCGGAATGCGTCCGGGGCATTATCTCCATGCTGGCCGGCGAAGCGGCGGACGATGACATCGTCGTCAAAATCGACTCGGATACGGCGCTGCTCAACGGAGCATGGATCAGGGACATGTCTGAAACGGGGGCTCACTGGTGCGCCTCGGGAGCAGATAGCCGGCAATTCTACGGTCTGTGTTATGCCATGACCGGACTGGCCGCCAAACGAGCCGCGGAAGTGCTGATGCAAGCAGATCTGCCGGACAACGCTCCGGAGGATCTTACCATCGGGCACACGGTCATTGAACTTTTTGGGGTCGGCAAGGGGAGAATTATCCCCCCCTGGACGCCCCAAAACAGGGCTGGCCGCTGGTCGGCATGGAACTGGTTCAGCATTTCGGTCGCCCCGGAAAAATATGTTGGGTTTGACGTTGTAACCGTGGGAAGCCCCCGTCCTCCCCATATTCCAAAAGCAAACCGGGCCCGCGTCATGGATGCCTTATTCCGCTGCCGTTTTCACCAGAAAGAAAATTGATCATCTTGTTGATATCAACAACATGACCCTGAGGGTAGGAAAGGAACTGTACAAAAAGCTGAACATTATATTCATAAGTATATTTATAATCAATAAATATAATCCCTCCCGCTCCGCCAAAACATTTTTCTTCTTAAGAGTCTGTATTTTAACGATACAGGCTCTTTTTTGCTTTTTTGGCAGGTGTTGCAAGAAGAGAGAAAGGATCATTTGCCTTTTAGTCAAATGCCTGGCTGCACTGGTTTAGAAACTGGCAAGGGAGAGTTGCATGGAGATACAGTTCAGCAAGCTATCTCTGCCGGAGTTCTTCCAGCGTATGAATGGCAAGGCCGGGGAATGAGGTGAGCATGAAAGAAGCCTGATTGTTCTGAAATTATTAATGGGGGAGGATTAAAAAATGGCGATGCTGTCCCTTTCCATTATTTGCTGCAGCGAATATGGTTTTTTATTGATTGATTTTCTCTGTGAAGCTTTTATTAAAAATGGATAATGTATCCTCTTTATGAAAACCATTCTTTTTTATTGTGGGCATTTTACCTTGTCCTCTCTTACGGGAGCGGAACACCGTTCCTGTGGTATGGGACAAGCGGAAAAAACAGGGTTGTTCCGGATAGCCCCATTGCACTTTCCATGCAGGGAGAACGGTGGGAGGACCCTGTCTCCGGATGCTTTGGCCAGTTTTATGTTTAAAAATCAGGGAAAGATTCCTATTTATCTTCTTGACTTTTTTGACGTAGGGAAAGAAAAGCTTTTTTCTCTGAGAGGGATCATTTGCAATGACGAGGAGAAAAAGTGCTGTATTACATGCCACGTCTCAAGATTGAGTTGTGCCATCCACTGAGGTATGTGGATTTGCTCCTTGGCGGCATTTACGTTGTATCTTTCCCTTTGCCAAAGCTTATCAAGGATCGATATCCGGAAGGACTTCCTTAAGGGAAATCCTTCCTAACGGGGGAGTATGAAAATCAATTTGGCCGTAATTGCTTTAAAGGGAAACCAGTTTCCTTCCCGCCGGGTTTACGGTAGGGGAGTAGTCCGTGGCTTTCATGAATTCCCATGCTCGCTCATCTTGGCACGAAGCGGGCTCTTACCGGGGTTCTCTCTCAGGGGGGAAAGAGGGTGCATACCGTTTCCCGCACTTCGTCAAGTCATTTGGCACGGATGTCCGGAGTGCTGGCTACAAGGATGCAGAACATTTTTCTTTCAAAAACATGCACGCTGCAGAAAGCGAAGATGCAGTCTTTAAAAGCCGGGGCTGTCCCCACCAGTTAGGATGGATGATGACAATGCCGTCAACTTCCCTGGTTTCCGGCTGATGGAGAGCTGTCCAGGCGTTTTCCCGGGATGTCGCTGACCAGTTCCATGTCCGGCCGAACGGGGTTGGAGTGCTCCCGGCAGAGGTCATGAAAGCGGATGGTGTGGCCCTGTTCCTTGAGTACATGTACTGCCGTGGCGGCAATTGCTGCATTAAAACTGTGCTTGTAGGAATGTCCTAAGATGACGGATATTTCATGTCCGTTTGTGAATGTTCTTTGTGTGCTTGCGGCAATGCATTGTTTCGGAAAGAGAGAAGTTATTTCTTTTTCTTAAGAAGCCGGTCATGTGCAAGGCGATGCTTTCCTTTGTAGAGAAAGTCAGTTTTATTGTTCCTGCCGACGGTGCGATCAATCAAATTAGGAATTTCCTCTTTGGTATAGCCGGCTTGAAGAAGGAACTCTTCGACTTTGGAATATTTACCAGGAAAGATGGAAACAAGAATTTCCATAAAAGATTTTTCCAGGTCTTTAGTTTCGTCTTCGATTACTTGATTTCTAGAGTTAATAAATGATTCACCATCAGCAACTTCGTTGAGAAGATTCCAAAGCTCTGAAATTTGTTCTTGAGATTCAATATAAATAGTTTTATTTTCTTTTAAGTTTTTAGATTCTCCGTTTGTTTCTTTATATTCCGTGATTCTGTAGGGATTATGTTCTTTTGATTCTTTGAATTGTTTTAATATTTTTGCATAATAAGGCAAAAATATATGATGGATAATCTGTTTTTTAGAAGATTCTTTCATATCATTCGAATCCTTAATAAGTCTTATATATTTATCGAGGAATAGACAAATCTCGGATTTTTGATTGATATCGGCCATTTCATCAATCTCAACTTCCGGTTCGGTTTTCTGATATGTTTTAAAGGAAAATAACGGAGCTGAGGCGACAAGATAACAATGCCATATTTTGTCGCTCAATTCAGTATTAATATTATTTTGCGTCGTTAAACCGAAGGTAAATGTATGTTTTTCGGCATTTTTATAAAAGGATTTAAAATGCTGATATTCTAGCAAATCCGAAAGTTTCTGGATAGTGGCAGATGGTTGTTTAAATTGATCTAAGCAGGCAGGACTTTTCAGAGAAGAATCAGCCATAACAATAGGACACAACGAAATGAGTAGACTAATGATAGATATATACATAAATGATAGTACTTTCATAAAATTTCACCTTCATCAGAGTTTCTTTTAAATTCTAATCCAAATTTTACAATAGTTATAGTTATAGACATTTTTATTGCTTCTATATTGAATATTTGGTTTGTTTTCCCTAATGAAATGGTATCTTTATTTTCTTCTTTTAAATTAATATATTTTTTACATATCCACCAGAAATTTTGTGGATTCACTCCCGACTTGCGAATTGCGTTAAGGTTAACTACTGTATCTCCTGTCTCAGCAACCATGTCATAAAGATTATTTTTATCTCTTATTCTAACAATTTTATTAACTCCGTGTCCTGTATGTGCTGATGCTAGTACCGGTTTTTTTGAATTATTGTCTCTCTCAGGCCATTCAAGACCTCCGTCTCGCTCAACAGCGTTAATTTTTTTAAAACTTACATTAGTGGGCAATAAGGTTAATTCAATGAATCCTATGAGACCATACTTTCCTTTCGGGAATTTAATTTTTTTGGTATCAACTTTATCGTTGCCATCTTCTGTTTCAATTTCTCCACTAAATTTCTTTGCCTCTATCTTTGTAGGAACTTTGATATTAATTGAAATCTTTGCTTCCTTCCCTTCACTGGTTTGGGCAACAATTTGAACGTTCGTATCTTTTGTTAATGATTTTTTTGCAATTAGACTAATCTTTTGTGATCCTTTTAATAAGTCGGCCTTTGTTTCTTCGAAGCCGTTTCCTTTAATATTCCAAGTAAGTTCCTTGATGTCGCCTTTAGGTTTTCCAACAAGTAAAAATGTGATTTTTTCTCCGATACCGATATCTGTTCTTTTTCGATCTTCTTCCTTATCTAATCCTTTCTTAATATAATAATCTGCTGAACATAATTGTGTTTGAGATTTGATCTTAAGAGAAGCAGAAGCTTCTTGCTCCGTTTCTTCAAGATCGTCATTATTATCGTTTGCTAATAAATTGTTGCAACTGTACAGAATTCCTAAAAAGCAAACAAGATGAGAGAGATATTTCATAAATATGCTAAAATACGTATTTTAAATTGAATCTTTTGTAAAGAAAAATGATTTAATTTTTAATAATGATATTTATTATAATTATTATATAAGTGAATTTGTAATATGGAAAATACATAATAGGAATGTTTCTGTGCATTACTAGAAAGCTTCTCCTGTTTAGATACCTGAAAGATGTCTGTCTTCTTATATCCAGGTCCAATCAGCATCATGGGATTGATGCCGTGTCCTTCCAAGAAAAAGCGCCTCCTGAACAGGAGGCGCTTTAGGATTTGATTGGGAGTGTGTAAATGAGGGCTTACATTCCCTTGTTTTTCATGGCTTCCGCCAGGGCGGCGCCCATCTGGGCGGGCGTCTTGGCCACCACGATGCCGGCTTCCTTCAGGGCTTCCTGCTTGGCGGCGGCGGTGCCTTTGCCTCCGGCCACGATGGCGCCTGCGTGGCCCATGCGGCGGCCCTTGGGAGCCGTGGCTCCTGCGATGAAGGCGGCGACGGGCTTTTTGCAGTTGTTCTTGATCCATTCAGCGGCTTCTTCCTCTTCGGAACCGCCGATTTCACCGATCATGATGAAGGCGTCCGTGTTGGGGTCTTCCGTGAAGAATTGAACGGCCTGCTGCTGGGTCATGCCGTGGACGGGGTCGCCGCCGATGCCGATGCACATGCTCTGGCCCAGGCCCATGTTGGTGACCTGCCAGACGGCTTCATAGGTGAGCGTGCCGGAACGGGAGACGATGCCGATTCTGCCGGGCTTGAAGATGTAGGCCGGCATGATGCCGATCTTGCAGTTGGCGGCCGGGTTGACGATGCCGGGGCAGTTCGGGCCGATGAGGGTCACGTCTTTATCCTTCAGGAAGGCTTTCACCTTCTGCATGTCCTGCACCGGGATGCCTTCCGTGATGCAGACGATGAGCTTCACGCCAGCGTCAGCGGCTTCCATAATGGCGTCCGCGGCGAAGGGCGGCGGCACAAAGATCATGGAGGCGTTGCAGTCCGTGGCTTTTTTGGCTTCCGCCACGGTGTCGAAGACGGGGACCTTGCCTTCAAAGAGCTGGCCGCCCTTGCCGGGGGTCACGCCGGCGACCACGTTGGTGCCGAAGTCCATGCAGTTTTTGGCGTGGAACGCGCCGGCGCTGCCGGTGATGCCTTGCACGACCAGGCGGGTGTTCTTGTCAATGAGAGATGTCATTGTCGTAATAAATAGTGAGGGTTATTTGACTGCTGCGACCGCTTTCTGGGCAGCTTCGTCCAGGTTGTCGGCAGGGATGATGGCGATGCCGCTGTCTGCGAGGATTTTCTTGCCGATTTCCACGTTGGTGCCTTCCAGGCGGACGACGAGCGGGATTTTCATGTCAATGTTTTTCGCCGCGGCCACAATGCCCTGGGCGATGACGTCGCAGCGCATGATGCCGCCGAAGATGTTGACCAGAAGTGCCTTCACATTCTTGTCGCTGGTGAGGATGCGGAACGCGTTGGTTACCATTTCCTCCGTGGCGGAGCCGCCCACGTCCAGGAAGTTGG
>OHKJ01000837.1_pt1 | contig 13804 bp, 10 predicted proteins | sample 1568791 | NCBI WGS metagenome assembly OHKJ01 (sample SAMEA3879584, study PRJEB24766) | human gut metagenome | biome: human-associated habitat; feature: feces | place: USA | collected 1985/1987 | reverse complement strand
ATGGCCATTGCTCTCGCAGCAGATCCGGATATTTTATTTGCAGATGAACCAACTACTGCACTGGATGTAACCATACAGGCACAGATTCTGGATCTTCTGCGGGAAATACAGATGAAGCTTGGAACAGCTACCATACTGGTATCCCATGATCTGGGAGTTGTTGCACGTGTGGCAGACAGGGTAGCAGTCATCAATATCGAAGGGACTATCGTCAGCGGTGAACCGGGCGAGAATATCTGGGGTGAAACTACCGGCGCTTCTTCAGGCCGTCTGATGCGTGAGATCCGTGAGGCGGCTGCCGACAGCAGTGTAAAAGCACTGGTGCTGCGGATCAATTCCCCAGGCGGCAGTGTTACTGCAGCAGAAGAAGTTGGCCGTGAACTGAAACGTTTTAAAGAAACTACTGATAAACCGATCATTACTTCGATGGGCGACAGTGCTGCTTCGGCAGCTTATTGGCTGGCTGCTTACAGCGATACCATTTATGCCAATCCGTCTACTTTGACAGGCAGTATCGGGGTCTATATGCCCTATATGAATACGCAGGAACTTTTCAAAAAAATCGGTATCTATACTACTAAAATCAAAAGCGGTCAGTACAAGGATATTATGTCCGCTGACAGACCGATGACTCCGGAAGAACAGCAGATATTACAAAATATGGTCAATCAGATGTTTGAGAATTTTGTCGTCGTGATCGCTGAAGGGCGTAAAATGGATATCACTAAAGTAAAAGCTTTGGCGGACGGACGTGTTTATACCGGTCAGCAGGCTCAGGCAGTCGGGCTTATCGATGAACTTGGCAATTATTATGACGCTTTGGAGGCAGCAGGTAAAGCCATCGGAGTAGATGGAATACCGGAAATTAAAGAAAACAAGCGTCAAAAACCCTGGGAAGTATTTTTCAGTGCCCAGTTATCTAAAATGATGCTGGGGCAGTTGGAAATGCTGCTGCAAAAAGACGCGGCTGGAATGTCTTCACCGCAGGCGGCGAGGTGATGCCTTATGAGGCGTAAAACCTTTGACGTTTTGTTTGAAACCAGAGATGGCATGCGTTTGTTGGTACAGGAGCGCTGCATGTGGCGCAGCTTGTGGTATTTTGCCTTAAGCGTGGGTCTGTTCAGCGGCGTTGTAACAAATCAGTTGTTTTTAGATCAGGCGCTGTCGGTACGGTTTGCTGTTATTGCGGCCGCTGTTTCCATTGCCGGCGTAGTTTTGTCGATGTATGGTTTTTTGCTGCACGGGATTTTGGAAACTTTAGGAGCCATGGCCGGTGATGCTGTGGGATTGATCTGTCTGCTGGGTTATACGACTTTACCGTTTCTGGTCATGACTCCGGTAGCTTTGCTGGGGACAAAACTGGGCCTGCCGGGGATGCTGGTAGTAGTGGGGGCCGCCTGTATTACAGCGAAGCTGTGGATGCTGTACCTGCTGATCAGAGCCTTACAGGTGGTTTACCTGATAGATTTTAAACGGTCGCTGGCAACTGTAGCATTCAGCTTGTTGCTGCTGTATATCGCTTTTGTGCTGCCGCTGCAGATCGTGTTTGAATTGCTGATGCTTAAGATAAGTTGATAAATTTAACTTAAAATAAAGTAATTTTTATTTTACTCTGCAAGTTACGGCAGAAAGTGATATAATTAATATGATTTTATATGATCGTATCAATAAAGGAGATGGTTGAGGAATGAACAGAGAATTATCCATGGAGTTCGTACGTGTTACCGAAGCTGCAGCAATTGCCTGCGGCCGCAGTGTAGGACGTGGTGATAAAAACGGTGCCGATCAGCTGGCGGTCGACGCTATGCGCAAGGCATTCGATACGGTAAATATCAGCGGTACAGTAGTTATCGGTGAAGGTGAGATGGATGAAGCGCCGATGCTGTATATCGGTGAGAAAGTCGGCGGCGGCGGTGCCGAAGTCGATATTGCCGTTGACCCTGTTGAAGGTACGAATCTGGTAGCTAAAGGTCAGCCTGGCGCAATCGCGGTTATTGCCATCGCACCGAAAGGCTGCCTGCTGCATGCTCCTGACATGTATATGGATAAGATCGCTGTCGGTCCTCGAGCTAAAGGCTGCATCGATATTGATGCGCCGGTCAGTGAAAACCTGGAACGTGTGGCTAAAGCCTTAGAACGTAAGGTTTCTGACCTGACCGTCGTATTGTTGGACCGTGAACGTCACTATGGTATTATGGATGAGATTCGCCGTGCCGGAGCACGTATTCAGTTGATTACTGACGGCGACGTTAACCCGATCGTCAATGCCGGCATTGAAGGTACCGGCGTGCATATGTATATCGGTAAGGGCGGTGCTCCTGAAGGCGTACTGGCTGCTGCCGCTATCAAATGTCTCGGCGGTGATATGCAGGCACGGTTGTGCCCTGAAGATGATGAACAGATCAAACGCTGCCTGGAAATGGGCATCTGCGATTGCCAGCAGGTTTTGAGCTTGGACGATATGGTCAAAGGCGACGACTGCATGTTCACTGCGACGGCTATCACCGAAAGCAATTTGCTCAGTGGTCTGCGTTATTTCGGCGGCGGTGTACGTACACATACCGTTTCCATGCGTTATAAAACCGGTACAGTACGTTTTGTTGACGCAGTACACAGCTTTGACCGCAAAGATTTTGCCGTTAAACTGTAAGTTTTACAATCTTCAAGGGTTTTAGCTCAGGCTAGAACCCTTTTGTTTTCAAGGGTAAACTGATGAAATTGCAATTATTGGACGCTATTGGTGAAATAACGGAAGCCCGTACCGCTGCCGGGTTGTGGCAGCAGGGTCAGGGGTGTTCGCTGACTGGTCTCAGCGGAGCCGCAAAAACAGTATTTTTGGCAGCTCTGGACCGGCTTTTGCCGGAACAGGGCTCTTTAGTGTTTCTGCTTAGCGGCAGGGACGATATTCGTGAATACCGCAGGACTTTGAATTGTTTTTATTCGGATTTGCTGATGCAGGAATTGTATCCTGTCGATCTGCCGCTGGTGCAGGCTGATTCGCGGAATCGTGAGATTCAGGCTGGGCGCGTGGCGGCGATGCGTATCTTGCAGGGGGAAGAACGGGGTATCGTTTTTGTGACTGCGGAAGCATTGCTGCAGAAGCTGCCGATACCGCAGAAGGTTTTGGGAAGCGGTGTTGTTGTAACATTGGGGCAGCAGCTTGAGCAACAGGAACTGCTGGAACGTCTGATCGAACTGGGATACGAGCGTACTACTCAGGTAGATGCCATCGGTCAGTTTTGTCTGCGCGGTGATATTCTTGATATTTTCCCGATCAATAGTCAGTATCCTGCCAGGATAGAATGGTTTGATGATACTATTGATGCGATGCGCAGTTTTGACCTGGATAATCAGCGCAGTATTGAATCTTTGAGTGCTGTTAAAATCGTGCCGCTGCAAATTGAGTCCGGCGAAGATTTTTCAGCTTCGGTACTTGATTATTTAGCTGCTTCGACGCGCTTGGTAGTAGATGAGCCGTCACGTTTATTTGAACTTTTACAGAAACTGTACACTGAAAGTTCTGGTTATGCCGATGAATTATGGTCGCCTGCTGAGCTGGAAGGTTTTTGCGCTCAGAAAAGAGCCTGGGTCGTAGCAGCGCTGGGACACAGCCGTTTGCAGCTGTTTAAGGATATCAATGTGCCTGTGCGGTCTGTAGCGCCGTATAATAGAAATCTGGAATTGCTGACAGGCGATCTGCAGGGCTGGCTGGCTGACGGGCAGGTGCCTGTGGTGATGATGAGCAGCGATATTAAAGCGCGCGGGCTTGCTGACAGTCTGCAAAGCCGTAATTTAAACGCTGCTTTTGTAAAAGAGGGTGCACTGCTTAGACCGGGACGCATCACTGTCATCAGCGGCGAGCTGACGGCAGGGTTTCGGTTCTGGAATGAAAACTGGCTGCTGCTGACAGAAAATGATATTTTTGGTATGCAGAAAAAAAGACGGCTGCATACCAAAAACAGCGGTGCTCAGCTGCAGTATTTCTCGGAAATCAAGGCTGGAGATTATGTAGTCCATTCAGTTCACGGTATTGGACGTTATATCGGCGTGGAGAATGTCCTTGTTGACGGCCTGCTGGCGTATGCCGGTGACGACAAACTGTATGTCCCCGTGGAACAGGTTGGCATGCTGCATAAATATGTCGGTAACGAAGGGCAGTCTCCAAGGCTTTCTAAAATGGGCGGAGCCGACTGGAAACGTGTGCAGAGTAAAGCCCGTGCCGCGATTACCGAGCTGGCTGAAGAACTGCTGCGATTATATGCGCAGCGTAAGATCGTCCCTGGTCATGCTTTTGCTGAGGATACCGAATGGCAGCGTGACTTTGAAGAACGCTTCCCTTATGAAGAAACTCCGGATCAGCTTAAAGCGATCGCGGAGATCAAGGCTGATATGGAAAAACCTGAGCCGATGGACAGATTGTTGTGCGGTGATGTCGGTTATGGTAAAACAGAAGTTGCTATCCGCGCTGCTTTTAAGGCTGTTATGGATGGTAAACAGGTAGCAGTAATGGTGCCGACGACTGTTTTGGCGCAGCAGCATTTTATGACCTTCAAAGAACGAATGCAGCCTTTTGGGGTCAAAGTAGAGATGGTAAGCCGCTTCTGCACTCCCAGGGAACAAAAACGAATCCTGAATGATCTGGAAAATGGTCAGGTGGACGTTCTGATTGGGACACACCGTTTATTACAGCAGGATGTGCTGTTTCCCGATCTGGGATTACTTGTCATCGACGAAGAACAGCGTTTTGGTGTGGCTCAGAAAGAAAAAATCAAACGTTGGAAAACAGGCGTTGATGTGTTGACCTTGTCGGCGACGCCGATTCCGCGTACTTTACATTTGGCGCTTGTCAACGGACGCGATATGAGTGTGATCGAATCACCGCCGGAGGAACGGCTGCCGGTAGAAACTTATGTGGCCGAATATAATCCTGGAATGATCAAAGAAGCGCTGGAACGTGAAATGCGCCGCGGCGGCAGGATTTATTATGTGCATAACAGGGTTCTTGGTCTCGAAAATATTGCTGCCGATCTGCGCAGTCTGGTGCCGGGGATCAATATCAGGATCGCTCATGGTCAGATGTCAGAGGATATGCTGGAAGATGCAATGATTGCTTTTTATGAAGGCAGCTGTGATGTGCTGCTGTCGACTTCGATCATCGAAAATGGTTTGGATGTGCCCTTGGCCAATACTATTATTATCGACGGAGCCGAAAATTTTGGCTTATCGCAGCTGTATCAGATGCGCGGTCGGGTAGGGCGCTCCTCTCGTTTGGCTTATGCCTATTTCGTTTATAAACGTAATCGTGCTTTGAGCGAGGTCGCAGAAAAACGTTTGCAGGCGATTCGTGATTTTACAGAGCTGGGCGCCGGGTTTAAGATCGCGATGCGTGATCTGGAGATCCGTGGTGCCGGTAATCTGCTGGGGGCGCAGCAGCATGGACATATTGCAGGTGTGGGTTTTGCTGCCTATTGCGATATGCTGGAGCGTACGATCCGTAAGCTGAAGGATGGCGTTGAAGACGGTATCCCTGAACCGGATCCGGTTCTTGAGATCAGCGTTGACGGATATATTCCCGATGACTATATAGCTGACCCTCGTTACAAGCTTGAGCTGTACAGACGCTTTGCCGGCTTGGACTATGGAGAAAAAGACGATCTGCTTGACGAAATTATCGACCGGTTTGGAGAACCTCCGGAAGAGGTGGAAGTTTTATGGCGTGTGGCCTGTCTGCGGGCTTTGTGCCGACTGCTGCATATTCGCGGTATCAGTGTCAAGCCGGGCGAGCTGCGTATTACCTTTGCTGAAAATGCTGCTATCGATCCGAATGCCCTGATGCAGCTTATCAGTGAGCAGCAGCAATATATGAATTTCAAAAGCGGCGTGCAGGCCCAGCTTATTTTCCGCACAGTCAAATTAAAAACTGACAGTTTGACCTGGCTGGAAAAAAATCTGCCGCGGCTGGCTTTTGATTAAGCTATACAGAGACAATAAAGTTGATTATAATTAATTAAATGAAGAAATCAAGGGAAGGACGAGGGTATGACCAAGGATAAGTTTTTACGTGGCGCCATGATATTGACGCTGGCGGGGCTGATGGTCAAGATCATTGGCTCGGTCAACAGAATACTGTTATCCAGACTGCTTGGCGGCGAAGGTATCGGGCTTTATCAAATGGCATATCCCGTTTATCTTTTGATGCTGTCCGTATCTTCGGCCGGTATCCCGATTGCGATTTCGATCATTGTAGCCGAAAAAGTGGCAAAAGGAGATTTTGCCAGCGCCGGCAGGGTATTCAGGGTCTCGCTGGGGCTGATGGCCGCAACGGGGCTTGTGTTTGCTGCCGGGCTATATTGTGCGGCCGGCTGGCTGGTCGATAGCGGACTGGTACGCGATCCGCGGGCTTATTATGGATTGGTAGCCTTAACTCCGGCGGTGTTTTTTGCTACGATCCTGGCCAGCTTCCGTGGTTATTTTCAGGGGTATCAAATGATGACTCCGCCTGCGGTCTCACAGATTCTGGAGCAGTTTGTACGTGTTGTGACGATGGTCGTACTGGCCTATTATCTGCTTCCGTACGGATTGGAATATGCGGCGGCCGGGGCTGCTTTCGGTGCTGTGCCGGGTTCTATTACCGGACTTATTGTACTGAGCTTTTTTTATCTGAAGAACAAATTGCGTTGGCAGCAGGAAATCAGCAGGCAGATCACTGAAGAACCCGAAAGTATCGGGAAGATAGCCAAACGGCTGGTATTGCTGGCGCTGCCTGTTTCCTGTGCTAATATTATGGTGCCTGTGACGAGCAGTATTGACATGCTGCTGGTGCCTAATCGCTTAGTGGAATCAGGTTTTTCGGTCGAAGAGGCTACGACCCTGTTCGGTTACCTTACAGGGATGGGTATGCCTTTGGTCATGATGGCTACTATTCCGACGCTTTCCCTTACAGCAAGCCTGGTGCCTGCTGTTTCAGAAGCATTTACTCTGGGCGATAGGAACAGTATCGATCAGAAAACAAATATGGCCATGAAATTATGCTGTTTACTGACTTTTCCTGCCGCTGCAGGAATGTGGGCTTTGGCTCAGCCTATTTCAAAATTATTGTATGGCACGCCTCTTGCGGGCGAGGCAATCAGAAACCTTGCTCCCTCTATTTGCCTGCTTGGTATCCACCAGATAACCACAGGTATGCTGCAGGGAATGGGACAGACTATTATTCCTATGTGGAATATGCTGCTCAGCGCGTTGGTCAAAGCTGCTGCTGTTTGGTATCTTACGGCGCTGCCATGCAATATTGTCGGTGCCGCCTGGGCCTCTAACATTAATTTTGGCTTGGCAGCCGCTCTAAACATCTTCTTTTTGATTCGCAGCGGCATCACTTTTAAAGTGTATGCTTTGGGGAAAATATTACTGGCGGCAGTTTTGATGGCAGCAGTCAGTATGCTTTTATACAATTATTTAATAGTTTATTGGGGCAATACTTTTGCGACGGCGGTAACGATTTTTGCAGCTGGCATCGTTTATCTATTGACTTTGATAGCAAGCGGAACGATCGGCAGGAAAGAATTGCAGAAACTGCCTGTGATAGGTTCCAGATTCAAGTAAAGGGATGGTAAGATGGAAAAAGGAATTACTGTTGTAGGATTGGGGCCTGGCAGCGCCGGGCATTTGTCGCTGGAAACAATGGCAGTGCTGAAAAGCGGCGGCAAGGTTATTCTGCGTACGGCTGTACACCCAACTGTAAAGGAACTTGAGCGGTCTGGTATAAAATTTACGTCCTGCGACGCTGTTTATGAACAGGAAGCGTCTTTTGAAGACGTCTATCAAAAAATTGTTGCTTCTATTTTACAGGATGCGAAAGAGCAGGAGGTAGTTTATGCTGTTCCAGGCAGTCCTTTGGTTGCTGAACGAACTGTGGTGCTGCTGAGGGAACAGGCTGCAGCGGCCGGAGTGCCTCTGAAAATTTTACCGGCGATGAGCTTTTTGGATCTTGCATATGTCGATTTAGGCATTGATCCTATTGCCGGGTTGCGTATTGTTGATGCCCATGATTTTGATGCGCTGGCAGATGCGGGTAAATATCCGCTGATGATCACGCAGGTCTATAGTCAGCTGGTGGCGTCGGATGTGAAAATCAATTTGATGGAAGTACTCGCTGATGAAGCGCAGCTGTATTTTTTACGTAATTTAGGCCTGCCTGATGAAGAATGTCTGCCGCTGAAGCTCTATGAGCTGGACCGGCAGCCGCATATCGATCATCTTACCAGTGTCTTTATTCCGGCACAGGAGCAGACTGTTGTGCAGCATGTCAATGCTTTGCAGGAAGAAAAAACGCTGTGTTTTGATGACGATGATGATTTTTACTGTGATATTGAGGATTTCCGCTATGATGCTGAACTGCTTCCGCTGACAGAAGTTATGCGTAAGCTGCGTGAGCCAGGCGGCTGTCCCTGGGATCGCGAACAAACGCACAGCAGTATTCGCCGTAATATGATCGAAGAAGTCTATGAATTTTTAGAAGCTGTTGATAATCACGATTTTAAAGGTATGGAAGAAGAACTTGGCGATATTCTGATGCAGGTTGTTTTCCATGCGCATATGGCAGCTGACGCAAACCTGTTCTCTTTGCAGGATGTTATTGATGGAGTGACGCAGGCACCCGCATGTATTTGGTTCACGTAAAGTTTCAGGCAGTGATGAAGTAATAAAAAACTGGGAAGCCATTAAATTGGAAGAAAAAAAGGAACGGACGCATGTTCTTGATGGAATTTCTCCGGGACTGCCGGCGCTGATGCGTGCTTACAAGCTGCACAGCAAGGCTTCCAAAGTAGGTTTTGACTGGCCGGATACCGCAGGCGTCTGGGAGAAAGTTCTGGAAGAACTGCACGAACTTGAAGAGGCAGTAGCCGGAGGCAGCCTGAAGGAAATGGAGCATGAGCTGGGAGATTTGCTGTTTATTTTGTCCGGTTATGCCAGACATATCGGATTGGAACCGGAAACAGCTTTGAATGCTGCGAATAACCGTTTCATAAAAAGATTCGGTTATGTAGAGAAAAAAGTACAGGTTTCAAAAAAAACATGGCAGGACTTTTCATTGGCTGAATTAGACGCTTTTTGGGAGTTGGCAAAGGATTTTGAGAAAAATAATTAAAAAAAGGCGTTTTTTACACAAAAATCAAGAAAAAAATAAAAAAAAGATGAAATGTTAGCAGGAATATTGCTTTTGATAGCGAATTAGAGTTTTAGTGAATAACCTTAGTCGTTGTGTTTAAGCGGTTTTCGCCTAAACTGGCGCATACAAAATTTAAGGGGGATTTATTGTGAACAAAACTGAACTTATTGCTGCAGTAGCAGAAAAAGCTGGCCTCACCAAAAAAGATGTAGAGAAAGCAGTAGCTGCTTTACTCGAAACCGTAAAAGGTGAAGTTGCTAAAAAGGGCAAAGTACAACTGATTGGTTTCGGTACTTTTGAAGCTCGTACTCGTAACGCTCGTACCGGTAAAAATCCTCGTACCAACGAACCCATCAAAATTCCGGCAGCAACCGTTCCCGCTTTCAAAGCTGGTAAAGCTTTCAAAGACGCTGTTAACGCTGCTCCTGCAAAAAAACACAAAAAATAATCTTGGGTTTCAAGAATGCCGGGCCAAACAGCCCGGTATTTTTGTCTGATTAATTAACAGGAAGGAGCTCAAAATGGCTGAGATGCGCAGAAAAAAACGCCGCAGCTCTAATGACTTTTTATGGGTCCTGATTATTTTACTGATCATCTGCTTGGGCGTATTGGGCAGGCAGGAGTACAAGATCTACCAGATCAATAAGGAAATGTCAGCCACTCAGCAGCGTGTCGACGAATTAAAAAAAGTTCAGGCTGAGCTTGAAGCTGAACGCAAACGTTTGGACGATTTGAAATATATTGAAAAACTGGCGCGTGAAGACCATAATATGGTTGGCAAGAACGAAGTACCGCTGTTTATAGTTGATGAACAGGAAAAGCAGCAAAAACAGGAAACAGAAGCTGAGGAAAAGAAAAAATAACAGCTGTACAGTCGATTTTACTGGCGTACAGCTGTTATTTTTTATCTTTTTTCATATATTTGTACAATGCAGTTGACACTGATTTTAAAAGAAGGGTATAATACTTACTGTATAAAGATTTTTTAAGGGGGATTATCCGCTTTATGTCACTCGAAGTTGGTGCAATCGTTGAAGGTGAAGTTACTGGTATCACAAATTTTGGAGCGTTTGTGCAATTGCCTGAAGGAAAAGTTGGTCTTATACATATTTCCGAAGTCTCCAATGTATATGTAAAAGATGTACATGATTTTTTAAAGGAAAAAGATAAGGTCAAGGTCAAAGTGTTGTCTATTGACGAACGCGGTAAGATAGGTCTGTCCATTAAGCAGCTGACACCGCCGCCTCCGGCACCTCCGAAACCGCAGCGTCCGGTAAGTCAGGAACGTCGTGCACCTAAAGTGGCACCTCCTGTTTCCTTTGAAGATAAATTATCGCGCTTTTTAAAAGACAGCGATGACAGATTATTAGATCTGAAACGCAATACGGAGTCTAAGCGCGGCGGCCGTGGCGCCAGCCGCGACAGATAATGTCTAAAAAGGCACTTCCAGCAGAGGTGCCTTTTTTATTTGGGTTGTAGGATAATAAGGTGAAACGATGAAAGAACACAGGCAAATTACTGAAATTCTCGATCAGGTAGAGGAACATCTGCCGGTCGGCAGTAAAATAATTGTTGCCTGCAGCGGTGGGGCCGATTCAATTGCTTTGGCTGATGCACTGCTGCTGCTGCAGGAAAAACGGAAGTATCAGCTGGTAGTTTGTCATGTAGAGCATGGTTTGCGTGGCAGCGAAGCTTTGGCTGATGCTGATTTTGTTGTGGAATTCTGCCGGATGCGTCAGGTTGCCTGTGAAGTTCTGCGTGTTGACGCTAAAAAATTTGCTGCGGAGAGTAAACTTTCTGTAGAGGACGCGGCTCGTAAATTACGCTATACTGTTTTATTTGAGATTCTCAGTAAACACAAGTCTGAGTATATTGTGACAGCACACCACCGTGACGATCAGGCAGAAACCCTGCTGCTGCATTTGCTGCGAGGCAGCGGTGCGGAAGGGCTTGGGGGAATGCGCTGTCACAATAACAGTATCGTACGGCCCTTTTTGCAGGTGAGCCGTCGGATGCTGGAAGCATATTGCGCAATGCGTAGCTTGGATTATCGTACTGACAGCAGTAATATGGATTTGTACTATACGCGGAATAAAGTGCGGCATATATTGCTGCCTTTGCTGGAACGGGAATTCAATCCTAATATCAAACAGGCTTTAGCACAGACTGCGACGTTGATTGCTGAGGATGCTGATTGTTTGAATGAACTGGCAGAAGAGAAGTTTTTGCAGTATGTGCTGCAGGACGATCATTCCTGCAGCTGTGATACAGCCTGGCTGCTTTCGCTGCCTGCCGCGCTGTGTTCGCGTATCATCAGGATGATGTGGAAAAAGCTTGGAGCTGCAGGTCTGCTTACCTTTCAGCAGACGCAGCAGGTGATCGGCTTGGTGCATAAAGGCAGCAGCAATAAAAGGCTTATGCTGCCTGGCGGGACCTGTGCTGTATACAGCTATGGCAAGCTTACAGTTGCTGCAGCTGAAACACCGTCAGCGATAGCAGCGCAGAATTATGTTTTTGATTTGGCTGAGCTGCAGAAAGCTGGCAGGCTGCAAGTTGAGCTCCCAAACGGTATTTTAAGTTTGGGTTACTTTAAGGGATCAGCAAGTCCCTTGGGGCATGCAGCAATATATCCCTGGCATTTGCTGCAGGACAGGCAGCTGGAAGTGAGGCAGAGGCAGGACGGCGACATATTTTTTCCGGCCGGGTCTTTGGGAAGCAAAAAATTAAAAAAGTATTTTAACGACATTAAAGTACCTCCGGAACAGAGAAAAAGTCAGCTTTTAGTAACCTGCGGTAAACAGGTCCTATGGCTGGTGGGAGGGAAAGCTGCAGGCTGGCATGAACAGGAGCAGGGCTGCGAAGCATGGCTGACGTTGGATATTAAATATTTCAGTCTGGGAGATGACAAGTAGTGGATATGCATGAAGATATTGGTAAAATCTTACTGACAGAGGAAGAAATAAAAGCGCGGGTCCGGGAATTGGGAGCCCAGCTGAAACAAGATTATGCAGGCAAAGAAGTAGTAGTAATAGCACTTTTAAAAGGCGCCGCTTATTTTGCTACTGATCTGACTTTGGCAATGGATATGCCTGTCAAGATCGATTTTATGGTCGCGTCTTCTTATGGTAACAGCACTAATAGCTGCGGTAATGTCAGCGTTAAGCTTGATGTGGCTGAGGAACTGGCGGGACGGCATGTGATTCTGGTCGATGACATCATTGACACAGGGCTGACCCTTGAAGCTGTTTGCTGTATGCTGCAGCAGCACAAGCCGGCTTCTATCAAAACAGCGGTAATGTGCGATAAGGCCGACAGACGCGTCAATGGTAAAAGTGCGGATTATGTAGGCTTCTGTATTCCTGACGAGTTTGCTGTAGGCTATGGATTGGATTACGCCGGTAACTATCGTAACTTACCTTATATCGGTGTTTTAAAGCCTTGTGTTTATGCGCGTACATGATTTTATCGACTAATGGTTGTAGAATTTCCGCATCTATATTATAATAAAAAAATGACGTTACTGTAATTTGGTAGACGATCGCAGTGGAAGGAGGAGCAATTCCTTGAATAGATTTTTTAAGAACGTGACGTTCTATTTGCTGATTATCATCGTGGCAATCTGGATGATCGATTATTATTCGGCCAGCACGGTCAGCAAAACAGACATCACTTATAGTGCGTTTATGAAGCACGTGCAGCAAGATGAGGTCAAACAGGTAACGATAGTTGATAATGTCATCAGCGGTAAGCTGAAAGATGGTAAAGATTTCTCAACTGTGGCTCCCAGTGATGACAGCCTGATCCCGACTTTACGTGCCCGTGATATTGAAATTAAAGCCGAGCTGCCGCCGCAGCCGCCTTGGTGGACGACTATCTTAAGCTCGCTTTTGCCGATGCTTTTGATCGTCGGTATTTGGTTTATGCTGATGCAGCAAAGCCAGGGGGGCGGAGGCCGGGTTATGAATTTCGGCAAAAGCCGTGCCCGTCGTTATGACGAAGACAATATTAAGATTACTTTTAAAGATGTTGCTGGTGCTGATGAAGCGAAGCAGGAACTGGAAGAAGTTGTCGAGTTCCTGAAGCATCCGAAGAAATATAATGATCTCGGTGCCAAAATACCGAAAGGTGTTTTACTCTACGGGCCGCCTGGTACAGGCAAGACACTTCTGGCCAAGGCTGTCGCTGGTGAAGCTGGAGTACCGTTTTTCAGTATTTCCGGTTCAGATTTCGTAGAAATGTTTGTCGGCGTAGGCGCTTCCCGTGTCCGAGATTTGTTTGAACAGGCTAAAAAGAGCGCTCCCTGTATCGTTTTCATTGATGAGATCGACGCTGTCGGCCGTCAGCGTGGTGCAGGCTTAGGCGGCGGTCATGATGAGAGAGAACAGACATTAAACCAGCTGTTAGTGGAGATGGATGGATTTGGTGTCAATGAAGGGATCATTGTGATGGCAGCGACAAACCGTGTGGATATTCTGGATCCTGCGATCCTTAGACCTGGACGTTTTGACAGAAAAGTAGCTGTAGGACGACCAGATGTGAAAGGAAGGGAAGAAATCCTTCAGGTACACACAAAGGCGAAGCCATTGGCTGATGATGTGGATCTGCGCCGTGTGGCACAGACAACATCCGGATTTACAG
>OHKJ01000803.1_pt1 | contig 14234 bp, 9 predicted proteins | sample 1568791 | NCBI WGS metagenome assembly OHKJ01 (sample SAMEA3879584, study PRJEB24766) | human gut metagenome | biome: human-associated habitat; feature: feces | place: USA | collected 1985/1987 | reverse complement strand
TACAAAGTGAGTGTAGAAGTAGACGAACGCACCTTACACGAAATTTATCTTCCGGCTTTTGAAGCTGCCATACAACGAGGTGGAGCCATGGCAGCCATGGCGGCATATAACAAGGTTCGAGGGTTGTGGTGTACGGAAAGTCCTTATCTTCTTGATACTTTACTTCGTGATGAACTAGGATTTGACGGATTAGTCGTATCGGACTGGAATGCAGTCCATAACACAGAGCGAACAGCTCTGTGCGGTATGGATGTCGAAATGGGAACAAGCATCAAAGAAAATGGGAAATATGCTTTCAATAAATATTATTTGGCCGATCCTTTATTGAAGAAAGTACGTAATGGAGAGATTCCGGAAGAAGCCGTCAACAAAAAAGTACGTAATATTCTGAAATTGATGATTCGACTTGATTTAATAGGACAAGTTCCTTATGACACTACAGGTATGGCAGCCAAACTTGCAATACCTGCCCATACTAAGGCTGCCAGAGAAATAGCGGAGGAATCATTGGTATTATTGAAGAATTCCAAAGATATGCTACCACTAGACCCGGCACAATACAAGAATGTCGCAGTGATTGGCGCAAATGCAACCGAAGTATTTGCAGCAGGAGGTGGCAGTACAAAACTTAAAGCTAAATATGAAGTTACTCCTTTGGAAGGGCTACAAAATCTTTTAGATGGAAAAGCCCGGATCGAATATGCACCCGGTTATCAATTGAGTAAAAAGGCGTATAAGGTTGGTCATTGGTTCACGAACGAATTTGATAAATCCGATGAAGAGCTATATAAGAAAGCAATCAATACAGCTGCCCAAGCAGAATTGGTTATCTATATAGGTGGAACCTCCCACGAACATGGTTCTGACTGTGAAGGGTACGATAAGCCGAATTTAAAGCTTCCTTACCAACAGGACAGATTATTAAAAGGTATCCTGGAGGTTAATCCCAACACTGTAGTGGTACTAATCTCCGGTGGCCCCGTCGAAATAGGAGAATGGTATAATGATGCTACGGCATTACTGCACGGCAGTTTTCTAGGGATGGAAGGAGGAAATGCACTGGCACGTACATTGTTTGGAGAAGTCAATCCTTCGGGAAAACTGACTACTACCTGGTGTAAGCGTCTGGAAGATATGCCTGATCACGTATTTGGAGAATATCCGGGTATAAACGACACCGTCCGTTTCAAGGAAGGGCTTATGGTCGGCTACCGCTACTTCGATACTTACCGTGTAGTCCCCCAATTTGAATTCGGTTATGGATTATCCTATACCACTTTTACTTATTCAAACATAAAGATGAAACCTGTATGGAAAGACTCGGACACAGAGTTTGCCGTATCATTCACCATTACTAACACGGGAAAACGATATGGCCAGGAAATTGCACAGTTATATTTGCATCAAAACAAATGTTCTGTAGAACGCCCGTTTAAAGAATTAAAAGGGTTCACTAAGGTTGGCTTAAAACCGGGTGAATCCAAACAAGTCACTATCAAGTTACCGCGCCGCGCCTTACAATACTACGATACCGAAAGTAAATGCTGGAAAGACGAACCTGGCATGTTTACAGTATTAATAGGCGCATCGTCACGGGACATCAAATTACAGAAAGATTTCGAACTGAAAAAATAAAAACACATGGGAAACAATAACCTTATAAGTAGCAAAAAGACATACTACATATCAATTGCAATTCTGGCAGGGATGTTCTTTATCTTCGGATTTGTGTCGTGGGTCAATGCCATACTGATTCCATACTTCCGCATATCCTGTGAACTGACACATTTCGAATCCTACTTTGTCGCCTTTGCATTTTATATCGCCTACTTTGTAATGGCTATCCCCTCGGGAGTACTTCTCAAGAAAGTGGGATTCAAGCGAGGTATTATGTATGGTTTTATGCTTACCGCCTTAGGAGCTTTCTTATTTGTTCCGGCAGCATTAGCCCGTCAATTCGAGATATTCCTGGCCGGTCTATTTTCCATCGGCACCGGATTAGCCATATTGCAAACTGCCGCTAATCCTTATGTCACTATTATCGGTCCTATTGATAGTGCCGCCAAACGAATCAGTATTATGGGAATATGCAATAAATTCGCAGGTATCGTCTCACCACTCATATTTGCTGCATTGATATTAAATGTTACCGACAAGGAGCTTTTTGCCACTATAGAATCGGGGACTTTAGACATAGTCACAAAGAATGCTATGCTTGACGAATTAATACAACGCGTCATTGTGCCTTATGCTGTTCTAGGCGTTATTTTACTGCTTACCGGTATCGGTATCCGTTACTCCATTCTGCCTGAAATCAATACAGACGAAGAAAACAGCACGGAAGATACAGGTAGCCACCATCACACCAGAAAAAGTATTTTCGACTTTCCCTACCTTATCTTGGGAGCAGTGGCTATATTTCTTCATGTAGGAACACAGGTTATCGCAATTGATACAATCATCAATTATGCCAATTCGATGGGTATGGACCTGCTCGAAGCTAAAACATTTCCCTCATATACATTGGCCTGTACTATGATTGGTTACCTCCTGGGGATCCTGTTAATACCCAAATATGTTTCACAAAAAAATGCACTTATAGGTTGTACCATCATCGGATTACTCCTTTCATTCGGAGTTGTATTTGCAGATTTTGAAGTAACTCTGTTCGGTCATCATGCCAATGCCTCCATTTTCTTTCTGAATGCATTGGGTTTCCCGAATGCTTTAATCTACGCAGGTATCTGGCCACTTTCCATTCATGGACTAGGGAAATTCACCAAAACCGGTTCCTCTCTTCTTATTATGGGATTATGTGGCAATGCCATTCTGCCTCTGATATATGGTCATCTGGCAGATATGTATAGTCTGCGTTTCGGTTATTGGGTATTGATTCCCTGTTTTTTATATTTGGTTTTCTTTGCAGTTAAAGGTCATAAAATAGACTCCTGGAAATAAATTAAAAACGAAATAATATGGAAAGACTCATCATAACAAATGGAAAACTCATTCTACCAACAGGCATAGAAATGGGCCAAACATTGATATGCGAAAATGGAAAAATTGAGCAGATTATTCCCAATGAAAGCTATCAACCGCTCGTTGGTGACAAGGTAATAGACGCCCGTCAGAATTATGTTTCACCAGGATTCATCGACATGCATATCCACGGAGGAGGAGGACATGACTTCATGGATGGTACTGTCGAGGCTTTTCTCGGAGTGGCCGAAACACATGCCAAGTATGGTACTACCGCAATGGTTCCCACCACACTTACCAGCACTAACGAGGAGTTAATGACGACGTTTACCGTATATCGGAAAGCCAAAGAAATGAATATCAATGGTTCGCAGTTTATCGGTTTACATTTGGAAGGACCTTACTTTTCACCGAAACAATGTGGTGCGCAAGACCCGAACTTCCTGAAAAAGCCGCAAGCTGAAGAATACAATGCCATTCTGGAAGCCTCAAAAGATATTATCCGTTGGAGCGTAGCTCCAGAGTTGGAGGGTGCTCTAGCACTAGGGCAAACTCTGCAACAACATCATATTCTCCCCTCCATCGCTCATACCGACGCGATTTATGAAGAAGTTGAGAAAGCCTTTACAGCAGGTTATACACATGTGACCCACCTTTATTCGGCCATGTCATCAGTGACCCGCAAAAATGCTTTCCGCTATGCCGGAGTAGTAGAAGCCGCCTACTTGATTGAAGATATGACAGTGGAGATTATTGCCGATGGCATACATCTTCCGAAACCCCTGCTCCAATTCGTATACAAGTTCAAAGGAGTTGATAAAACAGCCCTCTGCACTGATGCCATGAGAGGAGCGGGTATGCCGGACGGTGAATCGATATTAGGTAGCCTCAACAATGGCCAGAAAGTCATTATCGAAGACGGAGTGGCCAAAATGCCGGATCGGAAAGCTTTTGCCGGTAGTGTTGCAACAACCGACCGGCTGGTTCGAACCATGATATATTTAGCCGGTGTTCCTCTCATTGACGCCGTCCATATGATGAGCCTGACGCCCGCCCGTATTCTTCATATTGACAAAGAAAAAGGTTCTTTAGAAATCGGTAAGGATGCCGACATAGTCATTTTTGATAATCAAATAAATATAAATAATACAATATTAAAAGGCCATGTTATCTATACTAAATGAAACTAAGACCAAAGTTTTTCAGCAGGAACAATTAACAGTTCGAATTTTCCCGTCCATTCAAGAGATGGGCAGTGTAGCCGCAAAAGAAGTCGGCGACCAAATTTGTCGTTTATTGGAAAGCAAACCGGAAATAAATATGATTTTCGCCGCTGCCCCCTCACAAAATGAGTTTTTGAGTCATCTGATTCATGACAAACGCATCGACTGGACCAGAATAAACGCTTTTCATATGGATGAATACATCGGTATACATCCGGAAGCCCCACAAAGTTTTGGACATTTCCTTAGAATTCGTATCTTTGACAAAGTTCCTTTCAAGAAAGTCAACTATCTGAATGGTCTGGCGGAAAACCTTGAAGAGGAATGTCAGCGATATGCAGACTTGCTGACTAAGCATCCGGTTGACATCGTTTGTCTGGGAATTGGAGAAAATGGGCATATTGCTTTCAATGATCCGGATGTAGCAGACTTTAATGATCCCAAACTTGTGAAAGTAGTTGAGCTGGATCCAATATGTCGCCAACAGCAAGTCAATGAAAAATGCTTCATGACACTAGACTTAGTACCCAAAGAAGCTTTAACACTCACGATACCGGCTTTGCTAAGAGCTGAATGGATGTTTTGTATCGTCCCGTTCAAAAATAAAGCTCAAGCAGTCTATCAGACTGTTTATGGTGAAGTTTCAGAAAAATGTCCGGCCAGCATATTACGAAGAAAAGAAAATTCTTCATTATATTTGGACCCGGAAAGTGCAGAAAGAATTAATTTATAAAGGATTATGAAAAACAGAATCTCACTTCTTCTTATACTACTGGCTATCAGCTTCAGTATACACGCACAAAAAGTTATGCGGATCGGAATTATTGGTCTGGACACATCCCATTCCACCGCTTTCACCGAACTGATTAATAGTGGTTCGGATGAGACCTTTTCCAAAGGTTTTAGGGTAGTAGCAGCGTATCCGTACGGTTCAAAGACTATTCAATCCAGTTACGAACGAATCCCCGGATACATTGAAAAGGTCAAAGCAAATGGCGTGGAAATCACCTCATCAATAGCAGATTTACTGGAAAAAGTAGACTGTGTCCTTTTGGAAACCAATGACGGCAGACTACATTTGGAACAAGCCGTCGAGGTATTCAAATCAGGTAAGATATGCTATATTGACAAACCTATCGGAGCTACTTTAGGAGATGCAATCGCTATTTATGAAATGGCAGAAAAATACAATGCGCCTGTTTTTTCCTCTTCTGCTCTTAGATTTACTCCTCAAAACCAGAAATTAAGAAATGGAGAATTTGGCAAAATCCTTGGAGCCGATTGTTATTCTCCTCACAAAGTGGAACCAACGCATCCGGATTTCGGTTTCTATGGTATTCATGGAGTAGAAACATTATACACAATTATGGGGACAGGATGCGAATCAGTCAACCGGATGTCTTCAGATAGAGGGGATATAGTAGTAGGACGATGGAAAGATGGTAGAATCGGAACTTTCAGAGCGATTATAAAAGGACCGCAAATTTATGGTGGAACTGCCTATACTTCAAAAGGAGCAGTAGCCGCAGGAGGTTACCAAGGTTATAAAGCGCTTCTTGAGCAGATTCTTAAATACTTTCAAACAGGAATTTCACCTATCTCCAAAGAAGAGACAATCGAAATATTCACTTTCATGAAAGCATCCAATATGAGTAAAACAGAGAATGGAAGAATTGTCACATTGGAAGAAGCTTATCAAAAAGGTTGGAAAGATGCCCGAAAACTAATCAAAACTTATAAAAAGTAAGAGAATGAAATCTATATATAAAGGGACTGCCATTATAGCAATTTTATTTATAGTCGTTTCTTGTTCTTTCTCGAAAAAGCAAGCTGCGAATAGGATGGAGACAAATGATCTACCCCAATTGGAAATAGTAGTACTCGATCCCGGACATTTCCATGCCAGCCTGCTTCAAAAAGAGAAATTGACAGATGTCAGTGACACCATCCAGATATATGCCCCCGAAGGAACAGGCGTCAATCAATATCTGGAAAGCATTGATTCTTATAACCAGCGGGCGGAATCTCCTACGACATGGAAAAAACAAGTATATACCGGAGATGATTATCTCCAGAAAATGCTTGCCGATCATAAAGGTAATGTAGTAGTATTGGCCGGAAACAATCAGAAAAAGACGCGCTATATCATGGAGTCTATCAAAGCCGGATATCATGTCCTTGCCGATAAGCCACTGGCTATCAATCCACAGGATTTCAAGTTATTGACAGAAGCCTATCAACTCGCCAAAGAAAAGAATCTTCTTTTATACGATCTGATGACGGAACGTTATGATATCCTCAATATCATAGAAAAAGAGCTTTTGCATCAGACGGAATTATTCGGAGATTTACAAAAAGGTTCACCGGACAATCCATCTGTCATAATGGAAAGCGTGCATCATTTTTTCAAGACAGTTTCTGGCAAGCCATTAATTCGCCCGGCATGGTATTACGATGTAGAGCAACAAGGAGAAGGCATTGCAGATGTTACAACACATCTGATCGACCTCATCAACTGGCAATGTTTTCCTGATGAAACGATTCATTATCAATCGGATGTCACCGTGAATGCCGCCAAACACTGGCCAACTCCAATTACATTAGCAGAGTTCAGTCAATCGACACAAATCGATTCTTTTCCCGCTTATCTTAACCGATACATAAAAAACGATGTATTGGAGGTGATGGCAAACGGAAGTCTCAACTATACCGTTAAAGGGATTTGTATAGGAATGAAAGTCACATGGAATTATACTCCACCCACTAACGGAGGAGATACATTTACTTCCATAAAGAAAGGAAGTAAAGCCACTTTAAAAATCGTTCAGGATGAAAAAAATGGATTTGTAAAAGAGCTATATATACAGAAAGAACCGGACATTGACAATCGGACATTTGAAGCTCAATTGCAAAAAACAGTGGAACAGCTTCAAATAACTTATCCGTTCTTATCTGTCAAAAACAAAAAGAATGGAACTTATCTGATTGACATACCACAGGAAAAACGATTAGGACACGAAGAACATTTCAGCAAAGTGGCAAAGGCTTTCCTGCATTATGTACACAATCAGGATATGCCGGAATGGGAAAATGAAAATACACTAGCTAAATATTACATTACTACTACTGCTGTAGAAATGGCAAAGAAAGGAAACAAATAAACAAAACAATAGGTGTTAGAAACAAGATGCAAATATTATGAAAATGAAGCCATGTTTCATGGCTTCATTCCTCATATCATGGGGACCCGATTCGATATCCTGCTCATTCATTCCGATATCGACCGATTGAATACACTTTGGGCAGATATCGCCTATGAGCTGGAGCGATTGGATAAAATATTAAATCGTTTTGATCCTCATAGTGAAGTTTCCAAGATTAATAATCATGCTTCTCAAAGCAAGATTCAAATCAGTAAAGAGATGAAATCAATCTTACAGCTTTGCTCATACTATTATGAGACCACTTCACACTTATTCGACATTACATTAAAAGATTTCTCCCAAATACAACTTCATGAACATTCATATATCTCCTTTACATCTCCTGATATTTCACTTGATTTTGGAGGTTTTGCCAAAGGATATGCTTTGAAGAAAATAAGAAAATTCATTGAACAGGAGAATATTAGTGATGCATTTGCTAATTTTGGAAACAGTTCGATCCTGGGTATAGGACATCATCCTTATGGAGATTGTTGGAAAGTCAGTTTTCTGAACCCGTACAATCAGTCTCTTCTAAAAGAATTCGATCTGCAGGATACAGCATTATCCACTTCCGGCAATACGTTACAATATACCGGACACATTATGAATCCGCTTACAGGCATATTTAATAAACAACGAAAAGCAAGTTCTATCCTGTCCCCCGACCCGTTGGAAGCCGAAATTCTTAGTACGGTCTGGATGATTGCCAATGAACAGGAACAAAAAAAGATTTCAGAAAAGTTCAATAATATACAAGCAACCCTATACAATTTATGATATGAAAGAACATAAAGAAAAAGGAGTAGACTTAGGACTCAGACAATTCATCAAAAGCCTGGGATATGTTGCCGGAGGAACCGCATTATTGGCGACCACTCCTTGGCTGACTTCCTGTACTCCGGAGAAACTACAAGAGATCAAGCATGAGAAAGCACGAATCGCTTTGATTGGTACCGGGTCCAGAGGACAATACCACATCCATAACCTCAAAGAAATACCTCATGCACAAATTGTTGCCGTATGTGATAATTATGCCCCCAATCTTCAACAAGCATTAGAACTTTGTCCGGATGCAAAGCCATATACGGATTACCGCAAACTACTGGAATCGAAGGACATCGATGGAGTCATCATATCCACACCACTAAACTGGCATGCACCTATTGTATTGGACGCATTAGCTGCCGGCAAACATGTCTTTTGCGAGAAAGCAATGGCACGTACCCTTGACGAGTGCAAGGCTATCTATGACACTTACAACCAGTCAGACAAAGTCCTCTACTTTTGTATGCAGCGAATGTATGACGAGAAGTACATCAAGGGAATGCAGATGATCCATTCCGGTCTCATCGGAGATGTAGTAGGTCTTCGCTGTCACTGGTTCCGTAATGCAGACTGGCGTCGTCCGGTTCCTTCACCAGAGCTGGAACGCAAAATTAATTGGAGATTATACAAAGAGAGCTCCGGAGGATTAATGACGGAATTAGCATGCCATCAGTTGGAAGTTTGTAACTGGGCAGCCCAAAAAATGCCGGAATCCATTATGGGAATGGGTGACATTGTATACTGGAAAGACGGACGAGAAGTTTATGATAGCGTCAATGTCACTTACAGATACTCGGATGGAGTTAAGATCGCATACGAATCATTGATTTCCAACAAGTTCAACGGAATGGAAGACCAGATTCTGGGAAGTAAAGGAACCATGGAAATGGCAAAAGGTATTTATTATCTGGAAGAAGATCATTCAACTTCGGGTATCCGGCAACTGATTGACCAGGTAAAAGACAAGGTCTTTGCCGCCATCCCGACAGCAGGTCCCAGTTGGCGACCGGAAACAAAAATGGAGTACACACCACACTTTATCATTGATGGAGATATTCACGTAAACAGTGGATTGAGTATGATCGGAGCAGACAAAGACGGTTCGGACATTATCCTGTCTTCTTTCTGCCAGTCGTGTATCACCGGAGAGAAAGCACAGAATGTAGTGGAAGAAGCATATTGTTCAACGGTTCTTTGTTTACTTGGAAATCAGGCAATGGATGAACAACGCCATATCCTCTTCCCCGACGAATATAAAATACCCTATATGAAATTCTAAACTATGAAAGATATTATTATCACCTCAAAAAAGTTGAAACAAGAAAGGAATATCTTTCTTCTAAGTTTCCTGCTTGCATTTATCATCAATGTAATTGCAATCATTATCTATTCCCGCCCATGGATTGAAATAATATCCCAAATCGGGTATGTCATCGTGATTAGTTTTTTCATCTATCTCATATTATGGATTCCCCGAGGAATCCTGATATTCTTGAGTCACCTTTTCCGAAGAAAAAAATAAGAGATTTACGTTTTTTGAAGGAGAATTGACGGAAATACTCATTCACATATTCTAATAACAACCTAATTTTGGAGAAAAATAGATACTATGACAACAAGAAGAGATTTTATCAAAAAAACAGTAGCAGGTACAGCTGCACTCTCATTAGGAAGCATACTTCCAGGATTCGGTTCAAGCCGTAATCAAGATATTCTGGGAGCTAACGAAAAAATACGTATCGGAGTCATTGGAGTGAACTCGAGAGGTAAGGCCCTGGCGCAAGGATTTGCCAAACTTCCAGATTGTGAAGTTACTTACATTTGTGATGTAGACTCAAGAGCATTAGAAAAATGTCAGGCTGCTATCCACAAAATTACCGGACGTACTCCCAAAGGAGAAAAAGACATTCGTAAGATGTTAGAGTCGAACGATTTTGAAGCAGTGGTGATTGCTACCCCTGACCATTGGCATGCCAAAGCAGCCATTATGGCTATGCAGGCCGGAAAGCATGTTTATCTGGAAAAACCGACCAGTCATAATCCGGCAGAAAATGAAATGTTGGTTCGAGCCGCTTTGAAATACAACCGGATTGTTCAAGTGGGTAACCAACGCCGTTCCTTTCCCAATGTAATTAAAGCTATGGAAGAAATCAAATCCGGTTCTATCGGAAAAGTGAGATATGCCAAATCTTGGTATGTCAATAATCGCCCTTCCATTGGAACAGGGAAAGTTGTACCTGTACCTGATTATCTGGATTGGGATTTATGGCAAGGTCCTGCCCCACGTGTTGCTGATTTCAAAGATAATTTCATCCATTATAACTGGCATTGGTTCTGGAATTGGGGAACAGGTGAAGCGCTCAACAATGGAACCCACTTTGTTGATATACTCCGCTGGGGATTGGGCGTAGATTATCCTACAAAGGTTGATTCTATCGGAGGTCGGTATCGTTTTCAGGACGACTGGCAAACTCCTGACACACAACTTATCACCTTCCAATTTGGCGACGAAGCATCTTTTTCATGGGAAGGACGTAGTTGTAATACGATGCCGGTAGACGGATATGGAGTAGGAACCGCATTTTATGGAGAAACCGGAACTCTCTTCATTGGCGGTGGCAATGAATATAAAATTACAGATATAAAAGGTAAAACGATTAAAGAGGTAAAAAGTGATTTAAAATTTGAGACCGGCAATCTGTTGAATCCATCCGAAAAGTTGGATGCCTTCCACTTCCGAAACTGGTTTGATGCCATTCGTAAAGGAACAAAGTTAAATTCCGGAATTGTAGATGCCTGTATCAGTACCCAGTTAGTACAATTAGGTAACATTGCCCAACGTGTCGGACATTCATTACAGATTGATCCGGGAAGCGGACGAATTCTCAACGATTTGGAAGCCAATAAACTTTGGGGAAGAGAGTACGAAAAAGGTTGGGAAATACGGGTTTAAATCAACTTCTCATTAAATTATCAGAGATATGTCATGTATACGACATATCTCTTTCTACTATAAAATCCACCCATTATCATCACACTTCCTTCTCTTCATCTAAAGAAACCACCCTACAAAAAGAGCAAAGAAGCTCCCTAATTGTTCCTTAAAAGTACGGAGAGCCAGTTCTATATGTTTCTCGACAGTACGAATGGAAATACCAAGTTTATCTGCAATCTCCTGATTAGTCAGAGATTTAAAGCGACTAAGGCAAAACACACTCCGGCGTTTAGGTGGCATCGTGTTAATCACACTTTGTACTGCCTCTCGCAATTCACGATAGTCGGTAGTTGGTTCATCCATACTTGAAGGTCGCTCCAATGTCATCATGTCTTCCGTTAACACTACATGAGTATTGTATTTGGCCCGAAGATGATTAAAGACTTCACGTTTGGAGAGTACATAAATATAGTTTTTGATTGACATTGTTTCGTCCAGCCTCACGGTGTATCCAGATTTTCATAAACACATTCTGAATAATATCTTCCGCTGCCCCTGCATCTTTCAGCATACCTTTGGCAAAAGCAAAAAAAGTAGGATAATAACGATGAAACAAGGTTTCATAGCTCCCCATGTCCCCTTCTCTCAACCGCTGTAACAACAGTTGCTCTTCAGTAGCAGAAGATAAATCAGTTTTATTCATCGTTTTTTCTAAAAAAGATTCTAGTCAACAAAGCTATAAATAATATAGAAGATATACCAAGCCGTATTTAAAATCACATCATATTGTAATATGTAAGGGAGAAATAAACAGGGAGTAGCATACTTCTGGTGACAAAACTATGAAATTAATATGAAAAATTCAAGTCTTATTGAAAATAGTGATGATTTTAAAAAAAAGTTCAAATCCGATTACGTACCCCCGTTAGATGATGTGTTCTTCATTATAGAAACGAATCACACATAGCGCGCTATTAACCATTGAATCAATTTATTTAAAGAACATGAGAAATTTTCTACTTTTATTCCTGCTACTCATGCCCGTGATTGGCAGTTGCACCGATGACTATGATGACTCGGCTGCCTGGAAGGACATTGATGGAATCTACAAAGATCTCGATCAACTGAAAGAGAAGCTAAACAGTTTACAACTGCAAGCGAATGCGTTGAGCCAGATTGTGAAAGGAGGAGCCATCACCTCTGTCACAGAAGCTGCTAACGGTGGTTATGTCATTTCTTATAAAGGAAGTGACAATATTGAGCATAGTTTCACCATTGCTACCACTGACCAAATGGTTTCCAGTCCGATTATCGGAATACAAGAAGAAGCCGGAACATATTATTGGACTACTACCACCAAAGGTCAAACGACTTTCCTGCTGGATGCCAACAAACAAAAAATACCGGTATCAGGTAGCGCCCCTCAAATACGAGTGGATGAGAATGGATATTGGATTATTAACGGCCAGCAAATTCTAGACAGCAACCAAAAGCCGATTAAAGCTGAAGGAAAAACAACTTCACTTATTACTAAAGTGGAAATGAACGATAACGGAACTGCTTCAATTACTCTAGGCAACGGAGAAACTCTATCGGTCAATACCTTTACACTATTTAATGTGGAGTTTAAAAATACAGATCAGACTGCCATTTCTCCTATTATTATAGAGGAAGGAACAAAAAACCTTACCTTAAATTATAATATCATTGGGAAAAAGGCAGCACAAGCATTGATGCTCATCACACGCAACGACGATGGATTAGAAGCCAGGTTAAATAGTAGTAATAAAACATTGGTCGTCACCTTCGCTGATGATTTCGAAGAAGGGGTAACAATGATTATGCTTTATGACACTGAAGATAACGTACTGATCAAACCGATGCGCTTCACTTTGCCTATCATTGAAAACGGAGGCATTGCTACTGCAACAGACTTCAAAGCATTTATAGATGCTGTGACCAGTGGAAGTAGTTTGCGTAAATTCAAAGATACGGAAGGAAACGTTATTCTGTTGAACGATATTGATATGAAAGATATCACGTTGACGAGCGGTGCAGGAAGTAATGTAACAAGCAATACGACCAACGCCAATACAAAAGTGGTTTATACAATCGGCGAGCAAACCTTTAACGATGTATTTGATGGTAAAGGACATTCAGTTATTAATCTGACTTTTACATATAATCTTGAAGACGGCAATATTGCCCATGGATTATTCAATGCACTCGGCAGTTCCGGTGTCATCAGGAATTTAGTGATTTCGGGTAATGCCACCATTACAGGTAAAGCTCCGCAAGGAGCTGCTATTGGCGGCTTAGTAGGCTATTGTGAGGGAAGCATACTGGCATGTACCAACCAAATAAATCTATCTTTTGAAGGAACAGACGCTGCTAATGTAGGTGTTCGAATGGGAGGTTTAGCAGGTGTATTATACGGAAATAAAATAGGCGACACAACACAAGCAAACGGTTGCAGCAACGAAGGTAACCTGACGTGCAGCAACATAGTCAACACTGCTTCCGGTGCCTATTCAGCTTTCAACCAAGGAGGTATTGCGGGATATATAGAAAATGATGAGGCTTATATCGGCTACGCAATTAACAAAGGAAATATCAGTGCACCTTCCGGGCGTGGTGGTGGAATTGCAGGAACTCTACAGGAAGGAATTATTGAAAACAGCACTAACGAAGGAGTCATTCAAGATGACGTGAATGGTGTTTTTGCTTCAACTTCCAAACGATATAATGTGAAACGCATCGGCGGACTTGCAGGAGGTATAAATACAGATAAATACCTCAAAAATTGTATTAACAACGGAAATGTCTATTCCCAAAACGGAAGTCGTGCAGGTGGATTTGTCGGACACAATGCCGGATTTGTTCAATCGTGTACAAACAATGGAATCATCTTGTCCGATGCAACTGCTGATGGAGCCAACAAACATGGTGCCGGATGGGCCTGTGGTTATAGTGGCACCAAAAACGGTACGAACTATATCACAGATTGTCATATCGGAGGTAAAGTTGGAGATTACAGTATTTACAAAAATAATCCGGAAGATACTC
>OHKJ01000794.1_pt1 | contig 14405 bp, 9 predicted proteins | sample 1568791 | NCBI WGS metagenome assembly OHKJ01 (sample SAMEA3879584, study PRJEB24766) | human gut metagenome | biome: human-associated habitat; feature: feces | place: USA | collected 1985/1987 | reverse complement strand
GATCTGATTCTGCAGCAATCGGATCAAATACTACAACAAGCAGCAATGGTAGTACTGCTGTTGGTAATTACTCTAAATCTACTGGCCTAGCTGCTACCGCCTTAGGGTATAACTCTAGATCTACAGTATTTGGTGGAACAGCATTAGGCGCTCTCTCTGTAGCTTCAAGAGAATATGGTTATTTTGGATATGATCCAACTACAAATACAAATTCAACCAGTTATTCAAATACCTGGCATTCAACGTTAGGAGCTGTATCTCTTGGAACCGATAATTATAAACGCCAAATTATAAATTTAGCAGCAGGAACTGAAGATACAGATGCAGTAAATGTAGCTCAACTAAAAGCTGTACGGACATATGCAACTTATACTGCTGGAGATGCAGTTTCTGTTACTGATAATTCTGATGGATCTCATATTCTATCTGTCAATTATGGTGATGGATTACATCTTACTTCTGACAATAAATTAGCTGCAGACGTTACCGAATCAGATATTAATACTATTAATTCAACAATAACTAATATAGGCAGCCAAGTAACTACTAATACTAATAATATTAGTAGCTTAAATACTACCGTAACTAATATTGGTAATCAAGTAGATACAAATACCCAAAATATTGCTGAATTAAATAAACAAGTATCTACTAATACAAATTCTATCAATAAATTAGGACACGATATTACTCGTGTTGGCGCTATGAGTGCTGCATTAGCAGGGTTACATCCAATGGACTTTGATCCAGATAATAAATTTAATGTAGCAGTTGCTGGCGGTTTCTACAAAGATAAACAAGCGCTAGCATTAGGTGCATTCTATCATCCTAACGAAGAAACTATGTTTAGTGTAGGCACTACTGTTGGTAATAACGATAATATGGTTAATATTGGGGCCTCTTTCAAAGTTGGTCAGACTACTACTGAACGGAAATTCAAAGAACAATATAAAACAGCTCCAATCAGTACTGTTTATGTATTAGAAGATAAGGTTAATTCTTTAGAAAAAGAAAATGCTGAATTAAAAGAAACTGTTGCTAAATTAGTCGCAAAAGTTGGTTTATAATCAATTTTCAATAAAAAACATATAAAAAAAAACACATAAAATTATAATTGTAATTTTATGTGTTTTTTTATATGTTTAATTAGCAATGTTTAAACAACAATAAGGACTATTTATATTTTTTTTAACTGAAATCTACCGATTACTTATCATCTATATGCCAATATTTGTAAACTGTCATTTTAGATAATCCCGTCTCTCGTATGCATTGTGCTTTTCGTCCCTCTGGATTTTTTAATTTCCAACAAGTAACGATTTTTTCTTTAGTTCCACTACCAATAGGTCGTCCGTTACCTTCACGCCAATCAGATTTACCAGAAAGCTGAATTTTTAGGTCTCTAATCCCTCTGGCAATAAATAAATGATCCTTTTGTTTCTTATAATTTCGTTTATTACGTTTTATTTGAATTCCAGCTACTCGTTCTATAAAATCAATAGTACATGTAAATGCTCTAGTTCTATAGCCTTTTAAACCAGCATCTATATCATCCATAGAAAAATGATTAGATTCGTCAGTAGTTCTTTTATCAAATAAAGGTAGGAGAGCTTCAGCATCAGCTTTTAATTCATCAAAGGGTATGTTACATTTCATCGCATAAGTCGCCAATGTAAAAATACCATAATAACGATGCCCTTGCCGTGACTTATTTTTTATTTCACGTAACCACCAATCATATAAATCCCTTTTTACAATCCAATGCCCAGGAGATGCCCTCTTTACAATTCTATTTTCATACCAAATTGGCCATAACTCCTTAGCTTTATCTAAGGGAGTATTGGATTTACCTATATCAAATCTAAATTTATTAAAACGATCATCACCTTCAGGATAATATGACTCTAAGTCATTTATTTCCCATCTAGGTCCAGTTTTCCAAGCTCTTACGGGATAACCCTTACCTAGCTTAGAAGCTGTTCCTACAACGCGATATCGTTAAATTATCAGATTCCTGATACATAATAAGCAGATTGTTACTCTTAAGCCGGGTGCTTATCACGCTGCTATGTGTTGTGACAAAAAGCTGGAAATTCTTTGCAAACGCTACCTGCTGAACAAGTCTCCGAAAATTTACAGGACTTAAATGATTTTCTGGTTCTTCAATAAAGATACCGTCTACATTTTCACCAGAACGCTGCTTTTTCCGACCTCATTATCACCAAGAAAATGCCCATATACATTACCACCATTCCATACCGTGCCGAAATCACTTCATCACCTTCTCCAGCAGAGATTTGCAGCTGTCTACCACATCGTAGATGATATTCCCGCTGGAGATCGCTTTGAAATAAATGTCCCTTCGACGGTGGATCTTTGACTCCTCACTCAGGCGAAGCTGCATCGAATTCATGGAGCCTTTTGTCTCGACTACAAAACAGATATGCTTTACCGTTTCTTTATAGAAAGCAATCAACCAGTCGGGATTACCTGTTTTGTGCTTATTCTGTGAAAAAGTAAAGTTTCCTTTTGACAAATAAAGCAGAGCTTTTCTTGCCACAATCCGAAGAAAATTGTAGGAGGAAAAATCAATGATTACTACAATTTCCAACATCAATGTTCAATATCTTTCAGCCACGGTGCTTCGCCAGTGTCTGGCTGATTCAATCGGTTCTCTTCACAGAAAATAACCATTCTTTATGAGTGATTTTTGTTTCAACGACCTCGCCTTTCTACTTTGATTTTGTAGGCATCTTTATATCGCCACTTTATTTCCTTTTTCTGCGTAAGACCCCACGCCGTTTTTGTCTGTATGGACTTTCAGAGATTTCAACACCTCCTCCTATTAAAACAGGTTTGAATTTAACCTATTTATTATAATAATAGAATCATCAATACTAAGGAAGTCTCATCTATGAATATAAACTCTGAAATTTTCGTGTCCATCACGGAAGCAAATCAAAACTTTTCTCATGGCCCGTATAGTTGATGAAAAAGGAGCTGTTGTTATCCTAAAAAATAATTCTCCTCGCTATCTTCGACAGTTTGTGATGTACTGACCAAGCCCCTGTCCCATATCAAGGATCCTAAACGCTGCCTACAAATCCATAAGGCATTACTGCTTGGCGTTCCTGTAAGACCTGCGATTCGTTTTATCTTCGGTCTTATTTTCAGAAGACTCTTAGATCGTTTTGTTGAATAGGACTTGAAAGACGATAATTCATCAATGACCGCCGTATCAAAGTCGAATGGAAATCCACTCTTCCCACTAAACCAATCGACATTTTCTCTGTTAATCAGATAGATACCAGCGCTTTTCTTAACGCCTCTTTTCTCTCTGACTCTATACCGATAACCACAGAATATGTTAGTCCCTTTAAGCGCTCCCATTTTTCTATTTCATCAGGCCATGTATCACTTGTTACTCGAAGTGGTGAAATGACTAGAACCTTCCCTACTTCAAATCGGTTATAAAGAGGTTCAGATATTGCCGATAACGTTATGACGGTCTTTCCTCAATCTAAGCCCATCTCCAAAAATAAAGCAGAAACATCATGAGTAAGAATATGGTTAATATTCTCACCCGCAAAAAGGAGGCCCGTCATGATTGATTTGCTCGAAGGATCCGTCTATTTCGGTGTATTCCTCGGAATTGCCTCCTACTGGCTCGGTATGTTCCTCCAAAAAAAATTCAAAAGCCCCCTCTTTAATCCCTTGCTCGTCTCAGGTATTATCATCATCGGATTCATACAGCTTACAGGCTATAACTATGAAAAAATGACAGACAGTCTGGACTACATCAATTATCTCCTCACCCCTGCCACCATCTGCCTTGCCGTTCCCCTCTACGAACAGATGAAAACCTTAAAAGACAATATGGCAGCCATATTTTTCGGAATTCTTGCCGGCGTACTCTCCAGTCTGATTTCCATATTCATTTTCTGCCTTCTTTTCGGGTTTGACCATGCCTCGTATGTCACCCTGCTCCCCAAAGCCATTACTACACCGATTGGTATGGGCGTCTCGCAAGAACTGGGCGGATACCCCTCCATCACCGTCGCCTCCATTATTTTCACGGGGATTATGGGAAATATCTTCGGTATCTACATACTGAAATACTTACATATCACCCACCCGGTAGCCAAAGGGATTGCCCTCGGCACGGCTGCCCACGGCATGGGCACGGCAAGAGCCATGGAAATAGGACCCGTAGAAGGCGCGATGAGCTCCCTTTCCATCTGCATATCCGGTATCATGACCGTCATAGGCGCCAGCCTCTTTGCCCTGTTCCTCTAAAAGATAAAAAGAAAAGGCGTACCCGAAAGGTACGCTTTTTTATTATGGTTTTAGCCTGTTTCGACAGTGAAACTGTCGAAACAAAAAACTACCCGCTATGCGGGTAGAAAACAAAAGGTTATACCAAAAATCACATCTTTATATAATAAAGGTGCTCAAATCCAAAATAACAAAAGAGGTGATTTATGGTACAAAAGACAAATTCATTATCACATACCAAATGGCTATGTAAATATCACATAGTCTTTACACCAAAGTATAGACGAAAAATAATATATAATCAATATAGAAAAAGCTTAGGAGAAATAATAAAGCTATTATGTAAATACAAAGGTGTAGAAATTATCGAAGGACATTTGATGCCTGATCACGTACATATGCTAGTAAGTATACCACCGAAATTATCAATATCAAGTTTTATGGGGTACTTAAAAGGAAAGAGTGCATTGATGATGTTTGAAAAGCATGCGAATTTGAAATATAAATTTGGCAACAGACATTTTTGGGCAGAAGGATATTATGTGAGCACAGTAGGATTAAATGAGGCAACAATAGCCAAATATATAAGAGAACAAGAAAAACAAGATATAGTAAAAGACAAGTTAAGTGTAAAGGAATATGAAGATCCATTTAAAAGGAAATAAAAAGCCCTTTAAGGGCTAAGCCAAAGAGGCAAAAACACTAGGGTTTGAGAAAAGCGAAAACCAGCGCCTTTAGACGCTGGTTGTTCATATGGGCTTATAGCCCTTGTGCAAACCACCCGTTATACGGGTGGTTTTGATTGCAAATAAGGAAGTAAATAATACGGATCACATCCGCTTGATAAAAAACTCGTTTATGTTTCCGCTTTTGCTTGCTTCCCGTCACGCGGAGACAGCTTTTTTGTGTGAGTCATTTCAGTATTTTTTGTTTTTGCTCACACTTATTTCTATTCTTTTGTTTTTACTCATATATGTATTGGCAAAAACAGTTTCAACAGGAAGACCCGGATCTGGCCCTCAAAGCTGTCATCGATGAAATTCGAAACGTCCATCCGAATTATGGATATCGCCGGATATTAGCTGTGTTAAGGAATCGTGGCATCGTAGTAAATAAGAAGAAATTACAACGTATTATCCAGAAATTCAAACTCCAAGTCAGGTCGTATACCCGGAAAAGTCGAAAATATAGTTCGTACCGAGGAGTAAAAGGACACATCGAGAAAAATCGTATTCGTAGGCGTTTTGGCAGCACCAAGCCTCATCAAAAAATCACAACTGATACGACAGAATTCAAGTACTACGAATTAGATGAAGGCGGAGTAATTAGAATCAGAAAATTGTATTTAAATCCTTTTTTAGACTTGTATAATTGTGAAATTATAAGCTATTCGATCAGCCCGACTCCTTCAGCTGAATCGATACTGGCAGCGCAAAAGAAAGCCATTGAAGTAACGGCAGATGCTCCATTTAGAAGAACATTCCACTCCGATCGCGGATGGGGCTATCAAATGAGAGCTTACCAGCATGCGCTAAAAGCCAACAATATCTTCCAAAGCATGTCACGGAAGGGAAATTGCTACGACAATGCACCGATGGAAACCTTCTTTGGAATTTTAAAACAGGAAATTTACTACGGGAAAACGTATCATAGTTATCAGGAGTTAGCCGATGCGATTATTCAATTTATTGAGTATTACAACGTAAATCGGATTAAGGAAAAGCTTGGATGGCAGAGCCCGATTGCCTATCGGCTAGCCAATCAAACTGCATAAAAAAAATGGTTCTATAATAAATGTTGGGGTCTTGTGGACACTCTTGTTCACAAGACCCCTTGTTTATATAAAATAAGACATATCCAACACTGCCAGTTAGCTCAACCACCACGAAGAACTGAAAGGAGTATATAGATATGTCTCTCACTTATTTTATCGAAAAACATTTCAATTGGGAAGCGGGTTCTGTCAAAGAATTCGTAAATCAGGATGGGAAATGGGTCCTCTTCATCGATTTTAAGCCATTCACACCGTGTTGTGTTCATTGTCATCATAACAAACTCTATATTAAGGATTATCGGGATCAGAAAGTACTCTTAGGGCATTGGAATTCCCTGCCAATTTTTGGCCTCATTCATAAACGAAGATATCTCTGCAGCAGCTGCCATAAGACTTTTTACGAGCCGATTCCCGGACTCGGAGGTTACCAACGTCGCTCTCACGAAGTCATACGGGAAATCCAGCAAGCCTGTACTGAATTGATAAGCTTTAAGGCCATTTCCAGGATGCAGGGTATTTCGATATCCACGGTCATTCGGTATTTTGACAAGCTCACATTTCAGTCCCCAAAATATCTTCCGGAAATCCTATCCCTCGATGAGTTTCGAGGAAATGCCCGTGGACAGCGGTATCAGGTAGCAGTCAATAACCCTCAGACTCACGAAATATTGGATATCCTGCCTAATCGGAATGGCATGGAAATGATTCATTATTTTAGCCGTTTTCCACGTAAAGAACGCATGAAGGTGAAATTCGTCGTGATGGACCTGTCTTCTCTTTTCCGTCGTGTAGTTCAAACCATGTTTCCTTGTGCAACCATCATTGGATACCGATTCCATATCCAAAGACTGGTCATCTGGGCCTTGGAACGAGTTCGGAAAAAGGTTCAGAACCATTTTCGTGAGAAGCGAATTTACTTCAAACGAAACAAGCATATCCTGAATAAAAAAGGGAAAAAACTGACGTTGGAAGAATATGACAGACTTCGTGAGATTCTGAAACAATTCCCGGAACTACAACGTGCCTATGCTCTAAAAGAAGGTTTTTTCAATGTATTTTCTATGAAAGAACGAGCCGCTGTGACACATTTTTTAGCGCAATGGCTGACCTTAGTTGAAGAAAGTGGGGTAGACGAATTTAGAAGTGTGTTGAAAACCTTTAAAGATTGGAGACAAGCGATCTTAAATGGACTGACATAAGTGTATTCGAACGGATTTACGGAAGGGATGAACAACAAGATAAAAGTATTGAAACGAGCCGCTTTTGGATTCCGGAATTTCGAAAGATTTCGCGCCAGAATCCTCTGGGCATCTTTAAAAGAATAAAAAAAGAAATGGACGAGAGCGAGAAAAACTCACTCACGTCCATTCGCGGTGGATGATTTAGTTGGCACCCCAACATTTGACAAAGAGCCAAAAAAATTCCGAGCAACTATTTCGGGTTGCTCGGAAATAAAAGTCTAACTTTTTGGGGTCACATCAATTTCCCTCGGGGTTTTCTTTTTTACTTCGGTTGTGCCGTTTTTATGAAGTTTTATTTTGCTTTTCTCTTCTCGTTGACACGGACTCTTTCGATGACCGGGTTTCCGTTTTTGTCTTTGGAAATGACATCGATACGGAAACGTTCCAATTCCGGTTCGAATTCCTGAATCAGCTTTTCGTTCACATTGAGGCCTTTTTGCATGGCTCTGTAAACGATTTCTGCGAATTCATAGCGTGTCATCATACGGTCTCCGCCGAAAGTTCCGTCCGGGTAACCTTCGAGCAGTCCCTGTTTCGTGAGTTCTTCTACTGCTTCGTAGGCCCAGTGGTTCTTTGCGATATCCGGGAAAAGTTTCATCTTGACCGGATCGGGAGTCTGTCCCTGTCCGATACCTGTGACGGCTTGTCTCAGGACTTCCACTTCTGCACGGAGATCTTTGATTTCTTTCGCCATAGCGACTCTGGAGGTCGTTACATGGTTGCCTTGTCCAAGTTTTACAGAAACGCCTGCGTTCACCATGTTTTCTCCGCCGCCGAAGGATCCGCCGACACTGAACATGGTGTCTTCATTCGGACGGTAGTACGCGCCGATAGCGACAGCATTCGCGCCGCTGTAATTGCCGTAGCCTGCGGAAAAGTCCCATTTGTCATCAGGGTCGAAATCGAGCGGGTGGAGTGCGGCAAGTGCGGCAGCGCCTGCGCCGACTCTGTTCACACGGGTATTCAGTTCGCTCACTCTACCTCCGAGAATGGAAATATTCTGATTGCTCTGGTTCTCGATCGCTTTGAGCTGTTTCACGTTCACCGCATCACTATCCTCTTTGCCGTCTGCCACATTGGCGATTGTCTTGCCACCGGCGTTAATGCCGTCTTTTTTGACGGACGGGCCGTCTTTGATGGTAAGACCTTCGTTGTTAATGGTGACGGTATCTCCTTCTCCCACAGTGATTTTGTCACTTGCCTTGACCGTCTTTGTATCAACCGTATCAGCCTTAACCGTTCCGGCATTAACTGTCGTAGCGGAAACCGAGTTCAAATCCTTGAGGTTTTTAGCAAGAGTAACAGTATATTCTTCTTTATCATCAGCTTTTGTAACGGAAATATTTTCATCTCCTGCTTTAACCACGGTCTTTTTCTTTGCAATCTCATCTTTCAGTTCATTAACGGTTTTATTTTCGGAAATATCAATCTTGCTTCCTTCAATACCGTATTTGATAGTCGAACCGTCTCTTGTTACGGTAAGCCCCTGATCTTTTGCTGCTACATCAAAGGTAACTGCATTATTGGTATTGTCAATCTTTTGTCCGGCTGCCTCTTCTCCCGCTTTTACGGTCCACGAGGTCATCTTAGCGGCAATATCTTTCGCGTTCTGCTCGATTTTTTCGGTGTTCTTTCCGATAGTTTTCGTGTTTTCACCGATAGCTTTCGTGTTTTCACCGATAGCTTTCGCGTTTTCGCCGATGGCTTTCGTGTTTTCGCCGATGGCTTTCGTGTTTTCACCGATAGCTTTCGTGTTTTCACCGATGGTCTTTTCTGCGGTATCTACACGACCTGTCAACGTTGTGATATCTCCAGCGTTCTTTTCAATAGCTTTCGTGTTCTTTTCAATAGTTTTCGTGTTTTCGCCGATGGCTTTCGTGTTGTTCTCGATAGCCGTATCGTGTCCGTCTACACGGGTTGTCAAGTTCGTAATATTCGTCTTGTTTTCAGCAATATTGCTTGTGTTATCCGTTACCTGTTTCTTGAACTTTGCATCCAAGCCTACGGTAACGGTCGGTGCATCATCGTTTCCGCCTACGGTCACGGTGGTTTCACCGTCCGTGCCAAGGAATTTGACGTTGTTGTTTTTGTCTTTTCCGAGGTTGACGGCTTTCGTGTTGGTTCCGTCAGTGACGCTGAATTTTGCGGAAATATTGGTAACTGCCGTATTGCCGCTATTGATATTCCCTACCAGTTGCTTGTTATTCACACCGTACTTGATGGTCGCGCCGTCTCTCGCTACGGTAAGTCCCTGATTTTCTTCTACGTCAAATGTCGCCACATTATTGGTATTGTCAATGGTCTGACCCTTTGCAGCCGGGTCTTTATCCGTTGTCGCCGCTTTGAGTACCCAGGATTTCATCTTCTCTTTGACGGTATCGCTGTTGTCGATCTGATCATTGATTTGCGTATTCAGCTTGGTTACGTTCATGCCGAGCTTCAGGCCGTCATTATTCACGGTCGCCGTGATGTAGTCATCACTCGTGACTTTAACGGTATCTTCGGCTTTCACGATTTTTGTTCCTTTTGTCGCATTGCCGTCTTCTAAGGTCCAGCCTTTTTTGAGGGTCGTGATATCTCCCGTATTGGTCGTTACTTTACTGTCAACATCTTTCAACTGTTTGAAGTTGACCGCATCACCGTCTGCCGCTCCGGCCGTCACGTTGGTAATTTTCTTACTGCCTGCATCAATGCCTGTAGCGGTTACAGACGGACCGTTTGCAATGGTCAGTCCCGTTCCGCCGAGTGTAACGTCATTACCGGCCTTAAAAGTAGTACTGCTTACGCTGGTAAGACCTGTCAGTTCTTTATTCAAGCTGAGCTTGTAGCCTATTTTTCTCTTATCCGTTGTGCCTGCTATTGTTTCTTCGGCATCTGCCACGGTCAGGTTACCGCCGTCTATGGAGAGTGTCGGCCCTTTGACGGTGTATACCGTTCCGTCTACGCCCTGTTCTTTGCCTTCCGTAACGGTTGCATAGTCGCCTGCTTTGACAGTGGTTCTCGCTGCTTTCAGCTGGAGTACGTTTACGGCGTCATTGTCATGGATACCGCCTGCCACATTGACGATGCGGCGATAGTTGGCGGCGAAATCCTTATCCCCTACTTTGTACGCCGGATTGCCGACCGAGACGATACCCGCTGCGGCTTTCACTTCTTCGTCGCTGAGGTAGGCCTTACCGTCAACCGCTTCTTTGGCAAAGGAGTTGCTGCCGATCGCGATGCTGTTTTCGTCATAGGCACGCGCACCGAATCCGAGTGCTACGCCGCCTTTTTTTGTACACAATGGTATTGGAGCCGAGAGCCGTTGCGAATTCCGCGCGGGAGTCCGCCCAATGACCGACCGAGGTCGATTCTTTTTCAAATGTACGCGCCTGTTTGCCCAGTGCCGTGCTGTAATTCCCTTTGGCAACCGCCGCGGCACCGACCGCTGTCGTATTGGTGTCATGTGCTTCCGCGGCGGCACCCAATGCCGTCGTTTGGAATCCGAAAGCACTCGCTTTCATACCGATCGCCATCGAGTTTTCGCGTGCCAGTTTTCCCGGACCCGCTACTGTATCATCAGCGACTGGCAAATACGGTTCGCTCGGGTTCCATGCATCCCCCGGATTCGACATGCCCGTACCCAGATGACCCTGCGTTTTGGCGCCGACATAGGCGCCATCACCGATAGCAATGCCGCGGCCGCCCGTTTGATCTACCGTGCTGTTCGTTCCTACTGCAATTCCGCGGTTCGCCAACGATTTTGCCTTCGTGCCGATACTGATGCCGTTCTCAGCCTCGGTTTGTGCCTCCTTACCAAAAGCCATGGCTCCATCTTTCGTTACGCTCGCCTTATAGCCAATAGCTGTGCTAACCTCTTTTGCTGTTACATTTGCCTCTACACCGATAGCAATATTCCAGTTACCAGTCACCTTACTATCCAAGCCGGCTGCAATTGAATACCAACCGTTGCTCTGTGCATTCTGACCGATGGCAATGCCACCGCCTTTTTTCGCTCCGTCATTATTGTAGTTTGATTTTAGATGACCTTCTAAGTCCTTGACAGAGAAATAATGGATCTTGCTCTTTTCGATTTCATTACTCAGATTGGTAATGCTCGTATTGCCATCGAGGTCAATCTTGCTTCCTTCGATACCGTACTTAATGGTCTTTCCGTCTCTTGTGACGGTGAGTCCTTTATCCGCTGCAGCTACGTCAAAGGTAACAGCTTCGCCGTTTTTGATTTCCTGCGGTGTTGTTTCGTCCTTTACTTTCAGCTTCCACGAGCTCATGACGCCGTCAGGGCCGTCGGTAATGCCGAGGTCTTGTTTCAGCTGTTTCATGTTCAGCGAGTAGGTGACGTTTCTGTTCGTATCGACAGTTGAGGTCAGCGAGGACCCGTCCGCCGTTGCTTCCGTTGTTTTGTCTACGGCCGCTTTGAAGGTGACTTCCGGTTCTTTATCTCCGCCGAGTGTGACATTCGCCTTGCCTTCTCCCGCGTCTTTCACGATGAAGCCTTTTTGCAGTTTTGTAATGTTGCCTTCATTGGCCGCAACTCTTGGTGTCAAAGCGTCAATGGCGTTTTTATTCGTTGTCACCTGTGTGTTAACGTCATTCAACTGTTTGAAGTTGACCGCATCGCCGTCTTTTGTACCGGGTGCCACGTTGGTGATGGTCGTGTTGTTCGCATTGATACCGTCTTTATTGATATATGTTTTATCGCCAACTTTGAATGCTTCACTTGAAACGCTGGTCAGGCCTTTGAGCTCTTTGTTCAAGCTGAGCTCATAACCTACCGTCTTGCCTTCGCCGTCCTTTTTATCCTTGATGCCAAGGTTGTCATCTACGGTAATGTCCGGCCCTTTGACGGTGTAGGTCGTTCCCTTCCCGTCTTCCGTTTTTTTCGTGACGGTCACATAGTCGCCCGCTTCGACAGTGGTCTTAGCGTTTTTGAGCTGCGCAACGTTGACCGCGTCAGTGTCTGCCAGACCTGCGGCGAGGTTGGTGATTTGTCTTGTTTTCTCACCCGTACCAACAGAGACAGCGCCGTTTCCGGATTTCCATGTCGCATTGTCTGTTGCCGATGCTTTATCCGTGGCGGGATCGTACCCGAACACGCCCGCAGCGGTAGCCGCTTGCGAACCGGTACCCAAAGCCACGCCGCCTTCGACGTCGACGTTGGCGTCATTGCCGAGGATGGTGACGTTCGATGCTTTGGTTGCCGCTTTCGTTGTCAGCGATCCGATAATGATATTTCCACCGAATTTTTCCAACTCGTGGTTGTCGCCCATGATGAGGTTATGACTCGAGTCGGCGACGGTATTTCTGTTGCCCGTCACGATGTTGTAGGTTACTTTCGGGGTGCTCGTTCCATCATCATGATCCGTATTGGAAATTTCGTTGCCTACGCCGGAAGCTTGCGTATAGAGAGAACCTGACACCAAGTTCCCGTCACCTTCGACGCTGACATGGCTTCTTCCTTTTTGGAAAAGGCCGGTCGGGTCGCCACCGTCTATAGGATCAAGGAAATCCTGCTCTTTTTGCTTATCTTCATCGGTCAGCGCTTCGTCATTATACGCGTCATACACAAAGTTGCCCGTACCACGGACAAACGTACCGTGAGACTCCTCGACTCTGTTCATGTTCCCGATAACTTTATCTTCCCGACCACCATTTTCCGCACTTTGAGCAAAGATAGTGTTATCTGATCCGAGAATAATGCTTTGATCAAACTGTCCTTCTTTGGCCTTTAATCCACCGGTATAATTGTCCGAATTTTCACCGACGATGACGCTACCCTGTCCTCTGACAAATGAATGAGCACCTAAAGCAACGGCACCATCGCCATCTGATGATGTATGAGCACCGATAGCAATCGCACCCCGTTTGCTGGCGCCATCATTTTTGTAGTTGCCTTCATTCGGCGCCATGCCTTCACTTTTTACAGAAACGTAGTGCATGAAAGGCATATTATTATATAAGTATCTGATTCTTGAATCATTTGTACTTACATCCGTCTTAAGACGCCCGATGTCTCCCTCGTTTGTGCGTACCCTCCCGGAAAGATTGTTAATACTTGTGGTATTGGTAGCGATTCTCGCCCCCAGCTTATTTTCCGACGCAACAAGGTCTTTCCATGCTTTGCTCTGGAGAGCTTTCAGCTGCGCCACGTTGACCGCGTCGGTGTTGTCCGAGCCGGCAGCGACATTGATAATCTGTCGGGTAATGTCCTTTTGCTGATTACCGACAGAAACGGCCGCTTTTGTGGCTTTCCACGTGGAAGTTTCGTCCGCGCCGGCTCCCAACGGATCATAACCGACTTTACCGGCTTTGCCGTAACTCGGAGATGCATAAGAGCCTACGTTGGATTCACTGCCCAACGCCACGCCGCCATCGATATCCGCTCTGGTGTTCGCGCCGAGGGTCACCGCGTCCTTCGCATAGGCTATCGACTTATATCCGAGAGCCGTGGCGTTTTCCAAGGCCGCATTGGCGCTGCTGCCGATCGCCGTACCGCCTTCAGCTAATTGTTTTTGCCAGACATCACCCACATTGGCAGTTCCGCCCAATGCGATCGAGTTTTTGCCGTACGCTCTGGCTTCCCGTCCGATAGCGACGGTATTATATGCCGTTGCCGTATCATTTTCATTGCCGGCCATTGCGCTGCGACCGATGGCAATCGTGTCACCGCTGTACGCCTGCGCTCCACCGCTCGAAGAGTCGTAGTCACTGCCGATGGCAATCGCACCAATCCCTTTGGCACTTGTCTCATTGCCGAAAGCGATGGCATCCATCGCCGACGCTTCCGCCGAGTTCCCAAAGCTCAAGGCATATTTTCCCGTGGCTTTGGCGCTCCCGCCGATGGAGACGGATTGATGCCCCCACGCCTTGGCATCACGCCCGATGGCGATCGCCGAGTTCATTTTTTTCGATATCGCTGATAACGTAGGGAAGGTTCGTTTTCGGGTCACGTTGGATCGATTTCGGATCATTTTTATTCGCGCCGGCTTCGGCTTGAATCCCGATGGCAATACTCTTATCGGCGGAGAGCGCTTTATCTCCGATGGAGACCGCTTTGTCCCCCAGCGCCCAAGCCATATTACCGATGGCAACATCGCCGTCACCGCCGTAACCGC
>OHKJ01000790.1_pt1 | contig 14478 bp, 14 predicted proteins | sample 1568791 | NCBI WGS metagenome assembly OHKJ01 (sample SAMEA3879584, study PRJEB24766) | human gut metagenome | biome: human-associated habitat; feature: feces | place: USA | collected 1985/1987 | reverse complement strand
GATTTTGCTGGCGATGATTGCGACGGCGAATCTTTTTGTTATCTTTACCAAGGCGGCGGCATCGGCATCAAGGGTAAATGAGGTGCTGGATACGGTACCGGCGGTGGCAAACCGCTGTACCGAACCGGCTTGCGAACAGGAAGAGAGCGCGAAGATTGCCTTTGAGAATGTCAGCTTTGTGTACCCGTCGGCGGGCGATTACTCACTGTCCGATATTTCCTTGGAAATAAACAAAGGGCAGACGGTGGGCATTATCGGAGGAACCGGCTGCGGAAAATCCACCTTGATTAGCCTGATTCCCCGATTTTATGATGTGTCCTCGGGCAGGGTGACGGTAGACGGGGTAGATGTTCGGAACTATCCGATGGTTCAGCTTCGGAAAAAAATCGGAGTTGTTCCGCAGAAGGCGGTGCTGTTTTCCGGCACTTTGCGGGAAAACATGACTTGGCACAAAAAAGAAGCTACAGATGAGGAGATTTGGAAAGCGCTGCAAGTTGCGCAGGCAGAAGAATTTGTACGCAAGATGCCGGACGGACTGGACACCGTTCTGCTTCAGGGAGGAAAGAATCTTTCCGGCGGACAAAAACAGAGGCTGACTATCGCAAGAGCGTTAATCGGAGAACCGGAAATTTTGATTTTAGATGACAGCGCAAGCGCATTGGATTTTGCGACCGATGCGGCGCTGCGACGGGCGATTGCCGAATTTACCCGGGAGCGCGGCGGAAAGATGACCACCCTGATTGTTTCCCAGAGAGCAAATACAGTACGGGATGCAGACTGCATTGTGGTGTTGGACGACGGAAAGATTGCCGGAATGGGAACGCACAGCGAACTTTTAAACTGCTGTCAGGAATACGCAGAAATTTACTGGTCGCAGAACGAACGGCAGACCGAAAAGGTGCCGACCGACAGTTTGCAGAAAGGGGAGAGATAACGATGGAAAAAAGAAGCCAAATTTTAAAGCGGATTTTGCAGTTTGCAAAGCCGCATCTGAAGTATCTGATTGCCTCCATCCTTTTTGCGCTGTTAAGCGTTTCGCTCACCCTTTACACTCCTGTTTTGATAGGAAAGGGGATTGACCTGATTTTGGAGCCGGGAAGCGTTTATTTTGACCGCCTGGCTCCGCTTGTATTGCAGCTGGCAGCGGTGGCGGTGGCTGCCGCCCTGTTCCAATGGCTGATGTCGCTTTGTACCAACCGCATTACCTACCGCACGGTGCGGGATTTGAGGGTAGAGGTGTTTGATAAGATGGAACAGCTTCCGTTAAGCAAGATTGACGGACGCTCCCACGGAGATATGATCAGCCGTATTGTCAACGATATTGATTCGGTGTCGGACGGACTGCTGCAAGGATTTTCTCAGCTGTTTACCGGATTTATCACCATTTTCATGACATTGGGATATATGCTTTCCATCCACTTTCAGGTGGGATTGGTAGTTGTTGTGCTGACCCCGCTTTCGCTGTTTGTTTCTTCCTTTATTGCAAAGCGTTCCTTTAATCTGTTCCGCAGACAGAGCGCGATCAAGGGACAGCTAAGCGGTTATATCGAGGAAATGGTGGGCAATCAGAAGGTTGTAAAGGCGTTTTGTTATGAAGACAGGGCGCAGCAGGAATTTGACCGTATCAATCACGAACTGTATGTGACCGGTGTAAAATCACAGTTTTATTCTTCTTTGCCCAATCCGACCACCCGATTTGTCAACAGTATGATTTATGCGGCGGTGGCAATCTTCGGAGCATTGTCCTGCATCGGAGGAGGATTCTCGGTCGGTGCGCTCACCAGCTTTTTAACCTATGCAAACCAGTATACCAAACCGTTTAACGAAATTTCCGGTGTTATCACCGAACTGCAAACCGCGCTTGCCAGCGCAAAACGGGTGTTTGCGGTGATGGATGAGCAGGCAGAACAGCCGGATGCGCCCGATGCCCTCTGTCCGAACAGCAGCTGCGGAGAAGTGGAGCTTTCGCACATTTATTTTTCCTACGATAAAGAGCATCCGCTGATTCGGGATTTCCATTTAAAAGTAGAACCGGGGCAGAGAATTGCGATTGTCGGACCGACCGGCTGCGGAAAAACAACGATGATTAACCTGCTGATGCGGTTTTACGATGTGCAGCAGGGAGAAATACGGGTGGACGGAAATCCAATCCAAAAGATTGGGAGAAATTCACTGCGCTCCCTTTACGGAATGGTGCTTCAGGACACCTGGGTATTCCGAGGTTCGGTGAAGGATAATATTGCTTACGGAAAGCCAGACGCCACCGAGGAAGAAATTATTGCAGCGGCAAAGGCAGCGTATGCGCACAGCTTTATTATGCGTCTGCCGCAAGGCTACGAAACACGGATAGGCGACAAAGGGGTGTTCTTGTCCGGCGGTGAAGCCCAGCGGGTCAAGCTGGCGACGGAACTGTCCAAGCGCAGTACCGGCCGGACCCTGTACATCCTCGACGAACCGACGACGGGCCTCCACGCCGCCGACATCCATAAATTGATGGACGTCCTGCAGATGCTCGTCGACGGCGGCGATACGGTCGTCGTCATCGAACACAACTTAGACGTCATCAAGACGGCGGACTACCTCGTCGACCTCGGCCCGGAAGGCGGTGACGGCGGCGGTACCGTCGTGGCCACGGGGACGCCGGAAGAGATCTGCAAGGTGCCGGCATCCTATACGGGGCAGTTCTTGAAGCCCGTCTTGGAACGGACGCGGGCCTTTATGGAAAAAGGAGAAGGGAGGTAAGCCATGGCTGTCAGTGAAGCCGTACGCAAGAAAGTACAGAACCTGCCCGGCCAGCCCGGGGTCTACCTGTGGAAGGACGAGAAGGGGAAGATCATCTACGTCGGCAAGGCCGTCAACCTCCGCAACCGCGTGACCAGCTACATCCGTCACGACGTCAACCGCTCGCCTAAGGTGGCCGCCATGATCAGCCATGCTGCCGACCTGGAGACCATCGTCGTCGCCACCGAGATGGAAGCCCTGATCTTAGAAAACAACCTCATCAAGAAGCATCATCCCCGCTACAACATCATGCTCCGCGACGACAAGACCTACCCCTATATCAAGGTCACCGTCCAAGAGGACTATCCGCGGATCTTCATGACCCGTCGCGTCAGTCGTGACGGCGCCCGCTACTTCGGCCCCTTTGCCGATTCGACGGCGGTCCACCGGGTCCTGAAGCTGATGCAGCGGGCCTACCGCATCCGCTCGTGCCGCGTCATGCCCAGTGACCGGCCCTGTCTGCAGTACCACTTGCACCACTGTGATGCGCCCTGTGTCCACTACATTACCAAGGCCGACTACAATGAGAGGGTCGACCAGGCCGTGGCCGTCCTCGAAGGTAGGGACAAGGGCATCGTCCGGACCTTGCAGGATAAGATGGCTGAAGCGGCGGAAGCCATGGAGTTTGAAAAAGCCGCCATGTACCGCGACCAATTGAAGGCCGTCGCCGTCATTCAGGAACAGCAGAACATCGTCAATACCGACGGCGGCGACATGGACGTCATAGGCCTGGCCCGTCAGGCCGGTCAGACTTGCGTCCAGATCTACACCGTCCGCATGGGGAAACTCATGGGAAGGGAAACCTTCTCGTTGGACAACAGCAGTGACGAAGAAGAAGGGGCCCTGATGAATGCCGTCCTCGACCAGTATTACAGCGACGGTACCTTCGTTCCGACGGAAGTCGTCGTCCCGGCCATGGAAGACGGGGAAAGCTGTGAACGCCGCCTGAGCGAACAGAAGGGCAAGAAGGTCAGCGTCATCGTCCCTCAGCGGGGAACGAAGAAACAGCTCTTGACCATGGCCTGTGAAAACGCCGCCGCCCTCTTGGAACAGAAGCGCCTCCAGTGGCAGCACGACGTGGACAAGACGACGGGAGCCGTCGAAGGCTTGGCGCGGATCCTCAATCTGCCCTACCTTCCCGAACGGATGGAATGCTTCGATATTTCCCATACCCAGGGCATCGAGACCGTTGCCTCCATGGTCGTCTTCGAACACGGCCAGCCGGCCAAGAAGGAATACCGCCGCTTTAAATTGAAGACCGTTCAGGGCAAACCGGACGACTTCAAGTCCATGGCCGAAATCATGGGCCGCCGCTACGGCGAAAAAGACTGGCCCGTGCCGGACCTCATCATCATCGACGGCGGCAAGGGCCAGCTCCACGCGGCCCTTCCCATCATCCGCGATGCCGGCTGTGAAGCACCGGTCATCAGCTTGGCCAAGCGCATCGAAGAAGTCTTCGTCGAAGGCAGCAGTGAGTCCATCATCCTCAGCCATCACACGCCGGAACTGCAGCTCCTCCAGTCCATCCGCGACGAAGCCCACCGCTTTGCCATTACCTATCACCGCAACCTGCGCGGCAAGCGCAGCCTGGTATCGGTATTGGACCACGTCGAAGGCATCGGGCCCAAGCGCCGCAAGGCCCTGTGGACGGCCTTTAAGACCCTGGCCGACATGAAGGCGGCATCTGTCGAAGAATTGGCTGCCGTGCCGGGCATGAACCGTCGTGCCGCTGAAAATATCTATGACTTTTTCCGCTTAGGGAGCGATGAAAAGCGGAAAATCGTCCAATAAATATGGTATAATAAAGAAACAGAAAAAATAAAGAGGAGGGATTCCTTATGATAAACAAGAAATTGCTCACCCTTTTGTGCGGAGCCTGGCTCATGGGGGCTGTCGCCATGGCAGCCTCGCCGGCCGTCATCGAAGACGCACCGAAGGCTGTCTATACCCATGATGATGGTAGTGTCCTGACCATCCAGTATCCGTCGGTCACCGTCGAAGGCAATGCCGCGGCGGCCGCTGTCATCGCCAATTATTTTGCCGATGAACAGGCTCAGGCTCAGGAATTTTTTGCCCAGCAGGGGTCGAAGGGCGTCAAGCTGACCGAAGAAAAGCATTACACGGTTACCTTGAACAATGGAAAATACCTGTCGTTCCTCGATGAAGGCTACCTCTATTTCGACCGGGCCGCTCATCCGACGAGCTGGAAGACGGGCGTCGTCTTCGACATGGAAACGGGCCGGCGCATTACGGACTGGCGCGAACTGGTCAAACCGGGCGATGAAAAGGCCTTCACCCTGCAAAAGATCACCAATAAGCTGACCTTGAGCGACCACGTCTTGTCGACCTATTTCAACGGCCTGACGGAAGATCCCAAGAATTTTTACCTCGATAAGAAGGGCAATATCCACTTCATTTTCGGCCAATATGAAGTAGCCCCATACTCGTCGGGCATCATCGATATTAATATGGGAAAACAGGCAAAATAATCTTGCATTTTTTAAGACAATATGATATTATGGATGTGTAAAAAATAATTAATAAGTATTATTTATTAATACGTCAATCAGGAGGGAAAGATTATGGATAAGTACGAATGCACAATCTGCGGCTACATTTATGATGAAGCTGAAGGCGACGCTGACAACGGTATCGCTGCTGGCACGAAGTTTGCTGATCTTCCGGAAGATTGGGTATGTCCGACCTGCGGTGCTGACAAAGGTTCCTTCACGAAGATGGACTAATGCAGCCATGAAAGCTGTCGCTTCGGCGGCAGCTTTTTTTTTATTGACAATCTCCTGAATGCACGATAAAATTAATACGTTAGACATAACCATTCTTCATGCTCCACATGATTTTGCAGGAGGTGCTTCTGTGAATTTAAAATATGTCAAAGGCAGCTACATGGATGAAATCATGGTTGACGGCCGCCCCGTTTTGTTTACCCTCGACGGACTTCCTGAAGGCCGGGAAGAACAGGCACAGCAGTATGCTGAGGAAATCTGGAACTGGGTCTTGGAACACCAGTCTCAGGTCGTTTCCCACGCACCGCTCATCGCCGGCTTCAAAAATAAGAAATGGCGTTCCGAGGGTGAGCCGGAAGTGTCTGCTGATGATATCATCGGCTGTCTGCAGCGCATTACCTCGATTTATGCCACCTATCAAGAAGGCTTTGACGTTTTCTTTGACACCAACGCGGTATTTGAAGAAAGATCGCTGGTCATCAGCATCGGCAAGAACTTCTTCTTTGAAGGTTTTAAACTCTTATAGTTTTGACTTCTGTTGTAGAATCGTCTGTAATGTGGTAAAATAAAGCATAATCTTTGATAGCGAGGTGAAGATCATGGCAAAGCACATCATTACGATTAATACGGAATCGATCCAGAAGACGGCACAGCACGCTGGCTGCAGCGAATGTCAGACGTCCTGCCAGTCCGCCTGCAAGACTTCTTGCACCGTTGGCAATCAGATCTGCACAAAATAAGTTATTCAAGGAAAAGGGGCGTCGCTCACGCGGCACCCCGTTCTTTTTTATATGGAGGAAAGATTATTCATGGCTGAAATTAAACCAATGATTCATAAATACTGTCAAAACGGTACCTACATGCTCCTCGACGTCAACAGCGGCATCATCAACGTCATCGACAAGATGACCTACGATGTCCTCGATGTCTACGACGGCACGAACAAAGACGCCGTCTACGAAGCCTTTGCCGGTACGTACGATAAACAGGATCTCGACGACATCCTCGGCGAGCTCGATGAACTGATCAAGAAGGAACTCCTCTTCGCGCCCATGACGGAAAACTTCAAAGTCGTCGCCGAAGAAGAACCGGTCATCAAATCCCTGTGCCTCAACATCGCTCACGACTGCAACCTGCGCTGCCAGTACTGCTTTGCCTCCCAAGGCGACTACGACACGCATAAGCGGGAATTGATGAGCTTCGACGTAGCCAAGAACGCCGTCGACCTCTTGATCCGCAGCACCGAAGGCAAGCGCCAGCACTGCGAAATCGACTTCTTCGGCGGCGAACCGCTGATGAACTTCGGCGTCGTCAAACAGACCATCGAATACATCCGGGAGCAGGAAAAGATCCACGATAAGGTCTTTAAACTGTCTCTTACGACGAACGGCATGCTCCTCGACCCGGCTAAGGTCAAGTACCTGACGGACAACCACATCAGCCTCATCCTGAGCCTCGACGGCCGTCCCGAAGTCCACGACCGGATGCGTCCCGACGCCGGCGGCCGCAGCTCCTATAAGACCTGTGCCGACAACCAGGTCTATGCCGCCAAGCACCGCAACGGGGAAGAGTACTACGTCCGCGGCACGTATACGACGTACAACCTGGACTTTACGAAAGACGTCGAACACATGGCCGACCTCGGCTTTGAAGGCCTGTCCATGGAACCCGTCGTCGGCGACGACCTGTCCTATGCCATTACCGAAAAGGATTTGCCCCGTATTTTCGAAGAATACGACAACTTAGCCGAATTCTACTTGAAACGCCTCGATGAAGGCCGTCCTTTCATCTATTATCACTTCATCATGGATCTCTACCGCGGCCCCTGTATTGCCAAACGCCTTCGCGGCTGCGGTGCCGGCCACGAATACATGTGCGTCGTCCCCAACGGTGACATCTATCCCTGCCACCAGTTCGTCGGCCAGGACGAATACGTTATCGGCAACGTCTATGACGGCGTGACCAATACGACCCTGCCGCCCTTGTTCCGGGACATGCACGTCCTCAACAAGCCCATCTGCTGTGACTGCTGGGCCAAATTCTTCTGCAGCGGCGGCTGCCATGCCAATAACATCAAGTACGGCGGCGACATCAAGACGCCGTATGACCTGAGCTGCCGGATCCAGAAGAAGCGCATCGAATGCGCTATGTATATCCAGGCGACGCTGGCCCTGCGCGGTCAGAAGGCCCGCCTCTTCGGCGACCCTGAAGAAGGGGAAGACTGCAACGGGTGCAACGCCTGTGGCTAAGCTGACGAAGATGATGAAACTCAAGCTGTTTCTGTGGCTCGTCGTCTACGCCTTTTTGATCTATGCCCTCATCGTCGACGGTCCGTCAACAGGTCTTTTAGGCCTGCTGGCGGCAGCCGTCGTCGTCTGCGGCATGCAGCTCTGGCTGCGCAGCGATTTGCGGGCCCGCTGGATGAAGGACAAAGGCCATAAAAAATAGTCAAAAAAGCGACTAAATAGGTTGACTTTGTGGCGTTTATGGAGTACATTAAGAACAGTACAGTAAGTGTATCCAAATGGTATACTTTATCAATATAGGAAATCATTACGTTTTTGCATCGCCGTGCAAGATTGACGTAAAACGTAGAACTTAACGTAGGAGTGATAATGATGAGTGAATTATTAAGAGTAGAAGGCTTGCATATCGCCGTCGAAGGCAAAGAAATCCTCAAGGGCCTCGATTTGACGATCAATACGGGCGAAACGCATGTCATCATGGGTTCCAACGGCGCCGGGAAATCGACGCTGTTCAATGCCATCATGGGCAATCCGAAGTACGTCGTCACGGCCGGGAAGATCTTCTTCGAAGGTCAGGACATTACGGAAGCTCCGGTCAACGAACGCGCCAAAGCCGGCATCTTCATGGCTTTTCAGCAGCCTATCGCCGTCCAGGGCATTTCCGTTGAAAACTTCGTCCGCAACGCCAAGAGCACCATTTCCGGCCAGCAGCGCATCATGCCTTTCCGCAAGAAGCTTCACGCCCAAATGGATCAGCTGAAGATGGACAAGTCTTACGCCGAACGCTATGTCAACGACGGCTTCTCCGGCGGGGAACGGAAAAAGACGGAAATCCTTCAGATGTGCATGCTCGAACCGAAATTGACCATGCTCGATGAAATCGACTCGGGCCTCGACGTCGATGCTGTCCGTATCGTATCGGAAACGGTCGCTCAGTACCACAATGAAAACAATTCGATTATGGTCATTACTCACCACAGCGAAATCCTGCAGCAGCTCAAACCGGATTTCGTTCACATCCTGATCGACGGCAAGATCGTCAAGACCGGCGACGCATCCCTCATCCAGGCGATTGAAGCCAACGGTTACGACGCATACAAAGGCTAGTGGGAGGTACAGCTATGGCTGATAACAACGAAAAATTTGCCTCACAGCAGGCGAAGATGGCTGACGAACGCAAGACCATCGACACCTTTGCTGACTTTGGCAATATGTATAATTTTAAAAAAGATTTTACCTATTCCTATAAGACCGATGCCGGCCTGACGGAAGACATCGTTCGGGAAATCTCGGAAAAGAAGCACGAACCGCAGTGGATGCTCGATTTCCGCCTCAAGTCCCTGGACCTGTTCAACCGTATGGGATATCCGAACTGGGGTCCTGACATCAGCGAACTCGACATGGACAACATCGTCACCTACGTCCGCCCCAATTCCCAGATGAAAGGCAATTGGGACGAAGTACCGGATGACATCAAGGATACCTTTGACCGCTTGGGCATCCCCGAAGCGGAAAAGACGTCTCTGGCCGGTGTCGGCGCTCAGTACGACTCGGAAGTCGTCTATCACAGCATCCAGGACGAACTCGTCCAGCAGGGCGTCGTCTACACCGACTTCGATACGGCCCTTGATCAGTACGAAGACATCGTCAAGGCTCACTTCATGAAGCTCGTCCCGCCGACGGACCACAAGTTTGCCGCCCTTCACGGCGCCGTTTGGTCCGGTGGCTCCTTCGTCTACGTGCCGGCCGGTGTCGACGTATCGATTCCTTTGCAGAGTTATTTCCGCCTCAATGCACCGGGGGCAGGCCAGTTCGAACACACCATGATCATCGTCGAAAAGGGGGCCAAGGTCCACTTCATCGAAGGCTGTTCGGCTCCGAAATACAATGTAGCCAACCTTCATGCCGGCTGCGTCGAACTGTTCATCGGCGACGATGCAGAGCTGACCTATTCGACCATTGAAAACTGGTCCAAGAACATGTACAACCTCAACACCAAGCGGGCCATCGTCGGCAAAAACGGCCGCATCAACTGGGTCACGGGCTCCTTCGGTTCCCATACGTCGTGCCTCTATCCCATGAGTATCCTCAATGGCGAAGGCGCGCACTGCGAATTTACAGGCGTCACCTTTGCCGGGGCCGGCCAGTTCCTCGATACGGGCTCGAAAGTCGTCCACAACGCGCCTAACACGACGAGCAACATCAACTCCAAGTCCCTCAGCAAGAGCGGCGGCGTCAGCATTTACCGCGGCAGCGTCGTCATCAACCCGCCGGCCGACGGGGCCAAGGCCAACGTCAGCTGCGAATCGCTGATGCTCGACGAAGAATCCCAGTCCGATACGATCCCGGCTATCATCGTCAAGAACGACAATATCGACCTCGGTCATGAAGCTTCCATCGGCCGTATTTCCGATGAAGCCATCTTCTACCTCATGAGCCGCGGTCTCAGTGAAGATGACGCCCGGGCCATGCTCGTCCGCGGCTTCGTCGAACCCGTATCCAAGGCCTTGCCCCTTGAATATGCCGTAGAAATGAATAACCTGATCAACCTCGAACTCAAGGGTTCGTTGAAATAGGGAGGAGGAATATTATGGCAGCTAATACAGATAAAATCCAGTATAACCAACTCCCGCGCCCGACTTTTCGCTGGATGAAAGTCAACTACCTTGAATTGGATCGCCTGGCTGAAAAGGCCGGCTCCGCCTATCGCCCGGAAGAACGCCACGACGGCGACGTTTCTGTCGACTTCTATGACGGCAACGGCATTCCCGACCTCGGCGATTTTCAGGGTTCCAATGCGGAAGCACTCGAAAATGCACTGAACAAGGCCAATTCCGGCGTTGCCGTTACCATCGGCGAACACCAGAAGGGCACGGTTCATTTGAAATACAGCGTCAGCGCCGATCTGCCTCAGCTTTCGGCACAGCTCAAAATCGAAGCGGCACCCTACAGCGATGTGACGGTCTTCCTCGAATTTGACGGCGACGCCGACGACGGCATGGTCAACTTCCTGACCTACGTCAAGACCGACGAACATGCCCGCGTCAAGATCAGCAAGGTCCAGCTCAACGGCCGCAGCGTGCGCCACGTCGAACACCGCTATGCCGACGCCGGCAAGGAAAGCACCGTCGACTACGTCAGTGCCGAATTAGGCGGCAAGACGGCCATCGTCTACTATAAGACCGACCTCATGACCGACGAAAGCAATTTCAACAGCCAGGCCATGTACCTCGGCGATGACGACCAGATCGTCGACTTCTCCTATTGGGTCCCGACCAAAGGGGGCAAGACCAATACGGACATCTTGACGACAGGGGCTCTTCTCGATACGTCGAAGAAATACTTCCGCGGCACCATCGATTTCCTGCGGGGCAGCAAGAAGGCCGTCGGTTCTGAATCGGATATCTGCATCCTCTTAAGCCCTCAGGTCCATTCCATCTCCGTACCGCTCCTGCTCTGCAAGGAAGACGACGTCGTCGGCAACCATGCCGCCAGTGCCGGCCAGATCGACCAGGACAAGCTGTTCTACCTCATGAGCCGCGGATTCAATGAAATCGGCGCCCAGCTGATCATCGTCGAATCGAATATCCGCCCGGTCATCGATGCCCTCGGTGACAAAGATTTAGAAAATAAAGCGCTCCAAGCTGTACGTGAAAAAATGCAGTTCTGCCGTAAGAAAGGTGATTGCCATGCTAAATGTACGCAAAGATTTCCCAATCTTGACTAAGGTCCATAACGGACATCCCATCGTTTATTTTGATAACGCCGCTACGACGCAGAAACCGCGTCAGGTCATCGACGCCATCGTAGATCTCCTCGAACATCACAATGGCAATCCCCACCGCGGCGCTCACATCCTCAGCATCGAAGCCGGCGAACTGTACGACGAAGCTCGTGAATCGGTCCGCCGCTTCATCAACGCTCCGTCGACGGAAGAAATCGTCTTCGTCCGCAATACGACAGAAGCCTTGAACCTCATTGCCCGCAGCTACGCTGAACCGAAGCTGAAAAAGGGCGACAAGATCGTCATCCCCATTTCCGAACACCATTCCAACCTGGTCACCTGGCAGCGGGTCTGCGAAAAGACCGGTGCCGTCCTGGAATTTATGTACCTCGACAAAGAAGGCCACTTCACGGAAGAAGACTTGGCTAAAATCGACGACAAGACCAAGATTGTTTCCTTTGCGGCCGTCAGCAACGTCTTCGGCATGAAGCGTCCCGTCAAGGACATCGTCGCCAAGGCTCATTCCGTTGGTGCCGTTGCCATCGTCGACGGCGCTCAGTCCGTACCGCATATGAAGACTGACGTTCAGGATCTCGACTGCGACTTCTTCGTATTCTCCGGTCACAAGATGTGCGGCTCGGCCAGCACGGGCGTCCTCTTCGGGAAAAAAGCCATCCTCGAAGGGATGGAACCCTTCCTCCTCGGCGGCGACATGATCGAATACGTCAAGGAACAGTCGACGACCTTCAACGAACTGCCCTTCAAATTCGAAGCCGGCTCGCAGAACGTCGAAGGCGCTGTGGCCCTCCACGCTGCCATCGACTACTTGGAAAACCTCGGCATGGATAAGGTCGAAGCCCACGAAGAAGCCTTGACCAAGCGCTGCCTGGAAGGGATGGAAAAGATTACTCACATCCACATCATCGGCAGCACCGATCCGTCGGAAAAGACCGGTGTCATCACCTTCACCATCGACGGCGTCCATCCCCATGACGCAGCGACCATCCTCGACAGCTTCGGCATCGCCATCCGTTCGGGTCACCACTGTGCCCAGCCTCTCGGCGCTCATTTAGGCGTAGAAGCTTCGAACCGGGCCAGCTTCTATATTTACAATACGGAAGAAGAAGTCGACTACTTCCTGGAAAAACTGCCTCTCGTCCGCAAGCAGATGGGTTTTAAAGACTAAGGAGTGTTCAACGAGTTATGGAAAATATGAACGAATTGTATTCCGACATCATTCTGGAACACAATCAATCGCAAGCCAATAAACGCCTCTTGGACGTTGCCAACATCAGTGAACACGGCCACAATCCGAGCTGCGGCGACGATATTACCCTTCAGGCCGACATTCAGGACGGCGTCGTCAAAGACGCTGCCTATACGGGCCACGGCTGTGCCATCAGCCAGGCCTCGGCGGACATCATGATCGACCTCATCAAAGGTAAGAGCGTCGAAGAAGCCCTTCGTCTGGTCGATCTCTTCCTGGACATGATCAAGCGGGAAATCACCGACGACGATGAGCTGGAAGAATTGGAAGACGCCATCGCCTTGAAGAACATTTCCAACATGCCGGCCCGCGTCAAATGCGCCGTCTTGGCATGGCATACCTTAAAGGCTGCCTTAGAAAAGGGTCAAAACTAAATCTTCCTAAAAACAAAGTGCCTCTGTAGGGCATGATAAAAGGACAGTCCCAGACGGGGCTGTCCTTTTTGTATGGCTAAGATGATATCGTTGTGTTACGCCTGGGCTTTATCTTCCGTGTCGGTTGTCCCTTTGAACTGCAGGTAGACGAAGACGATGAAGGCGATGGCGAAGGCGATGACGCTGGTCATTTGTGCCGATTTCAGGCCCAGGGTCAGGTCGACGTAGTCGCCGCGGAGAAATTCCAGGAAGAACCGTTCGATGGCGTAGAGCATGACGTAGAGGCTGAATACCTGGCCCTTCTTGTGGGGGAAGGAGCTGTAAAAGAGGAGGGCGACGAAGACCAGGACGTCGATCTGTCCTTCCCATACTTCGGCCGGCCATAAGGGCTGGCTGCTGTAGGTCTGATAGGCCAGGGTCGATTCGGGATAGACGATGCCGAAATTACCCCCCGTCGGATGGCCGAAGGCGTCATGGACTGGCCCAGGATGATGGCCGGTGCCAACAGGTCGCCGAAGGCCCAGGTGTCGATGTGATAGTGCTTGGTGTAGAGGTAGCCGGCAATGGCGCCGAATAAGAGGCCGCCCTGGATGGCCATGCCCCCTTGCCAGACGTAGGGGATTTCCGTCAGGTGATGCTGGTAGTAGGCCCAGTCGAAGAAGAAGACGTCCCACAGGCGGCCGCCGACGATGCCCGCCAGGCCGCAGTACATAGTGAAGTCGAAGATGTGGACGTGCCAGCCGCGGCCGTCGCGCTTCATGATGTAGTACGCCGTGAGGCCCGACGAGATGATGCCCAGCATAAATAACAGTCCGTAAGCCCGGACGGGGAAGGAGCCGATGAAAAATAGATACTGATGCAATATAAAACCTCCTTTGGGTGTGGTATAATGAAAAAATATGGACGGGATTTGAAATTTGTTCGCGTTCACCATAGAATTATACAGGATTGAACTTTTTTTTCCAATCCTCACGAGGAGGAAAGAATGATGAAATATAACCGTGTCATAAAAACTTCCTGCCTGACGGGACTGATCACCTTGTCTCTGACGGCTTTTTCCTTTGCGGCCGTCCCCGGCGACGACAGCGCTAAAGCGACGGACCCGGCTTTTAACGTGCCGACCGTGGCCAACCCCATTCCCGATGAAGTCGTAAGGGACCTGGAAATCGTCGAAGACCAGGGCCGCTGGCTCGTATCGGACAAGGCCCTCAGCCGCTACGGCATCAAAGAAGCCGATAAGAGCAAGGGGACCTATTGGTTCCGCCTGCCAAAGGCTGAAAACGGCTCGACGGCCTGGCAGGGCGCTCCCGTTCAGCTGACCCTTCCGGGACGGGCCGTCAGC
>OHKJ01000785.1_pt1 | contig 14618 bp, 15 predicted proteins | sample 1568791 | NCBI WGS metagenome assembly OHKJ01 (sample SAMEA3879584, study PRJEB24766) | human gut metagenome | biome: human-associated habitat; feature: feces | place: USA | collected 1985/1987 | reverse complement strand
ACTTACCCCCAGTGTAACTGGGGGTTTTATCATGCCTATTCGGCGCCAAAAAAATAAGGTCCCGCATAGCGGCACGAGCCTTTATGCGAGACCTTATCACTGTGACATGCCTGACCTGGTCTTTACCCCCACACTCGCCTGCCGGGACCCTTGCTCATAGACTGTTGTCCCCCACTAATAATCCTCTCGCGCTTTTTTGACGCGGCAGGTCTTACTTCTAGGCCGCACTATGATCAGTACCGCTTTGGGCACCTTACGTGGATCGCTTCGTCTGCGACTGACATCGACTTTCAACCACAGCACATGTCATTGATACATTATACGGGACAGGCTGACAAATTGTCAACGTTAGAACTTATAGCCCATACCGACCTGCCAGCCGCGGACGTCGTCATCATAGTTGTCGACATCGACGCTGCTGCGGCGATATTTGAGGTGAGCGTCCCATTCCGGCGTAATGTCGTAGCCGACGCCGATTTCATAGGTATTGACGTCATCGCCAACACCGATGGAAGCAAAGCCCTGCCAACGTTCAGAAATAGGAACCTGGCCGCGTACACCGACCTGGTAGCCGTAGGATTTTTTCGTGTTGTACGTATCGGTCTTAACGTAAGAAGCACCGGCATAGGCCGAAAGGTATTCCGTCAGGCGGTAATTGCCGACGAGATAATTTTCGTTGATCTTGTCGGAATCGTCGCCTTTCGTATAGTTGTTGATGTACTGGATATTCCAACGATCGTTCAGGACGTAGGTGACGTCGCCGCCGGTAAAGCGGCTGTCGGCATCGCCGTGGCCTTCTTTTTGGTCAAATCCATAGTTGATGTTGGCTTTCAAATCACCGGGCTGCTCGTTTTTGATAGGGGCTGCCCACGCTGCTGACGTAATGGCAAATGCTGCCAATGTCGCCGTTAAAATAAATTTTTTCATGACATGACACCTCCAAATAGAATTCCTTTAAAATACATTTATGATCTTCCATAATAGCGGCTCAGGAGTTCTTCGCCTGCGGCGATGACCTGGCTCATGGGAATCACCGAAATACCTTTATAGTTACCTTCGCGGATAATTTTCTTCATGCTCTTGCCGACTTCATAGTGATCTGTCGATTCGAGGACGATGGCCCGGTCCGTATAGGGACCGTAGAGCTTGGGATTGCTCGGCCCGTAGAGGGCGACCAAGGGCACCCGTTGGCTGACGGCGATATGCATGGGGCCGCTGTCATTAGTGATGAACAGGGAGCAGCGGCGGATGGCCGAGGCCAATTCACCGATGGTAAACTGACCGGTAGCGACGATAGGTTTCGAAGCCATCTCCCCCGTCGCTTCCTTCACCATATCGAGATCCATGTCGCCTCCGAAGAAGACGCACTTAAAACCCCGGCGGCCAAAGTAATCGGCGACGGCAGCAAACCGTTTGGCCGGCCACCGCTTCTGAGGAACGGCACTGCCGATATTGAAGCCGATCAGGCTGTCTGCCGGCGAGACGCCGTGGGATTCATAAAAGGCGGCGGCCTTGTCATCCCAGGCCTTTGAAGTCGGGAACTGCAGCCCGTCGCTTCGATAGTCGTCAATGCCGAGCTGGGCCAGGACGTTGATGTACATATCGGCGGCGTGGAGATGGATGCGGTCCAGCCGCGTATAGCGGTTCATCAGCGGACGGGCCAGAAAATGACTCATGCCGACGAATTTCTTAGCTTGAATGGCGGCCGCCAAAAAGGACGTCCGTTCATTGGGATGCAGATTAATCAAAATATCATAGTGCTGTTGATGCAGGCGGCGGCCGATATGCCACAAAGCGCTGACCGAGTTGTCCTTCCCCTTCTTATCGACGGTGATGACATGATCGATATCGGGGTTATAGCGGACGACGTCGGCAACTTTTTCGTCGACGACGAGGGTGATATCAGACCCCTGGGCATGACGGCGCAGGACCTGCAGAAAGGGCGTGATGAGAATGAGATCGCCAAGATGCATGAGAAAGGTGACAATTATTTTTTTCTTGCGTAAATTAATCATGGTTCCACCTTCTTCAGTACCTCTTCAAAAAGGTTCCACACCGCATCGACGGTAATCCGGGCCATGCAGTCCGGATCGTCGACGAGAGGTTCTTCCGGCGTGGCTTTCGACGTCGGCGAAATGACGAGATGGATATAAGCGCTGTCCTGTCCTCCATAAGGTCCGGTCCGTTCAGGAGACGTAGTGCCAAAAAGGGCGATGAGCTCCTTTTTGAGGGCATTGGCGATGTGAAGGGGCCCCGTGTCGGCACTGAGATAAACCAGACTTTCATCGATGGCCGCCATGAGTTGGCGAAGATTGGTCTTACCGGTATAGTCAAAGACCCGGCCCGACTCATCTTTCTCTTTTAGCCGGCGGCCTTTCTCCCGATCGTCACTGCCGCCTAAAACGACAGCTGACAGGCCCTTATCGGTCAGGCGCTTTAAAAAGCGGCTCCAATGGTCAAGGGGCCATTCTTTAACATTCCAGCGAGCACCGGGAACGACGGCGATATAAGGCCCTTTGAGGCCGTCTTGCAAAAGGCGATGACGCCAGGCCTCCTTCTCTGCCGTAATATCCGGCAGTGGAAAAACCAAGTCGTCGACACGGCCGCCTAAGGCCCGAATCGTATCGAGGTAGCGCTCGATGACGTGGTCGTATTTATGAGCCCCGACCAGGCCTTTGCTGACTAAAAAACTTCCTTCACGCATTTCCCAATAGCCGTATTTCTCTTTGGCTCCGCTGAGGAAGGCAACGATGGCGCTTTTGGCCAAGCCCTGCAGATCGAGGCAGAGATCGAAATGATAGGGATGGAGTGTCTTGCGCAGTTCCATCCAGTATGACAAGGATTTCAGCCGTTTTTTATCGACATAGATGACGTCGTCAATGTAGGGCTTTCCCGGCAGCACCGAGGCAAACTGCCGATGAACGGCCCAGACGATGCGGGCATCGGGACAATTTTGTCGCAGAGCATGGAGGGTCGGCAGCGAATGAAGAACGTCACCAAGGGAACTCATCTTGATGACCAATATGTTTTTATACGCTTTCACGTTCCTTCCTTTCTGTGACAATAGCCTTTACAAAGGCATCGAGCCTGCCGCCGGTGAATAAGTAACCGTCCATGCCGGCTCGGCGGCCGCATTCGACGTCACGGGGCATGTCGCCGATCATAAAGGATCGGGACAGGTCGATATCGTAGTCGTGGGCAGCTGCCAGGACCATTCCCGGTTCCGGTTTGCGCCAATCGCTCTTTTTATCATAGGCTTTTATCGGCGCTCCTTCGAGGTAGGGGCAGTAATAGACGGCGGTAATCGTCCCGCCGGCAGCGGCGGCTTCGCGGCACATCCAATCGTGGAGGGTCTTTACATCGTCTTCGGTGTAATAACCGCGGGCGACACCGCTCTGATTGGTGACGACGATGATGGCATAGCCTTCGGCCGTCAAGTAGGCCAAGGCTTCTTTGGCGCCGTCCATCCATTCAAAATCCTTGATGAATCCGAGGTACGACTTATCGACGTTCAAGACGCCGTCGCGGTCGAAAAAGACAGCCTTTCTCATGCGAAATAGCCGCCGTTCTTTTCGAGGATGCTGCAGTATTCCTTAACGGCTTCCGACAGGATGGTAAAGCCCTTGTCATAGCCGGCTTTCATGAGATTTTCCGTATCGGCCTGGGTGTAGCTCTGATATTTGCCCTTGAGGATATCCGGGAAGGGAACGTATTCGATATGGCCCTTGCCACAATAATCGATGACGCCTTGGACAAATTCATTGAAGGTATGGCCGATACCGGTACCGCAGTTATAGATGCCCGACAGTTCCGGATGTTCCCAGAAATAGAAGATGACGTTGACCACATCGTTTACGTAGATGAAGTCGCGAATCTGACCGCCGTCTTCATAGCCTGCCGTCCCCTTAAAGAGGGTGATTTTCCCTGTTTCTTGGAGTTCATGGTATTTCTGGAATACCAGGGATGCCATCTTGTCCTTGTGGTTTTCCTGCGGTCCGAAGACGTTGAAATAACGGAAACCGACAATCTGGCTCTTGGCGATAGGCTGAACGCGGCGAACGAAACGGTCGAACTGGAGCTTGGAATACGCATAGGGATTAAGCGCTTCTTCGCACGACGGGTCTTCGCGGAAACCGTTCTTGCCGCTGCCGTAGGTCGACGCCGACGACGCGTAGAGGAAGGGAATCTTCCGGCTCATGCAGTAGCGCAAAAGATTCTTGCTGCCTTCATAGTTGTTCTTCATCATGTAGCGGCCGTCGTAATTCATCGTATCCGAGCAGGCCCCTTCGTGGAAGACGACGTCGATGTAGCCGCAGTCAAAGGTATCATCGGCCATCTGTTCATCGAAGTCGGCGTAATCCATATAATCAAAGAAATCGAGGCCCTGGAGGTTGCGGCACTTGCGGCCGTCGGTCAGGTCGTCGACGACGATGATGTCGTCGATCCCCCGATTATTCAGTTGCTTTACGATATTGCTGCCGATAAAACCGGCACCGCCTGTTACTATTTTCATAATTTCCCCTTCTTTACCAAATCAGCTATTTTCTGAACGAGTCCCGTCGTCGAATACCCCTCTTCAAAAGAAATGATTTCTACGCGCTTTACGGACTCGCGGCCAATGACTTCATCGGCCTTGTAATCGCCGCCTTTGACCAGGATATCGGGACGGAGGACCTCTAAGAGTTCCTTCGGCGTGTCTTCGTCAAAGATGACGACGTCATCGATACATCCCAAGGCGCCGAGCAGGACGGCCCGGTCTTCCTGAGCTACGAGAGGACGCGTTTCCCCTTTGAGGCGCCGTACGGAGTCATCAGAATTGAGGCCGACGACGAGGTGTTGTCCCAGCATGGCTGCCTGCTGCAGGTAGAGGACGTGGCCGCGATGGAGAATGTCGAAGCAGCCGTTCGTAAAGACGACGGTTTCCCCTTTCTGCTGCCAATCCCGGATTTTCTTGGCCATCTCATCCCAAGTCAGGGACTGATAGGGCTGCCACCGGACGGGATGCCAGTCTTCCCACAATTTCAGGAGCTCATGGCGATGAATGGGATAGGTCCCTACCTTGGTGACGACGATACCGGCTGCGGCGTTGGCGATTTGCAGGCTGGTGCGAATGGACAACTTACCGGCAACGGCTGCTAAAAAGGCAGCGGCTACGGTATCTCCGGCGCCGGATACGTCAAAGACTTCCTGGGCAGTGGCCGGATTGTTCCAGACCTTGCCGTCTTTTCCGACGACGGTGATTCCCTTTTCAGACCGGGTCACCATGAGGTGGGCAAAGGAATACTGTTTATACAGCTCATGGGCTGCTTTGACGACGGCCTGGCCTTCATTGGCAACAGGGGTCCCCAAGCAGTCACCTAATTCTTTCATATTCGGCGTCACGAAATCGGCACCGTTATACTTGCTCCAATCGCTGCCCTTGGGATCGACCAAGATCGGGATATGAGCTTTATTGGCGGCTTCGATGACGCTTTTAGACAAGGAATCGGTAAGAACGCCTTTTTGGTAGTCCGACAGAATGATCCCATCAAGGCCTGATGCCAGCTGCTGTTTCAGCCAGGCGAGAAGGGTTTCCTCTTCCGTTTCAGCTAAGGGCGTCACTTCTTCGAAATCGAGACGAACCATCTGCTGCCGAGAGCCAAGAATGCGCATCTTGGTCGTCGTCGCATGGCCTTTTCGCACGACAAGGCCTGAGCCGTCGATGTGGGACTCGGTCAATAATCCGTGGAGCAAATCCGCATTTTCATCGTCGCCGATGAGACCGCCCAATAAGACCTGGCAGTCCAAGTTAGCCAAGTTGGATGCAACGTTGGCCGCCCCGCCTAAGACGGACGTCATGTGATCGACTTTATTGACCGGCACCGGTGCTTCCGGTGAAATGCGTTCGACCTTGCCAAAAACATAGCGGTCGACCATAATATCTCCGATAACGGCAATTTTCAGGTTCGGCAAGACATGATAAAAAAAGTGGTCGATGTAATTTTCTGTCATAGCGTTCCTCGATTCAATCTCTTATTTTTGTTCTTTCGTACCCATGAGATACTTTAATTCAGCCATAAAACTTTCTAAGTCGGCAAACTCGCGGTATACGGAAGCAAAGCGGATATAGGCAACGGCATCGACAGAGCGAAGTTCGCGCAAAACCATTTCCCCTATTTTTTCACTGGACACTTCCTGAGCCAGTGTGTTGCGGATATTGCGTTCAACCTTGGTGACAATCTCTTCCAGCTGCCGGCGCGTGACTTCCCGCTTGTTGCAGGCCCGAAGCAGGCCGTTAATCAACTTATTGCGGTCAAACAGTTCGTGCCGTCCGTCTTTCTTGACGACGATGAGCGGCACTTCTTCCACCATCTCATACGTCGTAAACCGGCGGCCGCACTGCTGGCATTCGCGGCGGCGGCGGATAGCTTTGCCATCATCGGTTGCCCGTGAATCGGTTACTTTTGTATCTGCACATTGGCAAAATGGGCATCTCATCCTTCTTCCTACCTTCTTTCCGACGATATTTTCAAAAAAAGCGGGTCCGCCGGGATCCGCTTTTTTTCATGCTGATTATCTCATCCACGCAGGAATTTCTACGCCGCCGGCACTATCTTTTTTATCGCCGGATTTTGTCGTTCCGCCCGTTCCCTGTCCGAAAGAAGGAATCGAAGACGGTTCTTTACCGAAACCCGTAGCGACGACCGTAATGCGGATCGAATCTTCCATGTCCGGATCGATGACCGAACCGAAGATGATGTTGGCTTCCGGATCAACGGCTTCAGCCACTTTTTCAGCAGCTTCGTTGATTTCGTACAAGCTGACGTCCGGACCGCCGGTGACGTTGAGCAGGATGCTCTGAGCGCCGTCGATGCTCATTTCTAAGAGGGCACTGTGAATAGCACCGTCAACAGCTTCGACTGCACGGTTTTCACCGGAACCGATGCCGATACCCATGATGGCTTCGCCCTGGTCGGACATGATCGTCTTGACGTCGGCAAAGTCGAGGTTGATGAGACCGGTCGTCGTAATCAAGTCGGAAATGCCCTGAACGCCCTGGCGGAGTACGTCGTCAGCGACGAGGAAAGCGTCTTTAAGGGGCGTCTTCTTGTCGATGATCTGGAGCAGTTTATCATTGGGGATGGTAATGATGGTATCGACTTTTTCTTTCAAGTAGTCGGCACCCTTTTCGGCAACTTCTCTGCGGCGCTTGCCTTCAAATAAGAACGGTTTGGTAACGACAGCGACCGTGAGGGCGCCCATTTCCTTAGCACATTCAGCTACGATAGGGGCTGCACCGGTACCGGTACCGCCGCCCATGCCGGCCGTAACGAATACCATATCGGCACCTTGGAGAGCCTTGATGATTTCTTCCTTGCTTTCAAGGGCAGCCTGTTCACCAACCTGAGGATTGGCACCGGCGCCGAGGCCGCGTGTCAATTTTTCACCGATCTGAATTTTGACATCGGCTTGGGATACTTCCAGCACCTGGTCTTCCGTGTTGACCGAAATGAACTGGACCCCCTGCAAACCGCTTTCTATCATACGGTTGACAGCGTTGTTACCGCCGCCGCCGACACCAATTACTTTTATATTCGCAAACTCTGCCATATCGCATTTTCCTCCTTCGGACTCTATACGCACACCTTGTGCAGTAGGATTCTTTATTATTTTACACTATCTTCGAAAATTTATCTAGCTGTTTTTAAAAATCAAGGCCTCCAGCCTGTTTATTTTGCCTTAATAGCCGGTGCTCTGAGGTCGGTATCGATATACTGTACATTGATCCCGTTGCTTTGAGCTTCGGTAAGTAAGGTTTCGGTCATCTTGGCCCGTTCAGCCGGGTCATCTCCCTTACCGAGGCGGATAGGAACGGAATCAGTCGTATAGGCGACGATACTTTCGGGATTACCGACGTTTACTTCGGCAATCGTTTTAAGCAGGTCCGGCGGCAGACTCTGAAGGTATATCATAGCCGCTTGAAGCGTCGGATCGTCAATCGTATCGCCAAGGAGCAGGTTGTCCACTTTTTTCCCGGTCATGATGGGCAGGGAAACGCCTTTAATCTGCGGTTCCAAATCGATGACCCGTCCCGTCTTATCGACGTAAGCAAAACCATAGAGCGTCGTAATAATAGCTGCCGGCTTGCGTTCGGTCATCTCGATGTGAATGGTCGCCGGAAATTCCCGGGTTACGGTGGCATCGGCAATGCGCAGGTCTTTTTTCAGCCGCTCTTCGATGCCGGCTGTCGACAGTTGGACGACGTTGACGTAGGAATACGCGCCGGCGGCGCGGTAAACATCGTCAAAGGACATGTTTTCGTTGCCGTCGACGATGATCGTGCCAAAGGGAACCGGTGCCAGCCGCAAGAACAGCCACAAGGCAAAGACGCCGAGGACGCCTAAGATGATCGTGCATCGGCGCCGGCGGGCACGCGCTTTTTTCTGCTGCTTTCTTTTTTTCTTCAGTCGGGCGGCCTGCCGTATCTGCTGACGGCGGCGTTCCTCTTCTTCAGCCAGTCTCATATCCTCATCGCTGCGCAAGGGATCCCTGTCCAGATGAGGAGGCACAAAGACATCATGAGGATCATTCGGCACTACCGTTCGCGGCCGCCTTCCCGGATATGGATGCTGTTTCATCAGAATTTACCTACCGATGCTTCGAGCAAAATCTTTTCGCACAAATCTTCAAAAGAAAGTCCCATGGCCCGTGCTGCGTCGGGAACCAGGCTGGTCGCCGTCATTCCCGGTACGGTATTGATTTCAAGGACAAAGGGATGGCCTTCTTTATCGGTCATCATATCGACACGGGACACACCGCTGCAGTGGCAGAGGCGGAAGACTTTTAAAGCCAGGTCCTGCATCTCTTTTGTGAGAGCCGGTGAAATGGGAGCTGGGCAGATGTGCTTGGCAATGCCCGGTTCATATTTTGAATAGAAATCGTATTTCCCCGTACTGGATACGATCTGAATGACCGGAAAGGCCAGGTCGTCCATGACGGCAACGGTAAATTCATCGCCGTCGATGAAGGCTTCGGCTACGATGGAGGTGCTGTACTTAAAGGCTTCTTTAAGGGCCGGTTCCAGTTCTTCCCGGGCGGTGACGATGACCGTTCCGATGCTCGATCCCTGGCCGGACGACTTGATGACGACGGGCAGAGAAAACTGCTTTTCAATATCGGCGATGATCTCCTTGCGGTCCTGATTGGCAAAGTAGTAGGCAAAAGGAGCCGTTGCAATGCCGGCGCCTTTAAAGGCAGCCTTGCTCATGACCTTATTCATGCCGACGGCACTGGCCATGACGCCCGGACCGGTATAAGGGATGCCCATCATTTCGCACAGTCCTTGGAGAACACCGTCTTCGCCGTAGCGGCCGTGAAGGGCGTTGAATACGACGTCGATTTTCTTTTCTTTCAAGGTTGCCGCCAAGGTATGCGGAACGAGTTCAATCGTTTCGATGGCATAACCTTTTTTCTTCAGTGCTTCGGCAATGGCAGCTCCCGTGCGGCGCGATACTTCCGCTTCTGTCGAAGGGCCGCCGACGACGACGGCAATCTTTTTACCTTTCATGTCTTCCATGCGTTATTTCTCCATTTCTTTCGCTTCGGCAATATATTGTTCGCCGACTTTATAAATATCTCCGGCGCCCATAGTGATGACTAAATCGAGAGGCTTGGAGTTTTCTTTCAAATAGGCAATCAAATCCTCTTTATGAGGAATGTAGGTAACGTCCTGTCCCGTCGTCTCCTTGACTTTTTTGGCAATGAGTTCGCCCGATACGCCGGGAATGGGATCTTCACCGGCACTGTATACATCGGTTACGATCAGTTTATCGGCCTTTGCAAAGGCACTGCCGTACTGTTCAAGGAGAAGCTTCGTCCGCGTATAGCGGTGCGGCTGGAAGAGACAGACGACGCGGTGGGTCCCCATGTCGCGAGCCGCCGTCAAGGTGGCATTGATTTCCGTCGGATGATGAGCGTAGTCATCGACGACCCAAACGTCACCGACAAAGCCCTTGGTCTGGAACCGGCGCTTAGCCCCGTGGAAATGGCTCATGGCAACGGCTATCTCCGCAAAGGGAAGTCCGCAGGCATCGGCCACGGCTGTCGTCGCCAAGGCGTTTAAGACGTTATGCCGGCCCGGTACGTTTAAGACCATGTCGCCCATCTTTTGGCCGCCTTTATAGACACTAAAGTGGAGTTTGCCTTTCAGATAATGAAGCTCTCTTGCCTGGTAATCCGCCGGCTGTTCGAGGCCGTAAGAAACGTAGCGCCGCCCGATGGAAGGAGCCATGGCGCGAATCTTGTCATTTTCAAAGCACAAGACGGCCAGTCCCTTTTCGGGATCGAGTTTCTGGATGAATTCCTTAAAGGCTGCGATGACGTTTTCAAGGGAGTTGTAGTGATCCATATGGTCGGCGTCGATGTTGGTAACGACGGCGATATACGGATGCTGCTTGAGGAAGGTGCCGTCGCTTTCATCGGCTTCGGCAATGACGTACTGCCCCTTCCCTAAGATCGAGTTGCTGTGCAGATAGTCGACTTCCCCGCCGATAACGATGGTCGGGTCCTGTCGGCATTCTTCAAAGACCTGGCCCAGCATGGACGACGTCGTCGTCTTGCCGTGCGCACCGGCAACAGAAATCCCCTTTCCCCAGCTCATGATGTGAACCAGCGCATCGGAGCGGTGGATGACCGGAATCTGCCGACGCCGTGCTTCGACGAGTTCGACGTTGTTGTCGCGGATGGCCGACGAAATGACGACGACCTGGGCGTCCTGCAAATTTTCAGGGCTTTGTCCAATGCAGATACGGGCTCCGCGCTTGGCAAACTGCTCCGTTACAGGCGAGGCTTTGAGGTCTGAGCCGGATACGTGATATCCTTTTTCAATAAAAACATTGGCGATTGCCCGCATTCCGGCTCCGGCAATCCCAATAAAATGAACGTTTGTCACATCGTTCAGATTAACCATAGGTTTATTCCACACCCTTCTTCTCCTGTTACGGACGACGGTTTCGGGCAATCGACAAGGCCAGTTCAGCAATATCCTGAGCTGCCTGGGGCTTACCCATCGAACGGCTGGCTTTGCCCATGGCTGCCAGGGCCGACGGATCGTCTTTTAAATGAATGATTTCTTCCAATAGTTCCCGCCCGGTCAGCATCTTATCGAGAATCATCTTGGCGGCGCCGCACATGACCAGGGCCTGTGCATTGTAGCGCTGATGATCTTCCGCTGCATAGGGATAGGGAATAAGAATCGACGGTACGCCGCGAACTGTCAGCTCAGCAAGACCGACGGCACCGGCCCGGTATACGGCCAGGTCGCAGGCAGCCAGGGCTTCCGGCATATGGTGAAGATAAGGAATGATGCGGCTCCCCTTACCGTAGCGGCCGCGGCATTCGATGCCCGACAGCTGTTTTACGACGCGGTCATATTCGTGATCGCCGGTAACGTGGAGAATCTGTATCGTATCGTCGTTGCGAAAATGTTTATGAACCTCGATCATCGCCGTGTTGATGCTGCGGGCACCGCGGCTTCCTCCGGCGACGAGGAGGGTGAATTTATGGGGATCCAATCCCAGTTTTTTCCGGCCCTCTTCGCGAGTGACCGTCAAAATATCCTTGCGGACGGGATTGCCTGTATAAACGAGAATGCTTTTTCTGCGAAAGCGCTCGGCAGCTTCTTCATAACCGAGAGCGACGCGATTGACAAAGCGGCTCAAAATCGTATTGGTAACGCCGGGAATGACGTTTTGTTCCTGGATCAATGCCGGTACACCGCTGAGACTTGCGGCTAGTAAGACCGGGCCGCAGACGAAACCGCCGGTACCGATGACGACGTCCGGTTTAAATTTATGGATAATGCCTTCTGCCTTAATCAGACTGGCTGCCGTCTTCCCGAGGGTAACCAGGTTGCGGACGGAAATCTTCCGTTCGAGGCCCCGCACGTCGAGGGTGACGAAGGGCAACCCTTCTTTTGGAATCAAGGTATTTTCCAGGCCGATTTTGGAGCCGACGTAGAGAAATTCGGTGGGCTCGATATCGGCGATCGCCCGGGCAATGGTAATAGCCGGGTAGATGTGGCCGCCTGTGCCGCCTCCGGAAATTATAACTCGACGCATGTTCCTGCCTCCTGTCGTCTGTTTTAAATAGTATCAGATCGCGTTGACAATGCCCTTAAAGACACGGCCACGCTGTTCAAAATTGTCATACATATCAAAGCTCGAGCAAGCCGGTGAAAGGAGGACGGCCTGAGGAGCTTTGGCAATACTGCGGGCTAACATAATCGCACCTTCCATACTATAACCGGTTCGGCGGATATCTGCAATACCTGCTTTTTTCGCAGCGGCTTCAAAACGGTCGGCAGCGTCGCCGATGAGAATCAGCGTGTCGACGCGTTTGGCCGCTAAGGCCATGAAATCATCAAGGGGCGTCTTTTTATCGTAGCCGCCGGCGATGAGAATGAGATGGCCCTTGGGAAAGGCATCCAAAGCCTTCATCGAAGCATCGACATTGGTACCCTTGGAGTCATTATAATAAGTCACATCGTGGATGGTCCGGACTTTTTCAAGCCGGTGTTCAACCCCTTTAAAGGTTTTTAAAACTTGTCTAATGACGTCAAGGGAAGCCCCGGCCGCATAGGTCAAGAGAATGGCCGCCAGGCAATTCTGTATATTATGCTTGCCAAAGAGATGGAGCTCCGATTCAGCACAGACGACGGTATCCTGTCCTTTTTGGCGCAGAATAAGGTCGCCGTCCCGATAAAAGGCTCCTTCAGGGACCTCGCCGTTTGTCGAGAAGTACAGGACGGTACCGGTCATGGCATCGGCCATGGCCCGGACGCGGTCATCATCGTAATTGAGGATAGCATAATCGTCCTTGTCCTGATTGAGGAAAATTCGCTGCTTGGCAGCACTGTAGGCTTCCATCGTGTGATGACGGTCCAAATGGTCCGGCGTGATATTGAGGATAACCGCCGCCTTGGCCTTCATCGTACGCGTAAATTCGAGTTGGAAACTTGAAAGTTCGGCCACGACAACGGCGTCTTTCGGAAGGTCCTTTGCCTGTTCTGAAAGGCCGTAACCGATGTTGCCGCCGACGACGGTCTGACGGCCCGTAGCTTTCATGATTTCCCCCACCAGGGTCGTCGTCGTCGTCTTACCGTTGGTACCGGTGATGCCGATGATGTCAGCATCGGTAACGCGGCAGGCGACTTCGACTTCGCTCCAAATGGGAAGCCCCTTCGCAGCAGCGGCTTTCATAATGGGAATTTCCGGAGAAATGACCGGCGACGGTACGACGACATCCATGCCGTCGAGCTCGTTTCCTGACTGCCGAAGACGAGCTTCACGCCGTGAGACGCCAAGTCCGGCCATGGCTTTTCGCTCACATCGATGGCCTTCATATCGTTGAGGATGACCGTCCCCCCGTGATCTGCCAAGGCCAGTGAAGCGGCACGACCACTAATGCCCGCGCCGATGACTAAAAATTTTTTTCCAGAAAAATCCATGATGCTCATTACCTACACCTGCTTTATGTAAAATATGGTCTTAACAAGGAGAAAAGGCTGTTTACTTTCCTGCCATGACGACGATAATCGCCAAGATAGCCATTAACGCCGAAAAACTCCAAAAAACAGTAACTACTTTCACTTCGCTCCAACCGGATAATTCAAAATGGTGGTGAATGGGACTCATTTTGAAGACCCGGACGCCCCGTGTTTTGAAGGAAATAACCTGGATGATGACCGACAAGGCTTCGAGGACATAGAGGCCGCCGGCCAAGATGAGCAAAAGTTCCGTCTTGGTCAAAATGGCCATAGCCGCTAAGGCACCGCCGAGAGCCAAAGACCCTGTATCGCCCATGAACATTTTAGCCGGATGCTGGTTATAGAACAAGAAGCCCAGGCAGGCGCCGGTCAGGGCCGTACTGAAAATGGCAAAATGAGTATACCCCAAGGCGACAGCGATGACGACGTAGGCAACGGCCGTAATCGAGCATGAACCGGCTGCCAATCCGTCGAGTCCGTCCGTCAGGTTGACAGCATTGCTGGTTCCGACGATCATGACGAATACGAAGAGATAGTAGAACAAGCCTAAGTCAACGGTCGTCGACGTGAAAGGAATCCACAAGGTCGTGGGAAAATGAAGGAAGGCTTGGAGGATGTAGCAGAAAACGGCAGCCATGACGAACTGGCCGGCCAGTTTCTGTTTTGCCGTAAGGCCCAAATTGCGGTGTTTAACGGCCTTGATGGAGTCATCCAAGAAGCCGATGACGCCGTGACCGAGGGTCAGGAATAAGGCCAAGGCCTTTCTGATTTCCATCGGATCAAAGAGGAGGCAAGCCACGGTCAGCGCCGTCAGGATGAGAATGCCCCCCATGGTCGGTGTACCGGCTTTATACTTATGGCTTTCCGGCCCTTCTTCTCGTTCAGACTGGCGGGCGTGGAACTGTTTCAGTTTTTTGATAACGAAAGGTCCCAGGACAAGGCCGATGACCAAGCTGACGATGAAGCTGAAAATCAGCATTTTAAACATTCACATTACTTCCTTTCAAAATAGGGCAGTATTTTTTCCATAGCAAAGCTGCGCGAGCCTTTCAAAAGGACGGTATCACCGTCCCGGAGCAAGGCCTTCAGCTGA
>OHKJ01000784.1_pt1 | contig 14630 bp, 8 predicted proteins | sample 1568791 | NCBI WGS metagenome assembly OHKJ01 (sample SAMEA3879584, study PRJEB24766) | human gut metagenome | biome: human-associated habitat; feature: feces | place: USA | collected 1985/1987 | reverse complement strand
TCTGCGCGTTCCCCGTGAAGCGATTGAAATGTACCAGCTTCCGACCTATCCTGCCGCTCCCTACAAGCCGAACGTGACCATCAACCTGGCGGTGGGCGCCGGGGCCGGGCTGCTTCTGGGCATCGGGCTGGCCCTGCTGCTGGAATTCATGGACACTTCCGTGAAGACGATGGAGGACGTGGAACGGGCCCTGCAGGTTCCGGTGCTGGGCATTATCCCCAAGAATGTGCCGATCCTTCATTCTTCCGATGTGATGGGCCCGGACGCGGAAGCCTACCGTATTCTGCGAACAAATATAGAATTCAATAAAAAGGGATTGGAGGAAATTTCCTTGACCTTTGTTTCCGGCAGTGCCGGGGAAGGGAAGACCACCACCTTGTGCAACCTGGCCTATATCTGCGCCCAGGGCGGCTATGCCACCCTGATGATTGACGCCGACCTGCGCCGTTCCAAGCTTCACCGGTATTATGAACTGGACAATGAAGTGGGACTGACCTCCTATCTGCTGGAAGACTACCCGCTGGAGGAAGTGATTTTCCAGACGCCCATTGAAAACCTGTACGTGATGCCTGCGGGCCCCACGCCCTTCGACCCGTCGGGCGCGTTGAATTCCCGCAAATTCAATGAACTGCTCCAGGAAGTGAAGCAGCGCTTTGACATCGTGCTGGTGGACTCCCCGCCCATCCTCGGCGTCAGTGATTCCGCCGTCATCGTGAGCGAGGTGGATATGACGCTCATGGTCGTCCAGCCCCGCAAACTGCCGCTGAAAGCCCTCCTGAGGCAGAAGCAGGTGATTGAATCCGTAGGCGGCAACCTGGCCGGCGTGGTGATGAATAATGTGGACATCACGTCCGATCACCAGTATCAGTATTACACGACTTATTACTCCTATTATTCTGCGGATGGCGGTTCCTCCGGCGAGAATGCGGACGCCTCTTCCATGAAGAAGGCCGAGCGTTCCGGAAAGGCCAAGGAGCTGGCGGCCACCCAGTCCCATGATAGTGAAGATCTGTACTAACCCATTGCTCCATGAAAAAATACATTTGTTCCCTCCTTTGCCTCTTGCTGGGTGCGGCGGGGCTGGCGTCCGCCCAGTCTCCGGACGCCGTGCCTGCGCAGGGCACCATTGAAATTCAGGTGCGCGGCATTCCTGCGGATGACGCTACGGCCATTTCCGGCCAGTATCTGCTGGACGGCAACGGGACGATACGCATGCCCCAGCTTCCGCCGGGCCACGACGTGCTGCGCGTGGTAGGCAAGACGGCGCGCCAGATTGAAGATATGCTGATGGCCGCCTATAAGAAGGCGGCCCCCACCTTTCTGGTGAAGGTGCAGAGTTCGGACGCGCGGCTGACGGAGCACATTGTGCTGGTGAGCGGCGGCGTAGCCATGAAGAAAAACGTCCTGTGGCGGCGCGGCATGACGCTTCTGGAAGCGATTGTGGGCGCGGGCGACATTACGGACTGGGGTTCCCGGTACGTGCAGGTGACGCGCGGCGGAAAAACCGTGACGTACGATTACTTCTCCATCAAGGACAGGGCGATTCCCATTCAGACCAATGACCGCATCTTCGTTCCCCAGCGCGGGATTTTTGAAGGGCGGCCCGCGAAGCTCCTGCCCTGAAACATTCTTTTTTCATGCCCGGCTTTCCATAGGGAAGCCGGGTTTTTTATTGCCCCGGTTCCCGGAAAATCCATGGAATGCCGGAAAAAACACGTGGGCCGGCGTCCGGGATGGGAACAGGCCGCTGGGGAGATGGAACGCGGAAGGCCTGTCATGAAATTTCCCAGGCCCTTTTCTGGAAATGGGCCGTGCATGCGTGGAACCGTATGGTAGAATCATAGCGGGAAAAAAGTTTTCCCTTGAACCGTACGGCGCCAGTAAAAACGCTGGTGGAAGGGGTTTTTTCCCTGTGCCCGTGAACCTCTGTATTCACCGGAACGGAAGGCCTGCGGGGCGGAAAGAGTTGAGGAACATGCTGTTTCCGCCGGGGGCGTAGGCCCTTTTCCCGTGATTGGCTGATACGGCCTCCGGGCATATATTGCGATGAAATGAGTTCAGTATGAATGTAAAAAACAGAAAAACAAAGAAAAATGTTGAATATTCTTGGACTCAATGCATTTTTGGAATCTTCCAAAAATGTTAGAGTTTCGTGCGGAATGTCTGCATGGAGCTTCGCAATCCCAATGTAAAAACTCATTAACCATGATATACCATTTTAAGAAAACATTCATCGGAGTAGGAGGACGGGAATACATTAACAATCCCAAGCTGAGCTTCCCGGAACATGTGAAAATCCGCCGTCGGGGAACGAATCCCAAATCCGGCCAGCCTTATGCGGAAGCGGGCAGCGCGTTCGTGGAAACGTCCTCCATTGCCTCGCGGCTCTGCTGCAGCGCGTCCGCCGCCCGCCAGTACCTGCACCGTCACGGAGCCCGCTTCCGCGTGGTCCGCAAGGGTACGGGTTCCCTGGCCCTGTACTGGCGGCGTGCGGATGTGGACCGGATTCTCGCCCGGCGGGAGCCTGTACGCCGCCGCGTGCCACCGTGCTACATGGACATGGCCGAGGCTATCGACATGCTGGGGGTGGTGCGCAGCTACATTTACAGGCTCGTGAAAAAGGGGCTGCTGCGCGAATACCGGTGCCGGATGAAGACCGCCCGCGGCCTCCGGGTGCGCTGTTTTTATCACCGGGAGGACCTGGAGCATATCAGGCTGCACGTGCTCCAGAAAAGATGATGGGGCCGGTTTCCGCAGATGCGTTTTTGGCTTGAGCGCGGGCCGGATTGTGTCACGTTATGGGCATGATAGCTTTTCTGCGCGGCACGGTGGCGGAATCATATCCCCAGCGGTTGATTCTGGATGTTCATGGCGTGGGGTATGAGGTGATTGTGCCCCTCTCCACCTTTGACAGGCTGAACCCTCTTCCCGGCAGGGAGCTGACGCTGAAAACCTACCTGCATGTCCGGGAGAACATGCAGGTGCTCTACGGCTTTGCCACGGATGCGGAGCGGGACATTTTCCTGCTGCTGATCGACCGCGTTTCAGGCATCGGCCCTGCCACGGCCATCGCCATTCTTGGTTCCCTGTCCGTGGAGCAGTTCAAGCAGGCGGTGGTGAGCGGGGACGTTTCCGGCATTGCGCGGGCCAAGGGCGTGGGCAAGAAGACGGCGGAACGCATTGTCCTGGAGCTGAAGGACAAGGTGGGACTGGCCGCTACGTGGGAGGCCCAGGCGCAGGGCGCCACCTCCCAGGCAGCGGGGGATGCGGAGCTGGCGTTGATTGCGCTCGGGTTCAAGCAGGTGGAGTCCCGCAAGGCGATCGCCGCCCACCTGAAAGACCATCCGGACGCGGATGCGGACGAACTGATCCGCGCCGCCCTGCGCTCCATGAACTGACCGGCTCCCCCACCCGGGGACCGGCTCCGCAAGCATTTGACTTCCATGCGGGAGCATGCCCGCGGGCAGGGCTTCCTGCGGTCCGCGCAGGCGCGGGAGCATACTGCCATGATGGGGGAACAATAGTGTTGACGGCTGGTTGAATCGTTTTTAAACTTACGGCGTCCATGGTACTTAAATAAGTCCGGGACTAGTAATTAATCAAATCTGAAGCCCTCAATCTTATGGCCAAATATGCTATTAACGGTTTTGGACGTATTGGTCGCAACGTACTGCGCGCCATGTCCAAGGAAGAACGCAACAAGGTTGTTGCCATCAATGACCTGACCCCCATTGAAATGATCGCCCACCTGCTCAAGTATGACTCCACGCAGGGCAAGTTTGACGGTGAAATTTCCATTGATGGAGAATATCTGGTCGTTGACGGTCACAAGATCCTCATCACCGTGGAACGCGACCCCGCCAACCTTCCCTGGAAGAAGCTGGGCGTAGACGTCGTTCTGGAATCCACCGGCCTGTTCACCAAGCGTGACGCCGCCAAGAAGCACCTTGAAGCCGGCGCCAAGAAGGTGCTCATTTCCGCTCCCTCCCCGGATCCTGACCTGACCTTCGTTCTGGGCATCAACGACAGCGAATACGATCCCGCCAAGCACGACATCGTTTCCAACGCTTCCTGCACCACCAACTGCCTCGCTCCCATGGTGAAGGTGCTGGACGACAAGTTCGGCATTGAAAAGGGCATGATGAGCACGATTCACTCCTACACGAACGACCAGCGCATCCTGGACCTTCCCCACTCCGATCCCCGCCGCGCCCGCGCCGCCGCGATCAACATCATCCCGACGACCACCGGCGCCGCCAAGGCCATCGGCGAAGTGATGCCGAACCTGAAGGGCTCCCTGAACGGCGCTTCCTTCCGCGTGCCGACCCCGACCGGTTCCCTGACCGACTTCGTGGCCGTTCTCAAGAAGAACGTGACCGTGGAAGAAGTGAACGCCGCCATGAAGGAAGCCGCTGAAGGCCCGCTGAAGGGCATTCTGGATTACTCTGAAGAAGCCCTCGTTCTCCAGGACATCGTTTCCGACCCCCACTCCTGCATCTTTGACTCCGGCTTCACGTATGTGGTCGGCGGCAACCTGGTGAAGGTCTGCGGCTGGTACGACAACGAATGGGGCTACTCCAACCGCGCCGCTGAAGCCATGAAGAAGCTGGGCGACAGCGTGAGCTGCGGCTGCTCCTGCGGCAAGTAAGTTCTTCCGAACAACGCTTGCTCTTCAGTTGCACGACAAGTCTTGCCGGTTGCCTGCTTCAACCTTCCGGTTCCTGAACCGGGTTTGTCCAGGCGGCCGGGGATTTATCCGGGAGGGCAGAAATGCCCTCCCTTTTTTATTCCATTGAACCAAACAATATAAACCGATATGGCTAAACTTACTGTACGTGACCTTGATGCCAAGGGAAAGGAAGTCCTGATGCGCGTGGATTTCAACGTCCCCCTCAAGGATGGGGAAATTACCAATGACGCCCGCATCGTGGCCGCCCTCCCCACCATCAAGTTCCTGCTGGACCAGGGCGCCCGCCTTGTCCTCACCTCCCATCTGGGCCGTCCCAAGAACGAACCCGATCCCGCTTTTTCCCTGAAGCCCGTTGCCGCCCGCCTTTCCGAACTGCTCGGCAAGGAAGTGAAATTCGTTCCCGCCGCCATCGGCCCGGAAGCGGAAGCCGCCCGCGCCGCCATGAAGGACGGCGACGTGGTCCTGCTGGAAAACGTCCGCTTCTATCCCGGTGAAAAGAAGAACGATCCGGAATTTGCCAAGGCTCTTCTGGGCAATGCCACGCTGTTCGTGAACGACGCGTTCGGCACCGCCCACCGCGCCCACGCTTCCACGGAAGGGGTGACGCATTTTGCGGAAAAGAGCGCCATGGGCTTCCTGATCGAACGCGAACTGGAATACCTGGAAGGCAAGCTGGAAAACCCGGAAAAGCCCTTCGTGGTAATCATGGGCGGCGCCAAGGTGTCCGACAAGATTGAAGTGCTTTCCAAGCTGATGGAAAAGGCTGATACGTTCCTGATCGGGGGCGCCATGGCCAACACGTTCCTGGCGGCTGAAGGGTATGACCTGGGCGCTTCCAAGATTGAAGGCGACAAGCTGGATCTGGCCCGTGAAATCCTGGCGGAAGCCAAGGCCAAGGGCGTGAAATTCCTGCTTCCTGCGGACGTGCGCGTAGCCATGAAGTTTGAAGACGGCGCTGAAACCTTCTGCACGGCTCCCTTCGCGGAAGGCGGCAAGGTGCCGGAAGGCGGCATGGCCATCGACATCGGCGACAAGGCTATTGAAGAATTCTCCGCCATCATCAAGGACGCCAAGACCGTTCTGTGGAACGGCCCGATGGGCGTGTTTGAAATGGACTGCTTTGCCAAGGGCACCAAGGAAATTGCGGAAGCCCTGGCGGATTCCTCCGCCATCTCCATCGTGGGCGGCGGCGATTCCGTGACGGCGGCCAAGAAGTTCAAGGTCCAGGACAAGCTTTCCTTCTGCTCTACGGGCGGCGGCGCTTCCCTGGAACTGCTGGAAGGCAAGGTGCTTCCCGGCGTGGGAGCCCTGACCGACAAGTGCGGCTGCTGCTGCCAGAAGTAACCGTTCACGGCCGGCGGATCGCTTTCCGCATGGTGCCTTGAATGAACCTTTTCATTCCCCGTGCCCGTCTCCGGGTGCGGGGATTTTTTTGCTCCCTGCTGACGCGGCGGAAACTGCGGAAGTTTGCCGGCTCCCGCGGTTTAAGGAAAACCCGTTCGTGCTCCGGTGGCTGCCGGTTCCGGAGAGGGGGATGCAGGGAAAGGCGGCACAGTCCTTTTTTGGGCTTGCTCTGCGTGTGGCCCGCGCTAGGCTGGACATGTATGAAAATGCTGCGCAGCTTCCTGGCCGTGTTCCTGTTGTGCTCTCCCGCGCTTGCGGCGGACGCCTCCGTTGCGGGGAAGAAGGAGCATGGGGGGTATCCGGCCCGGTACATGCTTCTGGAATCCTCGTCCCGCAACAGCCAGAGCCTGTCTACGCCCGTGGCCGCGTATGTGAATGACGAAGGCGCGGAAGTGGCGCTTATCGGGGCCATTCATGTGGCGGAGGCTGATTATTATGCCTGGCTGAACAAGCTGTTCGGCAGTTATGACGTGCTGCTGTTTGAAATGATCGGCGGGGAGGGGCTCCGGAGGGAGGAGGAGCTCCGCCGTAAAATAGACCGCAATAAGCCTATGGGAGGGCTGACGCTGGAGGAGGCGCGGGAATGGAACCGGATGGTGGAGTGGAGGAAGAGAGCCGCCCTTGAGGAAAAGTCTTTTTTGCTGGGGCTGCTGGGAAGCGCGTACCGGGAATTGAGCGCCGCGCTGGGCCTTCAAACCCAGCATCAGGGCATTGATTATTCCGCGCCCCATTTTATCCATGCGGACATGACGCTGGCGGAATTCCGGCAGGCGCAGGCCAGTAAGGGAGAAAACTTCGCCAGCCTGATGCTTAAATCCATGCTGTCCTCCCTGGTGGAGAAGCCCGGGGCGTACCAGCCGAATGAATTCGGCATGATGGTGGATTTGCTTGCCGGGAACAAGGCGGGGCTGAAGAATGAACTGATGCGCATTTTTGCCCATGCTCCGAATGATTTGGAGGATACCGTGATTCTGGAAGGCCGGAATTCCAAGTGCATGGAAGTATTTGACCAATGGCGCGGCAAGGGCGTTCGCAGGATAGGCATTTTTTATGGCGCGGCCCATCTTCCCGGCCTGCACGGAGCTCTTCTGGAACGCGGCTACCGCCTCCGGGACGTGCAGTGGCTCCCGGCGTGGAGCACCATGGAGAAGGCTGGCCAGGACTGACCCTTTTGCCGTCTTTTCCGGTCTTTCCGCGGGTAATGAAGTTGGTGACTGCCGGAGGCCGTAAATGATGGGAATTCTCCCTTTCCGGAAAGGCCGCTTCAAATGGAAAGGGAGAAGAGGAAAATAGCCTCTTCCCCTTTCCTGATGAACTCCCGTTGAGCAGACGGAAGGGAACGCTACTTTCCGGCGGGGACCAGGCGGGCAATGCCGCCGCCCTTGACGCGCATGGTGAAGGAAAGGGTGCTCCCGGAATGGAGTTCCCGGTTTTCCACCTTCCAGCCGTCGTTCTTTTCCGGCAGGTCGCGGAGGATGGTGGCCCGGTACGCGGTGTTCCTGTTCAGGAAGTCCAGGGGAATGGAAACGGTGCGTTCCCGTCCGTCCCCGTTCATCAGGGCAATGTACCACTGGTCCCCGGAACGCCGGGCAAAGGCGGCGCATTCCCCGATGGCGGACGGCGGCAGGACGATGGTCTCATCCCATACGGAGGGAATGTTCCGGACGGCTTCCCGTTCCGGGGAGCCTTTCGGGAAGGCGGCTTCCATGTCTGCGGGGTTGGATACCCAGTGGAGGACTGGGGACGTATAAATGATATTGGCCGCCATCTGGAGGGGCCAGGAAGAGCCGCGCAGCTTGGGCCCGTGGCCGAAGTAGCCGCCAGTGAAATCGGCGTGGCCGGAGACCAGCCGGGTGAAGGGCAGTGCGCAGTAGTGCCGTCCGCCGATGGCGGCCCAGATGTTCTGTTCCCCGCCGTAGATGCCTTCCCGGCTCATTTCATGCGGCCAGGAGCGTTCTTCCCCCGTGGGGGTATTGGCGCCGTGAAAGTTGACCATGAGCTTGTTTTTAGCCAGGTTTTCCGCGACGGCGTCATAAAAGGCCAGGCGTTCCCGGGAGGCGGAATCCATGAAATCTATCTTGATTCCCTTGATGCCCGTTTTGGCAAGGCTGCTGAAAAAGCTGCGCATGCTTTCCCAGTCGTTGGCGGGGTTGTTGACGTCTGACCAGCGCACCCATACCCAGATGCCTACTTGTTTGCCGGCGGCGTAGCTGGCCAGTTGAGCCACCTTGTCCATGCTTTCCGGCACGGTTTTGCCCCATTTCTTCCATCCTTCGTCAACGAGGTGGTATTCCCAGCCGAATTCGGAGGCCATGTCGACAAAGGCGTACTGGTCCTCTTCACGGACGTTTCCGCGGTCCCACCAGGTCCAGGTGGAGCGGCCCGGCTTGATCCAGGGCGTTTTGGCTCCTTCCGGAAAAAGGTTCTTGTCCGGTTCCGGAGCCAGGGAAGGGATGACGTCGTTCCGGACCAGGCCGTTGAGGTCGTCGTTCACCAGGATGACCCGCCAGGGCATCTCTGCGGAAGAGGGGGCGGAAAAGCCTTCCGGGTCCTGGAAATATACCGTCCTGCATGCGCCGTCCTGAAGGGAGAATTTAATGCCGCTCCACTGCCTGTTGAAATTGGCGGCTTCCTGGATGAGGGCGAAGCCTCCGCCCGGCAGTTCCGCCGCAACCGGCATGGTGCGGACATGGCTGCGGGGATTGCCGGGGTCTTTCTTGAAATCGGCTATTCTGGAAGGAGACCAGACTCCCTCGCAGGGACCCAGTGCGGAAGCGGCGTCCTGGGTCCACAGGACGGCTTTTTCCGGGAAGGCGAACGACGTTTTTTCTTCCCCGATGTTCAGCACGGGCGCTTTCTGCACGTCTTCCGTCCACTCGTAGCGGAAGGCGACTCCGTTGTTGAAAACGCGGGCGCGGAGGCGGAGGCCGGAATTATCCCCGGAAACCACGTATTCGTTGAAATGGACGGAAGCGGAGGGGTATTTGCCGCGCGTTTCAAAGGTGTCGTGGACGTTGTCCTTCACTTTTTTCACGCTCCATCCCGTAATGCCTCCGGCAAGGTCCTTGCCGTTCACCACGATGCCCAGGCCGGAGGGCTCCAGAACCGTCCTGTTTCCCTTTTTCAGGGAATGGGCGGCCCGGTTATCCGCGTGGAGCATCCAGGACAGACGGCCGTCCGGGGATTGCAGAGAGGCATGCAATTCTCCCGCCTGTCCGGAACCGGGCAGGAGGCATCCTGCCATATTGCTGAAAATAATGAGAGATTTTACAATCATATCTTTGTCAGAATACGTCCATCTTGGCCCGTTTATTGCAAAAGTATGTTTTGGAAGGGCGGCAGCCAGCGCATCTACTTTCCGGAATGGGGGAAAAGGCCCTCCCTGCGTGAAGGCCGGGTGGTTCTCCGTTAAATCCGTGGAAGCCGTGAGCTGTTCATGAAGATGAAAAATGGCGGATGTCTTGTTTCCCGTGCAAGAGGTTATGGAGAAATAACCGACCCGGTGAGCGGCAAAAGAATAATCTTTACAAATTAGGTGGAAAAGATAAAAGTAATTTCCTGATCAGATATTAGGATGGAGAGTTGCGGCTCAAATAGTGTTCCCGATTTTCACCATGCGGCAGTTCCGGGAAAAGATGCTCATTTGAATAATGTTTCCGTGCATGGATCCAAATTGACACCTCCCTCTTCCTGGAACGAGTTTTCCGTTTATTCCAAAGAACTCCCGGACGGAGCGACGTTGGAGCATTATAAAATATTGAAGGTGCTGGGAAGCGGCGGATTCGGCATTACCTATCTGGTCCGGGACTTGATGCTGAAGAGGAAAGTGGTTTTAAAAGAGAATTTTCCTTCTTCCTATGCTTACAGAGATCCGTTTACGGGGCGCGTGGTTCCCAATAATGAGCATGACGCCGAGTATTTCAAGTGGACCCTTTCCAACTTTTTGAATGAAGCCCGCATTCTTGCGAGGCTGGATTCTCCAGGTATTGTCCGGGTTCTTTCCGTTTTTGAGTGCAACGGCACGGCTTATTTTTCCATGGATTATGTTCAGGGGCTTCCTCTGGATTACCTGGGAGAACAGCAGCTGCTTGCCGGAAACTGTTATTCGGAAGCCAAGTTGAAGGGATTGCTGATGCACATCCTCCAGATTTTGGATTACCTTCATAAAAAAGGCATCTGCCACAGGGACATCAAACCGGGAAATATATTGCTTACACAGGAGGGAACTCCCGTTTTCGTGGATTTCGGCGCGTCGCGCCACATGGAGAGCACCCATACCCAGACTGTCCTGACGACTCATGGCTTTTCTTCTCCGGAACAGGCTCTCGGCAGGAAAAACACGGGACCTTGGAGCGACATTTATTCCCTGGGCGCTACGTTCTATTCCCTGCTGAAGGGGGGTGCGCCCCCCAGAGGAGAGGAGCGGCTGATCCACGATACCATACAGCCTTTGGCATTGTCCGCGCCCTTGTCCTCCCATTATTCGAAAAATTTTCTCAGGACCATAGACAAGGCCCTTTCTCCTCGGGTGGAAGATCGTTATAACTCCGCGGAAGAGTGGATGAAGGATCTGGGAGTGGAAGGAGGGGCGCTCTCAACCATTAAGTTCTCCAGTGAGGAGTTCAAGTCCGCCCGTAAGCGTTTTTTCAATCTGTTTGCCTTGTCCTCTTCCCGCATCATGTCGGAAGGGCACGAAAAGTGGGGGGCCGGATGGAGGAAGGTGCTGGGGCTCTTCGTTGTTGTGGGCGTGATTGGCGCAACCCTCGGCTATTTTGTTTATGACTGGGGAGGCGGCCCGGAGGAGGACGATGCTTTAGGGCTTCGCTTTCCCAGTGTAATGTCCACCCCCATTCCCCAGATTATTTCAGAATCCAGGGGCGTTTCCTTGCTGAGTCCCGTGGAACGTTTTGACGTCAGGCTGGATAGTCCGTCTTTGTCGCGCCATGCTCTTCCATCCCTGCTTCCCGACCGCTTTTCCTTGGCGTGTGTCCATTTGAGGGTGCTTCAGGAAGACAAGATGTGCCCGCTCCTGTATTTGACCATACGTGATGAGGAGGGAAAGCTGGTTTCCCGGTCTCTCAACGGCTTTTCCTTCACCTTGATCGAGAGTCCTGTGCTCACCGGGTTCCGCTTTGTGGATCTTCCGGCGCTGAATGTGGATGCGCCTTACAGGTTCAGTTTTGAAACCAAGGATAATGTTCCTCATCCGTTGAAGGTTGTTTCTTCCCAGGTTACGACGCTGGAAAGCGGGAAAACCGTGAGGCCCCATTTTAAATTCATTTGCGCGATGGATGACCCCGCGGTGAGAGATTCGCTGAACAGGCCGGAAAACGGCAGGATCCGGGAAATGCTCATCGCCTCCCGGAAAAGGAACCGTACGGAAATTGATTCCATCGTGCTGACGGAACAGGAGAAGGCGCAGGTGCGGAAGTTCGCCAAGGCGGGGTATCCCGCCGCCCAGTATAAAATAGCCCGTCTCATCTTTGAACGGGATGGGAGATACGGAGAGGAAGGAGGCGCCTGGCTTTATAAGGCGGCCATGGGGGGCTTTATTGTGGCGCAGAGGGATCTGGCGTTTCTTCTTGTGGGGGGCAAGGAATTTTTCCCGGATATGCTTCAGTGCCCGGTCAGCCTGTCCCAGAACTATTCTCAGGCGGTTGATTTCCTTCTGATGTCCTTTGCCGCGCAGGATCCTTCCGTGCTGTATATGCTGGGTGTCTTGTATTCCCAGGGGTGGGGGGTGGAATATTCCGCGGAGATGGTCGCGCGCCTGTCCAGGCTGTTGGCCGGTTCCGGTTACGACCTGTCGCGGCTTACCTTGTCGTCCCCCATTTTATCCCATTGGGAGCTTCTGGGGCAGAAGGAGGAAACCTATACGAGGATGCGCTGCTCCATTCCCGGCAGGAAGATGAGCCAATTTTCAGGACTGCGGCTGGTACGGACCTCCGTGGAAGGGGGAAGTATCCTTATTGACAAGGTGATTCTGTTGCGGAACGGGCAGGAGGTCATGTCCCGTTCTTTCCGTACGGCCCTTACCCGGGAGTCTCCCGTCCTGGAGGTCTCCATAAACATGGAGGATTACGCAAAGGAAATGGACAGTTCCGAATGGTCGATAGAGGTCATCATGGCTCCGGCCAATACGTCCGGCATCATGGAAATGATGAGGAAGAAGGAGTTTTCCGGCGCGGAAGAGCTGCGAATTTGATGGAAGGATTTTACCACGGGAAAGGAGAGAACGCGGCATGCGGTTTCCGTCCGTTATCGGAAGCCGTTCGGGGCGGAAGGCCCCGGCGCCGGGGCTTTCCTGTTTCCGCTGGATGGCCCGGCCGGGAAGGCTGTGGCGCGGTTTAGATGTTCTTCAGCATTTCCAGCGCTTCCCGTAGCTTGTCTGCGGGAGAGACGCCTGCCAGCCGCGGAAATTTGTTGGACAGCAGGATAAAATCCCCGTTCCTGGTGAGCATCAGGCGCTGTCCGCTGATTTCCACCATGGAGATGTTTGCTTTGGAGGCCAGTATCTTGATTTTGTGGGAATCCAGCAGGTGATGCACCGTTTCCGGTGCAGGGCCGAAGCGGTCTTCCCACGCGCGGAGCAGGGCGTCCGCCTCCTTCAGGGTGCGGACTGCCGCCAGGTCCTTGTACGCCGAAATGCGCAGGGCTGCGTCGCTGATGTAATCCCGGGGCAGGAAGGCGCCCAGATAATCCTTGCGGGATTTGGCGGCGAACTGCGTCTCGCTGTTCACGATGAAATCCGTTCTCAGGGCTGCGTCCGGCCGGGGGGCCGTGTACCTGCCCTGCATGTGGGCGATGGACTGCTGGAGAAGCTGGCAGTACAGGTCAAAGCCGATGGCGGCAATATGGCCGCTCTGCTGGGTGCCCAGCAGGTTGCCCGCGCCGCGTATTTCCAGGTCCCTCATGGCTATCTTGAAGCCGGAACCCAGCTCCGTGTACTGCTTGATGGCGGAGACGCGCTTGCGGGCGTCTCCCGTGGTGGCGGCGGACCTGGGGAGCATGAGGTAGGCGTAGGCCCGGTGCCCCGCGCGGCCCACGCGGCCGCGGAGCTGGTAGAGGTCCGCCAGGCCGAAGCGGTCCGCGCGGTCAATGATGATGGTGTTGGCGTTCGGGATGTCGATGCCGGATTCGATGATGGTGGTTGCCAGCAGGATGTCTGCCTTCCCCTGCACGAAGGTGCGCATGACCTTCTCCAGCTCGTCCTTGGGCATCTGTCCGTGGCCGATGACGATGCGGGCCTTGGGCACCAGGGCCTGGATGCGGTCCCGGAACAGTTCGATGGTTTTGACGCGGTTGTGCAGCAGGAAAATCTGGCCGCCGCGTTCCAGTTCGCGCTCCATGGCCTTCTTCATGATGCGTTCGTCATAGGGGCATACGCTCGTCTGCACGGGCTGCCGGTTGACGGGCGGCGTTTCAATGGAGCTCATGTCCCTCGCTCCCATCAGCGCAATGTACAGGGTGCGGGGAATGGGCGTGGCGGACAGCGTGAGCACGTCGATGCCCTTGAAGCGTTCCTTGAATTTCTCCTTGTGCCTGACGCCGAAGCGCTGTTCCTCGTCAATCACCACGAGGCCCAGGTTTTTAATGGACACGTCCTCGGAGATGAGGCGATGCGTGCCGATGACGATGTCCACGGCCCCGGACTTAAGCCCTTCCAGCGTGGAGCGGACGTCCGCCGCGCTGCTGAAGCGGCTGAGCATTTCAATCCGCACGGGGTATTCGCTCATGCGCTCCTTGAAGGTGCGGAAGTGCTGTTCCGCAAGCACGGTGGTGGGCACCAGCACGGCCACCTGGCGGCCTCCCGTCACGCATTTGAAGGCGGCGCGGATGGCCACCTCCGTCTTGCCGAAGCCCACGTCCCCGCAGATCAGGCGGTCCATGGGGCGGGTGGCTTCCATGTCCGCCTTCGTCTGGGCGATGGCGCGGAGCTGGTCCTGGGTCTCCCGGAAGGGGAAGGAGCTTTCAAACTCCCACATCCATTTGCTGTCCGGAGGGTGGCTGTAGCCCTTTCCGGTCTGGCGTTCCGCCTGCACGTTGAGGAGCTGGGCGGCGTAGTCCGCCACGGAGCGTTCCGCGGACTTTTTGGCGCGCTGCCATTTGGAATCCCCCAGCTTGTTGAGTTCCGGCGTCTTGCTGCCCAGCCCTATGTACCGTGAAACCAGGTGCGCCTGGCTGAGGGGGACGTGCAGGATCGTATTGTCCCGGTAAAGGATGTTCATTTCCTCGTCTCCGGAGTCCGGAGAGGTGGAAATGTTGATGAATTTGCCGATGCCGTAGCTGGTATGCACCACCAGGTCTCCGGGGTTGATGTCCTTCAGGGAGGCCTGCGCGCGGGCCTTGCGCGCCTTGTCCTCCCGGCTGGCGCGGCGGCGCGCCGTGGCGGACTGGTACCTGCCGAACAGCTCCGAGGAGGAGAGAACGGCCGTTTTTGCCCCCGGAATGCTGAAGCCGCCGGGCAGGTCCCCGCGCAGGGCGGTGATGGACAGCAGCGCGGGCGTTCCGGCGCAGATGTCCCGGAAGCGCTCTT
>OHKJ01000780.1_pt1 | contig 14688 bp, 9 predicted proteins | sample 1568791 | NCBI WGS metagenome assembly OHKJ01 (sample SAMEA3879584, study PRJEB24766) | human gut metagenome | biome: human-associated habitat; feature: feces | place: USA | collected 1985/1987 | reverse complement strand
CCGCTATCGTGTTCGGCGGCCGCCGTGCACAGACCACTCCTCTCGTGTATCAGTCCCGTGACTGGAACAACGGCGTGTTCGTAGGCTCCATCATGGCCTCCGAGACGACGGCTGCCGCTACCGGCGCTGTCGGCGTTGTCCGCCGTGATCCGATGGCCATGCTGCCGTTCTGCGGTTACCACATGGGCGACTACTTCCAGCACTGGATAGACATGGGAGCAAAGATGACGAATCCTCCTAAGATATTCAACGTCAACTGGTTCAGAAGAGACGACGAAGGCAAGTTCATCTGGCCGGGATTCGGAGAAAATATGAGGGCTCTCCTGTGGGCGCTGGATCGCTGCGAGGGAAAGGCCGGAGCTACAGAAACTCCTCTCGGATATGTTCCTTCCAAAGAAGATCTGGACCTGGAGGGCATAGACCTTTCCGATCAGCAGCTTTCTGAAATCCTTACAGTAGATAAGGAGACATGGAAAGAAGAGCTTAAAGGTATCAAAGAATGGTACGCCAAGTTTGATCATATGCCTGATGAACTCATAGCATCGCTGGCAAAGCTGGAGCTGGATTTAGATAAATAGACTTATCATACACGATAAACGCCGGAAGCGTAGAGCTTCCGGCGTTTGTTTCTTATATTCCTTTTCTGGCGCAGGCAGTACATCGAGTACTCGTGCCGGCTTTCATCTTATCAGACCTCACTCTTAAGATCTTTCCGCATCCCATGCATCTGCAATTATAATATGACTTTTTCTGGTCGGGACAGCCTTCGTAGCTTATAACCTGCCATTTGCCGAAGATTTGCCCCTCAAGACATTCTCTCTGCATATATCCTCCTTCATCCATAGGGAGAAGCGCCTGATGCTGTCCGCACAATTTAGAGTCTCAGGCTATCGGCCTAATGAATCTTACATTTTAGTCTTAAGACTAACGGTCATGATCTTTTCTTCTAACTATCGCAGCTGTTCCTGTCATTGCCGCCAGAGCCAGAAGCAGCCAAGGAGCCATCGCATTATCATCACCTGTCTTAGGAGTATTCTCCTCTCCCTTATCTTCCGTTCCTGTGAAAATATTGGTGAATATCATATCGTCGCTTTCGACAGAAGCCTGAAGCACAGAATCCACATCTTCCACCTTGACGGAGACATTATAGGTCTTATCATCATAAGTTATATCTTTCTGTCCGTCATTCACTTCTCGAACTGTATACTCGAAGGTACCTTCAGCGTCATAGTAGATTTCTCCAAACATGACTACGCCGTTTTCGTCATTCTTTGCGACCTCCATCACATCTCCATTCTCGTCCAGTAATTCAAAGCGGAACTGACCTTTCGCAAGATCTGCTCCGGAGAGGATCTTGGAGGCTCCCAACGTAACCGAAGTTCCCTGGGTTATCTCATATTTGTTTTCGAAGGTTATTCCATCGCTCTGTCCGTCCTTGAGAGAATGTTCTACGGTCAGAGTTCCGTCTCTGTTGTCTGTAACCTCTGTGGTAATTTCGAAACGGCTCGTATCGTAAGTTATACCCTTGATACCATCATTTACCTCTGACACGATATAGTGGTGCGTTCCCGGCTCAGTATACTCTATGCTGTCGAATACTACCTTTCCGGAAGAATCGCTCTTTCCTTCTGCGACTACATCTTTGCCTTCGAGCAGTTCAAATGAGAATTCATATTCTGATATATCTGCGCCTTCCAGATTTTTCGTTATCTCGATAGCATCGGTTATGCTGGAAGTCTCCGGCTTAGTTATCTTATATTCATTGCTGAAGGCAAACATAGGTCCCTGAGCGCTGCACGTTGCAGTAAGAACTCCTCTGCCGTCATCTTTGAGAATTATGCTAAATTCCTTATCGCTGTCATTGATGACTCCTGGCAGCGTGCCCTCTTCTGATACTTTATACTTGAACTCTCTCGTTCTCGATCCGTCGGCGGCCGTCTCCGTTCCCTCCAGCATGCTCAGATCAAATTCCACATCTCCGAAAACGACGTTTCCGTCTTTATCGTTATAAGCTGTATCGTTATCAGGCATCGGAGTATTCTCGTCCTCACCCGTGATCTTAAACTTGTAAGCTCCGTCTATATCAGGAGGCATGAGTCCCGCTTCAGCTTTCAGAGCCTTGCTTCCTTTAATGTTGACGGATACAGGACCTCCTACAGAATACGTATTCTTGAAGGTAAAATGATCTTCTCCCGCAGGGTAATTCACCTCAGCCTTCAGTTTTCCGTTGCCTTCGTCTTTAACCGTAACCGTAAAATCATACGATGTGTCGGATCCCGTAAGTCCCATGCTGTCAAATCCGGAAGTATCCTCGTAAACAGTGTAGTTCAGCGTCCAGACATAATTGCCGTCCACCTCAGTTCTCATGGCATATCCGTCCTTGACTGCTTTGTCAAGGGCAGATCCCGTATACTCAAACTTTTTGTCGAAGGATACGTCGCCCTTCGCATCGTTGGTACCGGTCATCACCGTCTCCGGCGTGTCATCTTTAGTCTTTACCTCAAAGCTGAATTCTTTATCTTTGAGGGGTCTTCCGGTCAGCTCCTTATCGGCGCCTAATGACGCGGCTCCGTCAGCTCCTGTAGAGGCTTCATACTTATTGCTGAAATCTACGCTGGCTCTGTCTTTAGGCGTCTCTCCTGTGACATAGGTATAGATTTCATCTTCTCCGTCGCCTGTGATCACAGTCGTCACTTCAAGTTTGCCGTTGTGTTTATCTGCAACGGTGATCTTTATGGTTCTGACATCGGTGTCATAGGTATATCCGTTTTCTTTTGAATCTTTTTCAGAAACTTCATAGGTGTAAGTCTTTCCGTCGTCCGCAGTACTGAAATCAAATGCGTCTCCCAGAGAAAGTATGGTAGCCTTTTCTCCGTCGCCTGCCTCAGTATTGTAGAACTTGATTCCTTCTTCACTTATTCCCAGTTTCTTTCTTGAAAGGTCATCGGCGCCTTTCAGAGTAAACTCAAAGATTCCTTCTTCCATGTCTCTTCCGGTCAGAGTCTTGGTTATATCAAGTCCGCCGGCATCTTCATAATCCATGGAAGCGTTATAGACATTGACGAATTCTCTGCTTACCACCATAGGTGAAACCGACAGAGTACCGTCTTCATTATCTGTCACGTTTACCGTAAGGGTAGCTACATTTTTAGAATAAGTTATGCCAGGTATATCTTCTGCTTCTTCGGTAACTTTGTATACATAGACGCCTTCATCTTCAAACACTATGTCGCCGAAACCGAAGTTTTTGCTCTGGCCCGAAGCCGGCTCAGTCACCTTTTCCGACGCAGAGTCAGGCAACGGAGTATCTTTGGTTTCAGCAGCGATCTTAAAGTTAAATTCATCGCTGTCCAGCCATTCTCTTCCTCTCAGAGTCTTGGTAAACAAGTCATCTGTATCTAAAGATTTGGAAGCAGGTTTATAGCTGTTTTTAAAATCTATCTGAGGCGTTCCGCCGGTATTCGTATCATAAGTGGCTATCAGAGTATCATCCGCCTCGCCTTCAGAAGTCATGATTCTCGTTATAGTTGTCTCTGCAGTAAGATTTCCCTCCTGACCGGGATCAGATACCGAAATCTCGACTTTATACTGGGATTTATCGTACGTCACACCGTTATCAGCCGCCTTATCAGCTTCATCCACGATATACACGTACGTCTTTCCGGCGTCATCTTCTGTAAACTTAAGGCTCATGAGCTTCATCATGGAGATGGCTTCTCCCTCTCTGCCTGATGCATTGAAGAACTTCTTATCTGCCTCGCCTACAGGAGCGTTTCCTTCGGCAGTTATACTGAATTCAAATTCTCCCGCTTTCATATCACGTCCATCGAGAGTCTTGGTTATTCTGATTCCGCCTCTTGCCCCATAGTCCAGGGAAGAACTGTAGGTATTGACAAATACAGCTTTATCGTCAGTCTGATCTTCGCCGTTATCATACTGCGCCGAAGCTACCAACTGCCCGTCTTGATCTGTGACTTCCACCGTCACATAAGTCTTGTGTTTATCATAGTCCACGCCCTTGGCATTTCCCTGTTCTTCCGATATGACAAATTTATATATTCCTGTCTTATTGAGCTTTATAGAACCAAATGAAAAGTCTTTAGCTTCTCCATTTTTCGCCCCTGTTAATTGGCAGGAAGCGCTGGCGCTGTCTTCATCCCAGCCGTCTATCACAATCTGTCCTGCTGCTATGGCTGCATCCGTATTTGTGTCTGCGGATTTTAATTTAAAGTCGAAAGTCTCTCCGTCTTTCATATCACGCCCGTTCAGAGTCTTTTCTCCACGTATGGCGTCGTCGCCCGATAACTCTGCGGCTTCAGGCTTGTAGCTGTTTGTAAAGCTTATCCTGTCTGCCTGTATCTGAGTGGTAGGATTTACTCCGTCGTCAGTGTTCCAATACGTGATGGTCATAGTTACGACTGCGTCGTCTCCGGAGCCCTGAACCTCAGGCAAAAATCTGACTATATACTTAGCGGGATCATATTTCATTCCCTTATAAGTATATTGATTGCTTTCATCTGCTCCCTGCGGTATAACTTCCTCTAACAGGTAATCATAGTGATCTTTATCATGCTGCGCAGTAAATTCTGCTCTTCCGTAAGATATGGAAGTTCCGTCGTTAGTCACCGTAAATGATCCGTCCTGCTCTGCCTGTACGTCTGCAGGTATTGGCGCTCCTTGCGTCAGCGGAGTGACGCGGAACGAGAAGTCACATTTTGAAAGCGGCATGCTTCCGCCGGAAAGATCTGTGTAGATCTTGTTTCCGTTAGGTCCCGCCCAGATAGACTCGGCGTCATATCTGTTGGTGATCAGCGCTTTATCAGTCTCAGTACCTGTAGCTTTCGCATCGTCGTCAGTAGTCTGAACCATAGTCGCCTCAGCGGCTAAGGTTCCGTCTCCGCTATCTGTAACCTCTACAGTAACCGTGTACAAAGCCTGCGAGTATGACAATCCCGGAGCCTTTGAGTCAGGTTCTTTTTCATATATCATATATGTGTAAGTTCCCGGTTTGGTAAATTCAGCTTCTCCAAAATCAAACGGAACTTGCTGGCCGTCGGTATACTGTCCGTCGGATAATGCCTCTGCCCGGGTCTCCGCCTTTTCGGTAGCCGGCGCATAGTCATCCTTTTCTATTACGAACAGGAACGAGTCCCCCTGCTTCCAGTCTCTGCCGTCGAGAACTTTAGCTCCTGCAAAGAACTCCGAAGTGTCTACGGAATCCGGAAGGGATGCGCTGTACGTGTTCAGGAATTCAGCGCTTTTCTCTTCGCCGCCCGTTATGTCTCCCTGAGCGCCCTCAGCAGACGTCTGAGTGAACCCGGCAGGAATATTTTGTTCTGTTACTTCATAACTTGCCCCGTCAGGGAGTCCATATATATAGATACTCTCTCCCGCCTTGAGCTTGAACGTATCTCCGTCTTTTATGAGGAAATCTCTTCCCTGCTGATCGCCGCTGCGGTCAAATATCTTAGCGTTGTATTCTTCGTCAGCTCCGGAAAGATCCAAGCTGAACTCAAATTCCGTATCTTTATATTTTGCCGCGTCAAATCCGTCCGCCACGTCTATATCCTTGGTGACTTTGAGAGTTCCCGGCAGATCTATATACATACGTCCGTTGTTGCCCAGATACGCTACAATGTCTTCTGCCGATTCAAGGCTCATGTCGTTCCATCTCTGATCAGCAATATCTGATGCAGTCTCTGTCCTGTTATCAGCCTTTACATCGTGCATATCCGTTACTGTAGTCAGTCTCGGAGTGCCGGCAGGTATATAGTACTGGCCGTTTTCTCCCACTTTCGCCGATCTCAGTAATTCTTGCAGTCCTGAGCCTGATATATCTATGGAATAAGTTTCTGCTTTACCTGTTCCTACATTGTAGTATGATCTCTGATAATAATATCCCGATTGTCCTCCGAGGGACCCTGTTATAGGCCTGTTACCGTCCGGGTCAGAGAAGAGGTAGGAATCTTCTGTAAAATAATAATAGCTGTTGTTGGCGGCAGGCGTAAATTCTGCCACCGTATCTCCGAATTCTGCACCCTTGCTGAAAGCGTTGGTGTAGAAGCTTACTTTGCCGTCTTCAGAGTTCTCGCTTATATATTTGGCGAGAGCTGAATCAGGTTCATTGAGAGCGTCCTTTACGCCATCCTTGAGGCTAACCCCGTAGAACAATCTTATAGGATAAGTCTCATTGACAGTCGTCTTTGGATTCTCCGGATCCTCCGAATCTACGTCAAAATCTCTCAGAGGTATCATAGACGCCGGAATCTTTACCGTGACCAAATCTCCTTCTTTCAGATCCTTGCCATGCTCAACCGTAATTTCTATGGTATTAAGGTCACCGTTAGGATAGATAGTGTTTCCTGCAGTTCCTTCAAAAGTATAGGTGTCCGTATTTCCGTCTGTAGTCTTACCTCCCGCTTTCAGGTCGAACCTCTGGCTGGCAAATACTATGGTTTTGAATCCGTCTACTTCCATGTAATCTCCAAGCCTGTCCGTAAAGGTTATATAACCGTCACGCGTACCGTCCACAGGGTCGCCGCTGGGCTTTTCTATCTGAGTAGGGTATCCCGCGGAACTTACGATCTCTTCTGATATTTCAGTAAATATATTGTTAAGCGCATCGGCATTGTCAGCTACTTTATAATATGCCGCCTCTTCACTCACTCTTTGTCCCAAATTATTGTAACTTGTAGCCTCAGGATAATTTGACGACATGGCGTTCATATAATTGTTTACGTCATTATTTCCATTCGGATTTGCGCCGTCGAATATTCCTATAGTATAGATGAGAGCATTGTCATCTTTCAGTTCTTTAGCTGTTCCGATGGCGTCGTTGGCCACGGATCCGTCGAACCCGTTGCCGTGATTAGGTTCGCCGTCAGTAAAGAAGATGACCACCTTTTTTGCGTTATCTCTGGATCTGGATAAAACAGTCTTAGCCGAATCCATTCCGGAATCAGCATAGGTAGATCCGTTGGCATTCAGATTATCTACAGCTGTCATCAGAGACTGCTTGTTATCGTCGCTGCACTCCTGCAGTCCCGCCACGATATTGCTTCCTTCAGCATAACTGACTATAGATATGTGATGTTTATCTTCTGTATCGGCTATATCGTTATTGATCTTCACCGTCTCATCTATGAAATTGCCGACAGCTTCTTTCAGAGAATCCATTCTGGTAGCATTTCTAAGGATATACATCTGGTAATGATCGGGATCATTATCGGAGGCGCTTGTCTTAAAGCTTATCCTGTTGCCATCCAGTTCCCAGTGATAGCTGAACCATCCGTCACTCACCTTTGTCAATTGTTTATATTCACCGTTGTCCAGCACGTAGCGATTTCCTGTAAACAGTCCTGCTCCGGTGTCATAAGTTGGTGCATAGATCTCCTCATCTCCGAAATCTTCTCCCATGCTTCCCGAGGTGTCCAGAACCATTACTATGTCCAGCGGCATGCCGTCCATCGTAGTGGTTATATTAGACGTGGACGAGATCGCCGAAAGCGCCACCATGAAATCCGAGTCGCCCTTTTCCACGGTGATGCCTGAAGGACTCAGCGTAATATTCTCTGAAAATACGCTCTTGTCCGTCCACACACGTCCTATATATTTAGTATTATTCTCGGCTATATCTTTCCAGCCGTCCATCGATGAAGCATCAGTCACCAGTGTGGTTCCTGCTGCCTTTGCAGTTTCGCCTGTATTAAGTCCAGACGAAGCGTATATGATCCCGCCCGAGATCATACACATTATCATCAATACTATCAGTATAGAAAGCGGCCGCTTCCTTATACTTCCTGATGATCTTTCTTTTTTCATTATTGCATGTCCCCCTATCCATAAAGAGTTTGGTAATGTGAATAGATCTTCTCCCATAAAACATAATGTCTATTATGTATCTGCCTGCCAACGTACCTGAAAGCAAAAAATAAAAAACACGCCCGGCAGGCGAGCGTGCTCAAGGGGTATGCCTCACATCATAAAGGCTTATTGTTAAATCTTACAGACTATCCGATTGAAATCACAGCATGTAGTTATGTGAAGAAATTTTATGTAGTTTTTTAAATCCATATGTGGTACAATTATGGTAACTTATTTAGGCTTTCTTCAAAACATAATAGACATTATGTTGTAAGAACATCCTGCAGCTGATCCAGCATATCCATATGCTGGCGTCCTGCTTCCATGGTGTATATCCTGGTAGTATTGATATTGCTGTGGCCCAGTACATCTGCAAGCCTGACGATATCTCCGTCTATAGAATAGAAAGTCCTGGCAAAGAGATGTCTTAGATTATGGGGAAATACTTTTTCCGGGTTTACGCCGGATATCTCACAGAGCTCTTTCATCTTTCTCCATATGCTTGTCCTGTCTATGGGATTTCCGTTCTTGCTTAAGAATATAGGTCCGGACTCGATTCCGGATTTTTTGATATATGGGATCAGAAATTCCTGCATCAGTGCGGGGATCAGTATGATCCTCTTTTTGTTTTTACAGTCTACGACCGCCTTGCCGGAGACCACGGCTTCAGCGGTAATATACCTGAGTTCGCTGACTCTTATACCCGTCCCGCATATCGTCCTTATCATCAGCGACGTCTGTTCATCATCTGCGGCGTCCAGGAGCCTTTTATATTCCAATCTGCTCAGTTCCTTATCTTGCCGGGCAAAGATCTGTTTCTGAACCTTGATATATCTGACGCAGAATGCTTCCATATCTTCAAACCGGAAATAACAGTTGAGAGAGGCTATCATGGAATTGACGCTGGCCGGAGTATATCTCTCCGCCAGATACGTCTTATACCTGATCGCCGACTCCTTGTCCAAATAATTATCCCCGAGAAAAACCGAGAATTTTTTAATGTCTCTTATATACTTCTCGATAGTTGCTTTGCTCTTCTCTTCACTGTACAGATGTTCTTCAAATCTTTTTATGTCTCGCGGCCGTATCTTCTTTTTTTTCATGTTGTCCCTCCTTAACTATCTGCTTAAGATATTTTATCCCATTAAGGAGCTAATATAATATTTATTCACATGTATATCTCGCTTTTTTGAAGAATATTTTCGTCACAGTCATTTAAGACTTCCCTGTCGGCTGAAATTACATAAAAGTATATACTTGCGCCTAATTCTTCAAAATATTTTCCGTAGACGCGGCCAAACAACTCGACAGGGGCGAAGTCCTCTTCCGTCCCGTATCCCGGAGATCCGTACTGAATATAATTTCTTAAAAAAGTCTTCTTATTGTGGAGAACGCCGCTGGCCAAGATCTCTGCGTCTACCGCATACCATCCGTCATACCCTGCCATCTTTACATCTTCGTATACTTCATCCGTTTCCCAGTCGAATAACTGCCTTTCTGCGGGAAGTCCCAGATCTTGCAGAACCAGACGCGTATAATCATATTCAGGTACTTTTCCGGCTTCTTCCACATTCAGCCTTCCGCTTTCATCAAATCCGTAATCTCCCTCCACACAGTAAGCTCCGTAAAAGCTGCTGTAATAAGGCGAACTGTCATCATATATCCTGCTGCATCCTCTTTTCAGGTCGAATTCAGGGAAATTATACATTATGGTCAGGCGGTCTGCCTGCCCTCCCGAAAATCCTCTGAATCCACTGTCGGCATTAAAAGTCATCACAAAGGGGTACCATCCTTCGCCGGACGGTATCTGTATCTGGACGCCTTTTTGAGCCATATAGCTGTCTTCTGCTTCCATGCGGCTGTAAACGCTCATAGCCCCGAGGCTTATGCCGTAAGCCCCCAGCGGAGACAGTATGAGCTCGAAGATCAGCAAAACCGAAATCAGAATAATTAAGCTTTTCTTCTTCATTGTATCTCCTATTCTTACATTGACTTTCTCTCAAATTTTTCGATATAATATGATAAATGACGGATTTTTTCATCTATAGGCGGCGGGCTTTGCAAAGTCGCTTGCCGTCATGGGTTCTGATTTAAAATGGCAAGGAGGCAGGCACATGAATATTTGTATCTTCGGAGCCAGCAGCAATGAAATAAGTGAAATTTATGTAAGAGAAGTCTTTCTTCTCGGCTCTCAGATAGCAGAGCGCGGTCATAGTCTAATCTTCGGCGGCGGCGCCGGCGGCCTGATGGGTGCGGCAGTCAAAGGTGTACAAGCAAAGGGAGGATATTCCCTGGGCGTTGCCCCGCATTTTTTTGACAAACCGGGCATACTACATGATAGCTGCAACGAATTCATATTTACCGACACTATGCGCCAGCGCAAACAGATCATGGAAGAGCGATCCGACGCTTTCATCACAGTCCCCGGAGGAATAGGCACCTTCGAAGAGTTCTTCGAAATACTCACTTTAAGACAGCTGAACCGTCACCATAAGCCCATAGCGGTATTCAATATAAACGGTTATTATGATCATCTGACTGCAATGATAGATCACGCTTTTGAGCAGGGATTTATGCGATCCGGCTCAAAAAATCTGTACGAAGTCTTCACCAAGACCTGCGATCTTCTCGATTACATAGAAAAGGAGGCGATAAAATGATACTGGCTATAGCTACAAGAATAGAACACGTCCCGGAAGAAAAACCTTTCGATGACAGGTTTTATCTTACCGCATATTTTAAAAAAATATTCGACGATATGGGCATAATTCTCTTTCCCCTCATATCAGACAAAACCCTGTCAACCGCCGCCGATATGGCAAGCGGCCTCATACTCCCGGGCAGCTATACGGATATAGACCCCTCATATTACGGGCATCAGCCTCTGAAGGGGAAAAGTTATACAAAAGATGAATATAAAAGCGATATGGCGATGATCAGGGCTTTTGAACAGGCCGGCAAGCCTATACTGGGCATATGCGGAGGAATGCAGTCCATCAATGTTTACTTCGGCGGAACTCTGCACCAGCAAATACCGGGACACTTTACGGACGGCGCCATGCAGACCGCATATCTTACTGAAGGTTCATTTCTTCATAATATATACCATAAAGATCAGATACAGATAAATTCCTTCCACAATCAAGCGGTGGATAAAGTCGCACCGGGATTCAAGGTGACGGCAAAGACCAAAGATGGTATAGCCGAAGCTATAGAAAGAGAAAACATCATAGGCGTGCAGTGGCACCCGGAGGTGCTTTGCGACGCGGATTTCTTCAGATACTTTGTAAATATGTGTATACCAAAATAGCGGATAGGAACTTCCGCTATTTTTTTATCAGGTCGTCTATTACAGCTTTCGCTATCAGAAGTCCCGCCGCCGCAGGAACAAAGCTTATGCTGGCTGGAGTCCTGCTTCCAGTCTTTACAGGCTCCTCCTTTGAATAGACCGTCTTGACTTTGGTTATTCCCCTCTTTTTCAGCTCTTTTCTCATCACTTTAGCCAGCGGACACACTTTTGTATCTTCTATATCGGCTATGATAAAGGCGGAGGGGTCCATCTTATTTCCCGTTCCCATAGAGGATATGATCGGAGTTCCGGCAGCTTTTGCCCTCTCTATTATGTCTATCTTCGCAGTGATGTTATCTACAGCGTCCACCACATAGTCATACTCCCCGAAGTCAAATTCCGTTCCTTTTTCCGGAAGGTAAAACTGCTGCCTGACCTTTATTTCCATGCCGGGATTTATATCCCTGAGACGTTCTTCCGCCACTTCCGTCTTAGGTCTTCCTACAGTGCTGTGAAGAGCTAATATCTGTCTGTTTATATTGGTCTTGTCAATCAAATCTTTGTCTACGATCTCGAGGCTTCCTATCCCGGCTCTTGCCAGAGCCTCACATACGTAACCGCCTACTCCGCCTATTCCGAATACTATTACTTTAGATCTCAGAAGTTTTTTCACGGCGATATCGCCTATAAGACTTTCTGTCCTCTGAAACTGATCTTCCATTTTAAACTGTTCCCCTCAATCTCTTGTCATGGGATATTCTTTCATAAGTATCCCTATCACGCCATATATGATGTCGCTGCCGTATCCCAGCGATATCAGCCTCCGTCCCACCTTGGCCATGAAATTCTTATCCGTCCGTCTTCCTTCGGAAACGTGATTTTCAGCCATCTTTCTGGCAATCTTAAGGGCTCTTTCCTTCTCTGTCAGAAGATCGTCTCTTATATCCTGATAATCCGGATTTTCATCTGAAAGAAATTCGTCGAGAGTTTCGCGGATCACGCTCCTTGGAACTTTTCTGCGCTCCAGTTCCTGCTCTATGCGCCTTAGCCCTCTGCCTTTACGGCAGCCTTCTTTATAATAGCTTATACAATAATATTGATCATCTACATATCTGTACTCTCTGAGAAAGCTAAGAACGAGTTCTATCTCCTCGCGGTCAAACTCTTTTCTAATGAGATAATCTTCTACCTGTCCCTGGCTGCGAAGCCTGAGGGATACATATCTCAAAGCGGCAGACTTGCATTTTTCAATACTCATTAATATCACCTGCCGCCGCTGTCTTACATCTTTTTCTCAAGATTTCTTTTAACATCAATATCCCCTTCGTTCCCATACAACTCCCATTCATCTAAAAATCCTCTCGCACTTTTATCCCGGCATGGCCGGCAGTGTTTTTCGAAACGCAGCAAATACACTTGATGTCAGAGTCTACTTCTATTTCTCTGAAAACAACTGTATCTAAAGAGCTTGCCGGCTCTCCTTTATCATCTATAAAATCTCTGAATTCTCCGAAGAAGCCTTCTCCCGTATACTTGCCGAAAGCTTCGCGCCTGGTCCATATTTCAAAAAAGCCTTCAAGGCCTGCGTCCTTTACATACATGTTTTCAGAAGATGAAAAAAAACGCCTGGCAATCTTTTCATAATTGCAAGGCTTAACATACTGCACATCCAGCCCGCAGCAATCCGGGCCTATCAGACAGGCCCAAATATCTCGACTGTGGCTTATATTGAAATATATCTCCAGACCCTCAAAATAAGGCTTGCCCAGATCTGTCCGGCATAGAGCAGCCCGTGATAGTTCTTCTTTTTTTATACCATAAGCTAAAAGAACTCTCTTAAGCAGCTCTCTTCTCTCGCTTTTTTTCTCATTTCTACAGATAAACAGTTCAAAATCATTGTCCGTCATCTTTTTCATTCAGCCTCTCGAGCACTCTCTTGTAGCCGTCTGCTCCATAGACCAGGCACTTGTTTATCCTGCTTATGGTAGCCGTCGACGCCTTTGTGGCAGCTTCGATCTCCATATAAGTCTTTTTCTCCGAAAGCAGTCTGGCCACCTGAAGTCTCTGGGCGATGGCGTGTATTTCGTTGATGGTACATATATCCTCGAAAAATCTGTAGCAGTCTTCCTGATCTTTTAACGTGAGTATAGCTTCAAAGAGTTCGTCTATATCTTCTCTCTTAAATTTTGATTCGTATGCCATTATACACCCACTCTCCCTTCTTGATGAAATTATATCATTGCCTCTCTTCTTCGTCAATTTGTATTTCATTAACTAAGAACTGCAGTCTCTTTGAACCCTGCCATACCTGACACTCGAGAGTTCCTATGATGTCGGCCGGCTTCAGAGCTATCTCTTCAAAATCATAATCCTGAGCCCTGCCGAACAAGACGCACTGTACTCTCGCGCCTCCATCTCCCGAGGCGTAGAATCTAACATGCTGCAGCTCGTCTCCCATATACCATACTCCGTCTATCATGACGTCTTTGCACCGCATGAGAGGCTTTGGATTCTTACTGCCGAAAGGCGCCAGCATTTCCAGCTGATCGGCCAGATCGACGGTCAGATCGTCAGGAGAAACTTCCAGATCTATATCGTATTTTTTTCTGAATATCTGAGGGTCTCTATCCCTCAGCTCCTTCATCTGTCTTTCGAGGCCTGCCCTGAGAGCCGGAAGATTTTCTCTCTTCATGGAAAATCCGCACGCTCCGCTGTGGCCGCCGAACTTTTCGAAAAGGTCTTCCTGAGTCTTGAGCAGCTCATATAGATTGACTCCTTCTATACTGCGGCCAGTGCCCTTGACTTCTCCTTCCCCTGTGGGAGTCACGATCACGGCAGGTCTGTAATAAGTCTCTTTTATCTTTCCTGCCACTATGCCTGCTATTCCCTCATAAGAGGCTTCTGCCTCCATGATGATAAAGTCTTCCGGATCATCTATGTCTACTTCGCTGCAGCAGAGTCTGAACAGATCAGACTGAAGCTTGCGGCGTTTTAAGTTTTTCTGAAGAATATCTTCGACTATCTCGTTCATCCTCTCACGGCCGCATCTGCCAAGCAGCAGTTCCACTGCCTGAGAAGCATCCTCTATTCTTCCGGAGGCGTTGAGATGAGGAACTATCACAAAGCTTATATTTCCGGAAGTGATATGCCCCGGCTTAAGAGAAGTTCCCTCTATCAGCTGTCTGAGTCCCTGCCTCTTTCCGAGGTTTAAAACTTTTATCCCAAATTTGGTGATAGTTCTGTTTTCATCGATCAGAGGCATTATATCGCCTACCGTGCCTATGGCGGCAAGATCCAGAACCTCCGTCAGGATATTCTTTGGAAGTCCTGCCTTCTTCTGCAGCGCCTGAGCGACTTTGAAAGCTACTCCGCACCCGGACAGCTCTCTGAAAGGGTACTTTGAGTCGGGACGTTTAGGATTTATAAGAATACAGTCAGCCATGACGTCAGTGATGTTATGATGATCTGTGACCATTATTTTCATCCCCAGCTGTTTAGCGTATTCTACTTCCTTATGAGATACGCTTCCGCAGTCC
>OHKJ01000770.1_pt1 | contig 14804 bp, 19 predicted proteins | sample 1568791 | NCBI WGS metagenome assembly OHKJ01 (sample SAMEA3879584, study PRJEB24766) | human gut metagenome | biome: human-associated habitat; feature: feces | place: USA | collected 1985/1987 | reverse complement strand
CCCGGTCTGCGCCGGGCGGGTGATTATTCCGGGTGAAAACGACATGGCCTCCCTGTTTCCGGAGCTTGCCCGGGAGTGGAACCCGGAAAAAAACGGCACGCTGCGGCCCTCGCAGGTGACTCCCGCCAGCAAGCGGCGCGTCTGGTGGATCTGTCCCCTAGGTCATACCTATGCCGCCGCTGTGGGAGCGCGTACCGGGCAGGGGTCCGGATGTCCTTACTGCGCCGGCAAAAAGGTTTTGGCAGGATTTAACGATCTGGCAACGACACAGCCCTGCATCGCGGCCCAATGGCATCCGACCCTGAACGGCGCGCTGACGCCCCAGATGGTTACGGCGGGCTCCCACAAAAGGGCTTGGTGGACCTGCGCGGAGGGGCATATCTGGAAAGCTGTGATCTATTCCCGGGCAGGGCCGCAGCGGAGGGGCTGCCCCGTCTGCGCCGGGAGAGTCTGCCCGGAGCGGCAGGAACGATACCGGGGAATACTGGCGGGGATGGAATAAGATTGGACTGACCGGCCAATTCCCAGCCCAAACAATATAGTAACAGGAGGAACGAGAGATGAAAAAACGGTTATTGGCAAGTTTGATGGCCCTGTGCCTGATCGTGGGCCTGCTGCCCACGGCGGTGCTGGCGGTGGAGGAGCCGCAGGATCTACAGGAGGAGACGCCTGTCTCCGAGCCGGTCCCGACTGCTGCAGCAGATGGCTACACAGATTGGACCCATGACGATTCCCTGCCGACGAGCGGCACCTACCGGCTGACTACCAATGTAACTATTAAGCCTACATTTTCTGACTACGCAACTGTTAAATCCAGTTTGGTTCTGGACTTGGCCGGCCATACCGTCACGGTGAGCGATGAAGCGGGCGGAGACTATGCCTACTTTGTAAATTCTTCGAATGCAAGCCTGGTAATTGAAGACAGCGTCGGCGGTGGCAGGATCACCAATGCTGGAACAACTGACAGGATGTCGACTTTGATCCAAGTCAATAGCGGCAGCTTCGAGCTGAAGGGCGGCACGTTGGAAAATACTTCTTCCATGGGCTATGCGCTCCATTTGAATTCCTCCAGCACAGCCACCCTTTCCGGCGGTACCGTGGTCAACACTGCAAGCGGTGGCCATGCGGCGTTTGTCAATTCGTCTGCCCGGTTGACCATGACGGACGGAGAGATCAGAAACACCGTGGACGGCGGGCATGCCGTTTATATCAATACCACAGCTGGCTTTACTATGGAGGGCGGTACGGTCACTCAGGAATCTACATATAGTTCTTCTGCCGCCATTTATTCGAATAGCAGAGAGACGCCCATTTCCATTTCCGGCGGAGAGGTCGAGTCCAAGTCCATGGGCGTCTATGCCGCGTTTGCTCCGGTCTCTGTGACCGGCGGCGCCTTCCGGACGGATAGCTATGCGTTCCAAACCCGCTATGCAACCATTGCTCCTGCGGAGGGCAACACAGTCAGCGTTGACAGCGAAGGTGCTGTTTTCTATACGTTCAGTGAGTCAGAGAACCAGATTGTGGACGGCAATTTTACGGCTCCCGCGCTGACAAAATCTTACACGCAAAATGATCAGCCGTCTACTTTGGCGGTTTCCGGCGGCACCTTTGATATTGGGAAGGTCGCTTCTGCGGGTGACAATTCCCAGATCACCATCAGCGGCGGCAAATTCACCAGCAAGGTTGACGATCAATACTTGGAAGAAGGCTTGACGCAGGGGCAGGATGGCACCGTTGGAGCACAAGACGATGTTTCTGTGGCTGAGCTTTGGAGAGACGGTGAGCAAATCAGCCGCCACCTGACTTTGGAAGAAGCGTTGGAGAACGCACAGAATAACGATACCGTGATGCTGGTCGCCGGGAAAGAGCTCTCTCTGACCAAGCCTGTTGAGATCATAAACAAATCGCTTACGCTGGACCTGCACGGAAGTACGATCAAGGCAGGCAACGGATTTTCGACTGCGAATGGTGCTCAGATTATCTCTGTAAAAGCAGGCGGTAATCTGACAATTATGGACAGCAGTGCCGACAAAAGCGGTGTGGTATCCGGTGCAAAATATGCTGTATATGTGGGTGGCGCAGGCACAAAAGTTGTTGTGCAGAGCGGCAAATTGATTGGCGACGGAAATGCGGTTCTTGTAACTTCTGGAGCTGCGCTGGAAGTAACTGGCGGAACCCTGACGGTAGCAAACCCTGCAACAAGCACTGAGCCTGCAATTCATGTTCAACTGGAGAGTTCTTTGAAAATTTCTGGCGGTGTGATTGTTGGCGGCCAAGGGACAAATGGCGGCGCAATAAGTGCATTGTCCTCTACAGTGGATCTGAGTGGCAATGCGAAACTTACAGGATATTCAGGTATAGCACTGTTCAATGTGGATAGTAACTATGGACTCAGCAATGCTCCGGGCGCTGTTTCTTCTGCTCTGACGATGACCGGAGGCGCAATAGAAGCAAAGGTCTTTGCGCTTTCTGGAAATTGCCTCCAGTCTGCAGGCAGTGTGGCTATGATTACTGGCGGCAGTCTGACATCAACCGAAGGAACTGCCATTTACTGGCCGATGGAGGGCGCGCTGACCATTGGCGGCAATGCGGTTGTCACCGGCGGTACCGGCATTGAGGCCAAGATGGGCACGATCACCATTCAGAACAATGCAAAGGTCATTGGCACGGCAGAGTATAGAGCTGATGAACCCACAAACGGCGGCTCTTCTCCGGAGGGCTCCGCTCTGTTGCTGTCCTCTCAGATGTACGGCACAGATGGACAGTATAAGACGGACAATCAGCTAAAGGTCAATATCACAGGCGGCACACTGACCAGCAATCAGGGCAATGCTGTGACGGTCTATAACACGGAGCAGAACGAGGTACAGACGGCGCAGGTCACTGTTTCCGGCGGCACATTCACGGCAGAAAAAGCCGCGGTCATCTCCGTGACCAAGGGCGGCAACACCGTGACCACCAACGGGAATACCCAGACCACCAGCAAGTCCAACACAACATTGACGGTCTCCGGCAGCGTGGCTCCTGCCTCTATCGACGCGAATGGCAGCACAGCTTATTTTGCTAACGTCACGCAGGCGATTGCAAGTCTGGCCCCCGACGCTACGGAAAAGACACAGATCTCTGTTTTTGGCAATTCCACAATTTCCACGGATGTAGAGCTGCAAGAAAACATCACTCTGGTGGTAGCGCCCGGTGTACAGCTGACCGCCGACGTGACCTCAGGTGAGAGTGAGATGGTGGTCATCACAGAGCAGGACGCAAACGGGAATACGGTCTATAAGCTCGTTGCAAAACCCGAAAATCCCGAACAAATCTATGTTGCCTCGATTACCGCAAACGGCCAGACCGCCTATTTTGATACCCTGGCGGCTGCTGTCAAAACGGTGCAGAGCGGGCAGACGATTACACTGCTGAAAAATAGCGATGCGGCAGAGACCATTACGATCTCCAGAGCGGTGACCTTTACGCTGGATCTGAAAACCTTTACCATGAAGGACACCATCGCTGCCGGAAGTGGATTTGTTCTCACCAGAAGCGGCAATACCTATACTGTCAGCGTCTATGTACCCCCTGTAACCCCGCCCGGTGGCGGTGGCAGCAGTGGTTCCAGCTCCAGCGGTGACTACATCGTCTCCGTGGACAAGACCACCCACGGTAAGGTGACCGTGTCCCCCAGCCGTGCGGATAAGGGCGACACCGTGACCATCACCGTGAAGCCTGATACCGGCTATGAGCTGGACGAGCTGACGGTCACCGACAAGGACGGTGACGAAATCAAGCTGACCGAGAAGGATGACAACAAGTTTACCTTCAAGATGCCCGGCTCCAAGGTCACTGTGGAGGCCAGCTTCAAGCTGATCGAGACCGAACCTGAGAACCCGTTCACCGACATCTCGAAGAGCGATTACTTCTACGATGCAGTCCTGTGGGCGGCGGACAAGGGCATTACCTCCGGCGTGACCGATACCCTGTTTGCGCCGAACGTGTCCTGCACCCGCGCACAGATGGTGACCTTCCTGTGGCGGGCCAACGGCTCTCCTGTCGTGGATTATGCGATGAACTTCACCGACGTACCTGCGGATGCGTACTATGCGGACGCGGTATGCTGGGCGGTTTCCAAGGGCATCACTTCCGGCACCAGCGCAACCACCTTTGCGCCGGATATGACCGTGACCCGCAGCCAGACCGTCACTTTCCTGTATCGTGCGGCTGGTACTCTCGCTGTCAGCGGCGGCAGCTTTGCCGACGTGGACGCGAATGCTTACTATGCCGATGCAGTGGCTTGGGCGGTTGCCGAGGGAATCACCTCCGGCACCAGCGCAACCACGTTCAGCCCCAATGCCCCCTGTACCCGCGCCCAGATCGTGACTTTCATGTATCGGGACGCACAATAACCTTCAAAAGATATAAAAGAAGAGTACCCCTGCATGAAGTGGAGGGCGGAACGGCACAGCCGTTCCGCCCTCTTGTGCACTGCCGTTCAGTGGTGGATGCCCATTACAGCTCTGTCTCGCGCACATCTAGGGAGGGACTGCGGAAGTGGATCTCTGTGCACACGAAGGGAATGCAGTGATAAGTGCAACCGTCAAACATAGCGACGGATAGACAGACATGAGAAATCCGGATGGCGAGCAACGAACTGAAACACCATGCGGGGGGTCAGAAATGGGAATTGGCGATACAGAACTGCCGGGGTAGCGGGCTGTCCGTGCGGGAGTGGTGCCGCCAGTGGGGCGTCACGCCAACAACGTATGACCGATGGGAAAGAGAGGTTCTGTCCGGGATTGGGAGAAAAGACGCCGGGGGCCATTCTGGGACTGCATTTGTGGAACTGCGAGGGCCACAGCCGTTGGAAAACGTTTCAGAATGTATCGAAACACTCAACATTGGGGGTGAGAGCATTGATCTGTATCAGGAAATGGGACCGGAATTGCTGCGAACATTGGTGGAGTTGCTGAGACGATGATGAACGATTTTACCGAAGCGGATAAGGTGTACATCGCCTACATTGCACTGGTGCGCTTACTACAGACATCACAGAGTTTTCTGGAGAGATAGTTTCAAGGCTGTCTTTTTCACAGCGCATCCGGCTGCTGGATATATTCTTCTTTGCTGATCCGGCCTTCCACAAAGGCATCCTTCAGCCGCTGGGTAGCGGCAACCTGTCGGTTCCACCAGTTCATGGAGATGGTCCCCCGCTGCTTGTGTGCCTTCAGATTGTTGTAAATGCGCGAGTATTTCTTTCTGGATTCGCTGTTCTGATTTGCTGCCTTCTCCTTTTCATGGGCGACGATCATGCGGCAACTCTTGCCTTTCGCATCAGAAATTTCCTGGCTGCAGTACATGGCATTGTAGCCGCCGACGGTCAAAAATCACTGTCCACAGTAGGCGCAGTGTCGAGGTAAATTTCCGGGGGCCATCACTTTATGGGAGTCCACATAGAGAAAACTGCCTAGCTTCTCAAAAGTCATTCTTTCCGCAAGACAAGGCAGGCCTGTCTCGGAATCTCGGCTGTGGACAAAAGCAAGAATGACGGGATGCGCATACTCCGGCGTATCCAGATCAAACATCAGAGCTTCATCGCTGTATTTCTCCCGATTCTGGATCATCCCTGCAGTAATCGTCAAATGCCTCTGCACACGCTTCCCATTTGCGGGATGGCAGTTCTTCAAAGTAGTCTTCTAGCATTCGGTCAATGTTTTACTCAAAGAGTTTCAGTTCCCGCTCCAGCGTTTCCAATCGGGGGAACCACTGCTGAAACGCGGTATGGCAATCCGTCTTCAGTGTCAGGATCTCGTCCATGACCTCCGCTGAATTTCGCCAATCCGGGATGACTGCCTAAGCATGATATTCATCTCAAATCAGTCGATCATATACCGGCGGCGTCAGCTTTTGTTAAAGAACACCGAAGGCCTCATATGCCATCGCCGCGCTGGATGCGTCTCTGGCGGTCAGAAATACCCCGTTGTTCTTCCTTCATATGTGCAACAGAAGACCGGAATTCCACTATGTTCGGGATCTTGTCCAACGCTTCCGCAACAAAGAATCCAAGAGGATAAGATCGGCCGCCAAGTACGCATTCTCTGGAAGTGAACTCCACCGCAAACAGATCGACTGCGTTACCATAGGTTATGCCGTGTAACATATTCATACTCCTGCACACCCGATTGAATTTTTAAATTGTACCCGATATGTTCTGGGGCAATTGTGGATTGTCTCTGGAACATGGTACAATCCTATTGCACCCGATATTATATTTTAATCCGGTGTGCAACGGTGGAAAATCCCTGCCGGAGAAGTAATACATCAGAGAAGAGGAACTACGTATGGTATGGCAAGGAGCAGAAATTTGTGAGGAAGGAGGGGGGGAGAACGGGGGATTCCGCAGCAAAAGGAAAGAAAGCTGCTGCAACAGTCCAGTGGTGCGCCGCGTTCCGAAAAACGCAGGCTCCATCTGCAAACAGCTTAATAGAGAGGATTCCCAAATACAAGATTTTTCTTTTGTAAATTTTGAAAGGAGCACGGAGGCGCTCTGTGCCGATTCTTGGTGAACGATTCTACCAAATGAGCAATGCAATCTTCTACTATAATGTGAAGGCAACCGGATGAGTTATCCTATTCATGGTACTTACCCACGCTTTTTATGGGAGCAATGGGTCGTGGGGACGGAGATAGAAGCCCCTCCGTTGCTGGAGCCGCTTTTTAAAATTAACTACCAAAATTTTAGCCCTAAAAAAACTTGCTGGGGATCTTGCCGCGCACCGGCATCTCATCGACATAATAACAGTTGTGCAAGATGGACAGGACCGCTTCGACTCCGTTTCGTACTCTTCTCCAATGTTGGAAGTCTTCTGCCGTTATGAGTCTCTGCTGGTTCGCGCACCCTATAGCGGAGTGGGATAACACGATCAGACCGGAATATTTTCTGAGTTTTGGATGGCAGTGTTCAAAATGCGAGCATTGAGAACAAGAGTCATTTGGGAAATATGTCTTCACTTGGTTGCTTGCAGAACTATATTTGCGGCGGAGCGGCTTATAGCCGACAGAGTGCTGCAGAATCTGTTCGCCACCCTCGCTGATCTCAAAATCAGCGCAGATATCTGGTACCGGCATTCCTTTCAGACTTGTGCTGATCAGCTTTATATTCTTTTTTGCTGCGGCATTCCGATGCATTTGGCCCGAATATTCTCCATCTATCACAATGAAAGCGGGGGACTCTTGAAACTGCAGCTGTTCAAGGTGAACGTGCAGAAAACGAGAATTGGAGTAGATATTTGCTTATACTGGTAATCTATGATGAGAAAACCGCTATTACTGACCGTTTCAACGATATTCGCCATATAACCAATGTGTTTTTTCCAGACTTGGCACTGAAGGTGGCCTCTGGGCTGTCCGGTTTTGAAGAGCTGTCGGTTTCGGTGATTCTTTCCCTTTGATCCGCAGCCTGCGTCTTCCGTTGTCAATAATGGGTTGCTCATCCAAACACCGCAGCAACAACCGGTGTTCTTTCACATGGCGGTATTTTTCCTGACAGCTGGCCAACAATATATCCGCATCTTTGATGATTGCTGCCGTCCTGGTGTCAACGCCAATATTTCTGCTGTGGTAAATGATAAAATTGCAGTTGTCCGGGTCGATGTAGTACTCAAGGCTGGACAGATTACTCGTATTCGTAGCAGCGGCGAAACTGGGATAATGTTTTGTCGCTTAACGGCTGCTCTTCAAAACTGATCGTACGCGGTGCGTATTGATAGTGGATGTCAAACATCAAATTCCCGACCACTTCGTCATCAGGGAGGTCAAAGAGTTCTTTGATGATCAGTGCTCCAACAATGATGTTTACTGGAATATTGGGTCTGGATGCATGATCAGAGTACAAAATACGAAAGCGTTCTCCGCTGATCGCAGGGAAAATCTCATCGGAAAACACTTTTGCCCACGATTCTTCCAGACATTTTCTTTCCCGTTCCGTCAGACGAAAGATGCGGTCAAATAGCGAGAGCTGCTGGCTGTGATTTGCTTTGTATGACATGAAAACACACCACCCGTGTTTTCTTCTATTGTATCATATTTTTTACATTTTTCGCCTGAAACCCTCTTGAATAACCTTTTGCCCCAACATCATGATTTGATACCAATCCCGCTGGCGGTAACAGTTACCTGCTCTGCTGCGCCGAGCAGAAAGATCTGTGCTGGCCCAGCATCAAGAGTATCGTACAGCACTGCAACTGTTCAGAAAACGCTGCACAGAATGCGGTCAGGCAGTTGGTGGAACGCGGATTCATCTGCAAGGTGGCAACCAAGCAGGTGCGCCGTGACGGAAGCTAGCGGCAGAGGAACAACCACTACTACTTTCTGCCGCAGCCTGTGTTTCTCACAGCAGACCACCGTACAAGTACGGGGCTGCCACAGGAGATGGCGAGGAAGTGTATCAATAAGACGAAGGATAACAAGGAAAAGCACTTGAGCCCTCCCAGGGTTTGAGTCGGATTTAGGCCGCTTTTGACGCTCTGCGGAGGACAGCACAGGACCCCCGCTGGAGTTCAACGAAGTGGGGCCGGTGGGAAGAAGCGGAATGAGCGAGTTTTAGCCCTTTTGGGTGGAAATGAGGGATATGGAGCTTGTGACAACGAAAGGCTGGATAAAGGCCTGGGTCATCGCCCAATGTCATCAAGTTAAGAGCCGGAGCGAATACCCTGGTTTTTAACGTTCACTTTTTTGAGCATTTTCCAAAAAATTGCATGAAGTAGATTGCTGCTTTCTGTGCCCTTCTCTTGGAAACGCTTAACTTAATGACATCGGGTCAACGCTCCGATTTTGACAAGGTACTTCTGTCTGCAGTGCGGGCAGTTCCAAAGACCTCTGGAGTTAGCAGAAATGGGGTCAAAAACAGCAGAGAAAAGAAACTCTGCGGTCGTTATCCCGTTGCGCTTACGACCGCAAGAAAAAACTAGAGGTCAACCCTAAGAGAGGAGGCCTTTATGAGCCAAAAAGAGAAATTCGTCCTCTACCTGACGCCGAAGATGAAAGCGCGGCTGGAGCGGCGTTATCAGGAAGCGGCAGCCGCAGTCTCGCCGGATTTATCGAGAACGCCATCAACTTCTATCTGAACTATCTCAGCGCCAACAACGCCGGCATGTTCCTGCCGTCCTCAGTGCAGTCCTATCTGGATGGCCGGCTGGATCAAATGGAAAAGCGAGTGGCAGCGCTGCTCTACAAGCAGTCCGTGGAGCTGGACATGGGTATGAGTATTCTCGCGGACTGCGTCAATCTGGACGAAGCGTATCTCCGGAAGAAAAGCGCGGAGAGTGCCGCTCGCGTGAAGAAGCTCAACGGCCATCTGCAGCTGGAGCAGATGGCAAAGCGTGCACAGGAGCAGCGGGACAGTGATGATGGATGGCAAGACTGATCGTCAAGAGCCCATACATCCAGTGCGGCAAGCAGAACGCCGGTAGCTATCTTCGCTATATCGCGACGCGGGAGCGGGTGGAGATTATCCCGGATGACCGTCCGCCTACCCGCAAGCAGGAGCAGCTCATCACAAAGCTGGCGAAAGACTTCCCGGATGTGAAAGAGCTGCTGGAGTACGAGGACTACGTGCAGAAGCCTACAAAGGCCAACGCCTCGTCGCTCATCACGCTGGCGCTGGAGGAACACTGGAAGCAGGTGCAGCAAACGGATGGCTATCTGAAGTACATCGCAACACGTCCTCGTGCGGAGCGTCTGGGTGACCACGGCCTGTTTGGCGACGCGGATCATGTGGACTTGGACGCCGCCATGTCCGAACTGGGGCACTACACCGGCAACGTCTGGACGCACATCCTCTCCATGCATCGAGAAGACGCGGAGCGTCTAGGTTACAACAACGCGCAAGCATGGCGGGCACTGCTCCGTGCCCACCGCAACGATATCGCGGCAGCCATGCACATCCCGCCCCAGGACTTCCGCTGGTACGCGGCGTTCCGCAATGAAGGACACCATCCACACATCCACATGATGGCGTGGTCAGTGAAACCGGGACAGGCTCACCTCGACCGGGATGGCATTCGATCAATCCGGTCACAACTCACAAATGATATCTTCCAACAGGAACTGCTCCACGTCTATGAGCAGAAGTCAGTCTCACGGGATGAACTGGTGAAAGAGAGCAGGAAAGTCATGCTGGAACTGTCCCGCCAGATGCGGGATACAATCTGTGAGCATACTCAGGCAGAGCAGATGATTTGGAAACTGTCCCAACAGCTGGGTGAGGTCAAAGGCAAGAAGTCCTACGGGTATCTCCCGCGGCCCATGAAGCGGCAGGTGGATGAGATCGTGGATCAGCTGGAGCAAATCCCCATTGTCAACGAGTGCTACCAGAAATGGTGGGAGCTTCAGTGCCAGGTGAATGAGTTCTACTCGGGGAAGAAACAGCAGCGGCCCCCGCTGTCAAAGCAGAAAGAGTTCCGGGCCATCAGGAACGCGGTCATCCGGGAGGCGGAGAAAATCCGTCTGGGCAAGATCACCTTCGAGGACGAGAAGATGGAAGAGCGGGGCGAGTGGGTGGAAAACTGGGAGGTCTCCCACGATTGCCTACGGCTGCGGGCCAGGATTGAAGGCAATAAGCTGCCACTGGATCAGCGAGATGAGGCAGCAGAGGATCTGGAACGGCTGGCGGAGTACGGTGACGTCCACGCTCAGTACTTCCTGGGACTGCTGTACCGGGACGGCGGCCTGCTGTTGCCAGACACAGAACGAGCGACTCACTGGCTGGAGCTGGCGGCAAGACGAGATCTGCCAGCAGCCCAGTATGCTCTCGGCAAGCTGTACCTCACAGGCAACGGCGTTCCCAAAGACGAAGAAGCGGCCCAGAACTGTTTCCGGATGGCGAATGCGTTTGGTCATCCCTATGCTCAGTATGTTCTGGAACGGCAGGAGCAATGGCAGCGGCCGCAACTCCTGATGACGGTGAGCCGTCTGCTCTACCACATGAGCAACATCTTCCGGGACAACGTGCCTGCTGTGCCTGCGCAGCCGCGGTTGCACATAGACCGCAAGCGGATGCAGGAACTCCAGGAGCTGCGGATCGCTCTGGGTCACCAGCCCGACGACCATGAAGAAGAGCAGACACAGACCTGGTGCGGCATGACCATGAAGGGATGGTAAGAGTCCGCGCTTCATAAGGCCAAGCTACAATTTCTACGGATAAATAGCTATGACGAGGAATTTTATTAAAAAAGTAAGGGGGGGCAAGTGCCTTAGCACTTGCCCCCTTAATAATTTATAAATTAGCAGTTAATTGGTAGTGGAGGATTCTGTTTTGTGTTGATTCTCGATAGATTCTTTTACCATTTGGGCAATATTCATTGGAGGCAGTATAACAGGATCTACTTCCGGCTGTGCTGTCAACAGAGATATTTGACTCCTAATATATGGGAAGACAATGGCAATAGCATTTTGTTGAATTAAAATATCTGAATCTTCCACAGCTTCCGATATTTGAAAATATCCAGATGCTCTTACTACAAAGTTATATTCATCTTTTTTTGTCCCTATTATGCGAATACTGGATACAAACTCACCATTTTCTCTTTTATTGAAAGCAAATCCAAACTCTACTTGTAAATCATTTTTGCTTTTAAAATTAACACGATTGAATGTTATTTCATCAAAAAGTAAATGGTTCAGTTTTAAAATACAATTATTTTCCATATTCATACTAAAACTCCTAATACCACTTAAACTACTTTCACGCAGCTGAAATAGTTGTATCTAATCCTATGAAATAATTTGAATGGGGCGCAGAAGTAGTAGCTATACTTCCGATATCAATTGAACCTGAATTAAAGAATACATCTGATGGACTGTAAAATTTTCCGACGTTTAATAGGGAACTAATATCTATATCAGGAATTGTTTCGATTAAATCTGTGCCCTCGGTAATATTAGATAGTTTCTCCCTAATTTTCGACAAAAAGGAGTCTCTGAGACGTAAATTGGTGATATCAGGATAATTTGCAGATTTAAAAAAATCATATGCTTCATTATGTTTCAGCAGAATTCGGCATCCATAGTTAAACATCAAATCCACCTCTTAATTTAATGATCCAACGTATTTTTCAGTTAGCGTTGTATCAATCAAATCTATTCTCATTGGAACTGTATCTGCATATCTTAAATCTTCCCTTTTAGGATAGGTTGTAAACCCAGCGTCTAAATACCATTGAACCTTATCATCAAGTGCATCAAGAACCAAAAATCTAATGGGTAAAATTTTCGACAGCTTTTCTGCATCAGAAATAAGTCTAGCCAACACTCGCGTGCCAATGCCGTTTCCCTGAACACGACGATCAATTGCAATATATGAAATTTCGAGAGCAGCATATTCATGATCTGTTACATAATAGTCGTTAGCCTCATCGCAGAGAACGACAAGTTTAATCATACAATTTCCAATCAGATAACCATCAACATAGATATTATAAGCTAAGCCTTGCTTACATATGGTTTTACTATAAGCATCTTTAATCCGATCATCAATGCTTGCAATACCACATGATATAGGTGATGAAGAAGGAATATCTTCCCTCATAACAGCAAGTCGTAACTCTGACATTGTTATACCACAGCCTTAAAACAACTTAGTTTAATAATGATACAGTGTTTTCTCATTTTTTTCAATAGAAAACAATATAAAGTAACCTGGATTTAATGCCTTTGTGTTGATATATTAAGATGACATTTGAATGCATTGAATGCACCCTACAATTAATAGCCTATTTTAGGAAGAGATTGCACATGAATATGCACATATATAAAAGTTCTAAGAGTTACTATCAATAAACAATCGAATATTTACTTATTGTAAACGGCATAAAGGGAATGAACTTCCAGACTTAAGAAACTGACTGATTTTTGCAGCCTATTATAATTTTTAAAAATCCGATTAGATAGATACAATGGTTAGGAAACACTTAATGTTTTTGCAAAGTAACAATAAATGTAACTCTTTTTAAAAGACACTCAAAGAAAAGACATTAAAATATTATCTATATAACTAGGGCATTAGTAAATGCAATATTAGAGAATTATTATAATGGATTATAAATTTATCGGTTAAAAGTCTAAATGAGAATGGTTGGTTATCTTTGCTTCAGATGGAATTTTATCTAAATCCCTCAAAATTTGCGCCACAGTAAACAATAGTAAGTCCCTGCCCCTCGAACCACGCAAATGATAATTCTTTCTGAACTGTGGTCAAAATCCCTGGATATTCTCCGTGTCTTACGGTATTGTGTGTCGCTGATAGGAGGCGATACACGTGAACGACTATATGCAGGCGCTGCACCAGCGGTTCTTCCGGGAACCGGAGTGTGCGGACGTGTGGGAAGAGATCGAGGCTCTCCGGCAGGAACTGCGGGAGACCCTTCAAAAACCGGAGCGGCGGAAGCTGCTGCGGCTGGTGGATGCACAGAATCTGCTCCGGGAAGAGACGTCCCTTGCCAGCTTCATGGCCGGGTTCAAACTGGCCTGGGGACTGGCACAGGAACTGGAGGCAGACGGGCTGTACTCCTTCGAGGATAAAGAAGAGGACCGAGTCTGCCGGCGGGAGGAGGTGTAGTCCATGGGAAAGCGCAGACCGTCCGGAGACGGCATGGTCCGCAAGCGGGAGGATGGCCGCTGGGAGGGACGCATCGTGGTGGGCCACAAGGAAAACGGAGACTCCATCTTCCGCTATGTGTCTGCCGGGAGCCAGAAAGCCCTGGCGGAAAAGCTCCACCGGGAGATGAGCACCTACCGGGGCGTGGACCTCACCGAGAACAGCCGCATGACCCTGGGGGAGTGGCTGGACCAATGGCTGGAGGAGCTGGTGGCACCCTCCGTGCGGGAGAGTACCCTGGAAGGCTACCGCCATCATATCCAGTATCACATCAAGCCCCGGCTGGGCAGCAAGCCCATCAGCAAGATCACCCCGGACGATGTCCGGAAGCTGTACCGGGATGTCCAGAATCATGGCCGTATCCGGGAGGACCCGGAGTATGGACACGCTCTGTCCGCCTCTACTATCCGCCGACTCCACGGGGTGCTGCACCTGGCCATGGACGCGGCGGTGCGGGCACGGTTCATCCCCCAGAATCCTACCCAGGGTGTTACCCTGCCTAAAAAGGAGACAGCCCCTAGAAAGATCCTCAATGACGCCCAGCTGGAGCGGTTTATGGAGGAGATCCGGAAGGATCCCATCTGGTACGACTTCTTCTACACGGAGCTCACCACAGGCCTGCGGAAAGGCGAGATCTGCGGCCTCATGTGGTCCGACTTTGACAGCAAGCAGGGAACCCTCTCCGCTCGCCGCACCATCCACCGCCGAAAGGGTGGAGGCGTCACCGCGGGAGCCACAAAGACCGGAGCTGGAAAGCGGGTCATCACCCTGCCGCCCAGCACGGCCCAGCTTCTATCGGAGCGCAGGAAACGCTCCTATACAGAGTGGATCTTCCCTGATCCTCTCCGCCCGGAGCGGCCCACCCGTCCCAATGCTGCCTACGTCCGCATGAAGGAGCTGTTGAAAAAGGCGGGATTGCCCAGTATCAGATTCCATGATTTACGGCATACCTTTGCCACTCACGCCCTAGCCCTCTGGGGTGGACGTCAAGACCCTCTCGGGTATTCTGGGCCACACCTAGGCATCCTTTACCCTGGATACCTACACTCATGTGACGGGGGATATGCAGAAACGGGCCAGCGAGATCATGGGCGGATTCATGGAAAGTATCATGGTGAGGTGAGAGCATGGCAGGAAAGAGAAAACGGGGCGAGGGTACCGT
>OHKJ01000761.1_pt1 | contig 14898 bp, 10 predicted proteins | sample 1568791 | NCBI WGS metagenome assembly OHKJ01 (sample SAMEA3879584, study PRJEB24766) | human gut metagenome | biome: human-associated habitat; feature: feces | place: USA | collected 1985/1987 | reverse complement strand
CCGAGTAAGCCGCTGCCTCCGTACAGGCAGCGAATAGGGCCGCAGTTTTCTTACGAATCACATCGAAATAAACTGTCTCCGAAAAGCTATGATTACTTACATTTGAAAGCTGAAGCAACTCGCCGTCAGCAAGATCCTGCCCAAGAGTAGACACCAGTTGAATAATGCGGTGACTATTCGTCAGTTCGGCATGCACCAGACTGGTTGCCAGTAGATAGTCGCCCGTCAATACGGCTACTTTATTATTAAAGATAGCATTCACCGAGAGTTGTCCACGACGTTCGGTACTTTCATCCACGACGTCGTCATGCACCAAACTGGCTGTATGAAGGAGCTCCAATGAAACAGCCGCATGAAGAGTGGAAGGACATACAGCACCATAAAGACGTGCCACCAGCAAAACAAGAATAGGACGCATCATCTTACCATTCCTCTGCCGTATGTGAGATACGACACTATCGAGCAATGCATTTGAACTGGAGAGAGAACTATCAAAAAGTTCTTTGAAGTCTCTCAGTTCTGCTTCAATCGGAGTTCTGATGAGTGAGATGCTGTCCATTAATTACACAATTTGAGCACAAAAGTAATAATAAAACGCTGAATACCGTATTTTTTTGTACTTTTACCATGAAAAATTAATTAAATCTATGGATTCAAGTAATAAATTATTTCTTTTAGACGCTTATGCACTGATATACCGTGCATACTACGCCTTTATCAAAAACCCCAGAATCAACTCCAAAGGATTCAATACTTCAGCCATACTAGGCTTTGTGAATACCCTCGAAGAGGTGCTGAAAAAAGAGAACCCGACGCATATAGGAGTGGCTTTCGACCCTTCGGGGCCTACCTTCCGCCACGAAGCTTTCGAACAATATAAAGCACAACGCGAAGAAACTCCGGAAGCAATCCGGTTATCCGTACCTATTATAAAGGATATTATCCATGCTTATCGCATTCCTGTTCTGGAGGTTTCCGGTTACGAAGCCGATGACGTGATAGGAACACTTGCTACCGAAGCCGGTCGTCAAGGCATCACTACTTATATGATGACACCTGATAAGGATTACGGACAATTGGTAAGTGACAAGGTATTCATGTACCGTCCCAAACATACGGGAGGCTTTGAGGTAATGGGAGTGGAAGAAGTGAAAGCCAAGTTCGATATTAAGTCTCCGGCACAAGTGATTGATATGCTCGGTCTGATGGGCGACTCTTCGGATAATATCCCCGGCTGTCCCGGCATAGGCGAAAAGACCGCTCAGAAACTGATTGCCGAATTCGGAAGTATCGAGAACCTATTGGAGCATACCGACCAACTGAAAGGAGCATTAAAGACAAAAGTGGAAACGAACCGGGAGATGATAACATTCTCTAAATTCCTGGCAACTATCAAAATCGATGTACCTATCCAACTTGAGATGGATGCGCTCGTTCGCGAGCAACCGGACGAAGAGGCGCTTCGTTCCATCTTCGAGGAACTGGAATTTAGAACACTTATCGACCGGGTACTTAAAAAAGAGACTTCCGCTCCTCTCTCACTCTTTCCCGAAAAAAGTGAAGGGATACAAGGCGATTTATTTGCAAATTTCACGGGCAACGAGCCGAGTGAAGCCAAAAAATCGAATCTAGAGACGTTAGAATCGCTCTGTTGTGACTATCAACTCATTGATACAGAAGAGAAAAGAAAGGAAATTATTCAAAAGTTACTTACATCTAAAATTCTCTCGTTAGATACGGAAACCACCGGAACCGAACCAATGGATGCCGAATTGGTCGGAATGAGTTTTTCCATTGCCGAAAATGAAGCATTTTATGTTCCTGTTCCATCAGACTGGGACGAAGCGTTAAAAATCGTAAAGGAGTTCCGCCCGGTCTTCGAAAATGAGAATTCGTTAAAAGTCGGACAGAATATCAAGTACGATATGATCGTTCTTCAAAATTATGGTGCAGTAGTAAAAGGTCCGCTTTTCGATACGATGATCGCTCACTATGTTCTTCAACCGGAACTTCGTCATGGCATGGATTACCTGGCAGAAATTTATCTGCATTATCAGACCATCCATATTGACGAACTGATAGGCCCCAAAGGAAAGAATCAGAAGAACATGCGCGACCTCGACCCGAAAGATGTATATCTGTACGCTTGCGAAGATGCGGACATCACTCTGAAACTGAAAAACGTATTGGAGAAAGAACTGAAAGAGAATGACGCCGAACGTTTATTCTATGATATAGAAATGCCTCTTGTTCCGGTATTAGTCAATATCGAACGGAACGGAGTATTGCTAGACACGGAAGCACTGCAACAATCATCCGCTCATTTCACCGCCCAGATGGAGCAAATCGAAAAAGAAATCTACGAACTGGCCGGTGAGACCTTCAACATCGCTTCACCCAAGCAAGTCGGCGAAGTCTTGTTTGACAAGCTGAAGATTGTAGAAAAAGCGAAAAAGACCAAGACCGGGCAGTATGTCACCTCGGAAGAAGTGCTCGAAAGCCTCCGGCATAAACATCCTGTGGTAGAAAAGATTCTGGAACATCGCGGACTAAAAAAGCTATTGGGCACGTATATCGACGCACTTCCCCTACTTATCAACCCACGCACAGGAAGGGTGCATACCTCTTTCAACCAGACTGTAACCGCTACGGGACGCCTTAGCTCAAGTAACCCGAATTTACAGAATATCCCTATCCGCGACGAGAATGGAAAAGAAATCCGTAAAGCATTCATCCCCGATGAAGGCTGCCTCTTCTTCTCTGCCGACTATTCGCAGATCGAATTGCGTATTATGGCACACCTTAGCGAGGATAAGAATATGATTGATGCTTTCCTTAGCAACCACGATATTCATGCTGCCACCGCTGCCAAAATCTATAAGATTGATCTGAAAGATGTAGATTCCGACATGCGCCGTAAAGCCAAGACTGCCAATTTCGGTATCATCTATGGCATATCCGTATTTGGTCTTGCCGAACGGATGAATGTAGACCGCAAAGAAGCCAAAGAACTAATCGACGGTTACTTTGAAACTTATCCGGGAGTGAAAGCCTATATGGACAAAAGTATTCAGGTGGCCCAGGAAAAAGGTTATGTAGAAACAATTTTCCACCGGAAACGCTTCTTGCCGGACATCAACTCCCGCAATGCCGTTGTACGCGGATATGCGGAACGAAATGCCATCAACGCCCCTATCCAGGGAAGTGCGGCAGATATTATAAAAGTAGCAATGGCACGTATCTATCAACGGTTCCAGGCCGAAGGAATACAAGCCAAAATGATCCTACAAGTACATGACGAATTAAACTTCAGCGTTCCTGTCAATGAAAAAGAGCGTGTAGAAGAAATTGTCATCGAAGAAATGGAGAAAGCATACCGCATGCACGTCCCCTTGAAAGCAGATTGCGGATGGGGCAAAAACTGGCTTGAGGCACATTAAACCATCAAGTGGATAAAGGCCACCTCAATAAGGAATTGCTATCTTTTAGATACTAATTGCGCAGGGAGACTCCACCTTATCCGGGGTTTCCGCTTACAAAATAGAAGCAAGTATGGATAATAACATTATTTAACTCATTATCCAGAAAGCTAGAAAAAGGAATCCTTTTTCGACGAAGTGATTCATTCTATATCCGGCAGATTGACTGCCGGATATTTTTTTGTCACCAATCTTGGCAAAAAGCAACCCATCTCCGACCCTACATCTTGACATTTTGACAATATTTTATCTTCAAAAATGCATAAATACCAAATTAATATGTAGATTTGCAGCGTAAAACCAATGCATTTGATAGACAAATGAAAGTATAACTCAAAAACTTAAATAGCCATGAAAGCAAAAGTATCTTTAAAAATGTTCGTTTTATCTGCAGCTCTTCTTGTTGTGTCGCTTGCTACTTCTGCACGTAGCTACGATAATCAATTGATTTATAATCCAATCGAAGAGAATGGTATGACAGTGGGACAGACCGTTTACAAAATGGACGGAAACACACTTGCCAACTACATGAAGTACAACTACAAGTACGATGACAATAAACGTATGATTGAAAGCGAAGCCTTAAAGTGGAATAGCAACAAGGACGAATGGGAAAAAGACCTACGCATCAACTATACGTATGAAGGCAAGACCGTTACCACCAATTATTATAAATGGAACGCTAAAAAACAAGCCTATATACTGGTACCCGAAATGACTGTTACGATGGATAATACAAATATGTAACATAAACTCTCTCTCATTCTAATATTCTAACAAAAAAGATACGCCGCTTCTGCTGAAGAAGTGGCGTATTGCAATTTATAAGGTCTACATTACAAAACAAAGAAACGTTCTTGCAGTTCTTTCAGATAACTTCGAGAAATCATCAAATCGTTTTTATCGTGAAAAGGTGGATAGAGTTGGCAACACTTACCATCAATCATTGCCAAATAATTAACATTTACAATAGCCGATTGGCTAATCTGCACAAAAGCTTGTGAATAACTGATAATATCTTCTGCTTTTGTATTCCGCTTCAAATTCAGGCGAGTCTGATTAAACAAGACTACCTGCCATTGACGTTTGTCTTTCAGATACTCAAAAAAGCCGATTTCTTCCAGGCGTAAAAGCTTGAACCCCGTCACTGTGCTAATCATAAACATGCCTTGTTGTGGCATTAATGCACTGATAGAAGAGGCAAAAGAAGGCAAAAGAGGAAGCGCAGCAGAGGTCATTGCCTTCCGGTAACGCTCCATAATCACTTTCAGGTCTTCCGCCTCAAAAGGCTTTAACAGGAAGTCGAAAGCCGACTCACGCAATGCCTGAAGCAAGTATTTATCATAAGAGGTGTAAAACACCACCTTCATATCCCACAAAATATCCTCTCTAATTTCACTTAGCAGGTTAAGCCCCAATGTATCCGGAAGCTCCACATCGAGAAACAATAAATCCGGATGCAACTCCATAATCATCTTTTTACCCTTTGCACCATTCCCTGCAATTCCTTTTACTTCAAATTCACGATAGGGCTCTAACTCGCGGCGCAAAGCATCAATCGCTGTACGTTCATCGTCAACGATGACTACCTTATACTTTTCTTCTGTCTCCATCATAAATCATAAGAAAAACGAAACGGGATATATACCGACACTTCCGTACCGGTTTGTCCATCGCTTCTGTTGGTTATATTAAAACGTATTTTATCACTCTTGTTCTTTGTATTCAGTAATTGAATGGTCTGATACAACACTTTCAATCCTGTACCAGTACCCCGTGTGGCGGAAACTACCTGCGGGAGATACCCGCGTCCGTTGTCGGTAACCGTTATGCGAATCCCATTTGTTTCACGGGAAACATATACCATTAGCTCCTTTTTTCCGTCCTTTCCCGCCAGTCCATGTTTAATAGCATTCTCCACCGGAATTTGCACAATCATAGATGGAATCATGATGCGGGTTGCATCTAAACCGTCCTCCACCGTGATTGTTGCGACAAAATCTTCTCCGACACGTCCACGTTCCAGTTCGATGTATGTACGGACGAAATCCAGTTCGTCTTGCAAAGATACGCTCAATTTCTCGGTAAGTTCGAGGCTACGACGGAGATATTTCACCAGTTCCATCAGATTATGTTTCACCTCTTCCGAGCCGTTAAACTGATTGATCTCACGTCCCAGTACATTAAAAGTAAAATGAGGAGAAATCCGGCTTCTCAAATTCTCCATGCGGACACGGTTGATTTGCTGGAAGAAACGCTGGCGAAGAAACTCCCTCTTTTTACGCATATACCAGACAACTACCACTACCCCTGCCACAAGCAACACGCAGACAAGTACCCAGATAGATACGCTCAACTTGAGCACTCTCATCTCTGCCGCCTGTCGCTGAATCTGCATTTCTTTACGAAGCACGATTGTATCTTGCCGGTAGCGCATATCCAGTTCGGCAACACGCATCTGTACTCGTTCGCTACGAATGGAATCATCCAGATGACAATCGCGTTTCAGATACTCATAGGCATGGCGGTAATCACCAATCTGCTCAAAATAATGTTGTAGATACTGATTGCGTATAGTCAGCATATTAGCGTCAAGATGCCCGACAGGAGCAGTCCGGGCAATCATTGTTTTCGCTTGAGCTATATTTCCTTTCTTCAATACCAGTTCAATCATCTGGGTTTCGATGTAATGTACGGCCGAGTTATGCTGTATATCGGAGAAGAATCGATAACTCTCGTCCAGACAGACCTGTGCGGAGTCCAGTTTGTCAGTCAGCAGGTACAATTCTCCCAGGTTTACTTTAATAAAATTCTGTTCAAACACCATCTGCGGATAAGAAGAGACAAGCACATTGGCCCTGCGCATATACTTCAAAGCTTCCTGATAGTCTTTCCGGTAATAATAATGATTACCGCGATTGTTGAGATAAGTCCATCGTTCGCTCACGTTCATCTCATCGAAATACTGTCCGGCCAATTCATAGTAATGATTGGATAAATCGAAATCCCGCAGTTCCATATAGGTTTGCCCTAATCCGTAGTAGACAGGGAATTTCGCGTGCTCGGACAAGTTTAGCGAATCACAGAGAAACAGGGCACGACGATAATACGAAGCAGTGTGTGCCAAGTCACTGCGATGCAGGTAGGCATCAGCAGTATTGATACAAATATCCGGGAGCAGGTGCAGTTTTTTTCCTTTCAGACGATATTCGTAAGCTTTCTTATAGTCGGTAATTGCAGAATCAGGGCGGTTCAGTTGCATCCACACGTTGCCTTCGATATTATAAACATCGGATAATACATCATTCCATTGTGGAGATTGGAGAGATTCAGAAGATTGGGAAGCATTGCGGAAAAATTCCTTTACCCGGCGATTGTAATAGAGTATAGAATCAAAATCGGAAGAGACAAAGAATGTTTTCCCATAAAGGGCAAGCAAACGATAGTAAACCTGGGAATCTTGCGCCTGTGTCAGTGCGTCAAGCACCTGTGAGCGGGAATAATGCACATTGGAAAACAAAGAATCCTGTACACGAACTTCCAGAGAATCAACCAACACCTGTTCGCACGAAGAGTTATTGCGGTGTCTATCAGCATATCCGCAACTCAACAACATCAACAACCCCAACAGTCCAAATAGTTTCATAGCAGTCTTCCGATTCATCAGTCCCCTTATTCATGTCATGTTTTGAATGTGACAAAAATACATTATTTATCCTGAATCCCAGCGAATTTTATTATTTTTTTTAATACCTTTGTGCCCATATAAATATGAGTAACTGACCTAATGAGTCCACTGAACTTCACCCACATTTTGACACAGGCAGTCGATGAGCTATCGGAAAGCGAATCTTATAAAGGACTGTTTCATCAGCACAAAGATGGCGAACCACTGCCCTCTGCTAAAGTCTTGTATGAAATTATTGAGCTTTCACGCTCCATTCTCTTCCCCGGATATTACGGAAATTCTACTATTAACAGCCGGACAATTAATTATCACATCGGCGTCAACATTGAAAAATTGTTTGACTTACTTTGTGAGCAAATCCTGGCCGGATTGTGTTTTAGCACTTCCATAGAGGGGAAATGCAACGTCTGCTCCGACTCGAAACGGGAAGAGGCAGCACGTCTTGCTGCTAAATTTATCAGTAAGTTACCCGCCATGAGAAGAATACTGGCAACCGATGTGGAAGCCGCCTATAACGGTGACCCTGCCGCTGAAAGCTATGGAGAGGTAATCTTCTGCTATCCAGCTATTAAAGCTATCAGCAATTATCGGATAGCACACGAATTGCTGGAACTCGGAGTGCCCTTAATTCCCCGTATCATCACAGAAATGGCGCATAGCGAAACGGGGATTGATATCCATCCGGCAGCTAAAATAGGCAGTTACTTCACTATCGACCACGGTACGGGTGTCGTAATCGGTGCAACCAGTATTATCGGTAATAATGTCAAACTATACCAAGGTGTTACTTTGGGGGCCAAAAGTTTCCCATTGGATGCTGACGGAAAGCCTATCAAGGGGATTCCCCGCCACCCTATTCTGGAGGACAATGTTATTGTTTATTCCAACGCCACTATTTTGGGAAGAATCACTATCGGGCACGATGCAACTGTAGGAGGTAACATCTGGGTAACGGAGAACGTGCCTGCCGGAGCAAGAATCGTACAAACCAAAGCAAAAAAATAATATCAAATAACTATATATGAGCGAACAATTCGAAATGATAGCCAAGACCTTCCAAGGACTGGAAGAGATACTTGCAGAGGAACTGACAACATTAGGAGCCAACGACATTCAAATAGGTCGTCGAATGGTTTCATTCAGTGGAGATAAACGTATGATGTATAAAGCCAATTTCTGCCTTCGTACTGCTATCCGCATTCTGAAACCAATTAAAAACTTCACTGCTAAAGATGCAGACGAGGTTTATAATCAGATACAAACCATTCCATGGGAAGAATATCTTGATGTAAACAAGACATTTGCCATTGATGCGGTAGTGTTCAGCGAAGAATTCCGCCATTCAAAGTTCGTTTCATATAAGGTAAAGGATGCGATTGTGGATTACTTCCGCGAGAAAACCGGGAAACGCCCGTCTGTCCGCATCAACAATCCGGACGTACTGCTGAATATTCACATTGCACAGACTACTTGCACTTTGTCTTTGGACTCTTCAGGAGAATCACTGCACCGTCGCGGTTATCGCCAGGAAGCGGTAGAGGCTCCGTTGAATGAGGTATTGGCTGCCGGCATGATTCTGATGACCGGATGGCGTGGAGAATGCGACCTGATTGACCCGATGTGCGGTTCGGGCACTATTCCTATCGAAGCGGCACTGATTGCAAAAAATATTGCACCGGGAGTATTCCGTAAAGGATTTGCTTTCGAGAAATGGGTGGATTTCGATGCGGATATGTTCGATGAGATTTACAATGACGACAGCCAGGAGCGTGAGTTTACTCATAAGATTTATGGGTATGATAACAATCCGAAAGCGAATGAGATTGCGACTCACAATATAAAAGCTGCTGGCGTATCGAAAGACATCGTGTTGAAGCTACAACCGTTCCAGCAGTTTGAACAGCCACAGGAGAAGTCGATTATCATCACTAACCCGCCATACGGTGAACGTATTTCCACTAATGATTTGCTTGGACTTTATCAGATGATCGGTGAACGTCTGAAACATGCGTTTGTAGGAAACGAGGCATGGGTGCTTTCTTATCGGGAAGAGTGTTTCGACCAGATTGGTTTGAAAGCAAGTCAGAAAGTTCCTTTGTTCAATGGACCGTTGGAGTGTGAGTTCCGCAAATATGAGATTTTTGACGGAAAATACAAAGAGTTCAAGAGCCAGGAAGAGGGTGAAGAAAAGAAAGAAAGTGCAACTGAACAGACTCCAAGATTCAGAGAAAGAAAAGAATTCAAGCCACGCAGAGAAGGTAGTGATTTCAAAAGTGGTGACAGAGATAGAAAACCACGCGGAGAATTCCGCGAAGGAAGAGATTCGAGAGGGACACGAGAATTTAGGGGGAACCGGGAGCCGAGGATTCCGAAGAAGGAAGAGGAATAGGCTGTTTCAACCTTGGGCACTTATTCGCTCTGTAATTCACTAGTTAATAATCAATTAAAAACTTGAAGTTCCAAATTGGAATTTCAAGTTTACATCATAGCTCTAATGTTCACCCGAAAATCGGAATCAGTCAAAAATGGATGATATAGCCATTATAGAAAACAAAATATACGAAATCAGAGGGCAAAAGGTTATGCTTGACTTTGATTTAGCAGAAATGTATGGAGTTGAGACTAAACGTCTCAAGGAACAAGTGCGTCGTAATATCGAGCGCTTTCCTGTTGAATTTATGTTCGAGCTAACAAAAGAAGAAGTCCAGTTTTCAAGGTCGCAATTTGCGACCTTGAAAACTGGACAAGGACATAACATCAAATATCTTCCATTTGCATTTACTGAGTATGGTATAGTCATGTTATCTAGCGTCCTCAAATCCAAGACCGCTGTGGAAGTGAATATCAATATTATTCGCGCTTTTGTACGTATGCGCCAATATCTTCTATCTAGTGTTCCCCCAAAAGAATTGGAAGAATTAAAACAACGCATCGAATACCTCGAAGAAGATATCACTTCTGATAGAGAAAGCTACAAAAAACAATTTGACGACCTATTTAATGCCTTTGCAAAAATAAGTGCAATTATCCAATCAAAGCAGACTCCTTTGGACAGAGTAAAAATAGAAGGATTTAAAACAAATAATAAAGAAAAGAGCAATGAGTAAAATTGGAAAAAGAGCTATTCTGTTATTGTTGGCACTACCAATCGGATTCAATGTTATGGCACAAGAAACCAAAAAGCCGACGCTGGAAGAACTGATTCCAGGCGGCGAGAGTTACCTTTATGCAGAAAACCTGTACGGACTGCAATGGTGGGGTGACGAATGCATCAAACCGGGCATCGACACTCTTTATTCGGTTCAACCCCAAACAGGAAAAGAAGAAGTCCTGTTCACCCGTGAACAAGTAAACAAAGCACTGGCATCTGCCGGATACCCAAAGTTATCTCATCTTTACGACCTCCAGTTCCTCTGGGATGACAAAACGGAAGTATTGCTACCTAGAAACGTCCGCTATGCTGTTTACAATTGGAAGAAGGGAGAAGTTATCGGCAGAGATGACCTGCCCAAAGAACCATCTGCCAACTATGACTATGCTATCAATAAGAATCTCGCCTATACCGTAAAAAACAATCTGTATGTCAACGGACGACAAATCACCAACGAACCCGAAGGTATCGTTTGCGGACAATCTGTGCACCGCAACGAATTCGGTATCAACAAAGGAACCTTCTGGAGTCCGAAAGGCAATTTGCTCGCTTTCTACCGCATGGACGAAAGTATGGTGACTCAATATCCGCTTGTAGACATCACAGCACGTGTAGGAGAAGTAAATAACATACGTTATCCGATGGCCGGAATGACCAGCCACAAGGTACAAGTCGGTATTTATAACCCTTCTACCGATAAAAGCATTTACTTGAATACAGGCGATCCCACCAATCGTTATTTCACCAATATCAGTTGGGCACCGGACGAAAAAAGTCTTTATCTCATAGAGGTAAACCGCGATCAGAACCATGCCAAACTCTGCCAATATAATGCAGAGACAGGTGAGCTGATGCAGACTTTATATGAAGAGACACATCCCAAATACGTCGAACCGCAAAATCCAATCGTATTCTTGCCATGGGATGACACCAAGTTCATCTACCAAAGTCAGCGGGATGGCTACAACCACCTTTATCTCTTCGATACACGCACCAAGATATATCCCGAAACACATACTTCTGCCAACGGTGGCACATACCGTCAATACTGTAAGGTAAAACAACTAACTAAAGGAGATTGGTTGGTAAGTGAGATTCTGGGATTCAATGCCAAACGCAAAGATATCATCTTCACTGCCATAGAGGGGTTGAAGAGCGGACATTTCGCCGTTAACACCGCCAACGGAAAGATGAATCAGCCATTCAGTACCTCTCAAGAAAGCGAACATAACGGACTGCTCAATGCATCCGGCACATATCTTATCGACCGTTATTCGACCAAAGACCAACCCCGCATTATCAATCTGGTAGACACAAAGAAGTTCAAAGAAACCGTCAATCTGCTAACCGCCAAAAGTCCTTACGAAGGTTACCAAATGCCAAGTATCGAAACCGGAACAATCAAAGCAGCCGATGGCACTACCGACCTGCATTTCCGAATCATGAAACCGGCAGACTTCGATTCAAGCAAGAAATACCCGGTCATCGTCTATGTCTACGGAGGTCCTCATGCACAATGTGTCACCGGAGGATGGCAGAACGGTGCACGCGGGTGGGATACTTATATGGCAAATAAAGGTTATATCATGTTCACCATCGACAATCGTGGCAGCAGTAACCGTGGACTAGCATTTGAGAACGCCACTTTCCGTCGTCTCGGTGTGGAAGAAGGCAAAGACCAAGTAAAAGGTATAGAATATCTGAAATCCCTGCCTTACGTGGACAGTGAGCGTATCGGTGTACATGGATGGAGTTTCGGAGGACACATGACTACTGCCCTGCTTCTCCGCTATCCGGAAATATTCAAAGTAGGTGTTGCCGGAGGTCCTGTGATAGACTGGGGGTACTACGAAATAATGTACGGCGAACGCTATATGGATACACCCGAAACGAATCCGGAAGGCTACAAGGAGTGTAATTTGAAGAACTTAGCCGGACAGCTGAAAGGCCATCTGTTGATTATCCACGACGATCATGATGACACCTGTGTGCCGCAGCACACCCTATCGTTCATGAAAGCCTGCGTAGATGCACGCACTTATCCCGACCTGTTCATTTATCCGTGCCATAAACACAACGTAATGGGCCGTGACCGCGTACATCTGCACGAGAAAATTACCCGATATTTTGAAGAACATCTATAATACCAACTCATTATGAAGATATTATTACTAGGCTCGGGCGGCCGCGAACATGCACTTGCATGGAAAATAGCCCAAAGTCCGAAAGTTGAAAAACTATACATTGCACCGGGTAATGCCGGAACAACTGCCGTAGGTGAGAATGTCAATATCAAAGCAACTGATTTTGACGCTATCAGTACTTTCGCCTTGAAAGAAAACATCGAAATGGTAGTAGTGGGTCCAGAAGATCCGTTGGTAGAAGGAATCTATGACTATTTCCAGAATCGACCGGAGTTAAAACATATTGCCGTTATCGGTCCTTCCGCACAGGGAGCACAGCTGGAAGGAAGCAAGGAATTTGCAAAAGGCTTTATGATGCGTCATCATATCCCGACAGCCCGTTATAAGAGCATTACTTCCACCAACATCGAAGAAGGTCTGGCCTTCCTCGAAACACTGGAAGCTCCTTACGTACTGAAAGCCGACGGACTTTGTGCCGGAAAAGGTGTTCTTATCCTTCCTACTCTGGATGAAGCGAAGAAAGAACTGAAAGAAATGCTCGGTGGTATGTTCGGTTCTGCATCTGCAACTGTTGTCATCGAAGAATTCCTAAGTGGTATCGAGTGCTCCGTGTTCGTACTGACAGATGGAGAAAACTACAAGGTCCTCCCCGTTGCCAAAGACTACAAACGTATCGGCGAAGGCGATAAAGGACTGAATACAGGCGGTATGGGCAGTGTAACCCCCGTTCCGTTCGCCGATGAAGTGTTCATGGAAAAAGTACGCACACGTATTATCGAACCGACAATCAACGGACTGAAAGAAGAAAACATCACCTACAAAGGTTTCATCTTCCTCGGACTTATCAACGTAAAAGGCGAGCCGATGGTTATCGAATACAACGTCCGTATGGGCGATCCGGAAACAGAAAGCGTCATGCTCCGTATCCAAAGTGATCTCGTCGAACTGCTTGAAGGCACTGCCGCAGGCAATCTGAACGAAAAGACATTGGTTATGGATCCACGTTCAGCCGGTTGTGTCATTCTCGTCAGTGGCGGATACCCGGAAGCCTACGAAAAAGGATTTCCCATCAGCGGACTGGAACAAGCTGCCGCTACGGACAGTATCATCTTCCATGCCGGAACAGCAATGAAAGACGGGCAGGTAGTGACAAACGGAGGACGTGTCATCGCCATTTGCTCTTACGGTGCAACCAAAGAAGAAGCATTGGCGCAGAGCTATAAGGTGGCGGATATGATCAACTTCGACAAGAAGTACTTCCGCCGCGATATCGGATTCGATTTATAACAGACGAATGAGAAATAAAAGGTTACAGAATCAAGTAACGGCAGGACGGTTCACCCTGCCTGCCGTTACCCTTATCTGCACTCTTTGCTGGGTGTCGACCTCCTTTTTATTTCCCCAACTCGCATCCATCCCCACACAGGGCAACCAGCCTTTCTTCTGGCAATCCATACAGAGCTTCCTGCTTCCGGGCTGGGCGGAACAGATCGTCAGCTTTCTAATCTACGCCATTATCGGCTATTTCTTAATAGAACTGAACAATCAGTTCGGCATTATCCGTATGAGGGCTTCCATGCAGACAGCCATTTACTTCCTGTTTGTCACCGTCTGTCCGGAGATGCATCTGCTATATGCGGGAGATATTGCCGCTTTGGCTTCTCTGATATCCATCTATTTCCTGTTCAGAAGCTACCAGCAATCACACGCGGCGGGTTACCTTTTTTATTCCTTCCTCTTTATCGGAATGGGAAGTATCATTTTTCCCCAACTAACTGTTTTTTCGGTACTTTGGATACTTGAGGCTTATCGTTTCCAATCTCTCACCCTACGCAGTTTCTGCGGGGCACTGCTCGGCTGGATGTTGCCTTACTGGTTTCTGTTCGGACACGCATTCTTCTACAATGAGATGGACCTGTTCTACCGTCCTTTTATCGAGCTGTCAACTTTCGGAGAAGCTTTCCACCTACAGACCCTTCAGTCTTGGGAACTGGCGATATTGGGATATCTGCTTGTGCTGTTTATTGTCAGTGCGGTTCATTGCATCGCTGCGGGATTTGAAGATAAGATACGCACACGCGCCTATCTGCAATTCCTGATAGACTTGACCATCTTCCTCTTCCTGCTGATAGCCATCCAACCGAATTACTGCAATGACCTGTTGCCATTGCTTATGATTAGCAACAGTATTCTGATAGGACACTTTTTTGTACTGACCAACAGCAAAAGTTCGAATGTATTTTTCATCATTTCCTTAGTCAGTCTCACCCTTTTATTCGCATTCAATATATGGACGCTTTTATAGACTCAGCGATACAACTCCTCATAGAATGGGGACTTCCGGGATTATTTATCTCGGCTTTATTGGCGGGGAGCATCGTGCCTTTCAGTTCCGAACTGGTATTGGTAGCCTTAATCAAGCTTGGCTTGCCTCCT
>OHKJ01000759.1_pt1 | contig 14946 bp, 8 predicted proteins | sample 1568791 | NCBI WGS metagenome assembly OHKJ01 (sample SAMEA3879584, study PRJEB24766) | human gut metagenome | biome: human-associated habitat; feature: feces | place: USA | collected 1985/1987 | reverse complement strand
CTTCATGCGTCCCGTCACCTCCAAGTCCTACAAGGGTGAAATCCGCGTGCCCGCGGCCCAGCTGGACATGACCATGCTGACCCGTACGGACAAGTACACGGTCAAGAGCGTGACCAGCCAGGAGCAGGGCGAGGCGGATGCCGAGTTCGCCATTGACGGGGACCCCGGCACCTTCTGGCACTCCGAGTACAACAAGACCGTGACCAAGCACCCGCACGTGCTGGCCGTGGACCTGGGCAAGGAGCGGGAGTTCTCCGGCATTACCTACCTGCCCCGCCAGGACGGAAGCGGTAACGGCCGCGTGAAGGATTATTCCGTGGAAGTGAGCACGGACGGTGAAAAATGGCAGCCTGCCGCCAAGGGCGCCTTCCCGGACAGCGCGGATCTTCAGGAAGTGAAGTTCCAGGCGCCCGTCAAGGCGCGCTATTTCCGCTTCTCCGCCCTCAGTGAGACGCAGGGACGGGATTACGCCGCCGTAGCGGAGCTGGATATCATTCCCGTTAAAAAGTAACTCCTGCGGTTTCCACCGCTTGAACAGACGCCCCGCCGCTCTTCGGAGTGCGCGGGGCGTTTTATTTGCCGCAATGCCGTTTGGAGCCTGGTTGGAGCGCCGCAAGCCCTTGCGCCAACTAAAGATGAACCTGGGCGCCAGCGGGCGCGTTTTCTGAAAACCAGTGCGGCTGCCAGCCGCATGATGAATCGGTTGCCGCAGAGGCTCGCGGTGCTCCTCCGGCGGAGGGATGTGATGAAGGAGGGCCTGGAGTGCGGCTGCCGTCTGCCTGCAAAAAAGCCTCCGCACAGGCATTCCCGTGCGGAGGCTTTAACAGTGGGAAAAGCTCTTTTAGCGCCGTCTGCGCATCATCAGCGCCGCCAGGCCGAGGAGGCTCAGCGTAGCGGTGGCGGGTTCGGGAACCAGATTGAAGTTGTCGTTAAAGAGAGGGATGGCATACCACTCATAACCCTCGGTAATGGCATCCGCCTGCGACCCGAAGAAAAACGTCATGTCGTTTCCCACCACTCCCGGGTACTTGGCCAGTTCGCCCGTATCCACGTTCCGGAACGTAAACATGGAGAATTCGCCGGGAGAATCGTCGTTGTTGACCAGGAGGACAATGGGCTTTCCTTCCAGACCGGAGGCCAGCGTGCCGGAAAGTGAAAACTGGCCGCCATTGGTGATGGCGCCGGGATATTCCGGAGAAACGGCGGAAAGGCTGGTGGTGAAGCTTTGCCTGATTTCCGCCATTTGGCTGTAGCTCAACTGGCCTGCGGGCGTGCTGTTTTTGGACCATTCAATCTTGCCGTCAACCAGGTCGAAAGACCAGGTACTGTCTTGAAGGTATCCGAGCATGGCGGAGCCGTTTTGCAGGGAATGGCCGGAAGCGTCAAGAATGGACGTAATAGGGGCAGTCCCATATTCGTCTTCATTGTAAACGGTGAGCGTCGTGGCAGAGGCTGCTCCCGCGATCATCAGTCCGGCGGCTGCGTACAGCAGGAAGGAATGTTTCATCATGGTATCACTACTTGTTAAGTTGTTATTGAGGAGTAGGTAATGTATTGGTCTGGACAGTTGTGTAAGCGGGAAGCCTGGTGACGGAAAGGATGTTCAGGATGCCTTCCACCGCCGTGGAGGATACGTTTTCACCCGTGTCCCTGTTTTTCCACTGTCCGGAGGAAGAATCATAATAACAGGGCTCCAGAGGGCCGCCGGGTGTGAGAGGCACGTAAACCACGTCACTGGAAGGATCGGGCAGGGCGGTGTGGAGGGAGGTGCTGAGAAGCGTCTGGGGAACAGGCAGCCCCGTATGAAGGAGCGTGCTTTCCTGGGAGAGCTGGAGCCTCTGGTGCTTCTGCGCCACTTCCCCGATAACGAAGGCCTGCACGCCATTGCCGGCTTTCCGGACGATTTTAAGGGGTTCATGATTGAAGACGGGGAGAAGGCCCATGTCGTCCCGGGAACCGCGGCGCATCCATTTGTTTTCCGTAGCGGAGTGGTAAACCGGAATCTGGATGGAGGGGGAGGTGGAGATATAAACGGCATCCGCCGTGCCGGAAGTGCCGCTTTTCAGGCTGAACGTATTGTCGCCTCCCAGAACATCGTTCAGGGTGCGCGCCTTGCGCAGCACGTAGGAAACCGGCTTGCTGTTTTTAATCAGGTCCGCTGCGCTTTTGTCATCCACCGTTATTTTATTCGCCGTCCAGGAAGGGGCGGGCTTTTTCCACGCGTCCCTGTTGAGGGGAAGGGCCATCGCCTCGTCTCCGAAAATGAGTTCCAGAACATAGGCGGAATCCGTCTCCATCAGGTCGGTAAAATTGACGTCCGGATCCGTGATGGTGATTTTGCTGCCGGAAACGGTGATGTTGTTTTCCTCAAGCGTATGCTGCATCAGGGCTTCCGGATGCACTCCCAGGCCCAGATAGCCCGTTGTTTTGGCATTCAGATCCGTCTGGATGTAGCCGCAGGGCGTGCTGTACGCTGTTTCCGCATGCAGGGAGGCGGCTGTTGCCGACAACAACACGCATGTGAAGAGGGCCGCTGGCAGACAATATACCGGATTCATAAACATTAAATCATTAAGAGGAAAGGGCATGGTTTGTCAATTAAGAAAGGAAAAAACGTTCCGATTTTTTAATTTTATTTGTTAGACGGTCTTTTGCGAACGCAGAAAAACAAGGGGATTCCTGCGGTTGGCCGCGGACACGGCAAGAGCGGAATTTACCGGGTTCAAGTGCGTTTCCGGCATTTTCCGCTTTTAGTGCGGAGTGCAGTCCATCCGGAAAAAATGGCGGCATGGCATCCGGTTCCTTCTCCAATATCGGAAAAGGATGGGCTGAGGGAAAAAGGCTTTTTTCCCCTTGCCGGAAGATTCCCGGTGCCGCGTGCTTGTTTTGCCCTTAAAGCGGGCTTTCCCCTTCACGGGAAATTTTCAGGCGCAGGAATCTCCGCCGGGGACTTTCCGCGTTCATGGGCACGGCATCCCGGAAAGTGGCGGAGCTTTTGCCTTCCGTTTTCACTTCCGCCGTCTCCGTCCAGGTCTGGAGGTCTTCCGAGGCTTCCACTGCGTGCCTGATTCCGGTGGCTTCCGGGTTGACGGGCCAGCCCAGTACCAGGCAGGCGTCTCCGCCCGCTTCCTCCGCGGTGACCTGCACGACGCTACCGCAGGGTTTGAGGGGATCCAATCCTGTGGCGTATTTCAACAGGTTGGGGATGCCGTCCCCGGCCGGGGAATCATTGGGGCCTGTCTGGTCCGTGTCCGGGTCCCGGGAGGTGATTTCATCCTCCTTCCATTCATTCCACGTGCGTTTCTGCCCCCGCTGAGTCACGGTGGCGGAGCGGACGGTTCCAAAGGAGGAAAAGGAAAGCTGCGCCGTACGGGAGCCTTCCGTGGCATTGGCCTCTGCGGCAATGGATACGGTACCATTGCCTGTATCCGCTCCCTGCATGCCGGTGATGTTTATCCAGTCCCCCGTTTTGGAGACATTCCAGGCGGCGTCGCAGGTGACGGAGAAGACCGCCGTTCCCCCGTTTTTGGGAAGCACCAGCGCAGCGGGGGAAACCGCCAGCGCAGGGGCCCTGCCGGACTGGATGACAGTGACGGAGACCGGCTGGACGCCAGGAACGGCAACCGTGATGGTTCCGGTGCGTTCGCCCGCGCCTTCCCAGCGGTCCACGCTGTAGGTGACGGAGCCGTTTCCGGAGCCGGAAGAGGGAGAGACGGTGATCCAGCCAGCGGAAGAGGACGCCGTCCAGGAATCGTCGCTGGAGACGGTGAACGTGGCTGCCGTCATGCCTTCCGGTCCCACGCGGACGGGCGCCCCGGCGGCGGGAACGTCCAGGGAAGGAAGGAATTCATCATACGGAATGCGCAGGAAGAAGATGTTTTCGTCCCCGTTGAGCCCTTCATACAGCACGCCGATGTGGCCGTCTCCCGTTTCACAGATGTCGGAATAGCCGCAGCAGGGGCGGGAATCGTAAAGAACCTGGCGGCTGGAGGGCCATGTGGCGCCTTCGTCAAAGGAGGCTTTGAGGGTCATTCGGGCGCGGGGGGCGGAAGTTTTATCAGGGTTGGAGAAAAGGAGGGCCCTGCTGATGTTCGCGGAGTTTTCCACGGCGAGCTGGCTGGCCTGGCAGGCGGCGGGCTCCGGCAGGGCTTTCAGGTTGGTGGCATGAGCCGTCCACGTCTTCCCCATGTCGTCCGTCGTGAAGACCTTACGGTACCCGCTCCTGCTTTCATTGCGGGCGTTGAGCATCAGGCGCCCGTCGCTGAGCTCCGTGACTGCGCATTCGCTGGAGCCGGCTCCGATGCCGGGCGTGCCGGATTTGCCGGTGTCCTCGCTGATCCAGGTCTGGCCGCGGTCCAGAGAATAAATGATGCAGGACTGGGGTGTTCCCGCGCCGCTGGCGCCCGTCCATATCTGGGAAGGAAAGACAATGGGGCGCACGCCGTTGACCGTCTTCTTCATCGTAATGCCGTGGCCCGGACCCTGGAAAAAGGATTTCCAGGCCCTGTTCTTGATGTCCTTGTTGATGCTCCGGGGTTTCATTTTTACGAACTCCCCCGTGCCGGGGTCCGCGGAACCCCATGTCCGGCCGTTGTCCGTGCTGTACGCTACCACATACTGGGCGGTTTCCAGGCTTTCCACGTCCACGTTGGCCTTGGAGGAGGCCAGCCCGTGCCTGGCGATGCCTGCCACCCACAGGGTACCGTTGACTTCATCCAGAAGGATGCAGGGGTCGCTGACGCCGTAGCCGGAATGGTAGTCGTTGGCGGAATCGCCCGTGGGGTTGAAGTTGACGGCCACGTTGACGGGCGTCCAGGTGCGTCCGTTGTCCGTGGAACGGCTGCATCCCGTATCGATGTTGGCCTGCATGTCGTTCCGGCCGTCGTAGCGGATGTCGAAAACGGAGACCAGATCCCCGTTTCTGGCGCGCACGATGCCCGGAATGCGGAATTTCCTGGAGGCCTTTCCTTCCAAGGGGCCTCCGTAAACCGGATCGTTCGCCTTGGCGACGGCATAGCCTATCCGCTGCCTGGCCGTCACTCCATCGGCAACATCAGTCGTTTGCCCGTCCACGGTGACGGAGGTGATTCTGGCGCCCACCTTGTGGTCCATGCTGGCGGAGTTCTTGAGCTTGACGCTGACCCAGAAGTAGTATTGCCGTCCGTTCGTGAGAACCCCCGGAGTGACGGGGAACGTCATGACGGGAGCCGGCGGCTGGGCCGGGCTGGCAAGGACGCCCGTGGTGCTCATGGCGCCGTGGCCGCTGCTGCCGTAGGCGGGCGCGGAATAGATGCCGTCCGCGTCACCGGTGTAAAGGGAAACGCTTTCAATGTCACCCAGGTCGTCGGACGGGCTCATGTCCACCGTGACGGCCATGCCGTCATACGCAGCGGGGAGTTCCGTCAGGGAAAAGCGGAGGATGCCGTTGGCCTCCATGCGGATCATGGCCGGCCATGCTTCCGCGGTGCTGGAGAGGGGGTTGAATTCGGAAAAGACCAGATCGTCGAAAAGAACGCCCTTATTGGCGGGGGCCTCGCAGCGGAAGATGAGGCGCGCGGTGCCGGAAGGGATGGCGCCCCTCACCTGCTGGGTCATGGGATTGCTGCCCGTTTTCAGGGAGGAGCCGTCCGCGACCAGTGTTTCATTCCCTTCCCCGTCTGCGGCGTGGATGGTGAAGGAAAAGGGGCTGTCGGACGTCCAGCGTTCCCCGGTCAGGGCAAGCGTCTTTTTGACGGCGAGGGGAGCGGGCAGCGTCAGCGTGGCCGTGCTTTTCGTCCCGGTGCCCAGGCCGATGAGCCGCATGCAGTTGGGCTGGGAGGAACAGCGGTTGCTGGCGATGGCGGCATGCCCGCTTTCCGCCGTCATGGTCCCCAGAGCGGTTTCCAGGGAGGTGAAGCTGCCCGTCGGAAAGGAGTCGAAGTTTTCAGAAGCGGCTTCCTCCGCTCCCCGCGCCAGGGCGGTTCCCAGGAGCAGGAGAAACAGGACTGCGGAAGAGGCGACGGTGCGGAGAATAGTCTGGAAGGCGTTCATTGTGAAAAGGAAAGAGGAAAATTTAAAAATGCTTGATAACGAAAAGAGGGAAGAATGGAAACAAAAATGGGGAAGGGGGGTGGAATTTAATAAAATTTTAACGTTTTTTCTGGTCTGTTTTATTTGCACCTTGAACGGTCTTCTATTAGGTTAATTCTAACATTCAAGCCGGATACCATTACGGTTCCCTTTTTTCATGTTTTCAGAAACGCATTCGGACAGCCAGCGGGCAGACAGGATTCTGGCCTCCATCCGGAGGGAGGAATCCCGCCCCGGCCGCGGCCTGCTGAAAATCTTCTTCGGCATGGCGCCGGGAGTGGGCAAGACGTACGCCATGCTGGAGGCCGCCATCCAGGCGGCGGGCAAGGGCGTGCAGGTCATGATCGGCGTGGCGGAATCCCATGGCCGGGAGGATACGATGCGCCTTATCGGCAGGCTGCCGCGCCTTCCCATGAAGAAAATGGCTTACCGGGGCGTGCAGATGGAGGAGTTCGACCTGGAGGAGGCGCTGCGCGTGAAGCCCCAGCTCATTCTGGTGGACGAGCTGGCGCATACGAACGTTCCCGGAATGCGTCACAGGAAGCGCTACCAGGATGTGGAGGATTTGCTGGCCGCAGGGATAGACGTTTACACCACGCTGAACGTGCAGCATCTGGAAAGCCGTTCCGATACCGTTCATGACATTACCGCCGCTCCCGTACAGGAAACCGTGCCGGATTCCGTGCTGGCGGAGGCGGACTGCATCCAGTTGGTGGACATCACGCCGGAGCAGTTGCGGACGCGTCTTCAGGAAGGGAAGGTATACAGCGCTCCCCAGGCTTCCGCCGCGCTGAACCATTTTTTCAAGGAGTCCAACCTTACGGCCCTCCGGGAACTGGCCCTGCGCATCATGGCGGAGAAGGTGGACCATGAGCTGACGGAGGTGCGCACCATCTCCGGGGACCGCTCCATCTGGCGCAGCGGGGAACGGCTGATGGTAGCCGTGGGGCCCAGCCCGTTTTCCGCCCGGCTGGTGCGCTGGACGCGGCGCATGGCTTACGCCCTGAACGCTCCGTGGATTGCCCTTTCCGTGGATACGGGCGTGCCGCTGTCCCCCGAACAGCAGCAGCGGCTGGACGCCAACCTGGAGCTGGCGCGGCGGCTGGGTGCGGAAGTGATCGTGATGCCCGGTTCCGACCTGGCGGAGACGCTGCTCCGCATGGCCTTTTTGAGAAATGTCAGCCAGATTGTGGTGGGCAAGCCGCAGGAGGCTTACCTGTGGGGGCTGGTGCGGCCCATGTCCCTGGTGGACAAACTGGTAAAGGGGAGCGACCAGATTGACATTTACGTAGTTCCCGCCGCTCCCGGTCCGGTCCGGAACCGGTGGAAGAGCTGGCACCGGGAAACGGAAAAATATGGCCGGGACTACTGGCTGGCCGCAGGCGTGACGGCGGCCGTTACGGGAATCGGCCTGTTGATTTCCGCGTTTACCGGTTATTTCGCTCCCGGCTTCCTGTATCTGGCGGGAGTAGTGGGCCTGGGCTTTTTCATCCGTTCCCGCTGGGCCATGCTGATGGCCGCTGCGCTGAGCGCCCTGCTGTGGAACCTGCTGTTCATTCCCCCGGTGATGACGTTCAAGATAGAACGGCTGGAGGATGCCCTGATGTGCCTTTTCTTCTTTCTGGTGGCTCTCTCCACGGGGCGGCTCACTTCCCGCCTGAGGGTCCGCGAGCAGGAGGAGCGGGAACGGGAAAAAAAGACGAATGCCCTGTTCCTGTATTCGCGGGCCATTGGGTCCGCCTCGGACGTGCCTTCCCTGATTTCCGTCGCCGCAGGGCAGATCAGCCAGATCATGGGGGTGCGCCTGGCGGTCATGACGCCGGAAGGCAGCGGCCGCAGGCTGAAGCTTTGGGAATCCGGGGGGGCTTTTTCCATGGATGACAAGGAATGGAGCGTGGCTGCCTGGTGCCTGGAGCACCGCCGGCCCGCAGGCAGGTTTACGGATACGCTCCCGGTGGCGGAAGGGTTTTACCTCCCCATGATGTCCGGGGAACGCTGCATGGGCGTGCTGGGCGTGAGGCCGGAGGAAGGGGAGCGCCTTACGGCAGGGCAGAAGGATTTGCTGGAAAGCATGGGCGCGCAGCTGGCCATGGCGCTGGAACGTGAAGAACTGCGGGCGGAACGGGCGCGTACGCGGCTCATGGAGGAATCCGGAAAACTGCACCGCTCCCTGCTGGACAGCGTTTCCCATGAGTTCAAGACGCCTCTGGCCGTGATTGAGGGCGGCTGTGAGAAGCTGGCCGGGCGCGCCGCGTCCGCGCCGGAGGAACGGGAGGAGTATGGGGAAATCCTGCTGGCCGCACGCCGCCTGCGCCGCCTGGTGAAAAATTTGCTGGACGTGAGCCGCCTGGAATCCGGCGCTCTGAAGCCCAAACTGGACTGGTGCGACCTGGGGGATGTGATTGAAGGGGCTCTGGCCGCCACCAGGGAGGCGCGCCGGGACCATCCCGTGTCTGTCGCCCTGCCGCCGGATTATCCGCTGGTGAAGGCGGATTTCTCCCTGATGGAGCAGGTGCTGGTCAATCTGCTGCTGAATGCCTGCGTGCATACTCCTGCGGGAACCCCCATTACGCTGAAGGGCGGCGCCGATCCCGTGCGCGGCCAGGTCTGGCTGGATGTCCATGACCTGGGGCCGGGCATTCCCCCCGAACGGGCGGAAACCATTTTTGAGCGTTTCCGGACGACGCGGCCCGGCGGCCTGGGCCTGGGGCTTTCCATCGTGCGCGGTTTCATGGAGGCGCAGCGGGGAGCCGTTACCCTGGTTGCCGTTCCCGCCGGAACCTGTTTCCGTCTTGTCCTTCCCCTGGTGGAGCATGATCATGTTCCTGAAGAATAAACCTTCCTTCCCCGTGTTATGAGCGACCTTCCCGCAGATATCCTGGTTATTGATGACGAACGGCAGATACGCCGTCTCCTGAACCTGACGCTGACCGGCGCAGGCTACCATGTCCGCGAGTGTGAAAACGGGCAGCTCGGCCTGAGCGAGACCGCTCTGAAACGGCCGGACGCCATTATTCTGGACCTGGGCCTTCCGGACATCAACGGACTGGAAGTGCTCAAACAGCTCCGGGAATGGACGCAGGTTCCCATTCTGATCCTGACGGCCTGGGACAGGGAGGATGAGAAGGTGGACGCCCTGGACGCCGGGGCGGACGATTACCTGACCAAGCCGTTCAGCGGCCGGGAACTGCTGGCGCGCCTGCGCGTGATGCTGCGGCGCAACCGGCCGGACAGGGAGCCCTCCGTATTCCGGCTGGGATCCATCATTGTGGACCTGAGCTCCCGGCGCGTGGAGAAGGGGAAGGAGGAAATCCATCTGACCTCCAAGGAATACGGCATTCTGCGCCTTCTGCTGCTCCATCAGGGCAAGGTGATGACCCACCGCCAGCTTCTCCGTGAAATCTGGGGCCCCCAGCATGAGGAAGATACGCACTACCTGCGGGTGCACATCGCCCACCTGCGCCAGAAGCTGGGGGATTCCGATCCGGAAAACCGCATCATCCGCGCGGAATCCGGCCTGGGGTACAGAATTGTGGCGGACGGAGCTGAATAAATCTTTTTCCCATTTCCGCGGGCCGGGAAAGGCTGTGGCCTTCCACCCGTGGAAGCCGGGAAATATATTTTTTCATAACGGTTGCAGGGCATGGCTTAACTTCACGAAGGTCAATATGCTGTGTAGGATTCAGGACGTATTCGATACGTCTTTATGAAGATTACACACACCGCAAAAAACATAGGGGCCGCAGTTCTGGGCTGCGCCATGATGGCAGGAACCGCCTGCATGGGCGGGGAAACGGCCTCTCCCTCCTCTCCCTCCCTGGCCAACGCGCAGGAGGCCGCCATCCCTTCTACGGACACGGACTGGGCTTTCTCCCTTTCCGCGGGCTGGTCCAGCAAATACGTGACGGAAGGGCTGGACTGCCTGCCGGGCAGCGGCATCTGGGAAGTGGCTCCGAGCATCTCCTGGAAAGACCTTACGCTCAGCGCCTGGTACGCCGGGGGGGATTCCTCCAATTATGACGAGCTGGACCTGGTTCTGGGTTACGCCTGGAAGCTGGGGAAGTGGACCGTCAATCCCTGGTATGAGCACCAGTTCTACTTCACGCAGGACTACAACGTAGCCAATCCGGCCCTGACCGTCTCCTATGCCGTGACGGACTGGCTGACCGTGGGGGCGGAAACCCAGGTGAAGGTGGAACACCAGGATTTTGAAGCCTATTACAGCGCCTTTGTGCAACTGGAATGGTCCCCCGTGGAGAACGTGACGGTAACGCCCATGGCCAGGTACGGGTACAACGGCGGTTATAACGTGGACTATGACGACGGCTCCAACTGCATTGACTGGAGCCTGGGCGTGACGTGGCGGTTTGCGGAACATTATTCCCTTTCCGGCTCCGTCAATTATTCCCAGGCGGCTACGGTGCTGCGCCGCAGGGACGCCGGGGACGAGTTCTGGGTGGGCTTCCGCCTGGGCGTGGAATTCTAACGGCGTACTGGCGTCATGAAAAACGGGCTTCCGGAGGGAAATTAACAATTTCTTAATGTCCGGCAGCCCCTTGTTAACTACCCGGAATTTCCGGAACATGTATAAAGTTGCGTTATGTCCTCACACGACTTGTTAATCATTGTCCTATTCATAGGCATACTGGTCGCCTTCACTCCGTTGCTCGGGAAGTGGCTGGCGAATGTTTTACAGGGAAAGCGGAGCTGGCTTTCCCCGGTTCTTGGTCCCGTGGAGCGCTGCACCTACCGTGTGGCCGGCGTGGACCCCTCCCGCGAAATGGACTGGAAAAAGTATCTGACGGCCGTTCTTCTGTTCAACGCCGCCGGATTCCTCATCCTGTTCCTTTCCCTGCTGTGCCAGAAATGGCTGCCGCTGAATCCCGCCGGCACGGAAAACATGCGGTGGGACATTGCCCTGAATACGGCCATCAGCTTCATGACCAACACGAACTGGCAGTTCTACTCCGGCGAAGGGCCGGAAGGCATCAGCTACTTTGTCCAGATGACCGGGCTGGGCGTGCAGAACTTCGTCAGCGCCGCCACGGGGATTGCCGTCATGGCCGCCCTGATCCGCGGTCTGAAAAGGAAATGCGCCTCCACTCTGGGCAACTTCTGGGCGGACCTGACGCGCAGTACCTTGTACTTTCTGATTCCGATTTCCGTGGTCGTCGCGCTTCTGCTGGTCTCCCAGGGGGTGGTGCAGTCCTTTGACGGACCCGCCACCGTACCGGGCATGGACGGCGTGGAGCAGGTGATTCCCAACGGTCCGGCGGCCTCCCAGGTGGCCATCAAGCAGCTTGGGACGAACGGCGGCGGCTTCTTCGGGAACAACAGCACGCACCCCTTTGAAAACCCCACGCCGTTCAGCAACATGATTGAAATGCTCTCCCTGCTCCTGATCGGCTGCGCCTGCCCGTACGCCTACGGCGTGATGATCGGGAAAAAAAGGCAGGGCTGGATCATCTTCGGCGCCATGATGCTTCTGCTTGTGACGACCATCGGGCTTTCCCAGTGGGCGGAACACACGGGGAACCCGCTGTTCCCCGGCATGGAAATGCTGGAAGGCAAGGAAGTGCGCCTGGGCGTGACGAACAGCTCCCTCTGGTCCGTGGCTACGACGGCCTCCTCCAACGGCTCCGTGAACTGCATGCACTGCAGCATGTCCCCACTGGGCGGCGGCATTGCCCTGTTCAACATGCTGCTGGGTGAAGTGATCTTCGGCGGCCTGGGCTGCGGCCTGTACGGCATGCTGATGTTCGCCATGATCACTGTCTTCCTGTGCGGGCTGATGGTGGGGCGTACTCCCGAATTCCTGGGCAAAAAAATTGAAGCGCGGGAAGTGCGCTGGTCCATGGTGGGCGTTCTGCTGCCCGGCATAACCGTCCTGCTTATGAGCGGACTGGCCGCCGCTACGGAAGTGGGGCGTGAATCCATCTGCAATGCCGGACCCCACGGGCTGACGGAAATCCTGTACTGCTTCGGTTCCCAGGCCGGGAACAACGGGAGCGCCTTTGCCGGCCTGGCTGTGGGGGATACGCCTTTCTATTCCGTGCTGGGCGGCCTGGCGATGCTGCTGGCCCGCTTCGGAGCCATCATTCCGGTGATGATCATTGCGGGCAGCATGGTATCCAAGAAAACCGCGCCTCCGGCCCAGGGCACCATGGCGACGGACAACCTGATGTTCATGGTTCTGCTGGTGGCCGTGGTGCTGATTGTAGGCGCCCTCACCTTCTTCCCGGCCCTGGCCCTGGGGCCCATTCTGGAGCATCTGCTCCTGTATTCGGGAACCATGCTGTAAGGAGCATTCACCAACAAACCAGATTTTATGATGATGAAAGAAGAAAAAAAGAATCAATCCTGGTGTAACGGGGCCATGCTGAAAACGGCCTTCCGGGACGCGCTGCGCAAATTTGACCCGCGTGCTTTATCCAAAAACTTCGTGATATTCGTCACGGCCATCGGTGCCCTGGTTGCTACGGTCGTCCTTATCCGGGATGCCGCCGCCGGGCAGCCTTTCGGCTTTACCCTGCAAGTCACACTCTGGCTCTGGTTCACCGTCCTGTTCGCCAACTTTGCGGAAGCATTGGCGGAAGGCCGTGGAAAGGCCCAGGCGGACGCTCTGAAAAAAATGCGCGTCTATGTGAACGCCCGTCTGCTGACGGACAAGGGGACGGAGGAAATAGTCTCCGTTTCCGAGCTGCGCAAGGGGCAAAAAGTGCTGTGCGAGGCCGGGGACATCATTCCTCTTGACGGCGAGGTGATTGAAGGCATCGCCAGCGTGGACGAATCCGCCATTACCGGGGAATCCGCCCCGGTCATCCGTGAAAGCGGGGGAGACCGCAGCGCCGTAACGGGGGGCACCCGCGTGATCAGCGACGGCATCGTCATCCGCATCACGGCGGAACCGGGCAATACCTTCCTGGACCGCATGATCGCCATGGTGGAGGGCGCCAGCCGGCAGAAGACGCCCAATGAAATCGCGCTGGGCATCCTGCTCGTGGCGCTGACCATCGTCTTCATTGCCGTAGTGCTTTCCCTCCCAGCCATGGCCGGATACATTGAAGATTCCGCCCGGGCGCTGGGCTTCAGGGCGGACGGCCATATCTCCCTGCCCGTTCTGGTCTCCCTGCTGGTGTGCCTGATTCCGACGACGATCGGCGGCCTGCTGAGCGCCATCGGCATCAGCGGCATTGACCGGCTGGTGCGCCGGAACGTGCTGGCTACGTCCGGCCGTGCCGTGGAAGCGGCCGGGGACATTGATGTGCTGATGCTGGACAAGACCGGAACCATCACCTTCGGCAACCGCATGGCGAATGAATTCCTGCCTGCGCCCGGCGTGGAGGACCAGCAGCTGGCGGAAGCCGCCCAGCTCGCCTCCCTGTCCGATGAAACGCCGGAAGGGCGTAGCATCGTAGTGCTGGCCAAAAAGCAATTTGGAATCCGGGGCCGCCACATGGACGCGGACCACATCACCTTTGTTCCGTTCTCCGCTTCCACCCGCATGAGCGGCGTGGACATTGCGGCGCACGGCGGCCAGCCGGCCGTTTCCATCCGGAAAGGCGCTGCGGAAAGCGTGGCGCAGTGGGTGAAGGACCAGGGCGGAGCCTTCCCGCAGGAGGTGGAAATGACCGTGCAGAACGTCGCGCGTGCCGGCGGCACGCCGCTGGTGGTGGCACGGGGAAGGGACGTGCTGGGCGTCATTTACCTGAAAGACATCGTCAAGGGCGGCATTAAGGAACGCTTCGCCCGGCTCCGGGCCATGGGCATCCGCACCGTCATGGTGACAGGGGACAATGCCCTGACTGCCGCATCCATTGCGGCGGAGGCCGGAGTGGATGACTTCATTGCGGAAGCCACGCCGGAAATGAAGCTGGCGCGCATCCGTGAAGAACAGGCGGAAGGCCATCTGGTGGCCATGACCGGGGACGGCACCAACGACGCTCCCGCCCTGGCCCAGGCCGATGTGGGCGTGGCGATGAACACCGGCACGCAGGCCGCCCGGGAGGCGGGCAACATGGTAGACCTGGACAGCAACCCGACCAAGCTGATTGAAATCGTGGAAATCGGCAAGCAAATGCTGATCACCCGCGGCGCGCTGACCACCTTCTCCTTCGCCAATGACGTGGCCAAGTACTTCGCCATCATCCCCGCCATGTTCATGGCGGCGGTCCCCCAGCTGGGCGTGCTGAACATCATGGGGCTGGCGACACAGAACAGCGCCATCCTTTCTGCATTGATCTTCAACGCCATCATCATCCCCTGCCTGATCCCGCTTGCCATGAAGGGCGTCAAATACCGTCCCATGTCCTCCGGCAAGCTGCTTGGGCGAAATATGCTGATCTATGGCCTGGGCGGCGTCATCGCCCCCTTTGTGGGAATTAAACTGATCGATCTGCTCATTGCTCCTATTTTAGTGTTGCTAGATATCTAAGGAGGTCCCTTACCATGAACGAAGCATCCAATCATACCGCATTCTTTCGCGGGCTGCGTCAGACGTTCGGCGTGACCCTGATCCTGCTGTTTCTCTGCGGCCTTTTATTTCCCGTTCTGCTCACCGGGATCTCTGCGGCAGTGTTCCCGGAGCAGGCTGGCGGCAGTCTGGTCTATGCGGATGGCCGGGCTGTTGGATCCAAATATGTTGGACAGGAATTCACCAAGCCCTATTTCATGAAGGGACGTCCCTCCGCCTACCACTACAATACCTATTACGAGGATGCGGCGGGAAATCAGTATTACCATGACGGCAGTCCCTTCGCGGGGGTGGCCTCCGGCTCCAATAACTACGCTCCCTCGAATCCCGCATTGGTCCAGCGGGTCAGGGCAGATGTGGAGAAATTCCTCGCCTCAAACCCGGATGTCAAGCGGGAGGACATT
>OHKJ01000740.1_pt1 | contig 15197 bp, 21 predicted proteins | sample 1568791 | NCBI WGS metagenome assembly OHKJ01 (sample SAMEA3879584, study PRJEB24766) | human gut metagenome | biome: human-associated habitat; feature: feces | place: USA | collected 1985/1987 | reverse complement strand
GTGCGGTACGTGTCGATACAGAAAACCATTTGGCGGTATATCGTGTTTCGCATAGGGGTTGTTTTACATGAAATCCAACAACACGTCTTCCTGATTCTTTTTGTACTTGAAGCTGCCGTTCCCGGCGTGGAGTTTCAGATCGAGACACAGGTCGCCGTACATCAGCTCCAACGAATCGTAAATGGTCGCGATGATACGGTTTACCTTGCCGTCCGCGTCTGTCCGGGCGTTCATCTTGAACATCTGCCCGAAAGCGGGATTGGAGTAGGCACAGGTGCTATGACCGGATTTCTCCAGTCCGACCGGCACATGTTGGTAGAGTGTAATCAGCTCCATGTCGTCCTCGAAGATGTCCATTACTTCTTCCAGATCGTACGGGTCGGCAAGCGGAAACGAAAGGAGGACGTAATCGTCATAGAACCGCGGCTGTTCCATTGTGGTTACATCCAGCAACTGCGGAAGCTGGAGTGGCACAAAGGAGAGAAAGTCATCGTAAAAAAGTTGTAGCATAACTGTTGTGTTTAGTTGTTTCTGGTTCGTCAAATGGATGTGAGCATTATCTTGATCAGTACTCCGGGCAATACCTGCCATTGGTCATTGCCCGTTCCGGCAGTCTTGTTGAGTTTGGCTATCATCTGAGGTGTCCGGTCAGCGACTGCATGAAGTGTTGTCCTTTCCATATCGGACAGAACAGCCACGCTGAAACCATCCAAGGCAACATACGGCTGCAACAACATCCAAACGTAAGCCCTTGCCTGCGCTTCGGTCTTTACATTGCCCTGGTTGATGTCATCACGGCAAGCCAAAGCGTTAAGTATGATTCTTCGGTTGGTTCGCCTGGCTGTATATACCAAGGCATCCAAGTAAGAGAGCCTGCCATTCTCCGCAGACTGGAATATCGACAGACAGCATTTCTCCGTGTCGCGCGTAATGGCAGAAAGGTCGGCATCGGCAAGCTCCGGAAGATGGCTCAGGAAAGAACGGAACAGCCAGTCCTCTTCCTTTATGAAAGCAAGCATTTCACTCTTGCCGCTTATTCCGGATTTCAGAGTATTGACAAGAAAGGATTGATAGATTGACACAGTTTGTTTTGCGTTTCCGTGACACGGAGCTACTGAGTCCAACGACCTGAAGAAAGGTTCTGCATCTGTTACCGCTTGTGCCAGTTCTGTATCTTGGCGATATTGATAAGTCTTTTCTTTGATGAGCAACACATCAGCGAAGCTCCGTGGTTGGGACAATGCCAATCGGGTAAATTCAATCCGCAAAGAATCATGTAGCATCCGAACCGTGTTTTCAGGATTTTGGTGTGGCCGGCTTGTCGTGCCTTTGGCAATACAGGCATAGACCGAATCCCTGAGTATCTGCCATTCATTGACAGACTCAATCAGTCTCTCGGTTGAGATAGTTCCCATATTCCGCACTTCGGACAGGTATGACTTATAAGCATTGGTCGCCTCTTTGTCAGTCTGAAATGTATAGTTGTCAGTCTTATTACCGCATGATGCCAGTGCGATAGTGGCAAAGCATACGGCAAGGAGTTTGGCACATTGCCCATGTGTTTTTGAGTATGATTTACGTCTCATGCCTTTTATTATCAGTTCTATTTTCTCGTTAAATAAACCTTTATACATGATTTCTTTATTGAATTATGGCAGCAAAGTTAAGTATAAAAGTTTATATAATAATACTCTAAAATAAAACTTTAATTTATTTTCTTTTTCATACTTACGAGTATAACCTGCGAAATAAACAAGAGCGTAACAAATGAAAATACAAAGTATAATAATTGAAAAATATTTTATTGAGTATGATTTTAACCGAATTAAACTTTGTATCTTTGCACTTGGTATCATTTAGCATTGAACAGCACTATGGCAAAAGTAGGTTACATATTCAAAGCAGCCGGCTATGACGGTTTCGACACTGATGTGGAGTGGATGAAGCAATACGGTTGTGTACAAGTGATTGAGGAGGAAAACGGACACGAGAAACTGCGTCCCCAATGGAAACAGCTCATGGCAAGTCTGGAACGGGGGGACGAAATCGTACTCGCCAAATTCAGCAACGCCCTGCGTGGTTCTCGTGAACTGGCGGCATTCATCGAGTTCTGCCGTGTAAAGGTGGTGCGGATTATCTCCATTCACGACAAGGTTGACAGTCGTGGCGACCTGTTCCCTGAAACCAAAGTTGCGGATGTTTTGGAGATATTCGGTGCGCTTCCGGAAGAGTGTGCCGCATTGCGAAAGGCTTCAGCGCATATCATCCAACTAAAGCAGAACATAAACCAGCCGTCCAAAGAGAATAACATCAGCAAGGCGGAAAGGGAGAAAACCATCGTGGCGATGTACAACAACGGGCATTCAATAGATGACATCTGGAAAGTAAGCGGATTCAGCAGCCGCAGCTCCGTGTTCCGCATACTCAACAAATACGGAGTTTCGCTCAATCGGGGCAAGTTCAGCGGGCCGCTGGGAAAACGTAAACCGAAATAAGAATAAAGTAAACTATAAAACATACTGCATATTTGAGAAAAAGCAGTATCTTTGCAAGGTAAATATGTTCGACAGATGTGTATTACAGACAAACTCAAAGAAGAAGGCTTCGTCTCGACTAAGAATTTGAGCGACTGGCAAGAACAACAGTTGCAGGATGCTGTCCGTAAAGGCGAAGCGGTAAGGCTCAAAAACGGCATATATGCAGATATTGATGCCTTGGCAAATACCATGGTGGATATACGGATGATAGTCCCCGGTGGCATACTATGCCTTTGGTCGGCATGGTCTGTTTATAATTTGACGACACAGATACCCAATGCTTACTATATAGCCATTGAACGAACACGAAAGATCGTTCTGCCTGATTATCCGGAATTTCAACTGGTTTATCAATCCGACAATCTGCTCTCTATCGGGGCAACCCGAAAAAATGTGCAAGGATACGATATTCCTATCTTTGATATGGAACGTTCTGTATGCGATGCAATCAAATACAGAAACAAAGTCGGCATTGATGTAATGGCAGAAATCCTCCAAACTTATCTAAGACGTCCGGACAAAAATATCTCACGGCTGATGGATTACGCGTCAAAGCTAAGAATACGCAAAACACTGAATCAATATCTTGAAGTATGGCAATAAAAGAAATACATAATTTCGGCTGTTCGGTAAAAGCCAAATTGTTGAATATCTCACGGAATGAGAAACTTGGGTACCAGATGTTGGTGACAAGATACTTCCAGGAGCGTTTGCTCTATCGTTTGTCGATAAGCCAGTACCACGACCATTTCTTCCTGAAAGGTGGAGCCTTGTTGTATGCGCATGAACGCTTTATGGCAAGGCCTACATTGGATATTGATTTTATGGGGCATCATATTGACAATGACAAGGATAATGTCAAAAGGTGTTTGCCGAGATTTGTGCGATTCCATACCAACAAGACGGGGTGACATTTTATACAGAAACTCTGAGAACCGAAGACATTGCCGTTGAAAAGAAATATCCGGGTGTAAGGCTCACGCTGGGTGCCTCCATTGATACCATTCGCCAAGACGTATCAATGGATATCGGATTTGGAGACGTGATAACTCCATGCCCTTCCGAACTGGATTATCCAAATTTAATTGACGGATTCCCGGCAACTAACATTTTGGCATATTCATTAGAAACCGTAATCGCCGAAAAGTTTCAAACTGTGATTGTAAGAGCGGAAGCCAACAGTAGGATGAAAGATTTTTACGATCTATACACTATTTTACACGGAGGGAAATATGACAGTGAGATATTAAGTGAGGCCGTTAACGCCACTTTTGAAAATCGCCAGACTGTCTATGCGGACAATCATATTGTATTCAGCAATGATTTTGCCAACAATACGGACTTAAACACACGATGGAACTCGTTTGTCAAGAAACTTAAACTCCAACAAGAACTGACTTTTCCTGAAGTTGTAGGTTTCCTGCAAACCAAGCTCGAACCTTATTGGAAGAAACTGAAATAGTCACATATTGCACTGATATTTAACATTATATATTCGTCTATGTCGCGATTATTTCGTATCTTTACAAGTAGTAATCAGAAATAAATCAGTGATATGGGAGACGTAATCATTACAGTATTGGGATTGTGGGTGTTCATCAGAATCTTGAAAGTGATATTCGGAGGCTGGAGCAAAAGCGACTACCAGCGGGACAGGTAAGATTCAACCAACAGAATGCAGCCTATGACAGTCGTTCCTGTCTGGTATAGCGAGAGTCGTAAAAGTCAGTATTTAATTCTCCCTCTTGTCGAAAATATCAACCCAATCAAAGGGCGGGCAGTAAACGAGTTTCTTCTGCAAGTCCGATAAATAACAAAATATTTTGCCTACCTAGAGAAAACGAAGTCTTGGAGCGGTTGGCAAATCTTTTTGTATCGGGCGATTTCGACAGAGTGTCTTGCGAAAGAGGAGCAACGTGCAACATTGCGCAGCCGAGCAAGTCTCTCGAAGAAAAATAGAAGAAGCCGTTTACGGGATGGGTGAAAACTTATAATGGGCAACCCATAGACGTATAACAGGTAAACATACGAGCAAAAACAAAAGCGACCGAAGCCGCTTTGTCTGTCAGAACGAGGCAGGAGTTATTTCTTGCCTTTTTTCGTTTTCTTTTCCGGCTTCGCAGGAGTTTCTTCCTTGTCGGGTGTCTGGTAGAACTTGTTAGCGACCATGACGATGCGGTTGTGTTTCACGCCGTCCTTGTCAATCCATTCTTCGGGTTTGAAGTAGCCCTCCACTGTGAGCAGGGTACCCTTGGTGATTTGGGCAAGCGAATCGGTGTTGGCGTTGTTGCGCCAGGCTTCCACGTTGATGAAAGCGGACACACGTTTCGTTTCCTCGCCGCTCTTCTCCTGACGGCTTACTGCCAATGAGAAGCGTGCCACGCTTGCGTTTGCGAACTGACGGATTTCTGCATCCTTACCTACGAACCCTGATACTGCGAAATTGTTCTCAATCTGTTTCATGTTACAATGCTTTAAGTTGTTAATTAAATTATTTTTACGCTGCCAATATAAGTGAGTGCAGTTACAGGGTTGCGACAAGGTTAGCAATCAAATACTCTTTATTTTTGTCAGCGTAAGCCGTCAAAACCTTCGGCCCGATAAAGGAAGATTTGTGAAGCTACACCATTGACCAAGGCTTTCAGCCGTACCCGGCTGCATACTAACTTTGCAACGGAAAAATGAGGAATAACACGACCAAAAGCTGTAACGATATGGATTGGTGAATAAACAAGTGAGCAAGGTTCGCAGACGAAGGACTGTATCCGTCCGCAGACACAAAGTTTCAGGTACGCTTCGGCTGTAAATCCAAAAGGAGCAGAGTGATGAAGCGAGGAATCCAGTATGTCCTCTCAATGTGGATGCCGTAATACTGAATCCGTTATGACGCTGCACAGCCAAAGGTATTTTGCTATGGAAGGGATAGCCGAAGAACAGAATGGCACGACGATCGCGGAAGCCAGCATCAGAATAGCCGCGTTCTACCTTACCGACAGAACCGGAGAAATCGAGGCAAAGAAAATAATGGCAAGAAGTCCGGTGCTCGTTGAACAAAGCAGCACGGTCGCCATTGCGAAATATGAAATGCCATATATACAAAAGGAGATTTGACAGTCAAAGGTGAATATATAAGAGGAAGAACGGCTTGCAAGGCAAGCCCAAATTATAAAAGTTGATGCCATTGGATATGTATTTCCAAATGGCGTGGGCACAGCAATGTGGAGCATTGCCCCACATTGCCATTCTGCCAGATGCCGGTCAGTTCAGGTATGACCTTTCTGTTATCTCCAGTTCCTCGCCACAAGGGAAATCAATGATAGGGTCACAAATGAATGTACCACAGAAATTGACTACTACACAGCCGTTTTTCAGAGAGGCTGGTTCACTCCAATCATCGTCCGTATGTCGGATATGATACCACAGTTTACCCTTGGGCAAGGTTTCGGTGGCAATCCGCAAATCAATAAATTCGCCCTCAATGGTCTTGCCATTCGCCAAAGTCAGAAGCATTGGCGATTTGCTTTCTTTTCTGTAATCGTACAGCATAATCTTTCTTTTAATCTGTTATCTCAATTATTTCATCAATCCGACCGCAAAGGAATGTCCGTAAAGCGGTCTTGTCCACAGCATAGTATTCGGCTATATGTCCGTATTGCTTGACAAAGTAGCGTTTCAGTATGTCCGAGAAGTCAAAGCGGTAGCCCATTAGCGGAACAGCCCTTTTGAAATAGGTGTTGCTGTTCACGCTGTCCGTAAGCCAATTCTTCTGTTGTCGGCTCATTGGCGTACCCTCATTGAGTTGCACTCTCAATTTATAGACCTTGCTGTCTTGCAGGGTTGAAAGTTCGGGAATATCCCAATCCACAAACCTTGTCGCTATCGGTGTCATCATAAAGCAATCCTCCATTAGTCATAGATTAGCACTTCATCCCGGTATTCCACAACCTCCTTTCCGTTGGTGAGCCTTACCACTATCTCGTTGCCGTAGTCTCCCACGACTTCACCCTCTGTATGCCCTTTGTAAGGAGTCAGTAATGTGCATAAGCACCCGATAATGTCCGCATCTTGTTCATCCTCGTAATACATAGTCAGTGAGTTTTTAAAGGTTATCGGTATGACCATTCGCCATTAGAGAACACTTGGAAGTTCACATACTCGTTACATAGTTCGTGTGTCAGCACTCGAATGTAGATTTTGTCTTTGTCCTCCAAAAGAGAAATCATCTTGTTTATCTCTTTTTCGGGATAGTCCCATTTTGACGAAAACTCGCCCTCGATACTGTCTTCCGACCTGTCAAGGTAACAGTCGCAAAATGTGTCTTCCAAAAAGTTCTCCACCTTATCAAGGTCTTTCTCGTTCTCCGTACTTGCGTAGAAGATGTTAGTCGCATAATTTGCCATAATCGCTTTTGATTTGATTTTTTACTTTTCCCTCTGTTAGCATCAGCTCCTTTCGGGTTTGATTAAAATTATGTCGCTTTGCAAGGTGTCTCGGCTCTTCCTGCAAGGTTTCACAGACAAAATACGACCTCAGTTGAAAACCGAGTGTGGAGATTTTGGCTTGAACCGATAGGCTTGACCTTGCAAGGAAGAAAGACGGGATATATACCTTTGCGACACAATTCTTATCAGCCAACCCGAAAGACGATGTGAAGACGAGAAAGGATAGTAAGTGTGCAACAGGAGCACTATAAACGGCAAAAACGCATTTCAAGCAATAGCGAATAAAAAGAAGGATTTGCTGACGAAAAGAAAAAGCAACCAAGAGTTTAGAAATTGAGAAAATCAAGCAGTTTAGTTTAGAACTTGATTAGATATACAAAAACCAAACTAAACCTATTCCATCATTACTCTACTCACGTTATTGGAAACTGCATCAAACCTAACTTTCGTCCGAGGGACAAGCGAGGGACAAACAGCAATACAACGAGGGACAAACCGTGTCTCTTGCAATTCAACACGTTTTTTGGGAAGTGGTTTTATTGTTTTTCTTTCTTTTGGTATGCGAAATTTTGTCCCCCGTTTGTCCCCCAAAAATATTCTTCAAAAATTTACATATTGATATACAACACTTTATGCAGCATAAATATCATTTGCGTGGGGAAATAAACATTCTGCATCGGCAAGTAAGTGGTGATTACCAACAATTAGCATATATCATCAACGATTATTAAGACGTTCATTTTGAGTGCCTTTCTTTTTAGCCTTATAAGCGATGGTTATCGTTTATAGGGCTTTTTTAGCTCATTTTTGTACCGTATTTGTTGCTCGCTTGTTAAACTGAAAATCCTGTAGAAAGGTAGTAGAGAAACTATACGCCATTTTACACGGTTTTACGGGAATTTACAGTAATAACGGAGAAATAAAGATGAATTAAAATGAGCAGTAACCTGAAAATTAAGCGAATTTGCGCTTGGTGTGGTAAAGAGTTTATCGCCCAGAAAACAACAACGGCATGTTGTTCCAAACAATGCGCCAACGCTCTTTATAAAAAGAAAAAGCGTGACGAAGCTATCAAGGCTAATAATCAATTCGTGAATAAGAAGATTGATGAAAAGCCCATTGAAAGAATCAAAGACAAGCCATTTCTCACAATTACTGAGACTGCAATCTATCTCGGAGTAACCCGACCTACCGTTTACGGATACATTAAACGAGGTGAATTAAAGGTCACTCGTTTGGGCTTCAAATACCTTTTGAAGAAAGAGAATATTGATGAGTTATTCAATAATCCAACAGAGTTCCATACTCCAACAAAAGAGAAAGCTCCTATCACCGACTTCTACACCACCGCAGAAGTCAAAGAGAAATATCATGTAAACGAGTCATGGATATTTGTAGTAGCCAAGAAGAATAACATCCCTCGGACTTTCAATCGTGGCAAGACCTACTGGAGCAAGAAACATATGGACGCTTACTTTGCCAAGAAAGCCCCGAATCCAGACATTACCGAATGGTACACCACACAGGAAATGCAGGAGAAGTTCGGCATGACCTTATCCGCCATCTACTGTTTCGTTTCCAAGAATGCCATTCCTAAAAAGAAAGAAGGTATCATGGTGTACTATTCCAAGAAGCACGTGGATATAGCCAAAGGCGTGGCAGCACCCGAAGAACCGCAATATTATACGGTAGCCGAAGCAATAGAGAAATTCAATCTCACCCGTGATCAACTCTATCATTATGCGAAGTATCATAATATCCCAAAGGTCAAGAAGGGCAAATACACGCTTATATCCAAACCCGAATTGGATAAATTGCTTGAAGCCCCAAAGATTGAATAAGTTATTTATCGGTGAATGTTACCACCATTGAATCACCATATTCCTTTGCACCAAACAAATGTAAAACTCTAAATATTAATCAGTATGACACACACATGTACAAAAGTAACAGTTCGTCAGAGAGCGATTCGGAATAATCGCATCTCCTTGTATCTGGATTATTATCCGGCAGTCCGTAACCCCGAAACGATGCAGATGAGCCGCAGAGAATACCTCGGCATCTACATCTATGCCCTCCCGAAAAACGAGATGGAACGGGAGTTCAACAACGATATGTTGAACAAAGCAGAGGCTATCCGCTGTATCAGAGTACAATCACTCATCAACGAAGAGTTCGGTTTCTTGGATAAAACCAAGCAGAAAGCCGATTTCCTTGCCTACTTCAAAAAGATGTGCCGAAGCAAAGACCAGAAATGGACGTTTGTCTATCAGCATTTCTACAACTTTGTCAAAGGGCAATGTACCTTTGGCGAGGTGAATGTGGACTTGTGCAAGAAGTTCCGTGAGTATCTGTTGAACGCCAAACAGCTCAAACATAGCAACCGCCCCATATCCCTCAATTCGGCATCCGGCTACTACTCCACTTTCAGAGGATTATTGAAGATTGCCTATCGGGACAAATGGTTTCGGGAGAATATCAATGACTATCTTGACAAGATTGAGCCACAAGATGTGAAGAAAGAGTACCTGACACTGGACGAAGTGAAACAACTTGCCGCCACTCCTTGCGACATCCCCGTTCTGAAAGCCGCATCATTGTTTGCTTGTCTGACAGGTTTACGCATCAGCGATATTCTCAATCTTCAATGGGAAGATTTTGCCATTGCTCCCGACCAAGGCTATTGCTTGCGTATCAGAACACAGAAAACCCAAACGGAAGCTACACTTCCTATCAGTTATGAAGCCTATGAACTGTGTGGTACGCCCGATACAGGTAAGGTATTCAAGGGATTGAAGCGGAGTATGATTAACTATCCGCTGAAAAACTGGCTCAAAAAGGCAGGAATAACGAAACCGATAACCTTCCACGGATTTCGTCACTCCTATGCAGTTATTCAAATCTCTTTAGGTACAGATATTTACACGGTCTCAAAGATGCTAACCCACAAGAACGTTTCCACAACTCAAATATATGCAGATTTGGTAAATGTGAAGAAACGGGAGACTGCTAATAAGATTTCACTGAAATAAATACAGCTATGAAACGAGGAATCATAACAAACAACGGACACGGCATCCATATTTCTGATGGCGAAGTATGGATGACAGCTTGGGAGATTGCAGACTTGTTCTATACAACGGCAGGAGTAATCAATTCTCGCATAAAAGCGACATTGAGAGCCAACATCTTAAAGGAGGATGAAGTCTGCCAATGTGTAAAGTTGGAGAATGGGAATAGTGCCGATATGTATAATCTCAACATGATTATTGCCCTATCCTATCAAATAGACACTGGACATTCCGCTGCATTCAGGAAATGGGTTATCAATAAAGTTGCCTCCAAGCAGAAGGGCATATCACTATTTATTCCAATAAGGTCAGCTAACACTTACAATTGCTGATACCCACAACTTAAAAGTCCGATGTTGGCTAGTCCCATGTCGGACTTTCCTTTGCTATTGTGGCACAGGTGGCATAGAAAAATGCTACCTACCGGAGCCAAAAGCTGCCACTTCCCAGGAAATGTATCTACACATCTTGCAAATGATATATATTTGCACACAAACGATTAACATATATCATTATGGAGCAGAAAAAGATAGAACATATTACCTTGCATCTGATTGTTTTCGGGACAATTGTCATCATTGGTGTTTTAGCCCGCCAGACCGTACTACACTATGGTTGGGACGAGTTCAGTAGCTACCTTATTTTTGTGGTATGCTCCATTGTCATGGGAGCAATCTATCTTAATCTGCAAATGGTATTCAGTCAACTTCTTTCACCAACAATAGAGAAGTGCTTTATGAGATTTGAGTGCTACCGCAATAAGGCTATAGTGGTAAAAGCTCCAGTGGTACACTCCGAACTTGCCGAAAGTACCATAAATTCTGAATCCATCATTTCTGAACCTGAGCCCGATATTGAAATCAAAACTACATCTGACACATCAGAAGAAGTTTCGACACCTCCGTTTCTTGAACCCAACGAAGACGTGGTAGAACTTTCAAATGAAGAAACCGCACCTCCTACCATCAACAATATATCTATTGAAGAATCCAATCAGCCAACAGAATACGAGATATTCCGTGCTAACGCTATGGCTGAGAAGGAACGAGCATCGCAAGAAAAATTAGATAAGGTTCTCGCATATACGAAACAAAACTTGATTCTCTACCTTAGCGAAACTGACCTTAATCGTCTATGTGGATATATCACAGAATACTACTTCTCAGATTCCCTGCCTAAAGTTGAACAGATAAAGGTTGACGCTCAATTAAAAACCATTGACATCATGCACTTTGGATGGAATATAGGTAAAGCATTCGGCAAGCTACGCCTACAGACTGCTACCTTTATAAAGAGGGTATTTGCTCATACTCTCCGTGATTCGGAAATATCTACCATTGAACGCAAAATGTCGCACACGGAATCTGAGTGCAGGATTAAGCTGGATAGAAGAATTGCATAATCAATACTGACATTTATTTAAAACTGCTTCGTATCGAATTTCATTAAAAGCCTTAGTTAACAATACTCCATTCTCCTTTGCAATAGGAACTAGTAACTGAGCTTTATATTTTTCTACAGCCTTTGCAACCTTATCTTTTAAATCAACTGAAGTTAATGACTCAGTCATCGTTGTAAATTCCTGATTCACTTGCGATAGCACTTTTTCCATCAACTTATTATTAATTTCAATTAGAGCCTTTTGTGCAATTTCTTTTGTTTTATCTGTAGCTTGTATTAAATACATACATTTGTCAAAATCATCATTCTTTTTGTAAGTTCCGGATGCATCAATACCAGGAAAAGGATGCAATTGTATTGAAAATACTGAAGACCCTATACTTGCATCAAATAAGTTTCCATTACTATTTGATTCTAAATCAAATATTTGGTCTTGATAATATATATTTAAAAGATACAATGCTCCCAATGAACGTATGAAATGTTTTAAGGTTCCCTTCTTATGTAACGACTTTACTCTATTATGTTTTACTGCTTGATATGCTTTTTGCCAATCTGAAGAACTAGTACCTCTTTTATGTGCCTTATGTAGTGGCGTTAAATATAGATTTTCATCCTGTTCTAAATACAATATTGGACTTGAGACCATAACAACTTTGTTGCTCAAACACCATTTTGACTCTAACAAAGCCAAGCAATCTGTATCAAAATACAAATCTTTATCATCTGGCTTTGTACCTCCTTCTCTAAAATATAATTCTTTAGATATAGATTCTATTTCTACACTTGTACGAATCAATAAATCAGCAATCTTCATTGAATAAACATCAAGCTGCTTATCGTCTATATGAATAATCTCAGCTAAAGCTAATAATTCTCGTTCAAGTGACTTATATACATTCCAATATAAATTATTCTTCATCTTTATTGCATTCAAAAAACTAAATCATGCTACAAAATTACAATAAACAGTTCATTCTTAAATTCAACTACCATTGTTTTATTTGTAGAGAATCTGATATTTCATAAAAATCACCTCTTTTTTCATCAATAGCTCCCAAGAACTAGTATAAAGAATATTATCAAATATACAATACAGACTTATTACCAACGACTTATCACGACTAATCACCATCAAAAAGTTATTCATCAGTTATATCTTGGTGAATAATTCCACCATTGAAACACCTGTTTCCTTTGCCGTCGAACAATTAAAAACGAGCGACGTATGCAAAAAGAAACAGTAACATTTGATAAGCTGCCCGAAGCGGTAGATTATCTGACCGAACAGGTCATTGAGTTGAAAAGAATGGTGTCGGAACTTCAACCACCTGTATCAGACAAACACGTGCTGGTTGAAATTGAGGATGCTTGCCGTATCATCAGAAAAGCCAAGCCAACCATTTATACATTGGTACGCAAGGGACTTCTTCCTGCCTATAAGAAAGGCAAAAAGCTCTATTTCTACGAAGACGAACTTCTGGCTTGGATTGAGAACGGGCGTAGAAAGACTTCCGAGCAAACATATGAAGAAATGCTTGCCAATATGCAAGGAGGTGTCCGTCATAAGCCCAAATCATCCATGAAACTTAAATGAGTGTAGATATGGATACATATTCTATTAATCCGGCATCCATCATTGATGAAGCGATTGATTTAAGCACAAGATTGTCTGGTACGGCATTCCCCATCAGTATATTCCCTGCAAAAATCCAACGCATCATCCGTGAGGTACACGAATGTCATAACTACCCTACTGACTACATCGCCGCAGCCATCCTTACGGCAATAGCAGTTGGCATAGGCAACACGCACCTTGCCCAAATCAAGCAAGGCTGGATGGAAAGCCCCATCCTGTATATGGCATTGATTGGAAGACCGGGAGCGAACAAAAGTCATCCTCTCAGTTTTGCGATGAAGCCGTTTCTTGATTATGACTACCGACAGAATCAGGAATTTGAAAAGGCTCTTGCCAAGTACGACGAGTTGATGAGCATGAGCCGCAAGGAACGTGCGGAAAGCGGTGGAGAGCAATTTCCACAAGAGCCTATCCGCAAACGCTTCTTGGTTTCGGATGTAACGCCCGAAGGGTTGAGCCTCATTCATGCTCAAAACAAACGTGGACTATGCTTGTGGGCAGATGAATTATCCGCTTGGTTCAAGAACTTCAACCGCTATAACAACGGTTCGGAAGAACAATTCTGGTTGTCAGTATTCAGTGCCAAGACCACTATATCCGACCGCAAGAATGCCAAGAGTTCCATCTTCATCAAGCGACCGTATATCTCAGTTATCGGCACTATCCAAAAGAAGATTCTCAGTGAACTGGCTAAGGGCGAACGCTCCAGTAATGGATTCATTGACCGTATCCTGTTTGTAATGCCCAATCTGCAACGGAAGGCACGTTGGAATGACAAGGAGCTCCCGGAGAATATCGAGCAAGAATGGAATACCATTATTGACAAGCTGATACAACAAGAGTATGCCCTCAATGAATTTGGAGAGATAGAACCGCAGATTCTTCTTTTCACGGAGGATGCCAAGAGACGGCTTTACGAATGGCAGCACCACTTCTCAGAGTTGTGCGACCAAGAGACAAACGACACCATTGTGAGTATCTATTGCAAGTTGGAGATATACATCATCCGCTTTTGCCTAATTATCCAATTAGCCCGATGGACTTGTGGAGAGTGTGGTAAAACCTATATCGACCCGTTGACTGTAGAACGAGCCATCAAACTGACGGAATATTTCAAGGAATCCGCATTGAACGTTCAAAATATCCTCAATGAAAATGCGCTCAACAGCCAACAACAAGCGATAGTCAATCTGCTTCCTCCATCCTTTACAACAGCCCAAGCTATACAGATAGCCGAGCAGAACGGAATGAAGGAACGGACATTTCAACGCTTTCTCAATGACAACATCGGAACATTGTTCCGCAAAGAGAAACATGGAGAATATTCAAAGATTAACCCGTGACATTTTTGTCGGTTTTGACACTTCCCAAGCGAAAACGACAATAGCGACAAAAGTGACACACCCAAAAGAGACATATACAATGAATACACATAGATTCATATTAGAACCCTACAAAGGTGCAAGCACTCGGCACACGTACCCGAACTGCCACCGCCAAAGATGCTTTTCCAAATACATTGATAGAGAGAAGCAAATCAAGTTCCCAGAATACGTGGGGCGTTGTGACCATGAGCAGAAATGCGGTTATCACTTCACGCCTCGTGATTACTTTGAGCAGAATCCATCTGAAAAAGAAAAGTTTGCTGAGAATAGCTTCGGAAGTTATACACCTATTAAAGAAGTAAAACCGATAGCCATCTCCTACATGGATTTGGATATAGTCAACCAATCATTACGAGGCTATTCTGCGAACAAGTTATTTCAGTTTCTATCGGCTCAATTCGGAGAGGCGGAAACATTGAATCTTATGAAGAGATACAAGGTTGGTACATCCAAGTATTGGGATGGTGCAACCGTATTCTGGCAAACAGACAATCAGAGTAAAGTCAGAACTGGTAAGATAATGCTTTACAATTCCGAAACGGGTAAGCGAATAAAAGAACCATACAATCATGTTACGTGGGTGCACTCCGTATTACACAAAGATGATTACAATTTGAAGCAGTGCTTCTTCGGTGAGCATCTGCTTTCCGAAGACAAAAGCCGTCCAGTTGCACTGGTCGAAAGCGAGAAAACGGCAATTATTGCATCTTACTATCTGCCGC
>OHKJ01000722.1_pt1 | contig 15435 bp, 10 predicted proteins | sample 1568791 | NCBI WGS metagenome assembly OHKJ01 (sample SAMEA3879584, study PRJEB24766) | human gut metagenome | biome: human-associated habitat; feature: feces | place: USA | collected 1985/1987 | reverse complement strand
TTTCTGATCACCCTCTATACGGTGGTCTACTTCCTGGTGACCCGGTTTTTCCGGTTCCGTCAGTGGTATCTGGATCTGTTCCTGGTGACGGGAATGCTGGTCTGCGGCTTCGGCATCACCGACTATTTCCGGATGGATCTGCTCCACTTTAAGGCAGAGCTTTCGGCGGACCAGCACGCCACCTTCGTCTCCACCTTCGGAAACATTAATACGTACACCGTTTATGTGGGCGCGGTGCTTGCGGTGTCCATGACCTTATTCACCCTGGATAAGGACTGGAGGAAGAGGCTCTGGTATTTTGCCGCCATGATGGTGTCCAGTGTGGCCATCATCATGGGAACCAGCGACAACGCCTACCTGACCCTGGGAGCGCTTCTGGGCTTCCTGCCCCTTTATCTGTTCCGGACCTGGAGCGGGATACGGAGATACATTATGGCGGCGGCAGGGTTCTTCACGGCGGCCTGGATCGTGGAATGGGTCAATGTGAAATACGCGGACAAGGTCCTGGGCATCGACAGCCTGTTTACCATGTTCGTCCAGTACGAGCATTTTAAGGAGATCGTCCTGGCCCTGTGGATCGCAGCGGCGGTGATGACGGCGCTGACCATCCGGAGAAAGGGAGAAAAGGACCGGATCGGCAGATGGCCTTGCTTTGTCTGGCTGGGCTTTCTGGCCTTCATTGCGGCTGGAGTCATCTATGTGCTTTACGACGCCAATGCGGCGGGGAATGCGGAAAAGTACGCGGCCATCAGTAAATATGTGGTGTTCAATGACGCCTGGGGGACCAATCGCGGCTATGCCTGGATCCGGTCCATGGAGGTTTTCAGGGAGTTTTTCACCACCAAGGACAAGATCTTCGGCTACGGTCCGGAGACCTTCCGGGTGCTCATGGAAAATTATTATCTGGGAGAGCTGGGCAATGTGATCTTTGACAACGCCCATAACGAATACCTCCACTATCTGATCACCATCGGCCTGTTCGGCATGCTGTCCTATATGGCATGGCTGGGCACCTCCATTGTCTGGATGGCAAGGAATCTCAAGGACCGGCCGGAGGTGGCGGCCTGCCTGTTTGCCCTGGCGGCTTATGCGGTCCAGGCCACGGTGAACTTAAACCTTCCGGTGGCTATGCCTGTGACGGTGCAGCTTCTGGCCATGGGCGTCAGCAGACAGTTAAAGAAAAAGGAAAATGAATCCATATAGAACGGAGAGTGTGCATATGCAGGCAGTGATCATGGCCGGAGGAAAGGGAACGCGCCTGGCGGCCCTTACGAAAGACGAGATACCGAAGCCCATGGTGGAGGTGGCGGGAAAACCGCTGTTATTATGGCAGGTGGAGAGGCTGAAGGCCCACGGGATCACCGATATCCTCATGGTCATCGGCCATCTGGGCGAAAAGATCCAGGAATATTTTGGAGATGGGGAGCGCTTTGGGGTACGGATCCGGTATTTTGTGGAGGAAACGCCCCTGGGCACCGCCGGTTCCTTCTATTATTTAAAGGATATGGTGGAGGAGACCTTCTTCATGATGTCCGGGGACCTGTTTTTTGACATTGATTTCGGACGGATGCTGGCCTTTCATGAGAAGAAAAAGGCAGCGGCCACGCTGTTCGTCCATCCCAACGGCCATCCCTATGACTCGGATCTCCTGGTGTTAGATGAGGACGACCGGGTGCTGAAATTCGACTCCAAGCACAATACCAGGGACTACTGGTATGAAAATTGTGTGAATGCTGGAATTTTCGTGTTTAACAGAAAAATTTGTGACCGGGTTCCGGAGCCAGTGAAGCGGAACCTGGAAAACGATGTGATCCAGGGAATGATCCAGGACGGAGAGCCGGTGTACGGCTACCGCTCCCCGGAGTATGTGAAGGATGTGGGGACCGTGGACCGGATCCAGCAGACCTTAAAGGATATTGAACGGGGCTTTATTGCGGAGAAATCCCTCAGCAGAAAGCAGAAATGCATCTTCCTGGACCGGGACGGCACCATTAACCAGTACCGGGGCCTGGTATATAAGGAGGAGGATTTTGAGCTGGAGCCCTGTGCGGTCCAGGCGGTGAAACGGATCAACCAGTCGGGCCGCCTGGGGATCGTCATCACCAATCAGCCGGTGGTGGCCCGGGGCCTCTGCGGGATCGGGGATGTGGAAAATATCCACCGGAAGCTTTCCTCCCTTCTGGGGAAGGAGGGCGCGTTCCTGGACGATATCCTGTTCTGCCCCCATCACCCGGACAAGGGATACCCGGAGGAAAATCCGGCCTACAAGATCCCCTGTGAGTGCCGGAAGCCAAAGACCGGCCTGGTGGAGCAGGCAGCAGAAAAATATAACATTGACCTTTCCGCCTCCTGGATGGTGGGAGATACCACCATGGACATCCAGACAGGGATCAACGCCGGAATGCGCACCGCCCTGGTGCTGACCGGAGAGGCAGGAAAGGATAAAAAATACGATGTGACGCCGGATCTTGTCTGCAGGGACCTTTTGGAGGCCGTGGAGAAGATCCTGGAGATGGATTAGGAGGGAGCTCATGATCATAACACAGACGCCGTTCCGCATGTCCTTTTTTGGCGGCGGGACCGATTTCCCGGGATTTTATAAGGAGCATGGCGGAGCCGTGATCTCCACCACCTTTGATAAATACTGCTATGTGAACGTGCGCCATTTGCCGCGGTTCTTCGATTATTCCACAGAGCTGTCCTACTCGAGGATAGAGCGGGTGACCGACGTGGAGGCCATCGAGCATCCGGCCATCCGGGAGGCCATGAAATATCTGGACATGCAGGAGATCCGCCTGACCTATGAGGCAGACCTGCCGGCCCGGTCCGGCCTGGGCACCAGTAGCTCCTTTGCCGTGGGCATGCTGAACGCGTTTTACGCCTTAAAGGGCAAATACGCCGATAAGCGGAAGCTGGCCGACGACGCCATCTATCTGGAGCGGGTGCTCTGCAAGGAAAGCGGAGGAGTCCAGGACCAGATCGCCGCATCCTTTGGCGGCCTGAACCGGATCAACTTTAACGCCGACGGCTACGAGGTGAATCCAGTGATCATCTCCCCGGAACGGAAGGCCCAGTTAAACCGGAATCTGATGCTGTTTTTCACCGGCTTTTCCCGGTTCTCCTCAGATATCCAGAAGACCACCCAGAAGGACATGGCCGATAAGGAACGGCAGCTTCTGGAAATGCTGTCCCTGGTGGACGAGGCGGAGAAGGTGCTGACCACAAAGACGGATCTCAATGAGTTCGGCCGGCTTCTGGACTACACCTGGAAGTTAAAGCGCGGGATCTCCAGCGGGATCTCCACGGACTCCATCGATGGTCTTTATGCCAAGGGGATCGAGGCCGGGGCTCTTGGAGGAAAGCTTCTGGGTGCCGGAGGAGGCGGCTTCCTGCTGTTTTATGTGGAGGAGGATAAGAGAGAGGCTGTGGCAAAGGCCATGGAGGACCTTTTATACGTGCCGTTCCAGTTTGAGAACAGCGGGACCAGAGTGATCCATTATACGGCGGAGATGTACGAGAAGAGGTAGGAGCAGCCGGGGCGCTGCGGGACAGGAGGCTTTTAGGCCGGTGTTCTGCGGTGGCCCGGTTTTTTGCGGAATGGAGCTGGCTGACGAGTTCGGAAGAATAAAAAGCAGAGAGATAGACATACTGATTATAGGTTTTATTTGTTCAATCTGCGGATTTTGTGCAGATTACATTGACAGAACATGGATATGAGGGGTATTATGGTGGTAAATAAAACGACAGGGGTAATCGGTATGCTATTGGAATTCAGGTGCTCCAATCATAAATCCATTAAAAATGAAATTACATTTTCCATGCTCGCCGGAAGCGATGATACTCATGAGAAATCTTTAAAGCTCCATAATGGGATGCGGATCCTCAGGACGGCGGTGATCTACGGCCCTAATGGCTCCGGAAAGAGCAATTTTATTGACGCGCTGAATTTCTGTGCACTTATGGTGGATAAGAGCATGCGCTTTCAGCCGGGGGAAAAGGTACCGCAATCGGAACATAAGACCAGCGAAGAGGGAGACGCCAGCAGCTATGCGATTCAGTTTTTAAAAGAAGGGATCCGCTATGCATATGGATTTACTGTTCAGGACCAGGAGATCGCGGAGGAATATCTGTACTACTTCCCAAAGGGCCGCCAGGTGAAGATCTTTGAGCGCAGCGGTCAGGCCGTTACGCCGGGAGACCGGTATAAGAGTTCCTTTCAGCAAAGCCTCAACGTCCTAAAGGAAAACCGCCTGTTTCTGGCCTGCGGGGCAAACTTTTCCAACGTAAAAGAAGTGGAAGCTGCCTTTTTGTTTTTTACCAGAGATCTTGTGATCTATGATTCAAAGAAGAATAACTGGATGGATTATTCGCTGAATCTGATGAGGCGGGATCCAGACATAAAGAAAATTTTTCTGATCCTGATGCGGCTTCTGGGGAACCAGATCAGGGATGTAAGGATCCCGGAGAACCAGACAAAACGGATCGAAGCCCAGGTGGTCTACGATCAGTTTGAAACGGATCTGATGACAGAGGAGTCGGATGGCGTGAAAAAGCTGTTTGAAATTTTATGTCCATTGATCGATATCTTAAGCACGGGCCGGGTTTTGATCTGTGACGAGCTGGAAACCTGCCTCCATGAAGCCTTGATCTACCAGATCGCAGAATTGTTCCAGAGAACGTCAGACAGATTTTCTGCCCAGCTGATCTTTTCTACCCATGATACCAGTCTCCTGGACTCGAACCTGTTCCGGAGGGATCAGATCTGGTTCACAGAGCTGAACGAAGAGAGGGCCACAAACCTGTACTCTCTGATGGAGATACGGAATGTGAGAAAAACAGAAAACCTGAAAAACGGGTATATCCTTGGAAAATATGGGGCGATTCCCATGAGAAATAAGAACTTCTGGGAAGAGTTTGAAAAACAGATCGAAAAATAGCAGGGGGAAGCTTTGATGGCAGGACGGAATCTGGAACTGAGACCTCGCGAGGAGGGTACAAGAGATAAGGCGAAGATACCGGTGGTCCGGTTTCCTCTGGATAAGATCACGGAGCATTTTCAGGAAAACATAAGCGCAGTCCGGGGGCAGTTTGCCGTGGCGGAGGAGCTGGTCCAGGGCGGGAGGACAGAAGAGGGAGAAAATATCTGGCGTTCCCAGATCGTTTTCCTGGAAAGCGCCCTGGACTTCTTTATGCACGAGCTGACGAAATATGGTCTGTGTGAAATACACGCGGGAAGCTGGAACAGCACTGTGAAATATGAGAACATCATGGTACATATGGGAGTGGTTGAGGCGGCCATGAGGGACAGGGACAGTGACGCATGGTTCCTGGATTTTATCAATGATACATACGGAACTGTCACTATGGCATCCTGGGATACGGTAAAGGACCAGATCAGTCTTCTGGGGATGGATGTTATGCAGATCGCCAAAGACGCTTTCTGGGAGCAGGGCTCTTCGGAAAAGCCCAGAGATAAGATGAAGCGCCGGTTAAACAGCCTGTTTCAGCGCCGCAATATGATCGCCCATCAGTCAGACCGCCGCCATGCGGATGCGCAAAAGGAGCCCATTTCCCGGGAGACTGTTGAGGAGTTTATTGCAGATGTGGAGAAGATCGTGGCGGCGGTGGTGAAGGAAGCGGAGAGGAAGCAGGAGGCATAGGAATGGCGTAAAATGCGGAAAATCCGGATTCTGTAAGACGGTGCAGCACAGCTTTCGGGCAGACAGACAAATTCTGGTATTTATGTCATAATCGCAGATGCTTTGCAGAAATTGGAACGCACAGCCAGAGAAAGATGTGATATACTAGGCCCTGGTATCGAAAAGAAGGGTTGAAAAAGCTGTACTGCGATGCTATAATGATATGAGCTAAAACCGGACAAAAGCTTGAGAGTTTGAAGGCTGCGGGTTTTTGGAAGGGGTTATACTGGTCGCACATAACGTGCCTGAATGAATCTGGGACGCCGAAGGGCGGATCGCGGAGTGGCGGAGCCTACCCTAAAAGGAGAATCATCATGTGGTATGTATTGCAGACAATAACTGGAAGAGAAGAGGAGCTGGTCCATTATATTGAAGAGATCGTTCCAAAAGAACTGTACACAGATTGTTTTGTGGCATATTACGAAAGGGTATGGAGAAAACAGCAGGAAAGCGTCGTCCATGTGGAGCGGCTGTTTCCGGGATATGTGTTCATTGTTTCGGATACGCCGAAGGAGCTGTACCTGTGCTTGAAGAAGGTTCCTGCCATGTCCAAGATGATCGCCGATGGAAATTTTGACTTTCTTTCCATTGAAGAGGAAGAAGAAGCGTTTTTCGCGAATATGCTGAAAAACCAGCATATTGTCCGGCTTTCCTATGTGGAGCTGGATGGAAAGGGGCGGATTCTCCGCGTATGCGGACCTTTGAAAGAATATGCAGATTCCATCGTAAAGGCCCAGTATAAGAAGCGTTATGTGATCATCCGGCTGAAGATGATGGGGAGCTATAAGACCGTGGCCCTGGGGGTTATCTTAAAGGAAGATATCCAGCAGGAGATCCGCTATGGAAAGGTTGAGACCCCGTTGGAGATGCCGGAGTTTTACCATGCCGCACAGCCGGAGAAAAACCACGGTTATGCCGCAGGCGACCATGTCAGCGTGATTTCCGGATCCTTTGAAAATATGTCGGGAGTGATCTGGAAAGTCAAAAAAGATACGGTAGAGATCGGAGTACATCTCTTCGGACAGGACATGTCCATGGAGGTGCCGGTCAATGATATACGCAAAAACTTCCCATAAGGACGATTATGGGAAGTAAAACGGGCTCTGGAGATCAGTTTCGGAGGGACAGCCCCTGGCTCCGGCCCATGAAAACAACGAATCCGAGGAAGATCTGATGTACGAATTTCTGGAAAAATACCTGCCCAGGGACAAGCGCGTCCGCATGGGCATCTTAATGGCCGCAGACGTCCTTGCGCTCTGCCTGGCCTCTTTTTTAGGCCTTTTTGTCCGGTTTGACTTAAATATTTCCAGGATCCCGCCGGAATACGCCCGGGCGGCCCTGGAGTTCCTTCCCTATTATATCCTGGCCTCCCTGGTGATCTTCTTCCTGGCCCGGATGTACTCCACCATGTGGAGCGTGGCCGGGGTCCGGGAAGCCCTCCATGTGGTGGCGGCCTGCGGCCTGGCCTCCCTGGTGCAGATCGCCGGGATGGTGCTCTTACAGCTTTCCGTGCCCAGGAGCTTCTTTTTAGTGTCTTTTACGGCCCTCTGTGCCGAGGAGCTGGGGATCCGCCTCTCCTACCGGGTGGTGATCTCCTTATTCGGGAACCATAGTAAAAAAGCGGCAAAGCGGATCATGATCGTGGGCGCCGGGACCTCCGGCTCCGTGATCCTGAAGGAGATGACCACCAGCTCCCTGGTCAATGGCTGCGTGGTCTGCTTTGTGGACGATGATAAGAACAAGGCCGGGAAGTTCCTAAACGGCGTTCCCGTGGCCGGGAACCGGAACGACATCCCGCGGCTTGCGGAAGAATATAAGATCGACGAGATCTACATCGCCATCCCGTCGGCCTCAGCCAAGGAGCGTAAGGCCATCATCGAGATCTGCCGGGAGACGGGCTGCCAGGTGAAGATCCTGCCGGGCATCTACCAGCTGATCAACGGCGAGGTGAGCATCGCAAAGCTCCGGAATGTGGAGATCGAGGACCTTTTAGGCCGGGATCCCATCCGGGTGAACTTAGACGAGATCATGGGCTACGTCAGCGGCAAGGTGGTCTTAGTGACCGGGGGAGGCGGCTCCATCGGAAGCGAGCTGTGCCGCCAGGTGGCAAGCCATAACCCGAAGCAGTTAATTATCTTTGATATTTACGAAAACAACGCCTACGACATCCAGCTGGAGCTGAAGGAAAAGTATCCGGACCTGGACCTGGTGGTGCTCATCGGCTCTGTCCGGAACACCCACCGGATCGAGACGGTGTTTGAGAAATACCGTCCCGACATCGTATACCATGCGGCGGCCCACAAGCATGTGCCCCTCATGGAGGACAGCCCCAACGAGGCCATCAAGAACAACGTGTTCGGTACATATAAGACGGCAAAGGCGGCGGATAAATATGGAACCAGCCGTTTTGTGCTGATCTCCACGGACAAGGCCGTGAACCCCACCAACATCATGGGGGCGTCCAAGCGGATGTGCGAGATGGTGGTGCAGATGATGAACGCCAGGTCAAAAACAGACTTTGTGGCCGTGCGGTTCGGAAACGTTCTGGGAAGCAACGGGTCCGTGATCCCGCTCTTTAAAAAGCAGATCGAGCAGGGCGGTCCGGTGACGGTGACCCACCCGGATATCATCCGGTACTTTATGACGATACCGGAGGCGGTGTCTCTGGTATTACAGGCCGGGGCCTATGCCAGGGGCGGGGAGATCTTTGTCCTGGACATGGGGGAGCCCATGAAGATCCTGGACCTGGCGAAGAACCTGATCCGGCTTTCCGGGTACACGCCGGATGTGGATATCCCCATCGTGTTCACGGGCCTGCGGCCCGGGGAGAAGTTATATGAGGAGCTTCTCATGAACGAGGAAGGGATGCAGGATACGCCCAATAAGTTAATTCATATCGGGAAACCCATCGAGTTCGATATGGAGCGGTTTGAGGGGCAGCTGGAAGAGCTGTATGTGACCGCCAATGAGGATGGGGACGGGATCCGGGAGGATGTGATGCGGATTGTGACCACATACCATCCCAAAAATATATAGGTCTTTATGCAGTTCGCAATAGAGCACTGCCAGTCTGAATGGCTGGCAGTGCTTTTTATGGGGGCAGACACTTGCAGGGCAGAAATAGGAGACTTTTATGAAAAAACTTCTGATCCTTGGAGCCGGAGGGCATGGCCAGGTCGTTGCAGAAACAGCGGCTGCCTGTGGATATGGACAGATTGCTTTTTTAGATGATAATGATCCGAATGTATCCGGAAAAATTACAGAGCTTGATAAGTTCCGTGACTGCTATGAGGAATGTTTTGTAGGAATCGGAAATAACCGCCTTCGGCTGGAACTGCTCCAGAAAGCAGAAGCGTCTGGTTTTAAGCTCCCGGTACTGATCCATCCAACCGCTTATGTGAGTGGTTCCGCCCGGATACAGAAGGGAACGATCATCGAACCCATGGCGGTGGTAAACTCCCACGCCATGGTCGGCGCTGGTTCAATCATTTCAGTGGGAGCCATTGTGGATCACGATGCCTTACTGGAAAGTGCCGTACATATCAATGCAGGAGCGGTTGTAAAAGCGGGGGGAATGGTCGGTACCTTTGAAAAACTGGAGGCCGGAGAAGTACGGCTTGGATATCCAGTCCATACCGCTGGAACCTATACGCTTCAGCCGGAACAAAAACAGATCAAATTTTAAGTGGAGATCCAGATATGTCATCTGATAAGAAAAATATTAAAAAAATATTAGCTGTATCCGCAGGAGCTGTCGGCACTGCTTTTGTCTGTACAAGGCTTCTTGCCCAGAAGAAAAAAGGCGATTCCATTTATGAAAAGGATGCCGGACAGAAAAATCCGATGGAAGGAAAGCGTGTCATTTTTGTCATGGATGAGAACGATGCTGAAAATGCGGATGGTATAAGAGGCCATCTGGAAGCGGTCGGGGACGCCTGCTATGTTCCCGGGATTTATGGCCGGTATATCAAAAGAGGGCTTGATATCATCCTATCCTTCGGCGGCCTGGTACTCCTGGCCCCGGTCTATGCTGGAATCGCAGCAGCCATAAAGATTGATGATCCTGGCCCGGTATTCTTTACCCAGAAGCGTCTTGGACAAAACAAACAGTATTTCAAACTTCATAAGTTTCGGAGCATGAAAATGGCAACTCCCCATGACGTTCCTACCCATATGCTGGAAAACCCAGACCAGTACATAACAAGGGTGGGCAGATTCCTGCGCGCCCACAGTCTGGACGAGCTGCCGCAGATCTGGGATATCTTTATCGGAAACATGTCCGTGATCGGACCAAGGCCTGGTCTGTGGAACCAGGATGTGCTGACGGCCGAACGGGATAAATACGGGGCCAATGATGTAAAGCCGGGACTGACCGGATGGGCACAGATCAATGGGCGGGATGAAATCGAGATCCCGGAAAAGGCCCGTCTGGATGGGGAATATGTCCGCAAGGAAAGCTTTTTGTTCGATCTAAGGTTCTTCTTCGGGACTATATCCAAGGTGGCACGGGACGATTCTGTCGTGGAAGGCGGAACAGGAAACATGGCCAAAACGGGACGTCATTATACAGACGGGAAAACGGATCAGGAACTGACCGGGACCATCGGTTTTGGAGGCCCTGTGGAACTGGATCATTCAAAATCCAGAAAGGTGCTTGTCACAGGAGCCGGTTCTTATATCGGGGATTCTTTTGCTGAATATGCAAAGGAGCACTATGGGAACAGCCTTGAGATCCATATCGCCGATACCCTGGATGGTCATTGGAGGGATATGGACTTCTCTGAATACGGTATCATATACCATGTAGCCGGTATTGCGCATGCAGATGTGGGACATGTTTCAGAAGAGATCAAAGAAAAGTATTATGCTGTAAATACAGATCTGGCAGTAGAGGTATGCCGGAAGGCAAAAGCTGAGGGCGTGCATACGTTTATCTTTATGTCATCCATGATCATTTATGGGGATTCTGCTCCTTATGGAAAGGAAAAGATGATTGATGCGCATACGGTCCCGTCTCCCTCTAATTTTTATGGAGATTCCAAGCTCCAGGCCGATGTAGCGGTAAGGGAAATGGCTGACGACTGCTTTAAGGTGATCGTTATCCGTCCCCCGATGATCTATGGAAAAGGAAGCCGCGGCAACTATCCTCTTCTGGCCAGGATGGCCGGAAAGCTTCCAGTTTTCCCAATCGTTGATAACCAGCGTTCCATGCTGCATATTGATAACCTGTGCGAATTCCTGTGCCAGGTCATGCTGGTAAAAGAACAAAAAACTCCGGCAATAGTACTTATCCCGCAAAACCAAGAATGGGCCAATACATCCCAGATGGTAAAAGAGATCGCAAAAGTCCGCGGACATAGGATATGGATGACCCGTGCCTTAAAGCCGGCAGTCTGGCTGGGAAGCAAGATTCCGGGAAAAATCCATGGACTTGTAAATAAAGCCTTTGGGAACAACTGCTATACCCATGCACTTTCACGTTGCCCTGGAATCGCTTACCAGGAAGTGGATCTGCATGAATCCATATCCCGTACAGAGGGAAACAACAGAGAGTCTTCCACAAAGGAGGATCATTCACGTGGGAAGCATATCTTAGTAATCTCCCAATATTTTTATCCAGAAACCTTTCGTATCAACGATATGTGCCAGGAGTGGGTAAAACGTGGATATAAGGTAACTGTTGTGACAGGGATTCCCAATTATCCTGTGGGGAAATTCTTTGAAGGATATGGATATACAAAAAAGCGCCGGGAAACATGGAATGGAATTGATATTATCCGTATTCCATTGATCCCGAGAGGGAACAATGGAATCGGCATGGCCGCAAACTATTTATCCTTTGTGGTATCCGGATTTTTTATGAATATTTTTTCAAAAATCCGTGCGGACTTTGTATTTACCTTTGAAGTGTCACCAATGACGCAGGCGCTGATTGGATGCTGGTATGCAAAAAAACACCAGATTTCACACCATTTGTATGTTCAGGATCTATGGCCCGAAAATGTCATTACAGTGACAGGTATTTCATCTCCGGGAATCATTACACCCATCAATAAAATGGTAGACTATATTTACAAAAATTCAGATCATATTTTTGCTACATCTCCCAGTTTTGTGGAGGCAATATGCAATCGGAAAGTACCTGTCAGCCATGAAAAAGTTCATTATTGGCCACAGTATGCAGAGGACTTCTATAAACCGGTGGAAAAATACAAAATGACAGATGCATTTACGATCATTTTCACTGGGAACATCGGATACGCACAGGGGCTGGATATACTGCCCAAAGCAGCAGAATTATTGAAAGGAGAAAATGTCTGCTTTCTTATGGTAGGGGACGGCAGGTATCGGTCCGAGCTGGAAAAGGAAATTGTAGAGCGAAATGTTTTGGAAATGTTCCGTTTTACAGGCAGAGTACAGCCAGAAGAGGTTCCATCCTACCTGGCACAGGCAGATATGGCCTTTGTATCATTTAAAGATGATCCGCTGTTTGAAAAAACCATACCAGCGAAGCTCCAATCCTATATGGCTTGCGGAATGCCGGTGCTGGCGGTGGCAAATGGAGAGACAAAACGCATCATAGAAGAGGCAGAATGCGGTATATGTACACCATTGGGGGATCCAGAAAAACTGGCAGAGAAAATTCGACTATTGTCACAAATGGATATTGCTTGGATGAGTGAAAAGGCATTGCAGTATTCTGATCAATGTTTTTCTAAGAAGAAGCTGATGGATTTCATAGAGCAATTTTTTGTATGAATTTAACATGATAATGTCAGATGTCAAGTTCATATGAAAGCTAATTTTATGTGCTATGTTTATTGAAAAGAGGACAAAATTCAAATGGAAAAGAGAGAATATCAGATTTGCCAGTGTTGTGTTATGGATACTTCTGATGAATATATTGAGTTTGATGATAAGGGAATCTGCAGCCGATGTAATGAATATAAGCAGCGTATTCTTCCCGAATGGAATCATGGAAATGGACATGAGAAGGAACTGCAAGATTTAATTTCATCGATTAAAAAAAGTGGTGAAGGAAAAAAATACGATTGTATTCTCGGGCTAAGTGGTGGATTGGATAGCTCCTATATGCTTCATCTGGCGGTGAAAGAATGGGGACTTCACCCGTTTGTATTTCACATAGATGCTGGATGGAATCTGCCAGTGACTGAAAAAAATATTAGGCAGCTGACAGAAAAACTTGGAGTCGAACTTCATATAGAAAAAATGGACTGGGAAGAAATGCGAGAAATGCAGCTGGCATGGTTCCGTACTGGCCTGGAGGGATTGGATGTTCCTCAGGATCATGCTTTTATTGCATTGATCGATAAGTATTCTGAAGAACTAGGAGTTAAATATATACTTAACGGATACAACATTGCTACGGAAATTGTAGCAGATCCGACCTCCTGGGTAAAAGGCGGCGGGCCTACCGGAGATGGGACGTATGTGAAGGATGTGATTCGTAAGTATTGTAGGACTCCGATCAGGCATTATACATTCACCAATGGTTTCAAGCATAAGTTTTGGATTCCCTACGTAAAGGGTGTAAAAACCATAAAGCCTTTAAATTTAGTTCCGGTTACACGAAAGCAGATGATGGAAGTTCTTTCTCAAGAGTACGGATATGAGCCCTATCGGCAAAAACATTTTGAAGATCTGCTTACTAAATTTTTGGAGGGCTGGTGGAGTCCTACCCGTTTTGGACATGATATGCGCCGCCCCCAGCTGTCAAGCCTTGTTGTAACAGGTCAGATAACAAGAGAAGAGGCATTGAAAATCTTGGAGCAGCCACCTTTGACAGAGGAAGAAGGAATGGAGTTATTCCAGGAGGTGGCAAGGCGTCTGGAAATCAGCGAAGAAGATCTTTGGAAGCTGCATCAGTTGCCAGAGTGTACAGAGAAATTCAGAAGTCAGGAGAAGATATACACTCTGGGAATTCGTCTGTATGAGATGCTGGGGATTGAGAAAAGGATTCGACGGTAATGGTGTAAAGAGGGAAAAATATGTATATTCGTGCATCAATTGCAATGGCTGTCTATAATGGAGAAAATTTTTTAAGAGAACAGATAGATTCGATATTGGCCTTAATGTCGGAACAAGATGAATTGATTATTTCATATGATAAATCAACAGATAATACTTGGAATATAATTGTTGAGAGGTCTCGCGCAGATTCTCGAATCAAAGTAGTTATGAATAAAAATAAGGCAGGTGTCATAAGCAATTTTAATAATTGCATAGCTTGTTGTAATGGCGAGTATATTTTTTTGGCGGATCAAGATGATATATGGATAAATAATAAAATTGATAAGATGGTAAAACTATTGCAATCAAGAGAGAATATGTTAGTCATATGCAATGGAGACATCATCGATGCGACTGGAAAAATAATAGATAGAAACCTATTTCAGCTGTCACATATATCAGTAAATCCCATTAGAAACATCATTAAGGGAACATACTGGGGATGTTGTATGGCTTTTAAGAGAGAGCTGTTGGAACTTATTTTTCCATTTCCAGATAATTATGATATATGCCATGATTTATGGATCGGTGTGCTAGCTCGATGTAGAGGGAAGATTGCTTTGGTTAATGAAGTGTGTGTGTTGCATCGTATTCATGGGAATAATCAAACTCATAAGATGAGAATAAACAAAATAATTTTAAATCGAATAGGCTTTGTGTTGATGTTGATAAAACGGAATTATTTTTGGAGAAAGAAGAAGGGAAACTAAAGTGAAGATTGGAAAAGCAAATTTGAATTGTAATGGTGCATGTATTTGTTTGTTTTTTCTCTTATATTTGGATTCTTTTAAGCAATTTTTTGGAAGTAGTTTGGCTTTAAACATAATAGACTTAGTAATTCTAATTTTATGTTGGTGCTATATCGTAAGATATATGACGAATGGATTCCAAATCAAAATTACAGATGTATTAATAGTATTTTGGACTATAAATTGCTGGATGAGTATTGGCTGGGGAGAGCATACTAGTGGTTTTTTTTTAAAGGCAACTAATATGTTTAAGATAACAATATATTTTTTCACTGTTCAATACTTAGTAACTACAAACAATATACATTTTGATAGGGATTTTATCGTCCGTCTTCTCTCGTTTAATTGTCTCATTTTTTTTTCTTTTCTTTTATGGGATTATCAAGAACTATATAATAATTTCACAAATGGAATAGGACGTCTAGAAATATCAAATACAAAGAAAGAAGTTAATCCAATTTGGACGGCAAGAATTCTTTGTGATACAATATTGGGACTAATAATTATTAAACCCGTTATAAAAATTAGAACTATAGTTATATTAAGCTTGCTAATCTTCTTTGCTATTCTGACAGGCAGTAAAGGGCCAATATTGTCGTTGCTTGTAGTATTAGGAATTTGGCTGCTTGTGCGTATTTTTAAACGCACTAGTATAAACCATCGTAGATGGGCAGTTGCTATACTTCTCTTAGGTGCAGTTGTTAGTGTAATAGGGATTGGATATTTAGCTAGTTCAAAAAATTTTAGTGATCGGTTTTCGTTACACGCTGTTTTGGATATGGCAAAGGGAAGTCGTATGGACCGTTATAGCTATACACTAAGAGAAGTTAAAGGGAACATTTGGGGGCATGGATTAGGATCATGGGGAAAAAATTATTGGGGTGATTTGAGAGCAATATATGATTATCCACATAATATATTGCTTGAAATAGCATATGAAACTGGTGTATTACAAA
>OHKJ01000692.1_pt1 | contig 16176 bp, 11 predicted proteins | sample 1568791 | NCBI WGS metagenome assembly OHKJ01 (sample SAMEA3879584, study PRJEB24766) | human gut metagenome | biome: human-associated habitat; feature: feces | place: USA | collected 1985/1987 | reverse complement strand
ACTGTTTCGCCGAAGATGTTTTTGCGTCCTGCGGCAGCCCATTCGTCTACGTACTCAGCCATCGTAGAAGAGGGAGTGATGGGATAGATAGCAGCTACTTCAGAGAACATATACGAGATATGCGCAGCAGCCTGGTTACCATCACAAGTAATGAATTTCTTCTGTTTAGTCATAACTAAATTGAATTATTATTAAGTGAATAAATCTCAATATAAAAAGCCGAACATCCAGAGTGGAATCTGATTCCCCCTTCCTATTTCCGCTTTGTGCAGGGCATAGGTGACGCCGGGATTATTTTTTATTTTCATACCTTCCGGACAAATCTTGAAAGGCATCACATCGTCCACCAGGAATGACATATTCTTGTCGCCTTTGTTCACCTTGTGATCTTTCCACAGGGAATTTGCGAAGAAAGTGTCCAGCACATCTAGTTCTTCCACTTTCACGGGATAGATGGAGTACATCAGGTTGGAGTTGTGCATCATAATCTTCGATGGTTTCTTGGGGAATTCTTCTCCCTTCGGATATACCATATTGATAAGGCGTGCATCTGCCAAATATTTGATGTAGTTCATCACCGTGGCACGGGATGTTTGTATGTCGTTTGCCAACTGGCTTACGTTCGGGGCTTTCGGACCGTCTACTGCCAGCATATAAAGCAATTTCTTGATTTTTGAAAGATATTTCAGTTCAATCTGTTTGATAAGCAGGATGTCCACTTCTACCATCATATTCATGGTCTTCAGCAGATTCTCCGAGAAATTGCGTTTCTCCAGAAAGAACGGATAGAAACCATGGTGCAGATAGTCCTGCAAGTAATCCAGTGGGCGTACCTTCGAAAGGATGCCTTTGGCAATCTGTTCGTGGTTGCTCAAAATCTCTTCCAGTGTATAAGCACGGAACTTCATGCCTGTTTGCAGGTTCAGATACTCACGGAAGGAGAAGCCACGCAGGTTATAACTCTTCACTATATCGCGCAGTTCCAGGTTTTCCTCTTTCAGTCGCATCACGGACGAACCGGTAAACACGATTTTGAGGTTTGGAAAGCGGTCGTAGCACATTCTCAGCTCCCTGCTCCAGTCCGGATGTTTGAATACCTGGTCTATCAGCAATACTTTTCCACCGCGGCGTTGGAATTCATAAGCGAAATCAACGATGCTGAAATAAGAAAAGTAGAAATTGTTCATATTGATAAAGAGGCAGGAACGGTCAGTGCCGAATTTCTCTTTAGCGTATTGCAACAGAAACGTGGTTTTACCTACACCACGCGTTCCTTTAATACCGATAAGACGGTCGTTCCAGTTGATCTCATCCATGAGGTCACGGCGAACGGGGGCATTGGTATGCTCAACAAGATAGGCGTGTGTGCGGTAGAATGCTTCCATGCTGTTAAATTCGGTTTATCGGGCGACAAATATACGTCTTTTTTATAGAATTGCAAAGTAGAGATGGCAAAATATCTTTTTTGTTAGTGAAGTTTATATATTTGCTTTACCTTGTTTTTCTCTGTAATTTTGCGGCCTTAAATAATAAAGAACTGTAATAGTATGAAACTCTATGTATTTAACCCAGACACGGACATGGCACTTGCTAATAATGAAGAAAATTATATGGCTCCCGCTTCTGCCTGTCGCATGGCCCAAGATCTTGCTTTATTACCCGTTTGGTATGCCCAACCCGGCAGTGCGGTACTTGCTCCTTCGGCCTATAACGCTGATTACCTGCAAAAAATGAAACAATTGTTCCCCCTTTCCGTGCAATTGGTCACTGAACCGGAATTACCCGATTATGCGGAATCCCAAATTGTACCTTGGGGATGGAATCGCGCTTTCCGCAAGCGTATGCATAAGGCCGGTATTGCCCAACATAAACTTCCTACGGAAGCAGAGTTGCGCGAGTGTCGTATGCTTTCTTCCCGTGCGTATGGGATGGCTCTTGCTATGACGTTTGAACTGAATAAAACCCTCAAATATGTTTGTGGACGTCATTTTCTGATATCAGGGGAGGGCAAGGAATTCTGCGTTCCGGATATAGTCGATGATTTTAAGGACGGCTACCTGTTCAAGTCCGTGTGGTCGGGCAGCGGAAAGGGGTTGCGTTGGTGTCGCCGTGGGCTGACGAAATCTACGGCTGATTGGTGCCGTCGGGAATTGGTGAACCACGGGGCTCTTATACTGGAACCTATATATAAAAAGGAGGGGGATTTTGCCATGGAATTCTACTCCAACGGTAGGGGGAAGGTACTGTTTAGCGGCTACTCGCATTTTATTACGGATGAGAAAGGTGTTTATCGTGGTAATATGCTGGTTTCTAATGAGGAAGTGGAACAGTGGATTCTACGGTATATCCCTTTAGAAGCCTTTGTGTGCATTCGTGGGTATTTGCAGAAAGTTATAGAAGGAATTTATGGTAGGTATTATTCCGGTCCTATGGGGATAGATATGATGATCTGTCCGGATCAGAGAGGATATCCGTACGCCATTTATCCACATGTTGAAATTAATGTGCGCATGACTATGGGGATGGTTGCCCGTCAGCTTTATGATAATTTTGTCGCTCCCGGTAGCAAAGGAATTTTTAATGTCGACAATTTCCCTTCTGCCGAGGCTTTGCGGACGCAACATGAACAGGACATGAGGGATTATCCATTGATAGTGGAGGAAGGAAGAATCGTCTCCGGCTATCTGGCCTTGGTGCCGGTTACTCCTCAAAGTAGGTACCGGGCTTACGTGCGGGTGGAGGTGTGTTAACCTCACGGAACCTCATTTAACCTCACGGAACCTCACGTAACCTCCGACTGTCTCACATGCTATTCTTATCTTTATGGCTTTAAACTAAAACATAAAGAAAGATGAAAAGGAATTTCTATTTGCAGCATCCGCTGATGGCTATGCACGATCCCAGAATGCAATATCTGTTGAAAATGGAAAAGCTCAAGGGAACAGGGGCTTATTGGTTCGTTATCGAGAAATTGGCTATGTTGCCCGGCTCATGTGTCGATATGGAGTTTTTGCGTCCTTACTGCAAGATGCATAAGATATCTTTTGCTTATGTCAAGAAGATCATTCTCGGTTACGAGCTTTTCGATTTTGAAGAGGACGGATCTTTTGCGCCTGCCGAACTGAACCCACTGCATAAACCGGTTCAAAAGCGGGAGAAAACAGTTGCGGATAAAACGGGAAAACCGGAAGATTCGGTTCGAAAAACGGTTCCGAAAACGACCGGAAATGTATCGGAATCGTCGGTTTCCTGGTCAAAAAATGACGAAAAACGACAAAAAACGTCGAGGGAAAAGGCGGAAAAACGCACCGGAAAATCAGATAAAACGCTGAATGATAGTATTATTAGTGAAAGTGTTGATACGGATAATAAAGAGAATATAAAAGATATACTAACAACAGCAGCAGAAGAAAAAGAAAGAAACGCTGCTGCTGCTGATTTTTCCAATGTCGAGTCTCGTCGTACGGATGCCGCGGCTTGCTGTACGGTTGCCACAGTTCAGCGTTCGCAATGTCACACTTCACCGCTTCCGGTGCTACACTTCAGCGTCCCCAATGCCGCACTTCACACTTGTTCAAGTGTGGCGTTTCACCCATTCAAGTGTGGCATTGGGGACGCTGGAGTGTGGCATTCGGGAGGGTCATCTGCCCGCTTCGCTTTCATTGCCACAACGGTCCACGGCAGTGACAGCAAAATACTTCTTTGCCGTCCAGAAGCGGACGGGAGCATACGTGTATTCCGTTCCTTGTACTCGCTGGGCAATAATATTTTCCGGATTGGAGGTATCCACCGGGTAAGTGTCCGAGCCGTAGATGACGTAGGTCGGTACATTACGTTTGTCGTTGTCCGTGGCGGGCATCCAACTGAGGTGGATGTATCCGTCCGGCAGTCGAGTGACAGTAAGATGGGTAGGGGCTGTCGGTGGCACGTTGTCTATCCAGGGCATGGCAGGTTGCAGGGCAGGAGCGGTATAAAAGTCCTCTTCCAATACATCATACAACCCTTGTGTGTTGTCCATCAGATATTTCACACGATAATGGGCCTGACCTGCCAGTTTGTGGGTACGGATGAAGTGCATCTGACGCTCCACTTCATCCAGTGTCCAGTTTCCTTCACTGGGATCGAGGAAATAGATACCCAGTCCGGGAATGATCTGGCGACCATTACTTTGTTCCTGCCAGTCGAGAGCAAAAGGATAGAAATGGTTACCCCGGAAGTAAAGCATGGGATATATCTGATCCTGTATGCCTTCACCCAACCAACCTTGTGCATCTTGGTAAACAGTATGAAAAGCATTCCATCCGCGGGAAGGATAACGGGAGGTATCACGGTATTTTCCTACAGGGCAGGTACTTACCTTTACCCAGGGCTTCAGAGCTTTCACACCTTTGTAGAGGTGTCGGACGATTTCCGTAATGTTATCCCTGCGCCATTGTGCGAGGTCGCGTCCTTTGCCATATTTCCGGAAATCATAGGTGTCTGGGAATCGGGGAGCATTCTCCGGATAACGCAGATAATCGAAGTGGACGCCATCCACGTCATATTTTTCCACAACCTCGCGTACAAGGCTCATCAGATATTCTTTGGTTGCCGGATTTCCGGGATTGAGGAAGTATTCACGCTTATAAGGCACACAAATAGCGGATTTCTGTTTGGTTACGGAGGCATTGCCCAGATTGGCAACATGCTTGCGATTGCCTAACGGAATGGCTACCATCCAGGCATGGCACTCCATACCGCGCTTATGACACTCTTCTATGGCAAAAGCCAGTGGATCGTACCCCGGATCAGCAGCTGTTTTCCCAGTCAGAATGGAGTTGAACGGTTCTATCTTCGAGCGGTAGAGCACGTCACCGCGCGTTCGCGTCTGGAAGAGCACAGTGTTGAAGTTGGCATCTTTCAGTCGGTCAAGTATCTCGACTAGTTCTGCCTTTTGTTTTCGGATGCCTTCGGGACTGGTGGCACGGGTACGGGGCCAGTCCAAACCATAGACGGCGGTGACCCAGGCAGCGCGCACTTCGTATTTTGGAGGACGGGTAACCATCTCACCGGCGGATTGCGCGGTAAGGGGCAGAACGAATGTGATAAATAATATAGTGAGAAGTAACTGTTTCATGTTGATAGAGATTTTATTGTAATACCTAATACTTATTCTAAACAAATTCTCTTTTCCTTCTTTATTTCTGTCATTTTTAGCGGCGAAGATAAGTAAAACACTTGAGAATGTTGTGCAGTTTCCTTAGAAACTATTACATTTGCGTCCATTAAAAATAATGAATAACGCACCATGATTACATTTACGCTTTGCCTGTTGGCATTAATAGCAGGTTATTTTCTTTACGGGCGTTTCATCGAACATATTTTCGGCCCTGACGATCGTAAGACGCCTGCTTTGACTAAGACCGATGGGGTGGATTATATCCCTTTGCCCACCTGGAAGATTTTCATGATACAATTTCTTAATATTGCCGGTTTGGGTCCTATCTTCGGTGCTATTATGGGGGCTAAATTTGGTGTATCATCTTATTTGTGGATTGTGCTCGGCAGTATCTTTGCCGGAGCCGTACATGATTACCTGGCAGGTATGCTCTCTCTGCGTAATGGCGGTGAAAGCTTGCCGGAGATCATCGGTCGCTATCTGGGAGTAACTACCAAGCAGGTGATGCGCGGTTTTACAGTTCTTTTGATGATATTGGTAGGAGCTGTCTTTGTGGCCGGCCCTGCCGGATTGCTGGCAAAACTGACACCGGAATCTTTGGATGTTACGTTCTGGATAATAGTAGTATTTATCTATTATATTTTTGCCACTTTGTTGCCGGTTGATAAAATCATAGGTAAGATATATCCGCTTTTTGCTGTTGCATTGCTTTTTATGGCGGTGGGTATACTGGTGATGCTTTATGTGAAGCATCCTGTCTTACCGGAATTCTGGGACGGATTACAGAATACGAACCCTAATGCTGTTGAACTACCCATTTTCCCGATTATGTTTGTCAGTATAGCCTGTGGTGCTATCAGTGGTTTCCATGCTACGCAAAGTCCGTTGATGGCTCGTTGTATGACGAGTGAACGTCACGGTCGCCCTGTGTTCTATGGTGCTATGATTACCGAAGGTATTGTTGCCCTGATTTGGGCGGCAGCTGCCACCTATTTCTTTCATGAAAACGGAATGGGGGAGACGAATGCTGCCGTAGTAGTGGATGCTATCACCAAAGATTGGCTCGGTACTGTGGGAGGATTCCTTGCTATATTAGGTGTGATTGCCGCGCCTATCACGAGTGGTGACACCGCTTTCCGCTCTGCCCGCCTTATTGTGGCAGACTTCCTCGGAATGGAACAAAAATCCATGCGTCGTCGTTTGTATATATGTATTCCTATGTTTCTCGCTGCTATTGGTTTGTTGCTCTACAGTTTGAGCGACAAAGAGGGTTTTGACATGATTTGGCGTTACTTTGCATGGACCAATCAGACGCTTTCCGTCTTTACGCTTTGGGCGATTACCGTCTATCTGGTACGTGAAAAGAAAGGGCATTACTTTTATGTAACTTATGTTCCGGCTGTATTTATGACAACTGTTTGTATAACATACATCTGTATAGCCCCCGAAGGCTTTGGCTTAGGACCTCAGACTGCTCTCGGTGTTGCCATTCTGGCTGCTGTGGTAGCTGCGCTCTGGTTTAGTATCTGGTATTTTAAAACGACTAAAAAACTTTGGTAATGAAGAGATTTAAAAAATCTACAAGCATCACGATTGCTCTGCTTATCTATGTGAGTGCTACGGCAGCCTATTTCCTGCCGCGCAACACTGTTATCAGTGATACGGAAAAATACGTCACTGTTGCAGCATCCTATATCATTGTGTTTATCCTCTGGTTGGTGTTGCGTAAGAAAGAAGACTTGCAGCGAAAACGTAGAGAGGAAGATGAAAAGTACAATAACACCAAAAACTAATAAGTAACAATGAAAAAATTAGCATTACTCGTTTGTCTGCTTGTGGCCACAGTGGCTGCCCAGGCACAATTTGAAAAAGGAAAGTGGATCTTGAATCCGTCGATTTCCGGCTTAGGTTTGTCGCATAATACAGAGACAGACAAGACTTCATTTGGCATTGAAGCCAAAGGTGGTGCGTTTCTGCTGGATAATGTGGCGTTATTGATACATGCAGGGGCCAAATGGAATGAAAAAGGAGGTGATACGGATGTTTATACACTCGGTGTGGGCGGTCGTTATTATTTCAGTAAGATTGGTCTATATCTGGGTGCTGATGTCAACGTAGACCGTTGGGATTGGGGGACAAGCGATGATACCAAGTTTTCTTTCGGTGCGGAAGCAGGGTACGCTTTCTTTCTGTCGAGGACGGTGACACTTGAGCCGGCTGTGTATTGGAACGTAAACGGTGACCGTTCGGTATTTGGTCTGAAGGTTGGTTTCGGTTTCTACTTCTAACTTACATAACTCCTGCTATGAATAAAGCAAGCTAAGATTTTTCCGCTTTGCAGATTATTATAAATTGTCCCATGAGATAAAACAATTTGTCTTGTGGGACGATTTTTTTATCTCATGGGACGGATATTTTTATCTCACGAGACAGAATAATCCGTCTCATGAGATGAGTTTCACTCAATTATTTCATGTGCAGTTTTTCTTGCAGGAATTGTCCTGTATAACTTGCCGCACATTTTGCCACTTCTTCCGGTGTACCTGCCGCTACCAGATTTCCACCTTTGTCACCACCTTCCGGTCCGAGGTCTATCACATAGTCGGCACACTTGATAACGTCCATGTTATGCTCGATGATTACGATGGAGTGTCCACGTAATATCAGGGCATCGAAAGCTTCCAGTAATTTGCGAATATCATGGAAATGTAGTCCTGTGGTCGGTTCGTCGAAGATGAACAGGGTAGGGTCTGCCTTTTCCTGACTGAGGTAATAAGCCAGCTTCACGCGTTGGTTTTCACCACCTGAAAGGGTAGAGGAAGACTGTCCCAGTTTGATGTAGCCTAATCCTACATCTTGTAGTGGAGCGAGTTTTTTTACTATCTTCTTCTGTCCGTGTTTAGTGAAGAACTCTATAGCTTGGTTCACGGTCATTTCTAGTACATCGTAGATGTTAGCATCGTGGAATTTAACCTCCAGTGTATCAGCTTTGAAGCGTTTCCCGTGGCAGGTTTCACATTCCAACACCAAGTCGGCCATGAATTGCATTTCTACTGTGATGGTTCCGTCACCTTTACATTCTTCGCAACGTCCGCCCTCACTGTTGAATGAAAAGTAGCCGGCAGTGTATCCCATTTGTTTGGCAAGTGGTTGATCTGCCCATAGTTTGCGGATTTCGTCGTAAGCCTTGATGTAAGTTACAGGATTTGAACGACTGGATTTGCCAATAGGGTTCTGATCTACAAATTCTACATTTCGCAGGTTTTGCAGGTCACCGCCGATAGAAGCGAATTCGCCCGGACGTTCGCTGCACTCATCCAGTTCGCGTTTCAGGGCACGGAAAAAGATATCGCGTACCAGGGTACTCTTTCCCGATCCGCTGACGCCGGTCACTACAGTCATTACATTCAGAGGAAAGCGCACGTTTACCCCTTTTAGGTTATTTTCGCGTGCCCCGGTCAGTTCTATGTAGTTATTCCATGGGCGGCGATGTTCCGGGACAGGAATTTCTTCTTCTCCCAGCAGATAACGAACGGTGTAGCTGTCGCTGTTCGGCTGCAAATCTTTCATATCTCCCTGATAGACCACTTGTCCGCCCAGGCGGCCGGCTTTCGGCCCGATATCTATGATGTAATCCGCTGCACGGATGATTTCTTCGTCATGTTCCACGATGACAACCGTATTACCCAGTTGTTGCAATTGACGCAATACGTGTATCAACTTGTCGGTATCGCGACTGTGTAGTCCGATACTGGGCTCGTCAAGAATATAGAGTGAACCTACCAGGCTGCTGCCCAGTGAAGTGGCTAGATTAATACGTTGGCTCTCACCACCCGAAAGCGAGTTGCTGAGACGATTCAGTGTCAGATATCCCAATCCGACATCGAGAAGGAAGCGGATACGACTGTTGATTTCCATGAGAATACGGGTAGCAACATCTTTGTCGTGCTTATCCAGTTGCAGGTTATCGAAGAAGTTTTTCAACTCCGTAATCGGCAGATCTACGAGTTGGGAAATATTTCGTCCTCCTACTCGTACATAGCTGGCTTCGGGTTTTAAGCGGGTGCCATGGCACTTCGGACACAGTGTTTTGCCACGATAGCGTGCCAACATCACGCGATATTGTATCTTGTACTGATTTTCCTGCACCATTTTAAAGAAGGCATTGATACCCTGGAAGTAAGGAGTGCCTTCCCATAGCATCCGGCGTTGTGCGTCCGTCAGCTCATAGTAAGGTGTAAAGATGGGGAATCCGGCTCTTTCGGCACCTCGTATCACCATATCTTTCCATTCACCCATCACTTCGCCACGCCAACAGACAACAGCACCGTCGTAAACGGACAGCGAACGGTTGGGAACCACCAGATGTTCATCAATACCGATTACTTTACCGAAACCTTCGCACTCAGGACAGGCACCGATGGGGGAGTTGAAGGAAAACATCTGGTCGCTCGGCTCTTCAAAAGCAATACCGTCTGCTTCGAATTTGGTGCTGAAGCGATACAGGCTGGTGGTTCCGTCAGGCTGATAGAACCGGAGCAGACAGGCACCGTCGCCTTCGTACATCGCCGTTTCGGCAGAGTCCGTCAGTCGGCTGACCGCATCTTTTTCTTTGGATGCTACCATACGGTCTATCAATAAAAAAACGGTATCTCCTTTCTTTGGTTCATATTCATCAATGCGTATCATCTCTCCGTTTACTTCCAGACGGTTGAAGCCCTGCTTCATATCAATGTCCAGTTGTTGTTTCATTGTGCGGTCTTCACGCAGTAGTATCGGAGCGAGCACTGTGTATCTTGTCCCTTCCGGATAGCCTAACATACAGTTTACGATATCTTCAGTGGAATGTTTTTTTACTTCCTCTCCGCTAATGGGGCTGAATGTCCGTCCGATGCGGGCATACAATAATCGCAGGTATTCGTATATTTCGGTAGAGGTGCCGACAGTGGAGCGTGGATTGCGGCTGCTCACCTTCTGTTCTATGGCGATGGCAGGCGGAATCCCTTTGATAAAGTCACATTCAGGCTTGCTCATACGTCCCAGGAACTGGCGGGCATAACTGCTCAGACTTTCTACATAACGACGTTGTCCCTCAGCATAAAGTGTGTCGAATGCCAGGGAGGATTTACCCGAACCGGACAACCCGGTGATGACAACAAGTTTGTTTCGGGGTATTTCTACGTCTATATTTTTCAGGTTGTTGACGCGTGCGCCTTTGATGAGTATGGAGTTGTTTTTGGTCATAATCTGAGTCACTAAAGTGAATTTAAGCTGCAAAGATAATCACTGCAATTCAAATATGTATAATGATTGGCAGGTTAAGATTTGTTATACTTTTAAATAGTTGCTGACATACAAGCGGGAAAAGCACTATTTTTATGCGCATTTTAAAAACCAATCATCCTTATGCAATACCCTCGGATATGCCTGTGTGCCATGTTGGTATGCTTGTTTTCTTGTTTCGGGACAATTATGGGACAAGATACAATTGATCTGAAATCGCTTGCCGACAGTGTACGGAAAGCGAATGGTAAACCGAATTTTCTCCCCTTGGGTATGCACTTCCTTGAATTGGCAAAAGAGCGGAAGGATACGGCTAATATCAGTGACGCTTATGCTATTCTTGCCAGTCATTATTATGAATTAGGAGATACGGACAGTTTGCGCCTGGTGACTTATGAATATATGGACTGGGCAGATCGTTGCCACCGTAATACCGATCGCTATCAGGCATGGAGGCAGTACATCCAGCGAATGACCGAAAAAGGGATGCAGGAAGAGGTGATGAAGGAGACGGATTTACTCTGCAAAGACGCCGAGAAACGGAAAGATAAATACGGCATGGCATCCGGTGAAATGTGTATAGGTTATAATCACCGTGTGTTCGGTCAGAATATAAAGCTATGCCTTGAATATTATGACAGTGCATTGAAGCACTTTGAAGAAGGCAAATATTACCGTGATGCTTATGTCGTTTCCCTCAATATCATTCAAACTTATCTGGCACGTCAGTCATATAGTGACGCTGTGCCTTATCTGGACCGGTTGGGACAGTTGGGGAAGACAGTAGAGGGGAAGGATGTTGTAATAGGAGAAGCTTTGTATATGCGCTATTATCAGTTCCGGGTTATTGCTATTTTGGGGATAAAAGGAGAGAAAGCGGCAGCACCTTATATTCGTGAAGCAAATGCTTATTATCTTAAAAATAAAGAGTCTATTTCACAGGAGGGCTGGTTCGGCTATAAAATTATGTGCAGTCAGATCTTGGGTAACATAGGCAATGCCGTGGCTTATATGGATTCTCTGATTGATTACCAGCGTTCGATAGGCAATTATTATCCGGGAAACTACCGGCAAAAAGCCGTTATGCTGGAACAGACCGGACATTACAAAGAGGCATGTCGTGCTTTTGCAGAGTATTCTCAGTTGAATGATTCTGTGCGTACGGCAGAGATGGATGAACAGTTGAACAAATATACCGCTCAGTTTGAGGTTGACCGTCTGAAGATGGAGAAGCTGGAACTGAGTGAGAAAATGAGCCGTGAGCGTCTGGCTTTTGTGTTTGGGGCGGGTTGTGTGATATTACTGCTATTGATATTGGTTACTTACCTTTATATTCGTACTCTTTCCATGAACCGGAAATTGGATGTTGCTCGTAAGGAATTGCAGAAGATGGGACGCATTAAGAGTTCGTTCATCCAGCACGTCACGCATGAGTTGCGTACACCGCTCAATTCTGTAGTAGGTTTTTCTGCATTGCTTGCCGAAGAAGGCTTGGATGTGGAAGATGCCCGTGAATACTCCAGTCAGGTAGAGAAGAACAGTGCTTATTTGTTAGAACTGATTGATAATATTATAGATATTGCAGATATGGACTCACAGACTGCAGATATGCCCAAAGAAGCGGTGGATGTGAATGCCTGCTGTCTTGAATGTATAGATGAGTTGGGTGGGAGGCAGAAAGAAGGTGTGGAACTGCAATGGGTTCCCTCTCCGGATGCTCCGGTGATACAGACGGTACGGGCCTGGATGAAACGTGTGCTTACCCTTTTGCTGGATAATGCCGGGAAATTTACCGAAAAGGGTGTGATCCGTCTGCAATGTGAGGAAGATAAGGAGAATAATATCATACGTTTCATAATAGAAGATACTGGTATCGGCATTGAGCCGCAATATCAGGAAACTGTTTTCGAGCGTTTCTTTAAAGTAGATAGCTTTACTCCCGGTACAGGTCTGGGACTTTCCATTGCCCGTCAGGTGATGGATATTGTAGATGGAAAGATTTACCTGGATACTTCGTACAATAGTGGCGTCCGTGTAGTTGTTGAATGGCCAATGAATTGAATAAACCCTAATCAGATTTTATAAAGAATGAAAGTAAGAACCCTTTTGTGCGTATGTGCCCTGCTCTTTTCTCTGACAGTGGCAGCGCAATTCCAACCCGAAAGATACCCCAAACGTGAATTTCGTGCAGCCTGGATACAAGCTGTTAACGGACAATTCCGCGGAATTCCCACCGAGAAGTTGAAACAGACCCTGATCAGTCAGTTGAACTCCCTGCAAGAGGCAGGCATTAATGCCATTATCTTTCAGGTACGTCCCGAAGCCGATGCTCTCTATGCTTCGCAACTGGAACCGTGGAGCCGCTTTCTGACCGGTGTACAGGGACAAGCACCCAATCCTTATTGGGATCCCATGGAATTTATGATTGAAGAGTGCCACAAGCGTGGTATGGAGTTTCATGCCTGGATTAATCCTTATCGTGTGAAGACTTCACTGAAGAATGAATTGGCGCCGGGCCATGTTTATAATATCCATCCCGAATGGTTTGTTACTTACGGTGACCAAGTCTATTTCGACCCTGCATTGCCGGAAAGCCGTCGCCACATCTGTATGGTGATTACGGATATTGTTTCCCGCTACGATGTTGATGCTATTCATATGGATGATTATTTCTACCCCTATCCTAAACAGGGAGTAGACTTCCCGGATGATGCCAGCTTTGCCCGTTATGGCGGTGGATTTTCTAATAAAGCGGATTGGCGTCGCAGTAATGTCAATGTGTTGATAAAGAAAATTCATGAGACAGTGCGCGAATTGAAGCCGTGGGTTAAGTTCGGTGTTTCTCCGTTTGGTATTTACCGTAATCAGAAGAGTGATCCACTGGGTAGTAAGACCAATGGTTTGCAAAACTATGATGATCTTTATGCCGATGTGCTTCTTTGGGCCCGTGAAGGTTGGATAGATTATAACATTCCGCAGATATACTGGCAGATAGGTCATCCGGTAGCTGATTATGAGACATTGGTGAAGTGGTGGGCAAAGAATACGGAAAATCGTCCTTTGTTCATCGGTCAGTCGGTAATGAATACGGTGCAGAATGCTGATCCGCAGACTCCTTCCATGAACCAGCTTCCCCGTAAGATGGCGTTGCAACGTGCTTATCAGACGATTGGCGGCAGTTGTCAATGGTATGCTTCAGCCGTTGTTGAAAATCAAGGCCGATACCGTGATGCTTTAGTGAGTGAGTATCATAAATATCCTACCTTGATTCCTGTCTTCGATTTTATGGACAATAAGGCTCCGGGCAAAGTACGCAAAATGAAGAAGGTATGGACAGAAGACGGCTATGTTCTTTTCTGGACTGCCCCGAAAGCGGAAACGGAAATGGATAAAGCGGTGCGGTATGTGGTTTACCGCTTTAGCGGAAAAGAGAAGGTGAACCTTGACGATCCTTCTCATATTGTAGCCATCACCAGTAATCCTTTCTACAGACTTCCATACGAGACGGGAAAAACAAAACATCGCTATGTGGTAACGGCTTTGGACCGTCTTCATAATGAATCGAAGTCCGTAAGTAAAAAGGTAAAGCTTTAATAGAGCAGCAATCCTGCAATACCGCAAGCGATAATCATCAGAATCGGATTGGCCTTATATTTTCTCGTTCCGATAAAAGCAATCAGGAAGATGATGATACTGATAACAAATGTATAGGTATCTTTTGTAGGTGAGCCAAAGTTCTCTACATTCATTAATACCAATGCGGCAGAGGCCAGCAGTCCTACGACTGCTGGCCGTAGTCCGTTGAAGATTGATTCCACTACTGGATGTTTCTGATATTTCAGAAAAAATTTGCTGATAGTCAGCATTAAGATAAAGGAGGGAAGGACTACGGCGAAGGTTGCAATGATAGCCCCCCAGATACTGCCTGTAGAAGTGAATCCCACATAAGTAGCGGCGTTAATTCCGATAGGTCCCGGTGTCATTTGGCTGATCGCGACAATATCTGTGAATTCTTGCGAACTTACCCATCCATAACGGGTAACGACTTCCCCTTGAATCATGGAAAGCATTGCATATCCTCCTCCGAAACCGAAGAGTCCGATCTTGAAAAACGTATAAAACAACTGAATATATATCATCTCTTTTTATTTAGAACAAATAATAAATAGTACATAGTACTGGCCTCTCACTCTCAACTCTCAACTTTCAACTCTCAACTCTCGAAGTTTCCCCTCAAACCCGTTCCAACTTCGTCTATGTCCCCCAGGGAAACACTCTTTTCAGCGGTACCATTCACGACAACCTGCTAATGGGTAACCCTCATGCCACCGAAGCCGAAATGCTCCAGGCTCTCCGTACGGCCTGTGCTGACTTCGTTCTCTCTTTACCGGACGGAATAGATACCAACCTCAACGAACAAGGTGGCGGCCTCAGCGAAGGACAAGCCCAGCGTATCGCCATCGCCCGCGCCCTCCTCCGTCCCGGACACATCCTGCTGCTGGACGAAGCTACTTCCGCCCTTGATCCCGAAACGGAACGGCAACTAATAAAAAACCTGCGCAGAGACTGCACAGGCAAAACATTCATCTTCATCACACACCATCCGGCAGTAGCCGAGGCTTGCGAAGCAACTATACAACTTTAAACATCCATCTTGCATTCATCTCGCCTTCATCATTTATACCCCTCATGTAAAAGATGGCATCTTTAACAGCAAAAGATGCCACCTTTTGCATCACCCCTCGTAATGAACCGGATCATATCAAAGCATCAAACAGGTGATAAGACTATATGCTTCAGCCGTCCGGTCTCTATCTTCGGTCAGAAAGACGCATTGCCATGAAATTAAGAAAGGGAACCATCTCACGATGACTCCCTTTCATTCCTAATTTTAAATTTGCTTTCGCAAAGTTCTCCAGACTTAAAATAGCTTGGCAGGATATTCACCCGCATCCACTAAAGCCTGGATTTTATCTACAACACTTTGACGATCCTCAGGATAAGTCACGCCAAACCATTTATCATGTGACTTTAACACTTTTACGCTGATTTTTTCTTCCTGACCGTCCTGAATCAATTTATCTACCATCAACGGAATGAAGAATTCACTCTTCAGATTCTCCATATTCTTCGGATCGCTCAAGAAGCTCTTGAAGAAATCGCAGCTGTATGCGAAGTAATCGGGAGTAAAGCCCCAGAAATTCATACTTACCGGAGTAGTTTCGGGAGTAGCCGTCCATTCGCCATTATCGTCAATGTATTTCACTTCTCCGTCCATACGTTGAATCTTAGTGCGTTCTACAACAGAAGTCAGCAGATTGTTGGCATCCGTACCGCAAAGACCGCGAGATACAGTACCGCTATCGCTCAGTGTATTACCAATGCGGAAACCTACCATTGAATATACATTCTTTGAATCTTCGGGCAGTGCAGAAAGGAATTTACCCATTACCTGGAAAGAATCGCGACCATAGAAGTCGTCGCAGTTGATAACGGCAAACGGTTCCTGAATTACATCAGCACCCATCATTACGGCGTGGTTGGTTCCCCAGGGTTTCGTACGACCTTCGGGGCAAGTGAAGCCTTCGGGCAGATCGTCGATAGACTGGAACACCAATTCGCACGGGATATGACCTTCGTATTTGGAAATAATTTTATCACGGAAGTCTTTCTCAAAATCCTTACGGATTACGAAAACGAGCTTACCAAATCCGGCGTTAATGGCGTCATAAATT
>OHKJ01000684.1_pt1 | contig 16256 bp, 19 predicted proteins | sample 1568791 | NCBI WGS metagenome assembly OHKJ01 (sample SAMEA3879584, study PRJEB24766) | human gut metagenome | biome: human-associated habitat; feature: feces | place: USA | collected 1985/1987 | reverse complement strand
AGACAGGCGTTCCAAAAATCGGACAGAGAAAGGACAAACGGCAGACGGGAAAAACAGCCGGCAGCGCAGCCAAGCAAAAACAGAAATCGGTAGCAGGCGATTGCCCGTTTGCTGTTTGGAAACAAGAATTCAATACAGCGCTGTCCGTACAGGCAAAAGCTGATAACCGAGGCGAAAGCAAACAACGCAATCGACAGGGACAAAAATTGTCCGCCTGCTTTGCCCATCACCAAAACAAAGGCGTCTTTGGCAGAATCGGGAGAAAAGGGAACGCCGCTGCACAAAATGGCAAGGGCGGTAGCGGTGCAGACAAGCAGAGTGTCGCAGAATACCTCAAAGATACCCCAAAACCCTTGTTCTACCGGGGAATTGTCGCTGCAAGCGTGAGCGATGGATGCGCTGCCCAGTCCCGCTTCGTGGGTAAAAATTCCCCGGGAAATACCTACCCGCACCGAAACAAAGAATCCCGAGGAAATTCCGGCAGCTTTGCTAAGCAGCTGACTCTGTCCGAATGCCTGAGAAAAGATTTGATGAAAGGCGGCGGGCAGATTTTCCCGAAAGTGAAGGATGATCACAAAACAGCCTGCCAGGTAGAATACGGACATAAAGGGAACCAAAGCGGAACACAGCCGCACTGCACGGTCGCATCCTCCGCACAAAACCCAGGCGCATACGGAGGTTAGGATAACGGCGCACAGCGAAGCGGAAACAGAAAAACTTTCGGAAAGGGCGCAGGCAATTGCGTTGGTTTGGGTCATGCTGCCGCCGGTAAGGCAGGAAAGAGTGCAGATGATGCAGAATACTATGGCAAGCAATCTTCCCGGACGACCGGAAATCCCCTTTGACATATAGTACATCGGACCGCCGCGAAAGGAGCGGGAATCGGGGTCGCGCTCCCGATACAGAACGGCGAGCAGAACCTCCGCATATTTTGTCATCATTCCAAAGAAGGCGCCTACCCACATCCAGAAGATGCTGCCCGCGCCGCCAATCAGAAAAGCGGCGCCCACCCCGATGATATTTCCGACCCCCATTGTGCCCCCAAGCGCGGCGCTGACTGCGGCAAAGGGAGAGATTCCGTCTGATTTCGGCTTGGAAAACAGAGAACCGACAGCGGAAATTTTAAAAATGGGTAAAAATCCGGTGGCAACGGTAAAATAGATGCCGCACAGCAGGGTGAGCAGAACCGTTCCCCTGCCCCACAGCAATCTGACCGCAGAATCCAATATTTGTTGGAGCATAAGCGCATCCCTCCTGAACCGTTTGTTTAATAAAAAACTTATGCAAAATAAAAAAAGGATATGCAGAAAAAGGGTTTGCTATGGACTTTTCGGGCGATTGCGGTATAATGAAAACAGCAGAAAAAAGTTAAAAAATACCCTGCGCCGCATCATTCTCTGGCAGACAGGGATAGAAAGTAAGGGAGGATTTCAAAATGTATACTTGCGCGAAGTGTTTCCAAAAGGGTTGTAAAATTCAGGATATGGAAAAAACATTACCCGAATGTCCGAGCAAAAATCAGAAGATTCAGGAAAAAGCAAAACAGCTGTATCAGCAGCCGGAAAATCATCGAATTGCATTTTGTGCGGCGTTGACCGAAGCGGGCGGCTACTGTCAGGATACCCGTCTGATTGAAACGATTAAGTTTTTGCACCGCGGAGGCTATCATAAAATCGGCGTTGCGTTCTGTATCGGCTTGTTTAAAGAAACGCAGGAAATTGTCAATATTTTGGAGTACAACGGATTTGAAGTGGTGTCCGTTCTCTGCAAGAACGGCGCAATCACCAAAGATTTTCTGGGATTGACCGATGAGCAGGCGGTAAGAGGAAACTGCAAAACCGAAAGTATGTGCAATCCGATTGGGCAGGCACTGCTGATGAACGAACAAAAGACCGAGTTTAATCTGTTGGTCGGTTTATGTGTCGGACATGATACACTGTTTATGAAGTATTCCGAAGCGCCGATTACCGTTTTGGCAGTGAAAGACCGAGTAACCGGTCACAATCCGCTTGCGCCGGTTTATCTGGCTCAGGGGTATTACAACAAAAAATTCTATCCTGAAAATCCCGATGAATTAAATCCAAAGGATACCGAGTACAACCGATAAGCATAGAGTGGGATTAAAAAGACTGTGATATGGTTATACAACCAAAGTTACTTTGCGTTAAGTGAGGAACTTTGGTTGTTTTTTATTGAACTGTTTTATATTATCAAGCAGGATATATTTCCCAGGAAATATACCTTGCTTTTTAGACTGAAAAGTCCAAATAAAAAAATTACTTGACATTGACGCAGCGTCATCGCTTATGATAAAAGTCGGGAGGTGAATTTAGATGGAATATACCGTTCATCAGTTAGCGAAACTGGCGGGAATTACTCCGCGAACACTGCGCTGGTATGACAAGATGAATCTGCTTTCTCCACAAAAACGCAGCGAAAACGGCTATCGGTTGTATGGGGAAGAAGAGGTAAAGCGTTTGCAGGAGATTCTTCTCTATCGCGATATGGGGATTGCACTCAAAGAAATTCCTCCGCTGCTCAGCAAAAACGAACAGCAGCGGAGGCAGATTCTGACAGAACATTTGGTCCGTTTGCGTAAGGAAGAAGAACGCTTGCAGCGGCTGATTCAAACGGTGCAGCAGACCATTCAAAGTGAACAGGGAGGAATCGAAATGCAGGATTGGGAAAAATTTGAAGGCTTTAAACAGGAAAAATGGCAGGAGAATGAGCAAAAATACGGAAGCGAACTGCGGGAAAAGTACGGAGAAGATACGGTAAAAGAAAGTAAAAGCCGTTTCCTTTCCTTAAAGCAGGAGGAATATCAAGAGATGAAGGAATTGGAGGAAGAAATTCGATCTTTGGCAGAGCAGGCAGTACGGGAATCTGCCGACCCTGCGGGAAATTTAGGAAAACAGCTTTACGAACTGCACCGCAAATGGCTTTCTTTCAGTTGGAATCAATACAGCAAACAAGCGCATCTGGGATTGGTACAGATGTATGTTGCCGACCCAAGATTTACTGAATATTATGACAGAAACCTTTGCGGCTGCGCTGAATTTTTGCGTGACGCTGTAGTTGCCAATCTTTCGAACGAAATGATGTAAAATGAAAAACCGTCGGGAATGTTTGCGGTAAAACACTCTCGACGGTTTTGTGTTTTTATCAGAACAGAATTATTTCTGCTGCATCTTTGCATAGAGAACAAGCGGCAGGATTTGCTCCAGTGCAGGGTCATCACCTTTAGCGGAAAAGCTGCCGTTCTGTTTGCTTGCGCTGTCAAATACGCGGCTGTTTTCCATGCGAATCAGGGAGTCGGTCAGCAAAGACTGTTCCCCGCACTCCAATGCAATCAGACCGGTTAAGGCGTATAAGCCGGGAGTTTCGTAGTTGTAACGTGCAAGCGGCTTTCCGTTTTGGTCATATCGAGCCTTGATTCCGGTAGTTTCAACCGTTTTTTGCAGCCAGTCAATCGTCTGCTTCTTTACTTTTCCTTGCTGCGCCAAGTGATATACGGTCATCAATGAGTCAAACATATCAATGCTGCTGTCCGAATATTGTTTTTTCTCGGTGTTATATTCGCTTTGGTATAGCGGGAAGTCGGGGCTGATATAACCCTTTTGAACGATTTGCAGGGCAGTTTCGGAAATCTGTTTGTTTCCCAAAAGCTCCAACGCGCTCAAATCAAGGTCGCTGAGCGCAACCGTTTTGCTCCATTGATTTCCCGGAAAATATTGTTGGGAAATTTGTTGATTTAATTTCAGACTGTCCGATTCATAACCTTTCCACGCAGAAAGGACGCGTAGCATCTGTAAATCGTTTCCGAGGTCGCCGGTTGTGCCATTGTGGGCGGAAAGCCGGGATTTTTGCAGCTGAAGCAACTCCGGTTTCAAGCTGAGAGCCGCATATTCGGCAAGCATTGATTGCGCAGGAGAGCCTGCGGGAGCGGAAGCGACTGAGCCGTCTTTGTTAAGCAAAGAATTGCTGACATAAGAATAGGTAGCGCTGTCCGCTCCTTTCACAGCATAGTCGAGCATTGCCCGCAGATGTCCCTGCGATTTGATGATATTCGGATAGCAAATAACAGCCCTGCCCTGTGGGTCAAGTAAAATCGTGGTGGGAATCTGCACAATGCCGACCGAATCGGAAAACCGAAGGTCTTTATCGTAGACAACCGGCAAGCCGATTTGTTTTTTCTTGATAAAGGCAGCGGCGGTTTGTAATGTTTCCCGCTCTCCGTCGGTGCGGTTTACCAGATACCATTGGACATTCGGGTATTCTTTGAGTACCTCCTTGAGCTTTGGTAAGTAGGAAAATTCTTCCCCGCAGTCGGGACACCAGCTTGCCCAGTAGGTCAGCAGGGTGTACTGCCCTTCCTTTGGCTGAATGGAAACGGGTGAACCTTTCTCATCGCAGAAGCGATTTAGCGCAACCGGTTCGCCCAACAACATCTTTTTGGGGTGTCCGAGTTGGGTAATCTCTGCCGCGCTTACAGACAGCTGTACGATGGGAACGAACAGAATGACAGCGCAGAAAGCGCACAGCATTTTACGGATTTTTGAGGTAACGAACATGAGCTTTCCCTCCGATACAAAAATTTCTCTTTCTATCACTATACACCGTTCTTCTGCCTTTCGTCAAGGGGCGGTATTTGCGACAGAAACTATTTCCCGGGAAATGTCGGGAAATGGGAAATAACTGCCGAAAAAGCGGAGTTTTTCTTGTATAAAAAGTGAATTGATTTTTGTAAAAGAATCGGATAAGATGAAACTGATAAAAGATATAGAAAATAATCATATAAAAAGAAAAAACATTTCCCGGGAAATAAATACCGAGCGCAAATGCAGAGAATCGAGGGAAATAAGATTTAGAAAGGGGTGGAGAGAATTAAAAAAAATTTGATTGCTTTGGCTGTTTCAGTTATTATTGTAACGGCTTTTATCGGGAACAATCAAAGAGTATCAGGAAAAGAAATCATGAAAAATATGATGATGGATTTTTACGAGGAAGTTTGTACAGTAAGATTTAGAAAAACAACCGAGAATACAGGGATAGTTGTCTTTGAAGAACGGATTTTAACGGAAAGAGAGTTGGAGCATTTTTTTTATTGTTTTGAAGAATCAGAATATAAGGAAATCGGTTCTTCTCCCTTTTCGATAGAAACAGATATCAGGTATTATCTTATCTTTACCGATAAGTTGGGGCGTGAAAGAATAAGGATGAAGTTTTACGGGACAGATACTTTGATTTTAGATTGTATGGACGGAAAGAATGAACCAAAGCATAAAAGGTATCTGATTAAAAAGACGGATTTGGAATCTTTTTTTGAGGGGGAATGACGATGAAGCGAGAAAGTTTGTTAAAAATAGCAGGAACTTTTCTTCTCCTTTGCTTGTTGCCCGCCTGTGATTCTGTAAGAGAAGAAAAACAACCGCTTTTGACTGTTACTGATTTTACAGGGGAGGAAATTTCCCTCCCCTCTTCTTTTACTTTGACTCTTCCCGGATTTTACGGAAGAAAAACAACAGGACTGTTTGCAGACAACCGCACACAGCCGGAATTGTTTGAAAAAACGAAATTGTACCAAGAGAAAAAACTGGAACAGAGCGATATTCGTTGGCAGAGATACTCCTCGGAAAGCAATTTTCAAAACTTTGAATTGTTTAGCGCGGAATCTTCGGTCGTTGTAGATCGGGAGTACAAAAGTTCTAAACCGGTTTCTCAAAACGCGCTTTTATTGAATCTGCCGTTAACCGGAATTCTTCGACTTGTTGAGCAGGATTTTGAGCCGGAAAGCGCCTATGCGTATGGAGAAAAGAAAGGCGATTTGATTTTCTATCCTTATCCAAACCGATTGGAGGATTTTCCTTTCAGTGATTTAGAGGACGATGTTGTTGGGACAAACGGTAAGCAGGGAATAAAATATCCGCTGTATATATCGGGAAACCGCAGCGATTATCAGGCGATTGCTGACACTGTGCGAATTCCTTTGGGAAATATCAATGATAAAATTTTATCGGAAAGACTTCCCGAAACAATGGAGCAGCTTTTTGCAAGCAGTGACCTGATAGAAACGGAAATTTTTCTAAACAGCTTGGAAATAGAATACAGTATAGAATCTCCCCTTGTCTATCGGGCAAGAGTACAATCAATTACCAAAATAGCAGATCTATAATCGTTTGGGATTTTATCAGATGCGGAGTTTGACTTATCAAAATATTAGTAATCCTATCTCTGCCGGAGAAAATTCCTTATTATGGAGAGTTGTTTCTTTTACAGAAAACAGAAAAGTAAAAAGCATTTTAGGAAATTTCCCGGGAAATAAAAAGAGGGAGCGAATATTTTTCATTCGCTCCCTCTTTCTGTTAATATCCAATCTGCTCCATCGAAGCGTCCTGATTAACCCACTCCTCATAAACGTCAATCAGACGATAGGTGTCTTTGGTGTCGCGGACAATCACCTTTTCAATTCCCGCATTGATAATCAGACGCTTGCACATCGCGCAAGGATTGGCGTTTTCTACATAGCTGCCGTCCTTGTACTCCAAACCGACCAGATACAAAGTGCTTCCAATCATTTCGGAGCGGGGCGCGCTGATGATTGCGTTTGCCTCTGCATGAACCGAGCGGCACAACTCATAGCGTTCTCCGCGGGGAACATGGAGTTTTTCACGGGTGCAGTAGCCTAAATCACAGCAATTTTGTCTGCCTCTGGGCGCGCCGACATAGCCGGTCGAGATAATCTCGTCATTTTTTACGATAATTGCGCCGAAATTACGCCGCAGACAGGTTCCTCTTGCGGCAACAGTCTGGGCAATATCCAGATAATAATTGATTTTATCTACTCTTTTCATGTAACAGTTCCTTTCTTTTCGGGGGTAAAGGGTAGGGGCGATACGGCGAAGATAAACGAAAAAACGCCCCTTTTCTATTTTTTTCATCATATCATGTTTTGCGATGAAATTCAATAAAAACTTGCATTAGACAGAACTGTACGCCGCATAAAAAAGCGGACGCCCCATAGAAAGATTTACAATGATTACGGATTGGATGATATTATTTAAAAAGAAATTGCGTCGGAAACTTTTGCTTTTCCTCAAAAAAGAATCATCTGTTCTTGCATAAATCCTTATCTTTTTCACAGATTATGAAATTGCATTCCTCCAAAACCCATGTTACAATAAAAGGGAAAAAGAAAGAGAATCAGGAAAGGAGAAGCTACTTATGGAACAGCTTCGCAGCGCAAAAGGCTTCATCTGCGATATGGATGGAGTTATCTACCACGGAAACAGAATTTTACCCGGTGTTAAGGAATTTGTCGAATGGCTGTATCGGGAAAACAAACAGTTTTTGTTTTTGACCAATAACAGCGGCAAAACACCGAAAGAATTGCAGGAAAAACTTGCCCGCATGGGTTTGGAAGTGGACGAACGCCACTTTTATACCAGCGCCCTTGCCACAGCCGAATTTATCTCCCGTCAAAGTCCGAACGCGCATGTTTTTGTCATCGGAGAACCGGGACTGTACAATGCTTTGTATGAAAAAGGAATTACCTTAGACGATACTGCTCCCGACTATGTTGTCATCGGGGAATCCTCCAGCTATAACTATGATAACATCTGCAAAGCTGTTCAGCATGTGCAGAACGGCGCGCGTTTGATCGGTACAAACTATGACCTCACCGGTCCGACCGAGCAGGGAATCATGCCTGCCTGCCGCGCGTTTGTAAAACCGATTGAACTGGTAACCGGAAAGGAAGCGTACTACATCGGCAAACCGAATCCGCTGATGATGCGTACCGGATTAAATATGCTGGGCGTTCACTCCCGCGAGGCGGTCATGATTGGCGACCGTATGGATACCGACATCGTTGCCGGCATCGAAAGTGGTTTGGATACCGCCCTTGTGCTGTCCGGCGTTTCCACCCGCGAAACAGTGAAACTATTCCCGTACCGCCCGAGATTGATTCTCAACGGCGTCGGCGACATTCCGGACTAAAAGATAAAATCCCCCTGAATCTGCGAAACATCATTCGTGTTCAGGGGGATTTTTTTGACTGTTAAAATGGGGTAAGACAATATTTATTTATAAATCCTATCGGATAAGCGGGTGCGTCCCCGGCTGATTCTCCGCTCAAACATCTTTATGACGTGAGGTCAATAAAACACCACTGTTACAATTTCAGTATACCGCTGTAAACATAAGTGTTGTTTTGTTGCTGAGGAAGGGGATTATCCGGAGATATAATAAAGAAGCTGTCCCCAAATAGGAACAGCTTCTTTTATTACAGATGTTGCAGATAGGAGAGAGCAGCGCTATCCTGCTTTCCAAAACAGCATGGCTCTCAAACGAAAGGAAAATCAACTATTTTGCTTTTCTTGCGTCTATAACAGCCTGCATTTCTTCGTAGGTGTAGCCGTCTTTGCAGGTTTCAAAGTTTTTGATTTTCTCTTTTGCCCATTCACCCTGAGTGTTAAAGCGGCTCAGTGCGAAGGAAGAGGTAGTGCTGGAAGGCATTACAAGAGCATGCTCAAGCAGGTAAGCTTCTGCGGTTGCAAGAGCATCATAACGCGCATCCATATCTTTGGTGATGGCAACAGCTTCGTTTACCAGTCTGGTAAATTCAGTAAACTGTGCAATCAGTTCTTTGTTGTAATCTTTTTCCGGGAGATCTTTGATGTTTTCAAAAGAAGTTGCGTACCATGCAGCATCGCTGTCGTTTACCATCTGAGTGAGGTAGTTTTCCGGGTCGCTGTAGTCTGCGCCCCAACCGCTGGTCTGAACAGACTGGAGTTTAGGAGTACGAACTTCCTGATTCATACTGGAAACGTACTGGTTAACTTTTACAGTGATAAAGTCATCACCAAGGGAGTTTTTGAATACAGTCTGAAGAACGGTTGCCATATCAAGTTCTTGCTGGTTACCGCCTTTAACGTACCAATCCAGTTCAACCGGGAAGGTAACGCCCTGAGCAGTCAGTTCTTCCATAGCTTTTGCTTTGTATTCCTGTCCTTTTTCAGGGTCAAAACGGGTTGGTTTGCCTTCTACTTTTGGCTCTGCCGGCAGCTTGATTTTTTCTTTTACCAAATCGGTATAATCTCTGCCATCGGAAGTGTAGCTCAAACGATCGCAGGTGAAAGTATCGTTCTGGCAGGAGAGCGGGTCAAGGGTGTTTTGACGGCGGAGGTAGTCGGTAAGATCCAGACCGTAGTACATTGCTTTACGAAAGTTTTCGTTAGCGATTGCTTTGTTCCAGTTTACATCTTCGGAACCGTCTTCCAGGTGTTTGTCATAGTTCCAATGGAACTGGTTGGAGTAAGCAGCCGGAACATCCGGAACCAGGTAGTCATGGAATTCATGGTTTGGATTTTCGCTGATTGTTTTAACCATAGATTCACCGAGTTTTACGTAGTCAACCTCACCGGACTGATACAGCTGGTAAGCAACATCGTTAGACTCTACCATTTTTAAGGTAACAGTATCGAACAGAAAGCAGTCTTTGTCCCAATATTCAGGGTTTTTGGTGAGAACTTTTTCGTTGCCCTGCAAATAAGAAGTCATGGTGTAGCAGCTGTTGTACCACATATTTTCGTTGTTCATTGCACGAACGCCGTCAACGCCGCCCAGTTCGTCGATCATAGCCTGAGACATTGGCATACCGGTGGTGTAAGACATCAGAGAATCAAAGTAAGGTTTTTCAGAGGTGCAGGTGTAATGCAGGGTGTAAGCATCCGGAGCTTCAACACCAACCATTTCACGGAATTTGGAGCCTTCACCGGCAGTGAGAGCATAAGCGTCTTCTTTGGACAGGCTCTTGGTGTAATCGTAGTATTCCTGTGCACCTTTGATCATCTGGCAAGGCATAGAGGTTCCGACAGAATCATTTTTGTGGAAGTTAAGAGTCCATTCAAGAGCAGTCAGGAAGTCGTCTGCAACGCAGTCAGCTTTAATGTTGCCATTCATGTCAACCCATTTTACATCATTGCGGAGTTTGAAGGTCCAGTTAAGACCGCCGTCTTCGGAACCCCATTCGGTAGCGATACATGGATGGCGTTTATCAAGGCTGTCTTTTTCCAGAAGACCTTCAACGAGGTTGAAGAGAACTTCAAAGTCTTCGTTGGTTTCGCTGTGCAAAATGTTGAAGGTAGTCAATTCATTCTGAGCCAGTTTTGGAAGTACCAAATCGGTGATTTCGTGTTTGCCAACAACATCAGAAACATCAACCGCTTTGTCATCGCCTTCTTTGTCTGCTGCTTCGCCTTTGTTTTCAGATTCGGCAGAAGCTGCATCGTTTGGTTTTTCTTCTTCGGTAGCAGGTGCATTACCGGTGCAAGCAGTCAGAGTCATCATAGCAGCTGCACACAGAGCCAGCATCTTTGTTGCTGTTTTGTTCATTATTATATCCTCCTTAGGATTTTTTACAGAAAAATGTTATCGGTCAGTGGCTTTTTCTAATTTCTAAAATAGTATAACTTTTGAAGGGATAAAAAAACGCACAAAAACCAGATTAACTTGTATATCTAAATAATAACAGATAAAAAATTTTGTGTCAACATTGATAATAAAAAATAAATAAAAAGCAAATATTTTCCAAATGCCCAACAGCAATATTTGTAACCCTTTTTATTCCCTCTGCTATTATTTGGAATAATCATGAAAACAAACAAAAAAAGACTCACCGTCCGTTGACGATGAGTCTTAACTGGTTGCGGGAGTACACAACATATTTTACCTAAAATATTATTTAGGTTTCTTCATCCTCAAAAGAATCTATGAAGGTTATTTCGCAATCATCAAAAGGAATATCAATACCTCCATTTTTGATACCGTTTTCGATTTCTTCATAGATTGCCAGCGTGATAGGGTCAGCTCCCTTTTTGTCGCAAGGATAAGCCACAATGCGCCCTCTGGGGGTTTGTGTCCTATGTTTTATCAAGTACTGAAATGGGTCTAAGTCGGTAATAAATGGGCTGCCATCCTCTAAAATGAATGTTGTGAACTTAAACCGTTCTTTGTATACTTTCACAAGTGCGTTCAGATGGTTAATCCTAGTTCTCATTTCTTAATTCTCCGATAATGCTTTCCAGTTCGTCCAGTTTAGCCTGTTGGTCGTCAACACGAATTGCACCTAGACAGACGTTACATCCATACAGAATAGCGTTTGCAGTTTTTGCATCAATTTCCCCATTTAAGAGCATATTTGCAATTCTGTTTACTGCTCGCCGGATCTCTCTGGAAGATGTCATTTTTAATCTTTTCTTTGTCATGATTTCCTCCATATAGCAGAAGGGCGCACGGACTATTGCCCACACGCCCCTGAAATTATTCTACGCGCTGTTCCTGATAGTAGATAGCTTTTACTTTGTTATCCAAAACAAATGCATCATAACAGATACGACCCTCCACAAGTGCACCAGACAAGCCCGGCGGATCTTGGTGAATTCGGTAATCTTCCAGCTTCACAGGGGCTACGGTTGCCGATGGGTGTGCCATCATAAAACCGAAGTTTGCAGGCAGTCGCACTTTCGGAACCTTTACCACTGCTGCGCCATCCAGTAAACCAATTACACCACGCAGGCGCATTTCCTGCCCAATATCAGAATCTAGAGTTATTTCTTTATTCTGCTTCATCAATGCATAAGTGGCAGGGGTAACAAGTAAAACCCTGTTTGTTTCCGGTACTTCGGCATCATCCAGGGCTTCGGAAGCTTTCAGGATTTCAGTGTAAATATTATCAACAGTGAGGGCAACGGCTGCGGGCTTTGTTCCTGCTTTCGTCACCATGACGTTATAAACGTATGTGTCAACCTCTGGGATAACAATTTCTCTATTCTGCCTTGAAAGAGCTGTTGCAGCTGCGAGCTGCTGAGCGGTTTCATCTGTATCAAGTTTATCAATCGCAAAGGTAAATGACCGGTCTTTCGTGAGGGTCATTTCCTCTGTGATTGCATCCAGACCAGCGACAGCGCCGAAACGGCTCCAATTTGTTTCTGTATTGGCTCCGGCTCTGTCATAGTCATTCATTTTTGATGTGCTGACTTTATAAATTTTAATCGAATGCGCGCCTGTCCAGTCGTAGTCCTGATTAGTGAGAAGAAAGCGCTTGGATTCTGCTTTGAATTGTTCGTCCACATAAGGTGCAAATTTAGTTACAAGATTGACTGTTGCCAAAAATATCAACTCCTAAAATTTAGTTTTAGGCTTGAAAGCGTCAGCAATACCACTTTCAGAGAAGTTGTTTGCGCTTGAAGTGCCAGGGATAGGGGAATAAAATTGATTTTTTTGTTTATCGTTAAGTCCTAAACCCTTCACCAACTTTTCGACATTGTTTTTAAACTTCTCTGAATCGCTTGTATCAAGCGTATCAAGAAATACACTTTTGTACTCTTCATCAATTTTTAGAGAGGAAATATATTCACGACACGCAAGCGTGTTTTCTTTTGCTTCCAAAACCTTTTCGCGTTCTTTAAGTGAGGTTTCCCATTCATCATCTTTCGGTTTCTCCCGTTCCCTGGATAGCCGGTCCGATATAATACGGTTTACCTCGTCCTGAGTGAATAGGCGTTCGCCCCCGTTTTCCTCTGGGGTTTGAGTGTTGTCCTGAGCGTTTTTGTTTTCTTCCATTTTTAATACCTCCGTTTTACGCCATGAGTGCGGCTAGATAAAAAGAAAAGGCATGAGAACAGCGGTTAAACTGTTTCCCATGCCTTGACTGGCTAACCCTTGCGGGCGGTACTCATGCCTATTTCTATTTTTTATTATATCATATAAAGGGGGATATGGCAAGCATTTTCCCTTTATATATGCGGATTTTGAGTGTTCTTAGTAGTTAAATAGATGTGCCTAAAAGGGGGATGAAGGTCTTTTTTGTTTACCTTTGCAGATGGATTCTTTTTCATTAGTAAAATAAGAATTTCCTCCACCTCTGCCGATTCTTCAGGAAGATACGCAATCTTAATTTTCATTTTGATTGTCCCCCGCGTGAAAATTCTGCACCAGCTTTAAAGCCTGTAAAGAAGGAATCTATTTCAGTAACCTCAACAAGGTTGTTGATTAGATGATGAAGCCGCTCTTTCCGTTCCTTGTTTGTAGGGAGGTCTTTTATACAGTCGTTTACGGCTTTTTCAATGGTCTGAAACGGTTCTTTGTGTTCAATATTCAGTTTGTAGTCTTCCGGGTTTTCTTTGTTTCTTTCGTTAGCTTTCATTTTTTATATTCCTTTCTATGAATAAAATTTAGGTTTTTATAGGTTCTAGCAGGATTTGTGCTTATATGTTTTCCTTCGTTCGCGCTCTATGTGCTTTCCCGCGGCAACGCCTAAAATAAAGCCCACAGCAGCATTAAAATATCCCGAATCATTATCACGAATAACTTTTGACAAGGCACGACAAGCGGAGATATTGGGGTTGTCATCATCTAAGAGACAACAGTGCAAAGAAGAATATTCAAGAACCTTTGCAGCCTCTTCCTCGGTTAAGTACATCATATAGATTATCCTTTCTAGCAATCTGCCGCCATCTTTGTTTCACATTCTGACAGGTCGAAAAAGGTTTTACCCTCTGCCAGAGCCGCGCACAGGCTGCTCAAAGCGCTTGCCGCTTCTCCATAGATTTCAAACCATGCAAGGGGCTTTTGTTCTCCTAAAGGTCTAAGTACCCACCCATCGGGCGAAGAACAAACATCTATCAAAAGGGAATCAACCTTGCGAACTGCGAATAAATCATAAGAACCAAACTGTCTGTATTTAACGTACATCTTTTTTACCTCCATCAACAATAAATCTTTTTCTTGCCATCATTCCTGCGAAAAACGTTTGAAATTCAGGGGAATCAAAATCCCCAAAACTGCCAGGCATTTCTATCTTTTCCCCACTGGAAAGCCAGTTGTCAAATAAGCCTAAAGCAATCAAAATATCAGTTTTTTGTTCATCAGACATTGTTTTTTTCCTCCAATCTGTTGTACAATCAAGGTGGGTATTTTATTGTTTGCCGTTCTCGGTGTTGGTAGCGCCGGGAGCGGCTTTTTTTTTCATGCAGTCGCACACTTCTCCGGGGTCAAGGTGTGCGCCGCACTTCGGACAAGTCCGGTAATATGGTTTCACTGCCCTATGTACATCTTCCCAGAAGCAGCCGCCCTCCCTGTAATGGTACGGACAGTCCTGCATACATGGGCTTTTGTGGTCCATCACGCAAATCATTTTCTTTTTCTCCTTTTCTAATGGCTTTTACGCCTTTTACGCCTTTTACGCCCTAACTTTCATTTTAAAATTAGGGCTTTTGCACCTTTTACACCTTTTACACCGCTGTCACCTCCTTTCAATTTTGAGCCTTTAAGCGTCTATACTCTGGATTGATATAGATTTTTTCGGTTGGTCTGCCCCCGGTAATGGTAGACTCAATGAAGATATAACCACGGTCAACAAGAATATCAAGTTTCGGTCTGAATTCTTCCATAGTCTTGAAGCCTTCTTTTTTTCTGCATAAATCGAAAACAGCGCTCACAGTTGTACAATCTTCCTCAATCTTTTCCATTCGCTTTAAGATATACTTGGCGTCTTTTTCTTCCTGAGATTCACCCATACCCATTATGGAGAAGGCGGCTTTTGCGTGCTCTAAAAAGTAAAGACCTATCAGGCGCGCATCATGGATTGTTTTGGCAGCCATGGGAATATCAGCAGACTTATTTAAATGCTGACAACAGTGCAGCAGTGCTGCTATTCGCATAGAGTTACCATGTAATTTTCCTGCCCATTCTCCAATTTCCTCGAGATCCTCTGTTAATCGGGGTTCGATCTCGTTGTAAAACTTTTCAGTAAGTAAATCGGCTTCGGGGCTATATGGAATGATTAGAGGCTTATCAGTATCAGGGATGGAAAGCAAAGAGAAAATCAAGTCCTTATATGCTGCTTCTATTGATTCAGGGATAGGAGCAGCCCTGTACTTGCGTTTTCCAACAAGGGAATTAGGAATGCAATAGAAAAACCTTGCAAGCAATCCCTTTCCTTTAAAGTCCTTGTTTTCCATAATGGAAGACAAAACCATAGGTTGAGCCATCAAGAGTATAGTCAGGCTTGGGCACTCGATGGAAACGCAAGTACCGCCCTTCCTGTCAACCTTAACTGGGTCACCGGGATATGCTTTCAGAAAAATATCCATATTCGGTCTATCGGAGTAACGACCGGCAATAATATCAAAGATACCTCCCTCAGCACTGATAATGGAAACTTTCCCGTTATTCTCATTCATAATTTCAATGAGCTTTTCAGGGGTTACATCATCAGCAATCAGGCGAAGAGGATAGACTGCGCTTTTTCTAAGTTCCCTGAGGTTATCCTGTTGAGAAAACAGATATTCTTCATCAATTCGCTGTTTCTCTTTGGCAGATGGATTAAAAGTTTCTTTCCTGCCGCTTATGTTTTTAGAAAGCTCATCTTCAATCTTGCTGATAGCGGTTACAAGCATTTTTTCCTGTGAGCGGAACTTGTCCACTTCTGGGGCTCTTCTCCTGTTTTCTCTATCCTCATACTCATAAACCGGTGCAGTAACTTCCCTCAAAACAGGGCTTTTTCTTTCTGACGGTGGAGCTATCACGATAGTATATAGGTTAAGTGATTCTTTCCATCCATTTAAGGGGAGTACCTCAAATTTCCCTTGTACAGACAATGCGACAACAGCCAGACAGGAAACCGCCACCATATCAGGGGAAACCTGTTTATTTTCTGCCACTGCCAGCACATAATCTTTTAATACTGGCGGTAAGCTGTCTATTGGAAAGGCGGGTAATTGATTTACATCCATGTCCGTAAAAGGCGTAAAAGGCGTAAAAGTGTTTAGAATCCTTTTGTGAGTGTTCTCAATCGCCTTTTCTATCGTTGTTTGATAGAGATTGTCAAACTCTTCTGAGCTCAACCAATGATTCTCATTGACAGCTTTCTTCTTTAGCTCAAAAATAAGTTGCTGTTTTACCAGCTCACTGGCTGAACTGAAAACAATGATACAAAGAGAATCCTTATCCCAGTCGGATAGCTCATTGATGTAATAGCGGAGTTCGCTTTCAGTCAATCGCTATCAGCTCCTTTCAGAATAGCGTCCAGTCCGAACCCATCAATCAACTTTCGAGCGATTACATCGGCGGGAATATCTGCCCATGTTGACCGCTCCTCTTTTAGCTCCCATTCTCCGGTAGCGGGATTCTTTACCATGCAGCCGACAACAGGGATACGGCACATTGTAAGGTCTGACATTAGAATGTGCCGTATC
>OHKJ01000666.1_pt1 | contig 16474 bp, 7 predicted proteins | sample 1568791 | NCBI WGS metagenome assembly OHKJ01 (sample SAMEA3879584, study PRJEB24766) | human gut metagenome | biome: human-associated habitat; feature: feces | place: USA | collected 1985/1987 | reverse complement strand
CACGTAATCCGCCACAGTGACCAATCATCAACCAGACATCCGGGCGTAGCACCGCCAGATGATCGCAGATGGTTTTTGCATTTGACGGTCCCACGCCAATATTCACCAGAGTAATACCCTGACCATCGGCGGTAATTAAATGCCATGCTGGCATCTGGTGTTTTTTCCATGCAAGGTCGGAAATGGCTTCTTCTGGCGCTTCGGTTTCGGCGGTGATCCAGTTCCCGCCAGCACAAGAAAGGGCAATGTAGGGACTATCAGGGTCGAGGATCTGGCTGCATCCCCAACGAACGAATTCATCCACATAACGTGTGTAGTTGGTAAACAAGACGAACGGCTGAAAATGTTCAACTGGCGTACCGGTATAATGGCGCAACCGCGCGAGGGAAAAATCGACGCGGCGCGCATCAAAATGCGATAGCGGGGAGAATTCCGTTGGATGATAAATGCCGTCTGCAGTTTCATCGCCAATTTGCGCCAGTTCTGTTGTCGGGAAGTAGCGAGTTAACCCAGCGCTCATTGAGCGATCAAGTGTCAATTCAGAGCCATCGATGACATAAGGATAAGGGATTTCATGCTGCGAGGGTTGCACCGAGATATGCGCACCATAATCCTGATACAGCAACGTAAGTTGTTCATTGAGATACGAACGAAAGAGAGTAGGGCGAGTAATCGTGGTGGTGTAGCTGCCTGCGTGAGTAAAACGACCAAATGCGCGCGTTTTGGGGGGATTGGTTGTGCTACCGTCCCAGGTTACGGTCAGTGATGGATAGACAAAAAGACCTTGTTTGCGGGCGTTTTCATCAGGTAATTCGCCACTTGTAATATATTTGCCAATGGCGTTGCGTAAAGCGACTACAGATTGCTCATACAGCGCGTCGAGTTTATCCAGTGCCTGAGCTGGGGTCAGACCGGAGCCCTTATTATTCATGTGTGTCTCCTGTTCCATACAATTACCGCACATCCGATAGTATGTCACAGGAATGTGAAACAAAAGTGTAAGGCGAAGATCGGATGATCTTCGCCAGGCTATTAAGCACGTTGATTGTCTTTCATCAACAAAGCGGTCATTGCGGAAATCAGGCATCCAGCCAGCAAATAAATGGCGACGCTATGCCAGTTCCCGGCAAAGTAAGTGATGAGTGCAGCGGCAATGAAAGGTGTAAATCCACCGCCAACCACACTGGCAACCTGATATCCGACTCCAGCGCCACTATAGCGATAACTGGCACCAAACATCTCGGTAAACATCGGTTGTTGCACGCACACCACCATGTCATGAGCAATGTTTGCCAGCATGATGGAGAAGAAAACTATCCAGAAAATAGATTGTGCTTCAAGCGCCATAAAGAAAGGAAATGCGCTCAACGTTCCGATCAACGCGCCTGTGATATAAACCCTGCGGCGACCAAAACGATCGGCAAGCCAGGCAAAACAGGGAATTGTCAGGCAGCTTAATCCACCGACCAGCAAACCAATATTAAGGAAAAGTTCGCGCGGTAACCCCATATTCTGGGTTGAATAATTAAGTGCAAAGGCGGTAACGATGTACATCGTCAGCAACTCGCACAGTCGTAGCGCAATAATCTTCAGGAAAGCACCGGGGTGTCGTAATAGTGCTTCGATAACCGGGATGCGTTTTTTCGCGGCCGCTTGATTATGTTGCTGTTGTTCAAATTCCGCGGACTCCTCCATGCCATTACGCACCCACAATGCCCCCAGTACCAGTACGATGCTAAACAGGAAAGGAATGCGCCAGCCCCAGCTTAAAAACTGTTCGTCAGTCGTCATCATACTGATCAATGAAACCAGTCCGGTCGAAAGCAGTAAACCTACTCCGTAGCCAACTTGTACACCGCTACTGTAAAAGGCTTTTTTATTTTTCGGTGCACTTTCAACGGAAAGTAACGCTGCGCCTCCCCATTCGCCGCCGACGGCAAATCCCTGTATGGCACGCAGCGTCACCAGTAAAATGGGGGCCCACCACCCAATAGTCGAGAAGGAAGGAAGAATGCCAATCAAGGCTGTCGCGATGCCCATCATCCAGACGGTCAGCATTAACATGCGCTTACGTCCCAGTCGGTCGCCAAAGTGACCGAAAATGACACCGCCGAGCGGTCGGAAAAGGAAGCCGACACCAAAGGTGGCAAATGCGGCGAGCGTTCCCATCGCCGGGCTTACTTGCGGGAAAAACTCGCGATTAAACACCAGTGCGGCGGTAATGCCATAGAGTAAAAAATCATACCAGTCGACGACGGCACCAGCGAAACTGCCTAACGCAGCTCGTCGGGCGCGACTTAACGAAAGCGTCCCTTCATCGGGACGAGTGGAGATGAGCGTGGAGTCCATAATGATCCTGTTTGTACTGTCTTTTTATAATTAGTATGGAAAAGGTAACTCACATTGCCGTCGATCTATAAACGAACCTTATGAGACTACCTCGACAGAGCGCATCTGCAAATGATTTTATGGCTGATTAGCGGCAACATGAAAAATTCGATGGAAGATGAAAGCGCAGGAGTTGCTGGTGTTGTTTAAGGATTAAGCAGAGCACCCACAGGTTCGAGATATGAAACATAAAAGTCCGCATATGTACAAAATAGCACCCTGATGAGTCTGATAGACTGCATTGCATTATAACCAGTAGGGAGGCGAGGTTAGGTATGTTTTTAGCATCATTGTTGAGACGTATTGCATTTAGTTACTACGATTATAAAGCTAATAATTTCAATATTGGAAAAACAGACTTTGTTGTCATCCATATTCCCGATCAAATTGGCGATGCTATGGCCATCTTTCCAGTTATTCGGGCGATTGAAATGCATAAAATAAAGCATCTTTTAATTGTTACTTCGACTATTAATTTAGAAGTCTTTAATGCGCTCAAACTTGAACAGACTAAATTAACATTAGTTACAATGACTATGCAGGATCACGCAACATTAAAAGAAATAAAAAATTTAGCGAAGAACATAACACTGCAATACGGTACGCCGGATCTTTGTATAGAGGCGATGCGTAAAAAGAACCTGAAAACGATGATATTTATCAGTCAGTTGAAAGCAAAAACGAATTTTCAGGTTGTTGGTTTAACCATGAAGTGCTATTCCCCTTTGTGTAAGGACGCGTCCCGGATGGATCAGAGTCTCCGGGCTCCCGTACCCATGACATGGGCATTTATGATGCGTGAGGCGGGTTTTCCAGCAGTCAGGCCAATATATGAATTGCCACTAAGTGAGGATGTACTCGATGAGGTGCGCGAGGAAATGCGATCGTTAGGAGTTTACATTGCGCTCAATTTAGAAGGTAGTGCACAGGAACGTACATTTTCATTATCGATAGCAGAAAATCTAATAGCAAAAATTCAAAGTGAAACAGATATGCCAATAGTGATCGTTCATGGACCAAAAGGGGAAGATAAAGCCAGGGTATTAGTGGATTGTTATAATAATGTCTTCCGTTTATCCTTATCACCCTCGATTAAACGTTCGGCAGCAATCATAAAAGATGCTTATATCGCAATAACTCCTGACACCTCAATATTACATATGGCAAGTGCCTATAATACCCCCGTTGTTGCAATTTATGCTGATTACAAAACGCGATGGCCCGCAATGGCCGATGTTTCGGAGTCAGTCGTCGTTGGGCAAAAAATTGACAATATAAGTCTGGATGAATTCGCAAAGGCATTAAAAAGTGTTTTGGCGAGAATATGAGGCAGTATTTATGCATATTAATGCCGATCTGTTATGAACGGTGGTGTCATCAATACTCTGTGGCTGGTCAATCATTACAGAAAGCCAGCCTTTGGATCAAAGCTGTACTCACCGGATACAACCATAGTCACACCGAACGTGAATCTGGCGGTATCGCATTTTTATTTATTCATTTTCTGTGAGAGAAGGGCAAGTTCTGTAGAGAGAATGTAAAAAAGAGCGCCCCGAATGGAGCACTCTTTAAGGAATTATAGCGGAAAATCAGAGGTTTTTATAACATGTCGCATGAGCAAACCCAAGCTTTTCATATACACTTTGCTCACCTGTTGCCAGAGAAATTACGTATTGTTCGCTTGAGTTTGCGGGACTAGATGACCAATACATATTTGATTGAAAACCAGCTTCAGTCGTGTAATGCCCCATATCTCCCCATTCACTGTACAGTGACCCGATGCCTCGGGAACGACTATGGTTTAAATGGTCTCCAAGGGGAAGTGTGTAGCCATTGCTACTGCAAAAATTTTCAGCAAGGCTGTATATCATGAAAGCATCGCCGGCGTTCACCCACCAACTCTTCACTCGGATTTCGTATATATAGCTAGGGCCGCCTGTTTTTGGCGTCGCCGTAATCCTCTCCCATTTGCTGCCGACATTTTTAAATGTCACTTTACCGGTAGCATCAACATCGACCCAGGAGCCAGAGCTTGAAAACTCATAATCAGCCGCCGTTTTTCCTGGAGCAAAGTTGTCATTATTCAACTGATAATACGCCCCGGTGAATCCCTGCGAAGGGAATGTAGTTGTTGGTAGGTTAGCACCATTGACCAACACTGTACCGCTCATTATTTTGTCTTCTGCGCGAGTGAATTGTATTGTGGTACTCAGACCCGCTTGATGAACACCATTCAATACAGGGATCAGCGTTGCGATACCCTCTCCGCCGCCTGTAACAGTGGCTTTGTAATCACCGTTGATATTTTGACTGTAATCAATTGCGCTAATTTTCACATAGGGCACGTTAGTACCTGATTGCACAAATTCCATCCCTTCAGAAACTTTGATCGGATTGCCTGATATATCGTACAAAACAAGATGTAGCTCAGCACTATCGGTATAGTCCCCTTTCAGTGATGACCGATTGTTCTTAAGGACGGACTGCGAGGCGTCAGCCGGGCCTGCCACCAGCGTTATATCTACTGTTTGCATTCCACCAGCGGTCGTGACTGCGCTTACCGTGACGCTACCTGTCATCGCTCCTTTCACGCTTGTTGTCGCGATTCCGTTTTGATCGGTCACCGCTGTTAATGTCGTTAATGTGGCAGAGCCGCTTTTTAAGGCGAAGTACACAGTGAGACCTTCGATCAGGTTACCACTGCCATCCTCAACCGTTGCCTTTAAGGTACTTAAATCACTGTTGGTGGCGGCGATAGTCGATGGATCAGCGATAAAGCTAGCAACATGTGCGGTGCTTGAGTTGCCAGTGACTTTCACGGTTGTCTGTGTCTGTATTGTTACGCCGTTATGGAACGATGCAGTCACCGTATATGTACCGACTTTATTGCTGATCAGAACGACTGGTGCCTGACCTGAAGAGTTGGTTCTCACTTTTCCGCCACTTAACGTTGCACCTTCTGGCGTTACGCTAAAGTTGATGACCTGACCTTCCACTGGCGTGCCATTTGCAGAAGTTAGCGTTGCCGTCAGAGTTGCACCTGTTGGGGAATTGACACCGATAAGCGGGCTGGACGCCGTGAGTGTCAGTTTTTCATCAATAGCCTCCAGTTGTTTCTCAATTGAGGCTCCATTCGCCAGGGATGCTTTCACCATATACGAACCGTTTCTTTCGGGCGTCATGGTGACCTCGGCTATACCCTGCGTATTAGTAGACACCGTATTCTGGCTGATGATCATTTGCGAGGATGGCTCTGCACTGAATGTCACGGGTTGATGCGCAACCGGGTTGCCAAACTGGTCGTTAACGTGAGCTTTAACTGCTACGTCTTGTGCGACCATTACCTGACCTTCAGGTATCTCCAGACTGGTAAACGTCGCAGAATTAACATCTGCACTGGCATTCAGTAATCGCGAGATGACTTCAGTAGGTTTATCTGCCAGAGAGGCTGAAACTGTTTTCAGTCCGACCTCGGTGCTTGTCACAAGAATTTCAGCGAATCCCTGACTATCCGTTTCAACGCTGGTGCTGCTTAGCGTGACGGAGGTTCCGCGGAAATTAACTTTTATGCCTTCTACCGGGTTGCCGTTAGCGTCAGTGACGCTTGCCGTCATGGTTGCGCCCTCGGTCGTGCTGACGACGAATGAGTATACAGAGGTTAAGGAGGTCAGTTTTGCGGTACCAGCATCGGCAATCAACGTCACCTGTTTCGTATCACTGACACCATAATTGTTCACGCTAACTGTCACGGGGTAGGTGCCGGATTTTGTACCGCTCAGTGTAACTTCAGCCTTGCCGTTGATGTCTGTAATGGCGGAACCGCCTTGTCCGAGAGTGAAGCTTGCGCTCACATCTGCCGGTAGCGTGAATGTCACCGCCTCATTGGCTAACGGGTTGCCGTTTCCATCAGTCACTGTTGCCTGAAGTGTGGTCATCCCAACGTTATTGGCGATAAAGTTGTCCTCGGTAACGTTAAGATTAACCTGCGCAGTGAGCGTATCCGCAGTAAAGTTCACCACCAGTTGTCCGCTCTTACCGCCAGCCATCGATGCTGTAACAGTATGAGCGCCTGCTTTTGTACCTTTCAGCGTGACTTTCGCTTTGCCTTCAGTATCCGTAATCGCTTTACCGCCATCGCTCAGCGTGAAGTTCGCCCTCACATCTTCCGGCAGAGTAAATGTTACCTCAGTGTTGGCTATCGCATTGCCCTCTGTATCAGCGACTGTTGCTGTGAGTGTCGTGAGATCGTTATTGTCGGCAATCACCGGATCCTTAGAGGCTGCCAGCGAGATTTCAGCATTCGCGACGTTCGGCACATAGGTCACTGTTTGTTGCATCGAATCACCATTTTCGAGGGTTGCCGTCACTTGATAAACCCCGGCTTTTGTAGCGGTAAAGCTTGCGTAAAAATTGCCGTAGTAGTTGGTAGTATATATACCAGTTATTACTGGGGGTCACGCCTTCACTTGGTGAAACGCTGAGGGTCACCTGATGCTGGGGGACACTGTTGCCGTAATTATCCTTCACCTCAATATACAGACTGGTTGTCTCGCCTGCGGAGACTGTATCAAAAAGTGCATGTAGCAAAGTGAGGTGTGCCGTAGACGCATCAGCATTGACATTAATTGATGTGCTAAGCGTGGAGCTACCATTTTCCAGACTGGCCTCAACGGTATCTGGTCTCGCTCCTGATTCTATCGAGGAGCGGGTATTGGTATAAGTGACGGTAGCCTTACCCTGTTCGTTCGTTACGGCTTGGCCGCCATTCGTCATTTCGGCAGAGTTTGTTCTGCTGGTGAAGTTCACAGTCACACCTTTCACCGGAAAGCCATTATTATCAACGACTGTGGCGGTAATGACGCTGCCGGTGCTGTTCTGCGGGGTACCGGCGAATATGCTGTCTGGGACAGGCGTCAACTCGATAATTTTTGCCGCCGCTGTGTCGCCAATAAAATGCACAGTTTTGTTGTCGCTGGCACCAGTATTAGCCAGTGATGCAGTAACAGTCTGCTCACCAAAGGCAACGCCTGCGAGAGTGGCCTGCGCGATGCCAGACTCATTGGTATTACTTTCCCCTGGGGTCAGGGTGAGGCCTGAAGAAGCTGTGCTGAATGTTACCGGAAGATTGTTCACCTCATTGTCGAACTGATCTTTGACCGTTGCAGTTAGCGTTGCGCTATCGACGCCATTACCTGTTATCTCATTTTTTGATATCTGCAGGACAACCTGAGCCGAGGTTTTGTCCGCCACAAACGTTACCGGCTGCGAATCACTGGTATTGTTATTACTCAGCGTTACGGTAACCGTATGCGTGCCCGCTTTTTTGCCTTTGAGGGTGACATGCGCTTCGCCATTGGCCTGAGTGATGGCAATACCGTTATTTTCGAGGGTAAAGTTTGCCGCAACGTCCTGTGGCATGGTGAAGTTCACCGTTATTCCCGCCACCGGATGATTCGACGGATCTTTCACCGTCGCCGTCAGCTGCACGCTGTCACTGTTATTCGTCACCACCTGTTGAGCAGGGATATTCAGCGTGACCTGCGCGTTGCTGGCATCGGGCGCAATATTGACTGTCTTCGTATCGTTGTTGCCGTTAGGCAGTGTGGCTTCGGCTGTATGAACACCCAAAACCGTGCCCTTAAGGGTAACTTCAGCAACACCACTGTCGTTTGTATTGCTCGTGCTCTGACTAAGTTGTGTATCAGCCGGGTTAGTACTAAAGGTGACCGGTAGATCTATTACTACGTTATCAAAAGGATCTTTCACTGTTGCTGTCAGCGTTGTCTCATCCACGCCATTCCCAATGATTTCCGCTTTCGAGGTTTGCAGAACGACAACTGCGCTGTCCTTATCCGCCACGAATGTGACTGGCTGCGCATCGCTGGCATTATTGTTACCCAGCGTTGCGGTAACCGTATGCGTGCCCGCTTTTTTACCTTTGAGCGTGACATGCGCTTCGCCATTGGCCTGGGTAATGGCAATGCCGTTATTTTCAAGGGTAAAGTTTGCCGCGATGTCCTGAGGCATGGTGAAGTTCACCGTTATTCCCGCCACCGGATGATTCGACGGATCTTTCACCGTCGCCGTCAGCTGCACGCTGTCACTGTTATTCGTCACCACCTGTTGAGCAGGGATGTTCAGGGTGACCTGCGCGTTGCTGGTATCGGGCGCAATATTGACTGTCTTCGTATCTCTGTTGCCGTTAAGCAGTATGGCTTCGGCTGTATGAACACCCAAAACCGTGCCCTTAAGGGTAACTTCAGCAATACCGTTCTCATTAGTATTACGCGCGTTCAGACTCAGTTGCGTGTCTGCGGGAGAGGTGCGGAAGACTACTGACAAATTTTTAACCACGTTATCAAAAGGATCTTTCACTGTTGCTGTCAGAGTCGTCTCATCCACGCCATTCCCAATGATTTCCGCTTTCGATGTTTGTAGAACGACAACCGCTCTGTCTTTATCCGCCACAAACGTCATTGGCTGTGTATCGCTGACATTGCTGTTAGCCAGACGAGCCGTGATCATATGCGTGCCCGCTAACGTGCCGGTCAGGGAGGCGATTGCAACCCCGTTACTATCCGTCATGCCTTTTCCGCTGTTGCTAATCGAGAACCGACTTGCGACGTCGTTTGGCACAGTGAAGGTGATTTCTTTATCTTTTAGTGGGTTGCCATTTTTATCCTGCAAGGTTGCAGTCATATGTTGCGGAGCTGTGTTGGTGACGGTGATATCACCTGAAGGCACACTAAGGGTCAGGGCAGCAGTACTTTGATCACCGATAAAATTCACCTGTTGATTGGCCTGGGAACCAGAGCTCACAGAGGCCGTAACTCTATAATCACCGTTTTTTAAACTGGTCAGCGTGGCTGTGGCGATCCCGTCGTGGCTATTCACTTCGGTTTGGCTCAGTTTCGCCTCTGCTGAATTAACATTGAAGGTGACCTTGACGTCATTGAGCAGGTTGCCTTTTGCATCCCGGACTGTCGCGGTCATTGTGGCGCTGTCATTGCCGTCAGCGACCACTTCATTTTTCGACTTCTGCAGATCAACCTGTGCGGTACTTGAGTCACCGACAAAACTGACGATTAACGTTTGTTTCACGCCATTTTCAAGGGTGACTTCAACCGTGTTGTCTTCCTGCTTACTACTTTTCAGATCAAAAGTCGCCAGACCATTAACATCCGTTTTTGCGGTGTTTTGATTGTTAAAGGAAGTTGCCGATCCGCTTAATACCGCAAACGTGACGGTATGATCATTGATTGGGTTGCTTCCCTCATCAGCGACATTGACCGAGACGGTGTTTGCTGCATTCTCATTGGCGAGCACACCATTATTGCTGGCAGATAATGTCGCAATTTTCGCTGACTGCGGGTTGGCGTCGATGATAAATCCAGCGGTATGCAAATCTTCATTCCAGTTTTGCATTAACAGCTTCGCAGTAAGCCCACTGCCTTTGGTATAGGCGGTATAGGTTGCTTTATAGACGCCATCTGCGGTTTCTTTCCAGTCTGTAGTGACACCAGGTTTCACGTTGTCGATGCTGACTGCGGTATTCAGTTGCTGTTTTTGTTCCTTAACAGGTTTGTCATTTTCATCTCTCAGTTCTACCGTCACCTCGATAGGATTGCCGGAGAGATAACGGTCCTTATCAATTTTAATTGACGAGTGAGTTCGGGATGACGAAACAGAAATGATATTCACCACGGCGGGGGCTTTAGCCGCATCCACACCGTTCAGCTGTGGCATCAGCGTTAGCGTGCCAGACATCGCTCCTGTGGTCAGGACTTGGGTATAGCTTCCGTCACCATTATCTTTCCAGTCAGAAAGGGTGATGTCCTGAACACCTTCGTGACGTGTCGAGAGCACCAGCCCGATAACAGGATTACCTGCTGCATCATGAGCAATAAAAGTCAGTGTGGCGGTTGAATGGGAATCCGCGCTCAACGTCTGGGTACTTAACGATACCGAGGAATCTTTCTGGCTTAGCGTAGGTGCCTGAACGACTACCATGCTCTGTTCACGATTCGAATAATTGCCTTTGACATCTTCAGCGGTGACTTCAATCGGCCAGGTGTTATCGGTTTCTGGCGTACTGGTGAACCGGTACGGCGGCAGGGTAACCAGAATATCTTTACCCGTTGTGACCACTTTACCACCGGCAGCTTCCAGAGCGGTGGCTTCGACGTTATAGCCTTTCAGGGCATATTTGGTTTGTAGCGACGAAACCAATGATTTCACTTCTCCTGACTTCCCTGTCACGGGGTCTGTCAGGGTCAGGCGAACCAGTTCTTTTTTGCGATATTCCAGAACGATGTTGTTGTTGCGATCCACCAGATCATAACGGCTGCCTGCAAGGCTACGCCGTGCAGCGACTTCATTCGGGTCAAGCTGTTTCTGCATTGCGCTGCCAGGTTGCCAGGTAAAATCGACGGCAAAACGGGTGTCATTTTCACCCTGTTTACCCTGGCGTTGCTCCGCGCTGAAGGTCATCAGCGGGAAGGGGGTATAGTTAAGTCCAGCGGTTATGGCATGAGGATTACTTTGCCGATCATCTTTATCGAACAGGGCCACTTCATCGCCATAATACTGTTCATAGACCAGTTTACCGCCAAGGTGCGGCCAGGCGGGTAACCAGCCTTCTGCGCGTACATCCCAGCCATTGGCCGGGCGTGCTTCATAATCGTTGTCCAGTTCAGGTGCGCTGCGCCAGTTGGTCAGTCGCAAATAGCCGTTACTGCTTAATTTAAGATAGTCGCGCCAGTACTCCGCGCCAATGCCGGCGCGGGAGTGGTAACGGCTAAGATCGTGGTCGAAAAAGAAGTTGATGCCCGACATCCATGTGGGAGTGAAATGACGCCAACCCAAGCCGTTGTTAATCTGCGTACGTTCGTCAGTACGGTGGAGGGTATGCTGGCTGAAAAAGAGATTATCAGGCGTTTCATACCACGGATGGAGAAAATCGAACTGGGAATTCTTCAGGCTAAAATCTTCATCCACGCCCAGCGTGATTCTTGCGGTACCGAAGCGGCTTAACCAGTCTGTCATTACCCCTGAAGCCTGAGAAGAGGCCCATCCACGCGCCATGTTTGCCGCTTGCTCGCTGTTCATATCTTCGGCGAGCAAAGACCCGATTTGCTGTGAAGTACTGGCTATCTGTTGCTCGAGGTTGTCACTGCTATTACCCGGCGGCGGGGTTGAATTTTTTTCACTAACTTGTGCCGGGACATCCAGTTCATCCCCCTGGCGGACATTATCAAAACCTCGAGCAAACGTACGAAACTGGTTGAGTTTGCGTAACTCAGCCAACGAAATACCGAAACGTTCGGCAACGCTTTGGGCCGATTCCAGCGCTCCAAGGGTGTAGGGCACCGTATTGGCATTTGCAATGGCGATTTGTGCAGGAACTGGTTGTTGGGTTGCGGCGTTTACCACACCTTGTGCTGCCACAGTCATAGGGAACACAAGTTGAGTTACCAGGCAGATACCCGCAGTTAAGCGGCGTAGTTTAATACCCATCCCGCATAAGATTTGTCGGTCATTTATTTCTTCTCCACTTCTCTTCTTCGTAGCCATGCTTACCTTCCCTGAACGAGCTAACATAAATGCGCCCTTTCTAGCACAGCGAAAAAAAGTAAATCCTGATAGCAATATGATTGAAAATTAATAACTTTTCGTTAAGCAGTTTTGGGTGTGAGTTGCAAGAGGGGAGACTACTGAATTACTCAAGTTTTATAATCGAGGGGAAAATGGTGATGGCGTCCATAGCAAAACGCCCTCAACCATAAAGGTCGAGGGCGCTTAAGATGTCAAAAACCCGCTATCCGTTAAAAAGCAATGCTCAACTAAGGTCAGTGACATTGCGCTAAAAAGCGAATTTTTAGAATTTGGCTCCTCTGACTGGACTCGAACCAGTGACATACGGATTAACAGTCCGCCGTTCTACCGACTGAACTACAGAGGAATCGTGTGAACGGGGCGCATATTACTTAGCGGTACCTTGTCTGTCAACACTAAATTTCATAAGTCATTTCAATTGGTTAATTAATCTGCAAAGTTGTTAATTAATGAACATTCGTCGTCGAAAACGAGTCTGTATCATTAGCGTGATGCAGTCTCTGCAAAGGATCTTGTTGATAAAATTGGCAGAAACGTTGCCACAATGAAGGGAAACGAGGAGCAAAAAGTTCTGGGGCGCTAAAGAAATATTCAGAAAGTACGGCAAAACATTCAGCAGGATCACTGGCAGCATAAGCATCAATGCTCGCCGCATTCTCGCCAACTAATTCGATTTCTTCCTGAATGTTGTTCATTGCAGCATGAAGATCGTGTTCCCAGCCAGCAACCTCACGCAACGGAATAAAGGGAACTCCGCTGGCGCGATCGCCGTTACGGGTGTCCAGCTTATGAGCGACTTCATGAATAATCAGGTTAAAACCAGAAGCATCAAAAGAATCTTGTATATCCAACCAGTTCAAAACGATAGGCCCTTGCTGCCAGCTCTGACCTGACTGAACAATACGTTGGTTATGCACCAGACCGATATCGTCTTCCCATTCATCATCGACCACAAATGGCGCAGGATAAATTAAGACTTCATGAAAACCATCCAGCCATTCCAGTCCTAACTCCAGAACGGGAAGGCAAAATAGAAGTGCTATCCGGCAGCTTCTTAATGAATCCAGTTCAAAGCCCTGTAAAGGAACAAGCCGCTTTTGCTGTAAAAAACGTTCGGCAAGAGTGACTAATTTGCTTTGTTCCTGTTCCGTCAGACACGTTAAAAGGGGGATCGATAGTGCTTCCTGCCAGGGAAGGGCAGTTTGATGTGCTGATTCTTGTACTTTCCAGGGCCACTTAATCATCGTTTTGCTCGCAAACTCGTCACTTGAACAAAATTGCACGGACAGGGACTGTTAAAATGCCAAATTTCCTGGCATCATGGCAACCATCTGAACGGAGAGATGCCGGAGCGGCTGAACGGACCGGTCTCGAAAACCGGAGTAGGGGCAACTCTACCGGGGGTTCAAATCCCCCTCTCTCCGCCACTTTATCAATGACTTATCTCCCGACTTCCCGCCTTGCTTTTCCTAAACAGAACAATCGTAGAATATTCTTGAAGGGTTAGATCGTCACTGTTTTCTGTTCGATACTGTGACATTCAGCACTTGATTCGCTATGGATCTGACAGGAAGGTTTCGAGCGAAAATCTGCAATTATTCAGTCGTTTTCTTATCGGTCACCATTATTCTTTTAGACATTGATCCTACAAAGCTGCCGCAAAGTTGGTGGTGGGAACTGAAGTTGCGTAGAGAAGTGGTCAATAATTGAGCAAAAAAAGGAACGCGGCCGTCAGATTAAAGCCGCGGGACAAAGTCCATAATTTCCAAGAGTTGTTGAATTTCCCAGCTTTTTTGAAAGCCTTTGTATCATACTAACAAGTAAAAAAGGTTTAAATACCAAAATTAACCTATATTTCTGGTTAGCTTTACCATGACAGATGACTTGCTCCTGGAGACATTGGCGCAGCCAGTCTGTATTGGTGAGTTGTGTATTTATTGTTCGCCGTTTTCTCAGTTTTTTCTACAGACATAATAAAAAAGACACGTCTCAAGCATGAGCGTGTCTGAGTTTGTCTTATTTATTTGTCTTGGTAAATTATTGTCGTTACTACCAGGCACTGTTCTGTTAAATAATTGAATCAGCGAAAAAAAATCAATGAGACATCATTTCCTCGACCACTTCTTCGCTACTCAACTGATAGGGATAATACGTTGGCCAGTTTTCCATTTCATTTAATAAAGATTGCTGTGAATCATTACCCATAAAAATGTGAAAATGAGATGATTTTCGTGGTGCAATTATATGATCGCTAAATTGAATATATTTAGGGGCTTTGCTTTCAGGATCTTTACATTCGAATAAATAACGAACGCCTTTCTTACCTGATTTATAGGTGAGTATTTTGTATCCATCGTAATCATATTTACAGGATGTTGTTTCATTATTTCTATGGAATTCAACAATGCCGTCCTCAATGCCAATCATCTCGATATCTGTCACATAACCTTTGCGATAATAATCTTTAATTTCAGCAAATGTTTTGGTTTTATCTGCATCCGCTTTCTTCTGAAAGACGGGGTCAAGTTTGCCACTTTGCAGTAAAGGATAAACGGATTGCCATACTCCATCCCAGTCACTTAGCGTTCGGTTTTGTACATTGGCATCATCAAAAACACCATTAGCAGCTTTTTGTTCGACCTCTGTTAAGGGTTTGCCGTGTGAGTGATGACCATGCGAAAAGGCAGGAGCGCTAACAATAAAGACACCTAAAGCAACAGCCAGTTTATGAAGACGAATCGCCAAAACAGTTTCCTCCAGAGTTAATGTATATAATGTGTAATGTTATATTGTAACATATAACAAAATGCAACAACTCTTAGGAAACGAGTGCAAAGTTACCTCAGGTATATTTTCCTATCTTATTGAAATGACATAAATTATGTCGATGATTTGAGGTTGATGACAAACGAAACATAACCTGATGTGATCTGCGTAGGCCGGATAGGGCGCTCGCGCCGCATCCGGCAGGGATAACGCGTACTTTGTCGGTAATATGAAGTTATAGAGATAATTTGTTGTGAACCTGCTTGCGTAACCGGTTGAAAAGGGAAAGCAACTTCTTATACCGTAAGGCTAAAAGCAGTACCGCCAGCCCAGCGTAGATGAGTGGCTGCGGTGAAATAATCTTCACTGACCACAGATAATGTATTGGGGCCAGGATCGCGACAAGATAGACGAAATTATGCAACTGTTGCCAGTGCTTGCCGAGTTTTCGCTGCATCGCCTGGGTTGAAGTAAACGCTAAAGCAAGCAAAATAACCCAGCTGATAATTCCTAACGTTAAATAAGGCCGGGTAATTAACTCCTTACCTAATAACGCCAGATTATTCACGCCCAGCTCCAGTAATGCGTAACTGGTTAAATGCAGTGTCGCCCAGGCAAAGCACCATAAGCCTAACAGGCGGCGAGTGCGTATCAATAACGGCTGTTTTGCGTAGCGTGCCAGAGGTGTGATTAACAAGGTCGCCAGCAAAAATTTCAGTGCAGTGCGACCAGTAAAATGCTGAATATCTTTCACTGGATCGGCACCCAGTCCACCGTGATTGATCGCCCAGACCAGCCAGAGAAACGGCAACAATCCGGCAAGATGCAGGCAAACTTTCATCCATGTCACCTGTTTTGCTGTCAGACGCATTTAGAAATTCTCCCGCAAATCCAGGCCACGATACAGCGATGCCACCTGCTCGGCGTAACCATTAAACAGTAGCGTTGGCTGGCGCTGTACATCGAGGATGCCGCCTGAACCAATAAATCGTTCGGTAGCCTGTGACCAGCGCGGGTGATCAACATGCGGATTAACGTTGGCGTAAAAACCGTATTCGTCAGGCGCTGCCAGATTCCAGGTGGTTGGCGGACGCTCGCGGGTCAGCTTAATACTGACTATCGATTTAATCCCTTTAAAGCCATATTTCCACGGCACAATCAGTCGCACCGGCGCGCCATTTTGTGGCGGTAACGCCTTGCCATAAACACCCACGGTCATCAGTGTGAGCGGATGCATTGCTTCGTCGAGACGCAATCCTTCGACATAAGGATATTTCAGCCCGCCGCCGATAAAGCGGTCCTGCTGGCCTGGCATCTGTTCCGGTGCATAAATTGTTTCGAAAGCGACATACTTCGCATTGCTGGTGGGTTCGGCAAGCGCCAGTAATTTGTGCAGCGGAAAACCAATCCACGGCACCACCATCGACCATGCTTCCACGCAGCGCATACGATAAATACGCTCTTCCAGCGGGAAGCGACGGGTTAAATCATCGTGATCGAGGGTCAATGGTTTTGCCACTTCGCCGCTGATTTTCAATGTCCATGGATCGGTTTTCAGGCTACCAGCATTAGCGGCGGGATCGGCTTTATCCAGCCCGAATTCATAGAAGTTGTTATAGCCGGAAACTTTATCTGCTGGCGTCAGTGGCAGGTCATTTTGCCAGGCGGCAGGCTTGCTGAACTCCAACGGTTTTCCGGCGGGGGC
>OHKJ01000659.1_pt1 | contig 16632 bp, 17 predicted proteins | sample 1568791 | NCBI WGS metagenome assembly OHKJ01 (sample SAMEA3879584, study PRJEB24766) | human gut metagenome | biome: human-associated habitat; feature: feces | place: USA | collected 1985/1987 | reverse complement strand
ATTTTGGAAAAAGTTGAAAGATAATAAAAATAATATAAAAAAATAAAATATTTGATTTTATAAAATATATATGTTAAAATTAAAAAAGTTTTAAACTTGGGAGGAATTACAAAATGGAAATATTAAAATATGTATTAATAGCAATATACATAATAGTTGCTGCAGCAATTATTATATTAACATTAGTTCAAGAAAAAGAAGATAATGGAGCTTCTGGAGCAATTACAGATTCAGCAACAAATAATTTTTATGATAAAAATAAAGGAAGAACAAAAGCAGGAAAGCAAAAAAGATGGACAATTATATTAGGAATTATTTTTGCAATTTTAACAGTTATTTTAGGAATTGTATTTATGTTAATAAAATAATCGGATATACTAAGAAAAGCAGCTTAATACTGCTTTTTTCTTTTATTAAAAATTAAATAAGGAGATAGAAATGGAAGAAGAAAAAAGATTTATAGAAGGAATTTTTAGAAGACATGAAAGAGGATTTGGATTTGTAATTTTAGAAGATGAAGAAGACGATATATATATAGCAAAAGAAGATTCTAAAGATGCTTTTAGTGGAGATAGGGTATTAGTAAAATTAAAAAAGAAATCTTGTGGAGCAAGGCAAGAGGGAATTATATTAAAGGTTATAGAACATAAAAAAGATACATTAGTAGGAACTTTTCAAAAAAGTAAAAATTTTGGCTTTGTAATTCCTGATGATAAAAAATTATGTAGGGATATTTTTATTTCTAAAAAGAATTTTGGAAAAGCAAGAAATAACCACAAAGTACTTGTACAAATTACTAAATATCCACAAAAAGGAAGGAAAGCAGAAGGTAAAATTTTAGAAGTAATAGGAAATGTAAATGAAGCTGGAATAGATATGTTGTCTTTAATTAAAGATTACGACTTACCTTATAAATTTCCAAAAGAAGTAGTGAAAGAAGCGCAAAAATATGGTGACAAAATTAATTTGGAAGAGGCAAAAAATAGAGTGGATCTTAGAGGAAAATATAATATTTTCACAATAGATGGGGAAGATGCCAAAGACTTAGATGATGCAGTATGTGTAAGAAAATTAGAAAATGGCAATTATATATTAGATGTACACATAGCGGATGTAAGTAATTATGTTAAAGAAGACAGTTTATTAGACAAAGAAGCTTTACTACGAGGAACAAGTATATATATGTTAAATAGGGTAATTCCAATGCTTCCAAGAGAACTTTCTAATGGAATTTGTAGTTTAAATGAAGGTGAAGATAGGTATACATTGTCTATTTCCATGGAAATAGACCAAAAAGGAAAATTAATTTCTAGTGATGTATTTAAAGGAATAATTAATGTTACAAGAAGAATGTCGTATAAAGATGTTCAATCTATATTAGATAATTCGGATAATGTAATAGTAGAAAAGTATAAAGAATATATACCAGACTTTAAACTTATGGAAGAATTAGCTCATGTATTAAAAGAAAAAAGAATAACCAAAGGATACTTGAATTTAGATATACCAGAAAGTAAAATTATTTTGGATAAAGATGGATATGCGATTGATGTAAAAAAATATGAAACAACATTTGCAAATGAAATAATAGAACAATTTATGCTAATAGCAAATGAGGCTATTGCAGAAAAGTTTTATTGGCTTAAAGCTCCATTTATATATCGTGTACACGAAGATCCAGATATAGAAAAAGTTACAGAATTAAATAAATTATTATTTAATTTTGGATATAAAATTCATGTAAAAGAAGGTAAAATATATCCAGCAGAATTTGCTAAAATATTAAAAGAAGTAGAAGGAAAACCAGAAGAAAAGATCGTTTCTAACATGATTTTAAGAACATTAAAGGTAGCTGTATACGATTCTGAAAATAAAGGACATTTTGGAATTGCAAGCAAATATTATTGCCATTTTACATCTCCAATTAGAAGATATCCAGATTTATTTATACACAGAATTATATCTAAATATTTAAGAAATAATTATACTTTATCAGAAAAGAAAGTAGAATTGTATAGTAAAATAGCAGAAGATGATGCGAAAAAATCATCAGAAAGAGAAAAAATTGCAACACAAGTGGAAAGAGATAGTATAGATATTAAAAAAGCAGAATATATGAGTAATAAAATAGGAGAAGAATATGAAGGTATAATTTCGGGAGTTACACAATTTGGAGTATTTGTAGAGTTAGAAAACACTGTAGAAGGACTTATTAGGTTCGAAAATTTAGGTGATGAATATTATGAATATGATCCAGACCATAAAATTTTGATAGGAGAAAGGTCAAAAGAAACTTTTAAGATAGGTGATAAAATAAATATAGAAGTAATAGATGCAAATAAACAAGAAAAAAGAATATCTTTTAAAAGAATCATTTAATTTGAACTACTATAAAACTAGTATTTTAGCCAGAACAAGTAGCAACTATTCAAATTACATTACATTTGAATTACTATAAAACCGGGATTTTAAGGAACGTCCCCAAATCCCGGTTTAAACAATTTACCTAAGTAAACTAATAAATGGTGCAAATATTAAAACAATAAATGACATTATTATAATTATTATGCCAGCAGGCTTATTAGAATTTGCTTTAATTTCGTATAAAGCATAATTAACGGTTTTGCAAAAAATAATTACTGAAATAATTAAAATCAAAAAAAACATATTTATTCTCCTAACTTGATAATAAAAAACTTGATTTTATGTTTGTTTTTACATCAACATCAAAGAAAGTATTTTTATAATTACTAGGCCAGTTATAGTTATTCCATTCGTTATCGTTTTTAAAATTCTTTATTAAATTTTTTCCAACATTATCTATGTCTGCTTCAAACACTTTAGCAGTTTTATATTGATAATCTAAAAAAGCATTTTCTAAATAGGAATTTATTAATAGTTCTAATTCTTCAATTTTTTCTGGTGTAAGACTTTCAGATATTTTATCTACAGAAAGTAGTCTGGCATTTAAATATATTGTAGATTTAACATAGGGAGAGCCATTTACAAGCTTTGCATTTATTTTTGTATTTTTATGAAAGTATAATGCAATATCTATTGCTGAGTTTTCTTTATATGGGTTATCTATAGAGATAACACTAGATTCAAATTGATTTGTTAATATTAAGTGCAATAAATTTTCAAAAGCAGTTAGTTCACCTACTAATTTAGCTTGTTTAAAAACAGCAAGACCTAAATTTTCACTTTTTCTTTCATATTCTACTAAAGGATTTTCACCAGCAACTATATTAAATTCTTGTTCTGGATTTACTGTAACATTAGATGGAGTAATGGAAAGTTTATTCCCATTACCTAAAATGGCAACTGGATCACCATAGTTTGCACTTAAAGCATTAAAAAAATTAGACATAGTTGCATTTGTTATATGACCAGTATATTCGTTAGAATATGGGGTTAATTCATAATACTTTACTACTAAATTTTCTAATTCTGGTTTGGAATTGGTAATATATTGTTTAGCAGAAGATTTAGAAATAATTACATTACAATCTGGTCGTATTTCAACTTGATTAGAAAGTGTGTATATTTCCGAACCTATACCTCTACTTGCAATTGCTTCCGAAAATATTAAAACTTTACAATGTGATAAATTAATTTCTTTACTAACATAACTGTTAAGCAAACTAATGCCACTATTAATAGAAGAACATTCTACACTATTTATAATCGTTGGTGCTGCTTCACCAGAAGAAGAACTACTATCTGCGCTATTAGGAAATGTAAGTTGCACAGTAAGTTCTAAATTATTATTTTTTCCTAAGTCAATACCTAGTGCAACAACATAAGCTAAGTCGTCTATACTCTGAACACTATAGCAACCAGAAAGAGAGAATATTAAGATAGAAATAATACAAAATATAAGAAAACGAAGTAAAAAATTACGGAATTTTTTCATTTCTTCCACCTCTCAATCTTTTTTTTATATTTGCAAAAATTAATACCAAAGGACTATAAGCAAATAGTAAGATAAAAATAACATATTTAAAAATATTTATTTCAATATAATTTAGTTGTGCTAAGTTAGTAGGAATTAAACTAAGAATATAAAGTATGCCAGAAAAACAGTATAATATACCATTACTATCTACAATATTAGTAATTTTTTTAAATATATTAATAGATAAAGAAAATGCTATACATAAATAACTTATAACTCCTATTGTCCAGATTAATAAAAATATTGCATCAAGCCTTTGAAAAAATCTTCCGAATTCTATATATCTTGTAGCTAAATATAAAGCCATTATTTCTTCACTGTTTCTAATAAATGGGAAGAGAGCTAAAAATGAAACTATACCCAAAAAGAATAATATAACCGAAAATATTGTAGAAATTCTTGCAACACGCTTAAAGGCTTTATTATCTTCTAAAAAAGGTGGTAGAAAGTACAATATAGATATACTAGAAAATGCAAATATATTACTTAAACCAGTAAAAAATGTTGTTTTAAAACCTTTACCTAAAATAGGGAATAGACCATTAAAATCATAGTTCTTAAAATTTGCAATAATAACAAATAATATGCAAAACATGATTACAGGAAGGATTAACAAATTTACTCTAGAAATAGTTTTAAAACCAAGTTTGTTAGAAAAAGTAATTGCAAATATAAAAATTAGTACTATTACGATGATGGGAAGTTTATCTAAATAAATTATTTTCAGATTTTCAGAAAAACTTCTAAGAAGTACACTTGTAAAAATCGTAAAATATAATATAAACAATACACCAGTTATGATTTTTAAGGTTTTACCGCCCAAGATATTGTGAAATATCTAAAATATCTTTTCCAGAGAAATGCTTAAATAAAAATAATAATAGTTGCACAAATAAAATTAAAATGATACCAATAAATAAAATGTTAAGGGCAGAAGCAGAAGAAGTAGTAGAAATAATACTTTTGGAAAAATTAAGTATAATATGATTTATTATTATTATTAAAACTAATCCAATGGCTTCAATATTACTTAATTTTATATTATTCATTAGGGTGCCTCCATTTCATACTTATTTCACTTTGTGCACGTTCCTTTTTTGGCTGAAGATATTTATGTCTAAATTCTTGCATCCAAGTTGGCAATACTAAAAAATTATTAGACTTTTTGTTAAAATTTATTGTGTCATTTGGATTTAAATATGAAGCACCAAATGATTTAATACTACAAAGAATACATAGATATAAATATAAACCTACCGCAATGCCTAAAAAACCAGCTATATAGGCAGAAATAGTAAATAAAAATCTAGTAATTCTTAAATGAAAACCAAATGAAAAGTCTGGAATAGCAAATGAAGCAATTCCAGTAATTGCTACTATTATTATAAGGAAAGGACTTACAATACTAGCGCTTACAGCTGCTTGACCTAATACTAAAGCTCCAACAATTCCAATTGTAGGACCTATAGGGGAAGGAACCCTAAGACCTGCTTCTCGAATTAGCTCGAAGGAAATTTCCATTACAAATAGCTCGAATATAATTGGAAAGGGAACATTTTCTCTAGAAGCTAATAATGTAAATAATAGCTCAGATGGTAATAACTCTTGGTGAAAGTCTACTATAGCAATATATATACTAGGTAGTAATAAAGTAATAGCCATTGCAAGAAAACGCAGAAACTTTAAAAAATTAGCAAACATTGGGCGCAAATTTGTATCTTCTGGAGAAGAAATAAAATCAATTATAGTAGCTGGAAGAATAAGACAATAAGGATTGCCATTTATTAAAATAACAACTCTACCATCATATAAATTTTTAGCTGCTTTATCTGGTCTTTCTGTTGATAATACCTGTGGAATATTAAATTTATTATCTTCGCATATTAACTGTTCTAGTTGACCAGTAGATAGAAGAGAATCTATTTCTAAATTATTTAAACGATATCTAACTTCTGCAACTAAATCAGAATTTGCAATGTTTTTTAAATAACAAATACTACAAGGAGTTTTACTTAATTTACCAACTAAGACGTTTTCTATAATTAGATTTTCTGTATTAGTTGCACGACGGATAAGAGAAGTATTTACACGTATAGATTCTACAAATGCTTCTTGGGGACCTTTTATAATTATTTCATTATTGGGAGAACTTATACTCCTTTGCTTAAAACCTTTTACATCTAAATTAAATGCAATAGAAAGACTATCTACAAAGAGTACACAATTTCCCATATTAATTGCGGAAAAAATATTGTCAAAACTAGTTTCCTTTACTAATGAATTCTGCGGTAACAACGAATTTTCTATTTCTACTGCTAAATTATTAGAATTTTTTTGAATTATAACTTTTTTTCCTTTATTAAAAGTTTTTAAACTTTGTGTTTTAGAAGTATTTGCTTTGTTTCTTAACATAAGTGGTTGTAAAATAAATTGATTAATTAAATTTGAATCTGACATACCATCTATATAAATAATAAAAGCAGAATAAGGTATATTATTAGACTTTAGCTTGAAGTTTCTAATTATAATATCACTATTTATTAAAGTATTATATTTTCTTTCTATAATATGTTTGTTATCCTTTAAATTAGTAGAAACATTCTCATTAGAATCATAAGTTATATTTTTAGAAGTAGATATATTCAAAGAAAAATCGTAAGAATCTTTAGGTCCTTTGTAAGTTATTAAATTACTAAAAGCTTGTTTTAAACGTGATAATTTCATTAATATACTCCTACATATAATTATTAAAATTAGTATTTTCCAATAAATAAAAAAATATGTACAAATTTGAAAAAAATTACTATGTACAATATGATAATGGAAATGATATAATTAAAATGAACATATTATACAAGGAGATACTTATGAAAAATAAATTTTTAACATTTATATTAATAATTTTTATGCTAGGAATAATTGGAGCATTAGCATATTTTTTTATAGAATATGTGCAAGTAGATACGAATAATATTTTGGCATTAGTTACAGGTACTAATGAAGTTAGTAACGAAACAATAAAACCTCTAGAACCTACCGAAAGTGGCGGAGATGGTACAATATCTAGCAATTTAGATGTTCAATCTACAAATAATAATGATAAAGTAATATCGCCTACAAGATATAAATACTATTATGACCAGTTAGAGTCTACTGCAAAAACAATTTATTCTACAGTAGAAAATAATATAGAAAATTTAAAAACAGGAACTGCAAAAATAGAATTTGGAGAAAAATTTAATAGTTTATTAAATGAAGAAGGTGGAAATGAGAAGTTAAATGTAGCGTACCAAGCGGCATTAGATGCTTTTTGTTTAGACTACCCAGAAGTTTTTTATATAGATGTAACCAAAATGGTTCTTATGATTTATTCAAAAACTAATATTTTAGGTACGAAATATACAGTAACAATAGAACCTTCAGAAGAAGGAAGCTATTTAACAGCAGAGTTTTCATCTAAAGCAGAAGTTGAAGAAGCGTTAAATAGTTTAGAAACTATAAAAAAAGATATAGTAAACCAAGTTGCAATTGACGATAATTATACAAAAATAAAAAGAATTCATAATTTTTTAGTAGATCATATAGAATATGATGACTCTATGGTAAGAACAAATACTAGAAATATTTATGGAGCTCTAATAGAAAAAAATGTTGTTTGTGAAGGATATGCTGAATCTTTTAAATATTTGTTAGATGCTGTTGGTATTCCATGTGTTGAAATAGTAGGAACAGGTACAAATTCTTCTGGACAGACAGAAGCACATGCTTGGAATTATGTACTTTTAAATGATAGTTGGTATGCTATAGATGTTACATGGGATGATCCAACTATTATAGGGAATGGAAAAGCTCCAAAATCTGCAAGAACTAAATATTTCTTAAAGGGAGAAATAAATTTTAATAAAACACATTTCCCAAGTGGACAAGTATCAGAAGGGGGAGCAATATTTGTATACCCAGAACTTAATAAAGAAGATTATGAATAATAAAAATTAAGTATAAGAGTAAAGAGAAGAAATATGTTTGGAAACCTATAAAGATATTTTGAATTTTGATTTACATAAATTGACGTTATATTAACAATATGTTATACTGTTTTAAGTAACTTTGTAATAAAATCTAAATAAGGCGTAATGCCAGGAGGAAAAAGACATGTTAAAGGATTCAAAAGTAAAAGCTAAAATTTTTTGTATGGGTGGAGGAAAAACAAAAGATGTAACAAGATTATATCGGTATGCAACAAGGCTAAATGAATGTAATATTCGAATTTGGGAAAACAATTATGGCATGACATATGTTGTTCATAATGGAAGGATTACTTTAAAAAGTGTAACATCATTTTTTAAAATATTATATTCTAGAACAAGAGATGTTTTTATTTTTAGAACTTATGAAGATGCCAAAGAGGGCTACAAGATTTATGAGTTTGATGAAAACGATTTTGAGCCATCTATTATGGATGAATTTTCACGTTTCGAACACTTTGAAGAAATAAACAGGTATAATTTAATATTACTAAACCATTATTCCAAAGGATCAATTATATATGATTATGATAGAGGAAAAATCTTATTAGAAACAGTAAATTCTGTTCTATGGCTGGATAAAATAGGGATATTTCTTATAGAGACAGATAAAAAATACCAGATAATTATACCAAGGATAGAACAATGCAATGATAGCGTAAAAGTTATATTAAAAGACGAGACAAAAGGAACGCTAGAAAATAAACCAGTAGACGAATGTGGTTCACAGCTTATAGGAAACATTCTTATAAATTTTGAAGGCATGGGACGAGTAAATATTATTGAGGAATTTGCTGAAGTTGAAGAACCAGATTGGCTCCCAAAACCATATAAGTATATCGTACAGAAAGATGAAAAGCTTTATATGTTAGCAATTGCTAAAGAAAAATATGCTCTAATGCCAATTCAAGGAAAAAAAATAAAACCACTTTTTTATCCAGAAATTACCGATTATATGGTAGTTATAGACAATGAAAATGTAAGTATTGTCAGATACATTAAAGGCTGTACAGAGCTTGAAACTATAGCAAAATATAAAGGAAATGATATAAAAATATCAAATCCGGTGCTCGATATAGCGGAAGGTTGCATAAGGATACCAATTAAGATTGTACAGGAAAGATTCTTGACAGAACTTGAATTTTAAAAAATAACATGTGCAAATACGGGGAGAAGGAAACAGCTTCTTCCCGTATCTTTGCTTGTGATAATTATAGAAAATAATTTGTGCGATAATATTTAGAACAACTTATTTATAATATAATACAAATTAATCCACCACTACCTTCATTTACAATTCTTTCTAAAGTTTCTTGTAATTTTATTTGTGCATCTTCAGGCATATGTGATAATTTACTTTGCAGTCCTTCGTTGACAAGTTCGTGTAAACTCTTTCCAAATATATTAGATTCCCAAATTTTCTTAGGATCATTTTCAAATTCAGATAATAAATAATTTACTAATTCTTCAGACTGTTTTTCAGAACCAACTATTGGAGAAACTTCGGTTTCTATATCAGCTCTTATCATATGTATAGAAGGGGCTTTAGCTTTTAGTTTAACACCAAACCTAGAACCTTGTTTTACCATTTCAGGTTCATCTAAAATTAATTCATCTATTGCAGGTGTAACTATTCCATAACCTTTGGCTTTAACTTCTTCTAATGCAAATGAAATCTTATCATATTCCTTTTTGACTTCAGAAAATTCAGACATAGTTCTAAATAAGTCACCATCGTTAGAAATTGTAACACCAGACATTTCGGTTAAAACATTATAAAATAGATTTTCTTTTAAATTAACAGAAATACAAACACTTCCAGTTCCAAGCTCTATTTTATCTATACAAGCTTTTTGGATAACTTCAGAAGAAGACAATGATTCTATACAATTTTCTACCTGCTTTAAAATTTTTACATTTTCAAAAGAAACTTTTAAATCTTTTAATAGAGCAATTCTTAAAGGATGTGATTCGTCTAGTATATCGATCCATTTTGGAAAGTTAATATTAATTTCGTTAATTGGAAATTCATATAAAACTTTAGAAAATATGTTATTTATATCATCAAGTGTTAGATCTGAACAATTGATAGAAATTACAGTTGTTTCATACTTTAATTCTAGTTTTTTTGCTAAATCTTTTGTGTATTCAGAATTTGGGTTTTCAGAATTTAAGACAATTACAAAAGGTTTATTTAAAGTTTTTAGTTCTGTAATTACACGTTCTTCTGCATTAATATAATCTTCTCTAGGAATATCTGTAAAACTACCATCTGTAGTCATTACAATACCTATTGTAGAGTGTTCTGTTATTACCTTTTTTGTACCTATTTCTGCAGCTTGTTCAAAAGGAATTTCTTCTTCTGACCAAGGAGTTTTTACCATTCTTGGCATATCATCTTCTAAATAACCAATAGCATTATTTACTAAATAACCAACGCAATCTACTAATCTTGTTCTTAATTTAAGATTATTATTAATAGTTATTTCTATAGCTTCATTCGGAACAAATTTTGGTTCTGTTGTCATTATTGTTCTGCCAGAAGCACTTTGTGGTAATTCATCTGTAGCACGTTCTTTTTTATATTCATTTTCGATATTTGGTATAACTAACAAATCCATAAATTTTTTTATAAAAGTAGACTTACCAGTTCTAACAGGTCCAACAACACCAACATAGATATCACCATCTGTACGCTTAGCAATATCCTCATATACATTAATATTTTCCATTTATAAAATACCTCCTCATAGAAAATGTTTGTACTAAGTTACTTTAGTTAAGTATATTAGTAAGAATATAAAGATATTCCATAAAAGTTTAAAAAATATAGGTAAATGATAAACATTGCAAAATAAAAAAGCATATGATAGAATGAAATAGTGAATTGGAGGTTTAATATGAAAGAGGAAAATTTAATAGAAAATTTAAAAATATATGGTCAAACTAGAACCTTAAAAATATTAGAAAATGTAGATAAAGAAACAAGAAAAAAAATAATTGAAGAATTACATGATATAAATTTTATACAATTAAAGGAATTATATAATAATATTAAAGAAGAGGCAGAAGTAAATGTAGGAGAATTAAAACCAATAAAATCTTTAAATCCAGATAAAATAACTAAAGAAGAAAAAGAAATGTATGAAAATGTTGGAGCAGATATTTTAAGAAATAATAAGTTTGCAGTAGTAACAATGTCTGGTGGTCAAGGAACAAGATTAGGATATAAAGGTCCAAAAGGTACTTTTAAAATAGATGTAGAGCCACAAGCAAAATATTTATTTGAAATAATAGTAGATACATTGCAAAGAGCAAATAAAAAATATAATGTAACTATTCCATGGTATATTATGACAAGTAATGAAAATAATGATGAAATTGTAAAATTTATGGAAGAACATAACTATTTTGGGTATGACAAAGAATATATAGGTTTCTTTGAACAAGGAGAGTTACCGCTAATAACAGAAGATGGTCAAATATTACTTGATGAAAACTATAACATAAAGAAAGCTTCAGATGGAAATGGTAGTATTTTTAAATCTATGTATATAAAAGGTGTATTAGAAGACATGAAAACAAAAGGAATAGAATGGGTATACATAGGTTCTATAGATAATGTATTATTAAAAATGGTAGATACATTATTAATGGGGGTTGCCATAAAAGAAGGTTCAGAGATTGCAACAAGATCTATATTTAAAAATTGTCCTACAGAAAGAATAGGCTCTTTATGCATTCAAGATGGAAAAGTAAAAGTTATTGAATATTCAGAATTACCAAAAGACATGATAGAGGCTAAAGATGAAGATGGAGAAATTTTATTTGGAGAATCACATGTAATGTGTAATTTATTTAGTATAAAGGCACTAGAAAAGATAAGCTTACAAAATTTACAATATCATAAAGCACATAAAAAATATAGTTATTTAGATGAAAATGGAAAACTAGTAGAACCAGAAGAACCAAATGCATATAAATTTGAATATTTTATATTTGACTCTTTCGAATTCTTTAATCAAATATCTATTGTAAGAGGAAAAAGAGAAGAAGATTTTGCACCGGTAAAAAATAAAGAGGGAGTAGATAGCCCAGCTACAGCTAGCAAATTATACAATGAGTATTGGAGGAAACAAAATGAAAGAATGTAAAATAGAAAATTTATATAATTTAGATGAAACAATAGCAAAAGATATTTTTGCAGAAGCTACATACCCTTGGGAAGTGTTACCTAAGATAGAGGAATTTATTATAAATTTAGGAAAACAATTAGATAAAAATGAATATGAAGAAAAAGAAGGAAATATTTGGATTGCTAAAAGTGCTAAAGTGGCACCAACTGCATATATAGCAGGTCCAGCTATAATAGGAAAAAATGCCGAAGTAAGACATTGTGCTTTTATAAGAGGGAAAGCAATTGTTGGGGAAGGAGCAGTTGTTGGTAATTCAACAGAATTAAAAAATGTAATATTATTTAATAAAGTACAAGTTCCTCATTATAATTATGTAGGAGATTCAATATTAGGTTATAAAGCACATATGGGAGCAGGTTCTATAACTTCTAATGTAAAATCAGACAAAAAGTTAGTAATAGTAAAGAATAAAGAAGAACAAATAGAAACAGGTCTAAAGAAATTTGGGGCTATGATTGGTGATGAAGTGGAAGTAGGATGTGGCTCTATATTAAACCCAGGAAGTGTAATCGGAAAAAATACCAATATATATCCATTATCATCAGTAAGAGGTGTAGTAGCAGAAAACTCTATATACAAAAATAAAAATGAAATTATAGAAAAAATATATAAATAATATTTTAAAGATTCCAAAAAAAGCAAAGTTTTATACTTTGCTTTTTTGTATAGTGGGAAATATTATACACTTTGAGTACCTGGAATGAAATAATCTACAACTCCATAAATAAGAGCACCAATTATTGCTGCAATCCAAGATATTGAGTATCCAGCTACAAAGAATTGAGTAGCATATAATGTTGCAACAGCAAGTGCAAAACCTACAATACCTCTACCAAAGCTACTAGCATGTAAACCAGTAAATTTTGAAATTAAAAAGTCCATAATAGTAAGAACTACAGCAGCAATACCTAATGTCCAAATATTATTAATAGAGAAACCAGGAGTGAAAAAAGCAGTTATAGCTAAAACTACAGCAGATGTTACTAATCTCCATAGTATTTGTCCCATGGTACTTGTGGTTGAATTTCCTTTTACATTCATTTGACTATCAGCCATTATATAAAACCTCCTTAAATTGGTTTCATAATAGTAGTATTTACAAAAATAAAATAAATATTCAAAATTGAATAAAAAAAATAAAAGATGACATAATAAAAACGAAGAATAAAGTAGGTGAAAGTATGTTATCAAATTTTATAAGAGCGATAATTATATACATATTTGTTTTGCTAATTATGAGATTAATGGGGAAAAGAGAAATAGGACAGCTTCAACCATTCGAACTTGCAATATCTATTATGATTGCAGATTTAGCTTCTATTCCTATGTCAGATGTAGGAATTCCAATTTTAAATGGATTAATACCAATTTTAGGTTTGTTAGTTATGCACTTAATAATTTCTGTGTTAAACATGAAAAGCTTAAAATTTAGAGAGATAATATGTGGTAAGCCTTCTATTTTAATATATAGAGGAAAAATTGATGAAAAAATATTACGCAAAGAAAGATTTACTATAAATGAATTAGAAGAAAGATTACGAGCTAATAATATTTTTAATATTGGAGATGTAGAATATGCTATATTAGAAACTAGTGGACAAATAACAGTAGTTCCTAAACCAGAAAAAAGAAATGTAATAGTTAAAGATTTTAACATAACCCCAGAATATGAAGGAATAGCATATGATTTAGTCATAGATGGAGTAATAATGGAAGAGAATTTACGAAAATTAGGAAAAGATTATAAATGGCTAGAAAAACAAGTCGCCAAATTTAAGATAAAACCTAAAGATGCATTACTTGTAACTATAGATGGAGAAGGAGCATTTTATTGCCAAGCAAAAGAAAGGAAAAAATAAAAATGTATAAAGAAATTATTATATGCATTTTAGTAGTTATTTTTATATTTAGTATGGATTTAATAAGTAATAACTATACTAAAAATGTTTTCTTTGCCTCCTGCAAAGCAATCTCCATATCTGCCTGAATTACAGTGCTTAAATCCAGATTCATCTCTTTGATGTACTGTTCCATTTCGTTCTTCGTACAGAAGAAATTCATGGCATTTCAGCAGGAGCCCGCCCAGTTTGCAATCTCACCCAGGGTAAAGGTCAGAGCGTGAAGTCCTTTCGGAGAATAGTCGGTAATTTTTCCGTCTTGCACCTTTACAAAAACATCGGTTCCGCAGCCGGTACATTTGGAATGAACTTCAGTATCCTGATGAAAGGTAAACGCCGCGCCGATTGCATCAATCGCGCACATCGCAGTAAAGCTTCTTCCGTCTGCCAAAGTAACCCGATGATTGGTCGGCATCGCAGAAACCGGGTAGATAAAATTAACATTCTGGTCCTCATCGGTTACAATTCCGTCTTTTTCCTTTAAGACTTCTACAATATTTTCAAAATCCTGTTCGGAAGAAAGGGTAATCCCTTTGAGAGCTGTATAACCGTCTTTCGTAACAGAAAACGGTCTTTTGTTATCAATGATAAAGTTCATAATTGCCAGACGCACCCGGTTCTGCGCATCATTAAATTTTTGACTGATATTTTGAATCTGTTCTGACATAAAAATGTATCTCCATCCCCTTATTTCCGTAGAAAAAGCGTCTGCATTTTCATACAGACGCTTTTTGAAATTTTTATTCCTGGTCGTTCATCTTAATCTCTGCGGCATCATCGTATTCGGTGCTGGTGATACCGTCGATTTCTTTGGCTTTTTTCAGCCAATCCTCAAAGCTGATGCCGATTGGATAGAGCGGTTCCACTTCATTTGCAATAAAATCATGGAAATCTTCTACACCGCAGGCTTCAATCAAATCGGTAGACATGAACTTTTCAAAGTCATCAATGTTCGGGATATTTTCTTCCGGAACATATTCGCTGTACTTCTCATACTCTTTCATGTAGTTTTCCAGATTTTTCTGGGAGAACTGCCAAGTCAGGGTACGTCCTTCTTTTACCGTTTTCATGTAAATAGTGTTCAGCGCAACTTCCGGCTTTGTGCCGAATGCGTCTGCAAAGATCATTGCCGCATTGTAAGGATGCTGATAGATGTACTTAATGGATAAAGCGTGAGCCAAAACCAGACGTTTTGCCAGTTCCGGATGCTCTTCTCTAAAGGTGTTGCTCATAGCGTATACACAGCACATACCCCAGTTATCCAGGTTGTTGCCGTCGCCTTCTTTATAACCCCAGTCGGTTGCAATAACGTGTCCGATACCTTCGAACTCTGCCTGAGAGGCAAAGGGGTCTCACGTCGAGAAGCCGTCTACCTGACCGGCTTTCATTGCAATCAGCGCATCGGTCGCGCTCATATCTACCGCTTCATAGTTGCCGTCTGTCATAACCGGAATACCCAGTTCTTCCGCCCAGCTGCACCATTGCGGGCTTTTCCACGGCTCGCCGCCGATTGCCAGCTTTTTACCGATTAAATCCTGTGGGTCCTGAATGTCATTGCTGACAACCAGATACTCGGAACCGCCCAGATGGTTTGCCGCTGCCATAAACAAAGGCGCGCCGTTGTTTACCGAACGAACCGCGCCGCCGATTCCCTGGTAACCGACATCCATTTCTCCGGATGCCATCGCTTGCATAATCTGACCGGTTTTGGTGATATTTACATTTAATCCCAGCGCATCAAAGATACCGCTGCCTTCTCCGACCAGAGAAGCCACCATGTGGTCGCAGTTGTTGTAACCCATCTGTACCACATAATTTTTGTCTGCTTCGGATAACTCACCCAAGTGGTCCTTATACTTTGCTACTTCTTCCTCTGCATTGTAGTCTACCTGAACGGTTGCTGACTGCTGACTGCTGTCCTTTAAGCATCCGCCCAGGGTAACTACCATCATCGAAGCCGCAAGCAAAAGGCACAAGCTCTTTTTGCCAAACTTCATTTTTTGTCCTCCTAAAGACTCATACAAATTGTTTTTATGAAACACCGATTCTGTCTTAGAAGTACCTGTGTTTTATCTTAGTCGTTCATCATGATGTTGGCGGCATCATCGTATTCGGTACTGGTAATGCCGTCGATTTCTTTGGCTTTTTTCAGCCAATCTTCAAAGCTGATACCGGTTGGATAAAGCGGTTCTACTTCGTTTTTGATGAACTCGTGGAAATCTTCTACACCGCACTCCTCGATTAAATCGGTGGACATAAACTTGTGCAGGTCATCAATCTTCAGGCGATCCTCTTCCGGAATGGTATCATACTGATTCCAGTTTGCAATCAGGTTTTCCAGATTCTTTTCGGAGAACTGCCAGGTTAAGGTGCGTCCTTCCTTTACCGTTTTCATATAGATGGTATTCAGCGCCGCTTCCGGTTTTGTGCCGAATGCGTCTGCGAAAATCATCGCTGCATTGTACGGATGCTGATAAATATATTTTACCGATAAAGCGTGAGCCAAAACCAGACGCTTTGCCAGTTCCGGATGTTCTTCTTTAAAGTTGTTGCTC